>Ga0172371_10003031_pt1 | contig 26288 bp, 27 predicted proteins | sample Lak12m_FD_114543 | JGI IMG/M metagenome (GOLD analysis project Ga0172371, IMG submission 114543) | Freshwater microbial communities from Kabuno Bay, South-Kivu, Congo - kab_022012_12m | ecosystem: Environmental > Aquatic > Freshwater > Lake | place: Democratic Republic of the Congo: South-Kivu... | reverse complement strand
TCGCAGGAATCCACAGGGTTGCGGTAGGTCCAGTTGGAACAACTGCTACCGGTTCAAGCGTTGCAGTAGGCAGAGCCTCTGTAGCTGTGGGGAGGGGTTCGTCCGTTGCCGTCGGCAGGAGGCCGGCATTACGGGTGGCTTCTGCTTCATATGTTTGCACAGCCGCGGTGTAAACCGGACCAAGATCCACAGCCGCGGATTGCGGTTCTGCTACTGGAGCAGCCGCGGGGGTGCATGCCGCTGCAAAAAAGGCAACCAGCACGCACAGAGTCATTAAAGGCATCTTTTTCATCAGATAGTCTCCTTCTGTACTTTGCATATTATCACAAAAATAACCTTCTGTGACCATTTAATCTGACTACCTTGCCGCCAAAGGAGAACTCCTTTGAAGAGGTTTTTCGTTAACCTGAGGTATGAAACCGTCTGTACCCGCTTTTCTGTGGAAGCTATATTTTTTTATAGACCTATTGCATTCCCTCTATTAATGGGGCATACTGTAAACATCAGAAAAGGAGGTGATTGTATGGAAGAAGCCTATTGTGTTAAGTGCAAAGCAAAAAGGGAAATGGTCGAGACTACTCGAGTGACCATGGCAAATGGACGCCCGGCAATGAAAGGAAAATGCAAAACCTGCGGTACGGGCATGTATAAGATCCTGAAGAAATAATCGAACCTTTCAAAGGGTTTGACGAAAACAAAACTCTTTACGCCAAAGATCGGGCATTTTTTCTACTGCCCGATCTCATGCATTATCCATTAAAAGAATGGGGGGATAAACAAGTTGGTATTTCCGTTTATACCATCATCTTTTTGATCTAACGATATCCCTGATCGCAGACCGCTTACAGAAAAAACAGCCGGGGGAAATCCCGGCTGCTTAAGGATATTGGGGTGTAGGTTAGTTTACAACAGATGACTGATCTTTACGCGTTGAATAACGGATCAATCGGAACGGTGCTTTGACTAACCAGACAATCGGTTGGAATAACCAATCCATAACCGCGTCAAAATGCGCCATTCCTTCTCCCACCCACAAAAGAGCGGGAGACAGTTTCTGCAAGAGGGGTGAATGAGCATAGAGAATGGATATGAGTATTATGCCCACAGAAATACCGAAACGGACAAAGCCATTCATCTCAAAGTGATAGATCTCTGCTGCGATTAATTCCAGCCCAATCACAAAGACCAGGATGTAAGCCGCATTTTTGAGGATGGGTTCCTTTTCGACTGCGTAGCTGAAAAGGCCAGCCGCAAAGCGCATCATGAGAATACCGATGGCGACGCCGATCAATACCACCCAGAGCTTGTCTGAAAGGGTGACTGCCACAACTACATTATCCAGGCTGAATATCAGATCGGTCAATTCGATCGTAATGACGATGCTCCAGAATTTCGTTTTTTCCAGGTGGTGGACATGAGCCTGTTCTTCTGTCTCGCCCATCTCTGGCTTGCCGAGGTTGTTACATGCCAGTTTGATCAAGTAGATGGCACCGATGATCTTCAGCCAGGGATTACTGATGACGAAGTTGGCGACTATAAGCATCAGTCCGCGACCGAGGTAGGCACCGAGTAAACCGACCCGCAGAGCAGCAGTCCGTTGCGCACCGATCAATCCATGGATTTTTTCACCAAAACGGCGCAACCCTGCCGGCCAGACTATTGCCCGGTCATCCGGTAAATGGGAGACCATAGCACCCAGCACAGCGGCATTATCAATGGATAAGATACCTTCCATGAATATTAATTGAAGTATGATCAGGGGGATGGTCAGGTCCATATTACCTCGTTATCGTAGGTTTGGCCTTGCGTACCCGTTGGGGTATCATAATTATAGACACCCCCTCCATCCCGGTAAGGTACTTTAGCCATATATCCTTTGATACTTGTCACCCATCTTTTGTGATGTATATCATCTTTGAAAAACCAGATACAATTGCGTTAAGATAAGAAATTATGGATGAGATCGCATTGATTACCGCTGCCCGTCAGGGTGACACGGATGCCTTCAACCGTCTGGTGTTAACTTACCAGGATATGGCGTATAACATGGCTTATCGCATGCTGGGTGAGGTCAGCCGGGCTGAGGAATGCACACAGGATGCTTTCTTTGCGGCTTATCGCAACTTGAATTCCTTTCGAGGCAGTTCTTTTAAACCCTGGGTGCTGCGTATGGTTCATAACGCCTGTATTGATGAACTCCGCCGCCGTAAGCGCCGTCCCCTGGTACCTCTGGAACCCCTGCATCATGATGAAGAAGTAGAATCCCCGGCCTGGCTGGCAGATACTTCCCCGACGCCGGAAGAAGCAGCTGCCACCCGTGAGCTGGATCAGGCAATCACACAATGCCTAAAAACCTTGCCCCCCGATGCCCGCTCGGTGATCGTACTGGTAGATGTTGAGGAACTCGGGTATGAGGAGGTAGCCGCCACGCTGCGTACCCCTTTGGGCACTGTAAAGAGCCGCCTGGCCAGAGCCCGGCAAAAAATGCAGGACTGCCTGCAAGGGTTTATGGAACTTCTCCCGGCTGTTGAGCGTCTTGATAGGGAGGGAAAATAATGCGCAGCCAGGTGAACCTTGATCGTTTGAACCTGTTATCAGAATATCTGGACGGCCGCCTGCAGACCAAAGAGCAGGCGAGGGTAGATGCACTGCTTGCATCGGAACCCGATGCAAGGAACGAGCTGGCTGCTTTGCACTCCGTCCGCAAACTTTTACGTTCAGCTCCCCATCGCACAGCCCCGCGAAATTTCATCCTGAAACCTCATGTCGCCCGAACGATCCACAGGGATCGGGTGGCTATTCCACTTCTCGGGACATCAGGCCTTCTCTCTATTGGAGTTGCCCTGACGTTATTCCTTTTTGCATATATTCCGAAAGCCATCCAGTCAGAACCTTCCTCCATCTCCAGTTTTGCCATGGAACAGGCACCGGGAGCCCCCGCCCCGGCCGCATATTCGATCAATGGTGAACCGATTATCATTACCTGGGGTGTCCCTGCAGCTGGAGGGAGAGGTGGCGGTGGAGGGGAATGGGAATCAGCTGTGTCTGCCGGAACGTTCAGCGTAAAAATGCCTGCTGCCGGAGCCCCATCGGAGCAAGCCACGCCGCAGACAGACACAATGGCTGTCACGGATTATCCACCCATCACAGGCACCGGGCCGATCCTGGGGGTCTCTGAAACGACAACGGCTGGGAAGGATATTGCCCGTAACATCACTATGGTGAATTACCGCGGAATCGGCATCAACCTCCTGCTCCTGTGCGGCCTGATGTTATCCGCAACGGCATATCTTCTTAAACGGAGGAGGTACCGGTGATAGAGCCTGCATTTTGCCTGTTATGCGGCAACAAACTACAGAATACTCTGTACGAGGATGGCCACCCCCACCCGGTATGTCCTGATTGTGGATGGGTGTACTTTCCGGATCCCAAGGTAGCCGCTGCCATTCATCTGATCCAGGAAAATAAGGTGCTCCTTGTTCGGAGGATCTTCGACCCGCACCGTGGCGAATGGACGCTGCCAGCTGGTTACGTTAATGCGGGAGAAGACCCGGCAGAGGCGGCAGCGCGGGAATGTTTGGAAGAAACCGGAGTTTTAGCCCGGATTACCGGATTACACAGTGTAGTCACTGGCCGAGAACACCCGCGCGGCGCGGATATTGTGTTGGTATACAATGCCGAATATATTTCCGGTGAGGTACGCGCCGCTGATGATGCCGATGAAGCGGCTTTCTTTCCCCTGAACGCACTCCCTCCGCTCGCTTTTCGCGCCACCCGGGCAACTCTTGGAGTTGAATAATAATAAATAGCCATTATCACCCCCTAAAAAAAGCAGCCTGACCTACTGGTCAGGCTGCTTTCGGTTTACCTAAAGGAATTACAAGCCCGCGGCGGCTTTTAGTTCAGCAGCTTTGTTCGTCTTTTCCCAGGTGAAATCTGCTTCTTCACGGCCAAAATGACCGTATGCTGCAGTTTGCTGGTAGATCGGGCGACGCAGGTTCAGGTCACGTAATATGGCTCCGGGACGCAGATCAAAAATCTGGGCTACCAGATCCGCAATTTTTGAGTCATCGATCTTACCCGTTCCGAAAGTTTCCACATTGATGGACAGGGGATGGGCAACACCGATGGCATACGCCACCTGGATCTCACAACGATCTGCCAGGCCGGCAGCTACAATGTTTTTGGCGACCCAGCGGGCAGCATAAGCGCCGGAGCGATCTACCTTTGTGGGATCTTTACCGGAGAAAGCACCGCCACCATGGCGCCCCATGCCGCCGTAGGTATCCACGATGATCTTGCGGCCGGTGACCCCCGCGTCACCCATTGGTCCACCGATCACAAACCGGCCGGTGGGATTGACGAACACCTTCAAACCATCATCCACCAGATCTTCGGGGAGAACTTTATTGATGATGTACTCGCGAACCGATTCGCTGATTTCGGCATGTGAAACCTCGGGGCTATGTTGCGTAGAGATCAGAACTGTATCGATGCGTCTGGGTTTGCCATACTCGTACTGCACTGTTACCTGGCTCTTGCCATCAGGGCGCAACCAGGGTAGTTGGCCGCTCTTTCGGGCAATAGAGAGCTGGCGGGTGAGCCTGTGGGCGTAGTGGATTGGAGCAGGCATGAGTTCTGGGGTTTCATTGCATGCGAAGCCAAACATCATCCCCTGATCTCCGGCGCCAATCTTTTCGATCTCAGCTTCGCCCATTTCACCGGCTTTCGATTCCAACGCATTATCCACACCCAGGGCAATATCATGGCTTTGTTCTGCAATCGCTACCTGGACGGCGCAGGTATTGCCATCAAAACCTTTATCAGTATGGTCATAACCAATCCCCCGGACGACATCACGCACAAGCTGATCGAAATTGATATCTGCGTGGGTTGTGATCTCACCCAAAACCATTACGAAGCCAGTTTTTGTGGCTGTTTCGCATGCCACGCGGCTGAAGTTGTCTTCGCGCAAGCAGGCATCGAGTACGGCATCGCTTACCTGATCGCATAGTTTATCCGGATGCCCTTCAGTAACCGATTCTGATGTGAACAGGTACTTTGGGGAGGACATAAATGTGGTTGTCATCTTGTTTCTCCTTAAAAAAAGTAGTTTGCCCACGTTGAAACTCGCGAGGGCAAACTGTTTCTCGGCTGCCCTCTCATCTTCCAGATTTGTCTGCCGGAATTGGCACCGGTGAAACGGTTTCCCGTCTCCGGTTGTCGAGGCATCACTGGGCCGGTCCCTCCGCCTCTCTGGATAAGAGTGCCGCTATGGGCTATGTAATTATTTCCGATTATATCATACCTGGAAAAGGAGATTCACTGGCTTATACAGCCTTTCTGCCTGTGATGCTTTTATGCCCTCTTTTCTTTATCTCACATATCCTATTTTGAACCCTCACTCTTAGACAGGAGGGTTACAATTAACTATCCATCATGATCAGATCTGGAGTCAATATGTCATCTCTCACACACGAAGTTTCGACCTTGCTGAATCATGGGCAGAGCCTTGTACTGGCTACGATTGTCAGCCGTAACGGGTCAGCCCCACGAGCTTCCGGGGCGCAAATGATCGTCCTGCCTGATTCCAACATCCGCGGCACGATCGGCGGTGGATTGCTTGAAGCCAGGGTGATCGAGCAGGCTTCTCTGGTTTTCAGCGAGCAAACAGCCCGCATACCGGTCTTCCATTTCACCGGGCAAGATGCCGCCGCCAGCGATATGATCTGCGGTGGCACGCAGGAAGTCCTGTTGGAGTATCTTGACGCGCAGGATGAGTTGCTGATCAAATCCTGGCGGGCAGCCAGTGATGAACTTCGGGCACGGCAGCGGGGTTGGTGGTTAATTGCACTTCCCGGGGTTGATGAAAACCTGCGCGATCTTCCACGCTGGTTCATTTCCGGGTCAGGGAAAGTCACCAGCCGTCCAGGATCCTGCGGGTACCTTGTTCAGGCATCGCTGTCATCCACAGATCCGGCACTGTTAATTGAAGTGGATAAATCCCTGGAACATGTGGACCTTCACCACCAACCTTCTATGATATGTCTGGGCAATCGGCATTTCTTTCTGGAGCCACAACCCCAGACCGGCACAGTGTACATCTTCGGTGCCGGCCATGTGTCTCAGCAATTAGCCAAAGTGACCCATTTGTTGGATTTCCGCACGGTGGTTCTGGATGACAGAGCTGATTTCGCCAACCGCGAGCGTTTCCCAGATGCAGATGAGATCACCGTGCTGCCTGATCCTGAGTGCGCCCTGCAATCCATCCAAATGGATACCGATGCATACGTTGTCATCGTAACCCGCGGACATCTACATGACCACTCCATCCTGCGGCAGGCATTACGCTCACCAGCTTTCTATATAGGCATGAACGGCAGTCAACGCAAGCGGGATGAGATCTACAAAGCGCTGATGAAAGAGGGATTCAGCCGGGATGAACTGGCGCGGGTGCACGCACCCATCGGGTTACCCATCGAAGCTGAGACCCCTGAGGAGATCGCCGTCAGTATTGCCGCGGAGTTGATACAATTCCGAGCCCGGACGCCTGGCACCTCAGCCGGATCAGATAGCTAACCTGGATTAGATTGGTGGTAAGCTTTACGGTGCGCTGCCGCTTTCTTCCACCCTTCTTCCGGCACCAATGCCTTCAATACAGCGAATAATGCCAGTACCGGACCCCCGGTGATGCCTGGCGGTATCCTGAAATACTCCCCCTCATAAATACCAGTTACCCAGTCGCGGGAATTACCGGTATCATCTTCACGAAAAACACAATCACAATGGCTGAGGTGGTAAGCTGCTGAAATGCGACCCTCCACCTCTTCTGCTGTAATAGCGAACTGTTAGCGCAATTCCCGGCAACCGCTTGCTGGATAATCGGGCCAGTAACAACATTCAACGCCTTGGTCACTCAGCCGAACCTCATATTCCACATGGCCCGGCGGTGGCACGCTGGCATCACAATGGAAATAGGTTAGCGAATTTCCCGCCTGCAACGCTTCCATCGATCCACCCATCCATTAGAGAAAATTTAGAGAGATAAAACCTAACGTTCCGATCACTCCCGCGCAGGCAGATACCACAAGAAAGACAATCCCAATGACCAGTAAAGTTTTGAAGGATGCTGCCCGTCTCTCGAGGACTCCCTCTTCAGGTTTTTCCGGATTGTAATAGACAGTTACCTGTTTGCCGATGGGATAATTGGCAATTGTTTGTTGCGCACTCTTAAAATTACCCGATGAACCCATTCCGAAAGCAATCTTATCCCCGGTGAATGTGCTGCCAACTACCTGGTAATTGTACTTAACGACAGGTTTAAAATGGGTTTGGCGGTGGCCATCTTCATCCCGAGAATACGATTCTTCGATCGTACTCTCCGTGACTGTTCCCACTGTGGACGGCCAGGAGGTGCTAGCTTCTGCTTTTTTTCGGTCGCGCAAAGCCTTGATGATTAAAACCAGGCCAATGATAAAGAAAATCCCTACAAAACATGCCCCCAACAATATTCCGACCCACAAGGAAGTATCCATGAAATCCTCCTTTTATTTATTATAGTACAGCAAATTTGAGGATTCACCAAATACTAATTGTCAGCGTGGATCTCTTCCAGTGACCTTCCCGTTGTTTCCCGTTTCACCCATGCCAGGGCCACCGTTGTGGAAACTGGAGCAGCAGCCAGAATCAAAAAGATGACTGGCAAGCTGAAACCTGCCTGTACAGCCGCACCAACTACCAACGGAGCAGCTACTCCTCCCAACCGGCCGATACCAGATGCCCAGCCATTGGCTCTACCGCGTATTCGCGTTGGGTAGAGCTCGGCAGTAAACGGATGTCCCAATCCCATGGACATGCCATTGAACATCATAATACAGAAGCCCAGGATCAGAATGTACCAGGAGGTATTCATCAACGGAAAAAGGGCTGTTGAGAGACCCACCAGTACCTGAGAAAGGATGAGTAAATACCGTCGACTGAACCGGTCTGCCAGGAAGGCAGCCAGAAAAGTTCCAGGTACCTGACCCAGGCTGATAAATAATGTGATCTGGTAAGCATGAGCAACCCCCGCCTGCCCCCCAGAGAGTAATGTTGGTAACCACACATACACACCCTGATACAGGAAGTTTAATGAAATCCACAGGTACCAGAGTAGCGCAGTGACCGGCGCGTATTGGCGCGACCAGATGTTGGTGGGTCTATTACTTCCTTCGACGATTGTGGTTGGGGGGTCGGTTGGTTCCTGTGAAGGAATCACCCCGAAATCTAGCTTGATCTTCGCATCTTGCCTGAGTACTTCCTGTTGATATCCTTTTTGCCACAGGTAACGAAAAGATTCGGGTAAATACACCCGAATCAAAATGGCACACAATCCCGCCAATCCGCCAAAACCCATGGCCAACCGCCAGCCAGCTGTGATGACTATGAGGTAGCCCACCAGAGCTGCCAGTGTAGCCCCAATAGCCCAGAAAGTATTCAGAAGAACCATCAACATACCGCGAATGCGGGTTGGAGAGAACTCAGAGACTAACGTGCCAGCAACCGGCAGAGCTGCCCCTAAACCGATCCCCAGGAAGAAACGCAGCCAGAGGAGCTGCTGATAACTTTGCGCCAGCGCTGAAAGTAAAAAAAGCACTGTCTGGTAAAGCATAATACGAATCAGAACTTTACGCCGGCCGTAACGGTCCGCCAGCCAGCCGGCAGCCACTGCGCCGACAAGCATCCCCATCATGCCCAGACCAGCCAGTAGACCGAGCGCACTGGCTGTAATACCCCACTCCTCTTTCAGTGAAGGAATGATAAACCCAATAATCGTGACGCCGTAAGCTACCCAAATCCAGGTGGAACCAGCCGCCAGCATCAATTGAATGTGAAAACGCCCGGGACGGGCGGAATCATAACGATTGATGATCTGTGTCATTTCCATCAGGTGGAATTATAGCCCAGCAGGGTCTGGATTGATATTTGAAAGACTGGTGGATTAATACTGTCAAGAGGATGTTCAACCCAATGGGTCTCAGGATTCAAAAAAAATAAATACGGGGATGAACGCACTGGGAAACAAAGCATGCTCATCCCCGTAAAATTCAGGTTAGTTCTTAGCGTTTGCCATCCTGCCAGGTCATAAACGGCATATTGACAACCACTCCAGAGACTTCCAGGGTTAGCTCGCCCGTTGTGACACGCGTGAGGATCTCGTCTTCAGATTTGAGCTCAAGCGGAGTAGTACCATCCGCCCAGGTCACAAAGTGGATCTTACGCAGCGGAGTGTACCCCTCAGAGCCAGGAGGAGATGGGAATACATCCGGCTGGAAACCTAAAGGGCCCTTACCGGTAATGCCATTCGTAAAGACATAAACGGGAGCCAGCATGGAATCTGGCGCTTCTGCGAGTGACGGAACTACCAGTACCGGTGATTTCATCATCTTGGTCAATTTTTCTGCCACGCCGGGGTCGGATGTTTCGGTGTGCGAAAAGTAGATCTCCTGCCCTTCGGAATATGCTCTGCCGGCAGGGATGGACGCATACGGAATGCTGGATGCAGACTGGGTTGCTGAGCAGGCTGTTAATAGAGCGGTTACGAGTATCAGCCCAAAAATAATTCGGATCAACTTTTTATTCATTTTTTCTCCTTTTAATTGGTCCCGCGAAGATTTTTCACGCGGGTGAATGTTCAAACCCTGGCCTTACGCAGGCGCAAGCTGTTCGTGACCACAAATACGCTGCTCATGGCCATGGCAGCGGCTGCCAGAATAGGGGACATGAACCCCAACGCTGCAGCTGGTATCAGGATGATGTTGTAAATAAAAGCCCAGAAAAGGTTCTGACGGATAGTTTTCAGCGTCTTACGAGAGAGCTGGATCGCTCTAGGGACCCCGCGCAGGTCGCCACTGATCAGCACTACAGGGGCAGATGCAATGGCAACATCCGTTCCGGTGCCTATGGCTATGCCTACATCTGCCTGTGCCAGCGCGGGTGCATCATTAATACCATCACCCACCATCGCAACGATCTTACCGCTCTGCTGCAGCTCTTTCACCCTGGCGCTTTTTTCACCTGGAAGGACCTCTGCCACTACATAATCTACGCCAGCCTGCCGACCGATTGCCTTTGCGGTCTGACGATTATCCCCTGTCAGCATGACCACTTCCAGCCCCATCTCCTGTAGAGATCTGACTGCATCGGCTGAACCTTCTTTGATGGTATCCGCAACCGCGATGATCCCTGCAAGCAAGCCATCCACGGCTACCAGCATGGCGGTTTTGCCACCCGCCTGCAAGTCTTCGATCTGGCTTACGTACTGCAGGATGGACACGGCCGCTTCTTGCATCATTTTGCTGTTGCCGATCGATACCATCCGACCTTCCACTTCGGCCGTCACACCATGCCCGGCTTTCGCTTCAAACCTCGCTATGGGTTGCACCATGATCTCCCGCTCACCAGCAGCCGCAACAATGGCCTCTCCCAGCGGATGCTCACTGGCTTTTTCAACGGATGCAGCAAGGCGCAACAGGTCGTCCTCTTTCCAGCCATTGACCGCGGTGATGTCTGTCATAGTTGGCTGACCTCTGGTGATCGTACCTGTCTTATCCAGTACCACGACACGCACATGCCCTGCCCGTTCGAGGGCTTGGCTGGATTTCAACAGAATACCCGTTTCAGCTCCCTTGCCGGTGCCTACCATCACAGCGGTTGGGGTCGCCAGTCCCATGGCACAAGGGCAGGCGATTACCAGGACCGCCACCATTTTAATCAACGCGCGGGTGAATTCATTCACATCTGAGTTGACCGAGAGCGGAGGTCCGAAGAGCATCCACCCGGCGAATGTCAGCAGAGCAATGCCAATGACTGCCGGCACAAAGACGGCTGATATTTTATCCACCAATTTCTGGATGGGTGCTTTCGAGCCTTGAGCTTCTTCTACCAGTCGGATAATCTGCGATAACGCAGTCTCTCGCCCCACGCGGGTAGCCTCAAAGCGGATGCTACCCAGACGGTTCATTGTTGCGCCGATCACAGAACTGCCGGCAGATTTTTCGACCGGGATTGACTCACCGGTCAGCATGGATTCATCGACCGAGGTGTTGCCTTCCAGCACCACACCGTCCACCGGGATCTTTTCTCCAGGTTTCACAACGACCACATCACCAACCACTACGTCTTCCACTGGTAAAGTTATCTCTCGTCCATCCCGGACGACTAATGCCTGCTTCGCGTGCAATCCCATCAGCTTTTTGATTGCCTCGCTGGTTTTTCCCTTGGCACGTGCTTCAAGGAATTTACCCAGTTTGATCAGTGTGATGATCACAGCCGCGGTCTCAAAATAAACATGTCCACGGAAGAGCCCAAATGTCACCGGCAGTGAGTACAGGTAGGCTGCCGTAGAACCCAGGGCAACGAGAACATCCATATTCGCCGACCCATTGCGCAACGATTTATAAGCCCCGTTATAATATTGCCAGCCAACGTAGAACTGAACCGGTGTGGCCAGTGTCAGCATCACCCAGTTCATCCACGGGGCATGCGAGATGCTCATGGGGATGATTCCCAGGTCATTAGCCATTGATAATAGGAACAACGGGACCGTAAAGAGCAGACCAACCAGTAACAGATGCCGCTGTTGATCGATCTCATGCTGTCTGGCACGAGCTTCAGCATCCTCACTGTTCGCACCTAACTCCAACGCTTCGAAACCTGCAGCCTTGACAGCCACCCGGATCTCTTTCTGGCTGATAATCGTCGGGATATATCGGATGATCGCTTTCCCGGTAATCAGGTTGACCGCTGCGCTTTCAACCCCTTCCAGGGCGAGAAGCGCTTTTTCCACCCGGCGGACATCGTTGTCATCGCCCAGGCTGTTGATCTGAAGCTCCGCTTCAGCCTCGGCCACGTTATACCCTGCATTCTTTACTCGGGTGATCATCGCCGGCAGGCTGGCAAGGGAGGGATCGAATTCCACAGTCGCTCTTTCATTAGAAAGATTGACCACCGCCCGTGTAACTCCATTCACTTTCTTTAAACTACGCTCCACCGTGGAGACACAATTCGCGCATGTCATTCCTGTGATGGGTAGTGTGATCAATTTGGTTTCTGCCATGTTACTCCTTTTTTCCGGGTCAGGCCCATTTCAATGACACAACTATACTCTTCGATCCTGACATCCTCAATAGGTATTAATACTCATTGCCCAGATTATTGCGTATCGGTAGAATTTGAATGCTTATACATAAAAATGGAGTGAATATGACAGAATATATCGTAGCGTTTGTAACAGGCCTGACCACTGGTGGATTAAGCTGCCTTTCGGTTCAGGGAGGACTGTTGGCTAGTTCTCTGGCCAGCCAGGTCGAGCAGGATGTTCGTGAAAGCGGTGATCCACATAAAGCCCGGGTGGCTCAACCGATCCTCTGGTTTCTTTTAGCCAAGCTGATCGCTTATACCCTTCTGGGATTCATGCTGGGATGGCTTGGATCGGTTCTTCAGTTGAATCCGGTGACTCGGGCGATTTTGCAGATTGCTATCGGTATTTTTATGGTCGGGCAAGCTTTACGGATGTTAAATGTGCATCCCATATTCCGGTACTTTAATATTGAACCGCCGAAATTCATTACCCGTTTCATCCGCCGGAAGGCAAAGAACGGATCTGGTGTAGTTACTCCGCTATTTATGGGAGCACTAACCGTCCTTATTCCCTGCGGTATCACCCAGGTAATGATGGCTTCCGCCATCACAACGGGTAATGCCATCACCGGCGCATTTTTAATGTTCTCGTTCATCCTTGGAACCAGCCCAATCTTCTTCCTGGTTGCCTATTTCGCCACCCGTCTGGGGGAAAAGCTGGAAAAATACTTCATGCGGTTCGTTGCGGTCGTTGTTCTGGTTCTCGGATTGATTACGGTCAATACCGGTTTGAACCTGATGGGCTCCCCCCTCGCATTAGGGAATTTGGTGAGTGCTGTATCCAGCCCGCGGGTAGTTCAGGCGCAATCTCCAGCGGATGCTTCACCCGCGACTTCCCTGAGTGAAATCTCTCCGGTTTGTACCATGCAGACGAACGGGACCTCCAATTCCGGATGTGGATCTGCCACCAAAGGCGGCTGCCCGATGATGAATTTTGGTAACCGCAGTGCTGCCGGATCTGTCAACCCTACCGCTGTCGCTGTAGTGGAAGTCCCTACCGTCATCCCCGCGGTTGAAGATCAAGCTCAGGAGCTTGTGATTCAGGTAGAGAACAACGGTTACAGCCCTGAAGTCACCCATGCACGCGCTGGAGTGCCATCCCGCCTGGTACTGGTATCCAATAATGTCCGTTCCTGTTCCCTGGCATTTGTTATTCCCTCTTTGAATGTTCAAGTGCTGCTCGAACCCACAGGCAGACACACTATTGAAATCCCCGCACAGGCAGCTGGAACACGCATACCCTTCTCATGTTCCATGGGTATGTATACCGGTGTGATCATTTTTGATCAATAATTACAGGTTACTCAAGGAGAATAAAATGAAGATTACATATAACATCCCCGATATGCACTGTGGAAATTGTGCCATGCGGCTGGAAGCACTTGAAGATGAATTGCAGGGTATCACTTCGGTCGATGCCAGTTATCACAAACAGCAAATGGTGGTGGATTTCAACCCTGAGATCATCACTGAGAGTGAGATTAAAGCTGCGATCGCCCGCAAAGGATACTCGGTCGGTGCTTAATACCGGCTGATCACCACAGCCCCGCTGCCTCCTCCGGCGGGGCTGTTTTTATTTAAGGCTGTATATCGGTTATAATTTTGAAAATCCAAACGGGAATCTTCTTATGAAACACGCAATTTCGATCACATATTGTGCGGTTTGACACTACACCCCCCGGGCGGTCAGCCTGGCAGGTGAGATACTGGCCTCCATAGAAGGCAAGGTGCAATCCATCGCAATCGTGCCATCTGATGGCGGGCGGTTTGAAGTGGAAGTGGATCAGCAGCTGGTTTACTCTAAATTGAAATCAGGGGTTCACCCTGCCCCCGGCGAAGTATTAACCATTATTCAGGAATATATACGGTAGGAACTCATGGCTATAAAAAATCGTGTCTTTTCCGGAGCGCGTCCTACAGGACGGCAGCACCTTGGTAATTATCTGGGCGCTATTCAGAACTATGTGGCACTTCAACAGGGCAATGACTGCGTTTATTGCATCGTGGATCTCCACGCCCTGACGACCGTGGAGGATACGGTCAATCTGCGCCAGAATATTATTGAAATGGCTTTAGACTGGCTGGCAGCCGGTATCGATCCGAAGGAACATATCATGTTCGTGCAATCCATGGTACCGCAGGTGACAGAATTGCACACAATCCTTTCCATGGTGACACCGCTGGGCAAGCTGACAGACCTGCCCACCTTTAAAGAGAAAGCACGCGAAAATCCCAATAATGTGAACTACGGGCTGGTGGGATACCCGGTACTGATGGCCGCGGATATTGTTCTCTACAAGACTAACCTGGTACCCGTCGGTGTCGATCAGGCTCCTCATATTGAGTTTACCCGGGAAGTGGTGCGTTCTTTTAATTACCGGTATCACAGCAATGCGCTGCTTGAACCTCAAATGAAAGTCACCCAGGTTCCTAAAGTACTTGGAATCGATGGCGTGCAAAAAATGGGTAAAAGTCTGGATAATCATATTGAGATCGCCGGCACTCCGGAAGAGACTCAAAAACGTGTGATGATGATGGTGACCGACCCGGCACGCATCAAGCGGACTGACCCCGGGAACCCTGATGTGTGTAATGTGTTCAGCATGCATAAGGTCTTTTCCAGCCCGGAAGAAGTTCTGCGTATCGATACCGAATGCCGCAATGCCGGGATTGGCTGTGTGGATTGTAAAAAGCTGTATGCGCAGAATCTCAACCAACGGCTAGAGCCTTTCCGCGCTGAGCGAGCCCGGTTTGCCGCAAATCCGCAGGCAGTCTGGGAAATTCTCGAAGATGGAGCTCAACGCGCCCGCCTGATCGCGAGCGAGACTATGAAGGAAGTACGAGAAGCGATCGGTTTGCCAAAGTTGGATTACTGATGCGTATCGTTCTTCAGCGTGTCAGCAATGCCAGCGTTGTAGTTGAAAGTCAGGTCGTTGCCAACATTGGCAACGGCCTGCTGATTTTCGCCGGCATGGGGCAACAAGATACTAAAGAAACTGCTGCTGCCATGGCTTCAAAGATCGCTCGGTTAAGGATCTTCGCAGATACTGCCGGAAAAATGAATCTCAGTGTGTTAGATATCGCCGGCGAGATTCTGGTTGTTTCTCAATTCACCCTTTTTGCCGATACACGCAAGGGAAACCGTCCGTCCTTTACGAACGCATTAGAGCCTGGGAGTGCCAGGCAGCTGTTGGAGTATTTCGCAGATGCGCTGCGCAGAGAAGGATTGAAAGTATCTCAGGGTGTTTTCGGTGCGGATATGAAGGTTTGTCTGCTTAATGACGGCCCGGTGACCATCCAGCTGGAAAATTGATTCCCCCACTCCACAAGACCGTATCCAGTTTTACTGCTATCGCCCCAGCCTGAATACACAACTCGGCTTCGCGCAGGCTGAAGATTCCGCCGGCTGCAATGACAGGGAGCCCATAACAACGCGCCGACCGCAGCCAGTACATAGATTGGGGGAAGACACCTGGCCCGTAGACACGACCGCCCGCCAGCGTCTGTCCATCACCGGTGGATCCATCCGGCATCACTCCACGCACTGGCGCGCTGCATACAGCGGCTAGATCACACGATACCAACCCCGCCAGCGTCTGGTCTGGTTGATGAATATCCAGCTCAATCACTACTGGCCATTCACGGGTGGAAAGCCGCGCACAAGCAAGGATTTCGTCGGTCGTGATACCAGGGTGGAAGCTGAGCTCCAGTCCGGTCAAGCCTTCCACACCGTCCAGCAGCCGCAGGCACTCGCTCAACCCGGTTACATGTTCCACCATCAGATGAAGCAGCACCGGCAGCGGTGACTGCCGCCAGGATCGGGCATGCTGACGAATAACAGCCGGTAAACCGGGGTTTGGGAGACCAGAATGCACCAGGGCTCCACCAGCGAAGCGGGTAGCTGTACGGCTTTCAGCCTCGGAGCGTGGCAGCCGGCTGACCGGGTTCGTAATAAAACACCCGAGTTGTGCTATTTGAGGATACCGCCGCAGATCCGGAGCGTACCCCAGCATTCCTGCCGCATTCATAACGGGGGTGTGGAATGCCAGGTCTTGTTTTGGCAATCTGGTACCTTACTTTCTCACTTTCACCACCGGGCCGGCAGGTGAGTCTTCCACTTCAAAACCCAGGGCAGAGATCTGTCCGCGGAGTGCATCCGCATCCACCCAACGTTTTTCAGACCGGGCTCTGGTACGTTCTTCCACCAGCGCCTGTACATTTTCAGGGATTGCATCCCCAGCGGTGGGTGTCCATTCCATCAAACCGAGACCAAGAACTGTATCAAAGATTGCGATGGTCGCTTTCTTTTCAGCAGCAGGCAGGTTGCTGCGAGCCATTTCCCAGGTGACTGCCAACGCACGGGGTAAGTTCAGGTCATCATTGATCGCTGTTTCAAACTGTGAAAGAAAACCAGCATCCGGTTCACCGGTAGGAGCACCCCACTCGTAGACTGCCTTACGCAGCCTATCCAAAGATGTTGCTGCTGCTTCAATCCCATCCCAAGTGAAGTTCAACTTTGCCCGATAAAGCGCTGACAGACAGAAAAAGCGGTAGACCAGTGGATCGTATCCACGCTCGATCAGGGTTTCCAGGCGGATGAAGCCGCCGCCTGATTTAGCCATTTTCTCTTCGCCCAATTGCAGAAAATATCCATGCATCCAAAAATTCGCCAGGCGGGTGTGGTGGCAGGCTTCAGTTTGCGCGATTTCATTGGTATGGTGGACAGTGATGTGGTCTTCTCCCCCACAGTGGATATCGAAATACTTACCCAGATAACGCGCAGACATAGCTGAGCATTCAATGTGCCAGCCGGGAAATCCTTTACCCCACGGGCTATCCCATTCCATCTGTCGCTGTTTGTCCTTAGGGCTGAATTTCCACAGCGCGAAATCGGTCGGGTTACGCTTCTCTCCCATATCGATGCGCATTCCGGCCTGCAATCCTTCAATATCCAGACGTCCCAGGTAGCCATAATCATCCAGCCTGGAAGTATCAAAATAGACACCATCGGATGTTTGATAGGAATAACCGTTCGCTTCGATACAGCGAATGGTCTCGATCTGATCTGCGATATGGTCGGTTGCCCGGCACCAGACCGTTGGCGGCAGGATGTTCAGGCGCTCAAGATCCAGTTTGAAAGCCCGGGTATAGAATTCAGCGATCTCCCAGGCTGTTTTACCGGTCCGCGCTGAGCCTTTTTCCATTTTATCTTCGCCTTCATCGGCATCTGACACCAGGTGACCGACATCAGTGATGTTCATCACATGTTTGACATCCAAATGATTCCAACGCAACACTCTGCGCAAAAAATCTTCAAAGATATAGGTACGTAGGTTGCCAATATGTGCATAATCATAGACCGTGGGGCCGCATGTATAAAGCCCTACCATCGGGGGATCCAGCGGCTCAAAAGTCCGCACAGAACGGGTATACGTATCAAATAGTTGTAGAGACATTCTTCTCCGATCGGCGGTTTCTGGTGATCAGCCACGAGAGGTGATTGCCATTATAATAAACGCTGTTGCATGCAGAGTCAAATACCGATGTCTGAACCCAACCACCCACGCACCATGAAAACCAGTCACCTGCCCGGCGTGATCGCCTGCAGCTTACCAGCTCTCATTTTAATGACAGCCAGCCTGATTCCATATTCTTCTGTTGTCAGTGGGATGAGTCGCTTACTCACCGACGGCGCCTTTGAATCGCTCTCGGCAGGTGAGTACCTCATGCTGCAGTGGGGCTTTCGCACAGTATCACTTCTGCTGCTCTTCGCAGCCATGATTCAGGTTGCATGGCCGCAACATTTTGAGAAGATCAGGAATCATTGGATGGCATTTCTAGCCAGGGTGCACATCCGGAAAGAATTCCAGGGGATGCTCAGGGCAACTTTCCCAGTGGAGGATCGTGCTTTCCTCTACACGCTAGGGATCATTTCAATCCTCGGCCTGGCGATCCGTCTGATCGATTACGCACACCCTGTGGGTTATGATGAAGCATATACGTACATCCATTTTGCATCAAAATCACTCCGCACGATCCTGGCTGATTACTCAGCACCTAACAACCACATCTTCCACACTTTATTTGTTGCACTGGCAGACCGTATCTTTGGCAATCACCTGTGGGTACTACGCCTACCCGCGTTGATCGCAGGAGTTCTCTGCATACCCGCAATTTACATGTCTGGTCGATCTCTTTTTGGCCGGGCATCGGGAATCCTCGCAGCTGCCTTGGTTTCCCTTTCTCCCCTGCTGGTGGACTACTCCACGAATTCACGCGGGTACAGCCTACTTTGCCTTTTTGCCCTGCTGATGCTCTGGCTGTCTGGGATCTTAAGGCGTTCATCCAATTTTACTGGCTGGCTGCTGCTGTGGATATTCGCGACTCTGGGCTTTTACACCATTCCAGTGATGGTCTATCCCGTTTGTGGGATCTACCTCTGGCTGCTGCTTTCCTGGCTGATCGGCGATACCGGTCAGGATCACCGACGGCAGTTCCTGTCTTATCTGCTGGCTTCAGCAATTGGCACGATCGTGACAACGCTGTTGCTCTATACCCCGGTCTTCCTCTTCGGAACTGGCCTGTCATCCATCACAGGGAATGAGTTTGTCCAATCACAAACCTGGGGAGATTTCCTACAGTCTGTCGCCGTCAGGATCCCCACGGTTTGGTCTGATTGGAACTCACAAGTACCCGCGGCACTCACCCTATTCATTGCTTGCGGCATGCTCGCGTCCATTCTGTTGGAGTGGAAGCAAGCTGCACACCGCTTTCCACTCTGGCTGGCGGTTGTTCTGGCAATCAGCATCCTCTTGACCACACAACGGGTAGCCCCATTGACCCGGGTTTGGCTTTTTTTGCTTTACTTTTACCTGCTTTTCTCAGCAAGCGGATGGCAGATGCTTTTCCAACTGGTTACCGGTAGACGATCTATCCACCGATATCTCACCACAGGGCTACTGGTATTCCTGACGCTGTGTGTTTTCTGGGTATTCTGGGCACTTCAAACGCGGGCGACGCGTGCCGACCAAGATGTCGACCGATACCGCGCCCCCGCGCAGTTTGCAGCTTCGATCCTTGAACCAGAAGATACCCTGATCGCTGTCTCCCCTATTTCTATTCAGGTTGGCTATTATCTGGTACAGGAAGGGGTCCCATTTTCAAAGTTCTTTGATAAAGTGCAGCGTGGAGAAATTAAGCATGCCATTATCATCCTATCAAGCCATTCAAAATTCCCAACAGTACAGAGTGTAGTGGATTTTCAATTGCTGCAAACCACGTTGGATGTCACAAGAGCTGAGTTACTGTACGAGCACGGCTATCTACAGGTATATTCCGTGCCGGTTTTGACACAGCCATAACGGTTCAGTCAGCGGCTGTGCTAAAATACATCTATGGCAGATCAACCACTCTTCCCACCTGCATCCCGTAATCAGGCAACCCACCAAAAGCATCAGCGCCAGGTCTTTGCGCAAATATTGTTGCCGATGCTGGCAGCTCTGGCAGGTGCAGTCACACTGGCCATTCTTTCCACCACCCATGGCGCGGGCAGCGAACCACGTACTGCCCTCTGGGCTCACATTTCCACAATATTTATAGCGGTACTGGTAATTTCTGCGGGTCTGGGAATATTGGCCATGCTGGTCGCCTTGATCTTTGGAACTGGCTGGTTACTGAAAAAGCTCCCCGGTTATTCATACATCGGTCAGTTATACGCGCAGATCATCCAACAACGTGTGAAGCAGATCGCTGATCTTTCCAGTATGCCAGTCATTCGGGTCAAAACTGGCTGGAAGGCACTTACTGCTTTCTCATCCGCAATCCGCAAACTACTGGGAGGTAAATAATATCCATGGAAGAACAGAATAACTGGAAAATTCGTACCTATGTAATCGGTGGTTTGGTCGGTTTGATAGCCGGCCTCGGCACAGCCTATATGATCACACGTCGCGCCGAAGAGACTCAACAGCAACCTCGGTTAACCACCGGTGACAGCGTAAAGATCGGCATGAGTTTGGCCAGTGTTTTTAAAATGATCACTGACCTGGTATCTCCGCGTTAATTTTCATCGGATTTTGTTCTATGTTCGGCCGATTGTGGACCATCGTTCGCAAAGAATTCATCCACATCTTCCGCGATATTCGAACACTCAGCCTGATTGCTTTTTTACCTGTTTTAATGCTGTTGCTGCTCGGCTATGCAGTAGCCAATGATATCGAAAATATTCCCCTGGTAGTGCTCGATGCAGCCAGGACAGATTCCAGCCGGGCATATATCCAACGTTACACCAACTCCGGCATGTTTGCTTGGAAGTACGCAGCCAGCAGTGAATCTGAGGTGTTGGCATTGATCGATGCAGGGAAAGCTCAGGCTGGATTGTATATCCCGAACGGGTTCGACGATCCGCGTCATGGAAACTCATCCATTCTGGTGTATGTAGATGGCTCAGACCCTGCTATCGCTCAGGTGGTGCAATTGGCAGTGGAAACGATCCATGCGAGCCAAATTGCTGGTATTTCCACGCCCATCCTCCTTTCGGGTAGTGGGAACGCCCCTCTGAACCCTTCCGGGGTTCCTTTAAAATATCTCTATAACCCCGACATGCGGCGTATCAACTTTTTGATTCCAGCTCTGGCTGCTGCGATTCTGCAGGTGCAAACGCTGTTGCTAACTGGTTTTGCCATCGTCCGTGAACGGGAACAGGGAACTCTGGAGCAGCTGATTGTTACCCCCATCCAACCCTGGGAATTAATGCTGGGGAAGATCCTGCCTTTCATCCTGATTGGTTTCGTCAATCTGTGGGCAACTCTCTGGTTGGGGAGTGCCTGGTTCCATGTACCTCTTCATGGCTCGATGCCCTTGCTGGCAGCTGTTAGCCTTTTGTTCATTCTGGGATCTCTCGGACTGGGTATCTTAATCTCTGTCGTTGCCCGATCGCAGGTACAGGCAATGCACATTGCCATGTTCATAAACCTACCCTCTTTAATTCTGTCAGGTTTTATATTCCCACGGTATAACATGCCGGTGCTGGCCAACATCGCCAGCTATTTATTACCTCTGACATATTTCATCGAGATTATTCGCGGAATTGCCCTGAAAGGAGCCAATGCTGTCCAACTTTGGCCATCCATCTGGCCCCTGGGGGTATACAGCATGATCGTTTTCTCTGCCGGTGTACTACTTTTCAGAAAACGGCTGGAATAACTTATGCCGCCACGTGAACTACCGATCCATCCCAAATATGTTGTAGCAGGTAATTTCACCCGCGATTTCATCGTCACAGCAAGTCATCAGCCCTGTTTGGATATTATGGGCGGCAGTGCTCCCTTCGCTGCTGCCGGCTGCGCTCTCTGGGATGGACCCGTGGGGATATTGGCGCGTGTGGGGGAAGATTATCCTGCTGACTGGCTGGCCAGCCTATCTAAATGGCGGATGGACACGCGCGGGGTAAAGATGCTCCCTCACAGCCTGGATGTACGCCGCTTCTATGGGTATACACGGGACGATACCTATCAGATCAACAGCCCGGCTCGTTTCTTCGCTGAGATGGATTACCCCCTGCCTGTGGCATTAATGAACTACAATCCTCCATCGGTTGAAATAGCTGATGACTTACGCAGCCGCGGGCAATCTTCACCGATGATCGGCGATGCGCCGCCTGACTACCACGATGCGATCGCCGCCCACCTGTGCCAGCTTGATTTTATCTCTCATAGTGTGCTTCAAACAATGCTGCGTACCGGGCAGATCAAGACGATTACCCTGGAGTTGGGCCCGAGGTATATGCTGCCCATGCACTGGAATTCTATGCGCAATGTGTTGGCCGGATTGTCTTGCGCCAGCGTGGATGAAAGCGCTGCCCGGGCTTTCTTTCGTGGGCGAACGAATGACCTCCGTGAAATCACTGCTGGATTAGCAGCATTTGGATGCGAACATGTAGTAGTACACCAGCAAGACGGCCAAAAGCTGTTGTACCAACAATCCACGGGCAGATTCTGGCAGGCACCGGTATATCGCATTCCACGGATCAATCATCATTCTTCCAGACATGCCTTTGGTGGTGGATTTCTGGCCGGGTATTTGCTGACTTACGATCCAACCCGCGCCCTGGCGCATGGTATGGTCTCTGAACTGCTGGCTGCAGACAGCCTGCATCCCGGGGATATATTTTCCAGTTTGCCTGGATTGACTGAAGCCCGACTGCAAGTGCTCTCTGATAAGATTATGCCCATTTGATCTCAACACAGAGGAGGATGTATGGAAGCCTTACAATTGATAGAAGCCGAGTGGATTGCTATGCTTCAAGGATGGCTGCATGGGAGTTTTGGGTTCTTTAATGCCATTACTCTACTGGGTAGCGAAGATTTCTTTATCCTGGTCATGCCGGCCTTATACTGGTGCCTGGATGGAGCTCTCGGATTACGAGTCGGTATCATTTTGATGCTCAGCGGTCACTTGAACGGTGTGCTCAAGTTACTATTCCACTCACCCCGGCCGTATTGGGTCAGTGGGGATGTGCTGCCCGGTTCCACAGAAACGTCTTTCGGTATGCCTTCTGGCCATGCCATGAACACACTCAGTATCTGGGGACTGACAGCCTGGCTGTTTTCGAAACGCTGGTTCACCGCCCTCTCTGTGGCAGTGATCCTCCTTGTCGGGTTTTCGCGTATCGTACTCGGAGTCCATTTCATTTCGGATGTGCTTGCCGGTTGGCTGCTGGGCGCGATGCTGCTGGTTTTATTTATCCAACTCGACCCACCTTTTACCAGATGGTTGAAAAATATGAAAACCGGCGGCCATATTTTGCTGGTTTTTTTCAGTACACTGATTTTTATTTTGCTTAGCCTGCTGCCGGCAAGGTTCGGCATATCTACACCACTGCCAGCAGAATGGATTGCCAATGCCACCCGAAACTCACTGGAAGCAACCCCCACGCCGTACGAAATCAGCGGGTTATTCACCACAGCAGGTACCTGGCTTGGAATGACGCTTGGAGTTGCAGTTCTCTACCGCAAAGGCGGGTTGAAATCAACCACGAATAATCTTCACCGCTTGCTAAGGTATGTCATCGGGCTGATTGGCTTATTCCTTTTCTGGTACGGGCTTAAGCTGGTCTTTCCAGATGGAGAAAGCTGGCTGGCATTGATCTACCGCCTGGTACGCTACGCAATGGTAGGGCTGTGGATCGGCCTCGGCGCTCCGATGGTCTTCCATTCATTGAAGTTGTTTACAAGCAGGGAGGTTGATTAATCATCGAGAAAATCATATAATTTTAATCATACAGGAGGAGCAGATGAAGAAGTTTATCAGTTTTATTTCCGGGGTAGTGGTTGGCGGCCTGGTTGGCGCTACCTTTGCCCTGCTATTCGCGCCGTCATCCGGTAAACAGTTACAGGAACGTTTGAAACTCAACGCCGAAGAATTGAAGAACGAGATCTCTGTGGCTGCCCGGAATCGCCGCAATGAATTGCAGGCGCAATTAGAAAACTTGCGCCAGTTGTAAACTAATCCAATTTGCTTAAAGGCCCCGCTTAGGGGTCTTTATGTTTAATGGAGCATTAGTTGGTAAGTTGCCGGGGTAGTGATGTAACGCGTTGCGCCAGAAATGATCAGGGCAGCCCTGGGGGAGGATCCAAAATCCAGTGGGATACTGATCCTTCCATCTGACTGCACTGCAAGGGGTGTTACCCTGGTTTCTTTACCAAACTCGATCAGCGTAACCAGGTATTTCTGAGGAAGCCTGTTGCGGATCCGGGTGAAACCAGCCCCCTGCCACCCTCCATCCCCTGTTTCAAAATTCTCAAAATACCCGATAGCGGGAATTTGTATGTCATCCACCACAAACCCTTCGCCGTTGATGGCCGCGTCCGTAACATATTCAAAACGCACCCAGATCTGCTCGCCACGATATTCGCTCAGATCTACTGTTTCCAACCGCCATCCACGACTCTGACCATTGTATCCAAATCCATAATTACTACCCGTTTTATTCAAATCCGTGCCGCCTGGAGTTTGGAGTATCTGCCAGATACGCCCATCCCTTGAGACTTCCAGGTAGACATAGTCAAAATCCGCTTCCAGGTCAAACCAGGCTTTGTATGAAAGCTGCACGTCAGAGCCAGCCCGGCTCAGATCGATCTGACGCGTGAGGGTCATATCCGATTCATCCCCCCGGAAAGACCAGAAGGCATAATCACCCGATGCAGGCTGAATGGGCAGGATCGGAACCTCTGTTGCGCCTAAAAACTCCAGGGTACGCTTTCCCTGGCAGGCAAACTCCACGATATCCACACCAAACTGGGACACCTCCGTCGCTAATTGGTAATTTTCACAGGATGAAACAAGCGTTGCTGGTTGTATCCCAATGAACGATGGCAAAGAGGGGTACGAAAACCGGCCATCCGCCACGGATGGGTCATTCAAATAAGTTGCAGTCGCCCATTCTGCAAAGACTTCATCTGCCGTATAAATTTTGCCAGTTGCCTGGTTCATCTGGTTTTCGATGCTCAGTTGCTCATCGATGGCTGCCAGACCATTCGGCTGTAAACCGGGCAAGGCTTGTATGAAGTCTTCTCCAAAGCGATCCAGCAGGTAGGTAAAAAAAAGAAAGCTAGCGCCATAATGGGCACTGTTACTGCCTTCTTCTTCCCAATCGGTTAGCTGGGTATCAGGATGGCGGATGAAGCGCTGCGCAAACATGGTCTGCGGGTATCCATTGATAAGCGCTGAAAGTTCTGACAAACCTTCATTGAACCAGGTTTCTTCATTGATATCCTGATACCAGTGGATCATATGCTGGAATTCATGCGCCAGTACAGCCAGCGTGAACTCACTGCCCGGGGTCAATCCATCCGCATTCATGACAAACAATTCACGCCGATTGGACTGCGGGTTGACGGCGGTTGTATATTCATCGGTGGAGGAAAAATACCCTGCCAATCCACTCCCGAGCCCAGAGGCAAATAATACATGCAGACGCGGATCATTGTCGACCCCCGGTGTCCATTCACTGCCAAAGTATGCCCGTGTCTGGGGATAAATCTTGTCTTCAAAAATGTTGGCCATGGCTGAATAAACCGGTCCGTCATAAGGCACACCAGCCTGCGTCCAAAAGTAACTATGATCGGTGATCGCGCGTAATATCGCGTGAACCTGAAATATTTCATGAGTATCCGCATTGCTAACCCAGAATGACTCTTCATCTCCAACTTGTAGGATTTTTTCTCTGGGCGGGATCGATAAAGGCAGGCCGTACTCTCCAGTCAACCTACCTACCAGATCCACCGGGTTGTGGATGGGCACATCCAACTCAGACAGTCTGGCGAGCTGTTCTTCAGCTGGTGTCATGGATTGATGAGATGCCAATGCTGCTGGTTGCTGAGCAGAGGGGAGGATCACCCCGGAAGGTTTGCTTGATGGAAGTATGGCGGAATCCGCTGCTGGTGCGGCGAACTCTCCGACCGGAGAGGGCAGTCGTTGCGATGGAACAGGTTGACCTTCCAGAAACCAGATGAAGTAAAAACCACTTATCACCAGAAGGATGGCCAGCACAATTTTTAACCAGGTAGGAGTGTGCCGCTTCATCAATTATCCGGGGGATTTCTTAATTATGGCGTGGCGGTCTGTAATGACATGGGCACGAAATACTGATACCCGGCTGTTTGACGAATGAAGTTCACGATCACCAGGTTCTTACCACAATCCGCATAGGTGTTGATCGCCACTCTGGATGTTAGTGCTTTTCCTGCCAGATCGAATAATTGTACGGTGACCGTACCGGAACTGTTCACAGCTGCAGCGCCCAGCTGAATCTCATACCCACCAGGGCCGTATGCCAAAGATGAGCCAGTAAGCCCCATGCCGAGCAAGTTGGATGTGGTTCCATTCCATGTGCCTGCCGCCCGTACCACAAGATTTAGTACAGGCGATCCAGTATCGTCGAATACCTGGCCGGCAATTCCCTGCCAACCACAACCGGAGGAGTTGGCATAATTCATCATATAGGCCGGAGATCCGGGCTGCAACAGGTAGGTATAGGCAACAGGGGTTGGGGTGGATGTTGGCGATAAAGGCGTGGCGGATGGTACGATCGCAGTCGGAGAAGGTAC
>Ga0172371_10003029_pt1 | contig 26320 bp, 18 predicted proteins | sample Lak12m_FD_114543 | JGI IMG/M metagenome (GOLD analysis project Ga0172371, IMG submission 114543) | Freshwater microbial communities from Kabuno Bay, South-Kivu, Congo - kab_022012_12m | ecosystem: Environmental > Aquatic > Freshwater > Lake | place: Democratic Republic of the Congo: South-Kivu... | reverse complement strand
GATTCCGACGACCTCATCGACCGGATGCTCTATAACGATTTCCATAACATGCTACCGAGCATCCTGCGCACCGAGGACCGCATGAGCATGGCGCATTCGATCGAATCGCGGGTACCTTTCCTTGATTACCGGCTGGTGGAGCTGGCGGCATCGATCCCGGCTGCCGCAAAAGTCAGTGGTGACGAGCCCAAGCTCATCCTCAAGGAGGTCTCCCGCGGAAAAGTGCCCGACAGTGTCATTAACCGGCGCAAACAAGGTTTTACCGCTCCCATCGCCGGCTGGTTCACCGGCGACCTGGCGGCGGAGGTGCGGGAGCTGCTCCTCGGCGACCGTGCCGCCGAGCGCAACATCTTCGCCCGGCCGTATCTGGAGCAGGTGGTGACCCGCTTCCTGGGCCAGGGAAAAGACCTGTGGCGCGTGTGGTCACTGGTCGTCTTCGAGACCTGGTGCCGGGCGTTCCTCGACGGGGAAGGGCCGGGGGACCGCTGAGTTTCCGGTGCCGCTGCCGGCGCCGCACTGTGAGCCACGCTTTTTTATTGTAGAATCACCTCTATGAGTGGCATCGCAGGTATCCTCAAATCCTCTCAGGAAACAGTCTCTCAGGAAGAGCTTTCCCGCCTCGCCGAAGCTGTGGCCCACCGCGGCCCGGACGGCCAGGGCTTTCATGTGGACGGCCCCGCCGGGATGGCTCACTGTTACCTGGCCATTCCCTCGGCGGTCTCGGCGCCCCAGCCCCTGTTTAACGAAGACCGCAGCCTGGCCATCGTCTGTGACGGGCGGGTGTATAACCACGCCGAGCTCAGGCGGCGTCTCGAGCAGAAGGGCCACAGTTTTCAGACCCCCTGCGATGTCGAGGTGTTGCTGCACCTCTATGAGGATGAGGGTGCCGAGCGCTTCCTGGACGATGTCAATGGCATGTACGGCCTGGCGATCTGGGACGGCCGCCGCCAGCGCCTCGTCCTGGCCCGCGACCGCATCGGCATTAAACCGCTGTATTACACACATGCCCCCACGGGCCTGCTGTTCGGCTCTGAGATCAAGGCGGTGCTCGCGGACCCCGCTGTGGAACGGCGGGTCAATGTACGGGCGATGAGCGATTTCTTCGGCCTTTCCTATGTCTTTGATTCCGAGACGATGTTTGCCGGCATCATGGCTGTGCCGCCGGGCTGCATCTATATCGCCGAACCCGGCGCCCCGGGCCGCATGCATACATATTGGGAATTTGATTTCGCCCCGGACCATCCCTGGGATGAAGCAGAGCTGGTAGAAAAAGGTAGGGCTATCCTGGAAGAAGCGGTGCGGCTGGAGCTGGCGGATGTGGACCCGATCGGCATCCATCTTAGCGGCGGCATCGACTCCAGCTACATCACTTCTTTGGCCACAGAAATGGACCGCGACCGGGTGATCGCCCTGTCGGCTGGTTTCCGGGAAAAGAGTTACGACGAGCGTGACTATGCGCGTATGGCGGCCGAAAAGGCCGGCGTCGAGCACCGGGAGATCGAGGTCTTCCCCGAGGAAAGCACCTTCCTCGACGTGATGAAAAAAGTCATCTGGCATGTCGATGAACCGACGGTGAGCCCGGGAATACATTCCTTCTATATTCTCAACCAGTTCACCGCCGAGCATGTGCGGGTGGTGCTGGGCGGGCAGGGAAGCAACGAGTTGCTGGCAGGTTATAACCGTTACATCCTGGCTGACCTGCGCGACCGGTTCTCCCGGCATCTTAAGCATTTCAGCATACCGGGGATGATCGGCGACATCAGCACCACCAGGGATTTTTACGGCATGGGGCCGGTGAAGGGGATGATCGCCACCGCCTTCAAGAGTCCGGGAGAGCGGGCACTCAAGATCGCGAGCACGTTCCCGCCACGGGAAAAAGCAGGGCTGTTCTCCGGCCGCGTACTAGAGGAACTCGGCGGCTATACCACCGAGCGACGCTATCTCGACGGTTTCAACCGCGCGCCGGCTTCGACCACGATCGACCGGATGATGTATCTGGACATGAAGAACATGATGCCCAACATGTGCCGCATCCTCGACCGCACCTGTGCGGCCTTCGGCGTGGAACCACGCACGCCGTTCCTGGATCACCATTTTGTGGAATTTGCCGCCAGCCTCTCTGACGACGCCGTGCTGCGCGGAACCGAGTCGAAATACATCCTCAAGAAGATGGGGGAGGGCATCCTCAAGCACGAGACCATCTACCGGGACAAATCAGGCTTCGCGGCGCCCGTGACGCCCTGGCTCCAGGGCCACCTGCGCGACATGGGGCGGGACATCCTGTTCTCGGAAAAGGCGCTGGACCGGGGCTTCTTCAACGTCGACCACATGCGGCAGACAGTGGATCGTCACGAGAAAACCGGGGAAGGCGTGTGGCAGGTGTGGATGCTGTTGATCTTCGAACTCTGGAACCAGCGCTTCATCGATCAATAAGTTTCAACAAGGAACGTCCCCTAAGTTTCAATTCCGCGCAGAGTCACGAAAGTTATTAGACCATAAATTGCAGTTGTGGCCAGCATCGCCACCGCTGCTCCCATCGGACCCCAATGCGGAATCAGCGTCAGATCCAGCGCTACGACGATAGCCGCAACCGACACCATGATCTTGGCCGTGGAGGTATCCTGATCGGTGATGGTCAGCAGATTGAGCCCCATGCTGTTCATCATCATGAAGGGGATGCACCACATCAGCACTCTCAGCACCATCGCCGAATCGGCGTAGGCATCCGGCATCAGCCGGTCGATCACGGGGCCCGCCAGCAGCGTCATCACCAGGGCGACCGGGATGCCCATCAGTCCGGCCCATTTATACCAGGTGAAGCCAGAGCGCACCGCTCGGCGCGGGTCCTGGGTGTAGGCGGCCGTCAGCCCGGGCAGGAGCGCGCGGCTAAGCACCACAGGCAGCCAGACAAAGAAAGAGAAGAACGAGTACGCGACATTGTAGATGCCCACGTCGGCATCACCCCGGATTGCTTCCATGATCAGCGTGTCAGCACGGAAATAGACCAGGATGGCGATCGAGAGAACCGCAAAAGGAACGGCTCCCCGAACCAGCCCAGTCAGGTCGCCGATAGAGAATCCAAAGGAAAAAGGCGTCACGCGCAGCGCGGTGTAGATCATCCGCAGCAGGCACTCAAAAGCCATGGCCACAACATAGACGAGCATCAGGGCCACGATGGAATACCCCAGCGCCATCACCGCAAAACCGAGTCCCAGATAGATCACCCGGCCGGCCACCGCCAGCAGCGCCGAGGCTCCGAATCGCTTGGTGGCCGTGAAGATACATTCCGTCGTAAAAACGAAAGCGGAGAGCAGCACCGCAGCCAGACCCAGCAGCACCGTCTGCAAGCGGGTTGAGTCCGGCGACAGGAAGAAGGTCGTCACCAGCGCCACGGCGATCAGCGCCAGTGAGCCCAGCACCTGCAGCACCAGGATCATGCCGGCAACCCGGTCGCGGTCGCCCTCGTGGCGCACCAGTGTGCGGGCGCCGAAACGCGACAGGCCGAAATCGCTGAATGATGAGAGCATTTCCACACTTGCCAGGATGAAGGCGAAGAAACCGAACAGCTCCGGGCCCATGGTGCTGGCGGCATAAAGCAGGAAGGGCACAGATGCCAGGCGGACAAAGAAACGGGCCATCAAAAGATAACCTGAGTGCCGGAGCACTTCCCGGCGTCCGGGCGTCCGTGTGGGTTGTGTTTCTGTCTCCAAAATTGTAAGGTAGCGCGTAATTGTGAGGCGGGTCTATGTTAGAGCTTTTGCCCGGCAGCGTCCAACAGCGTTAAGGATGGGCAGCTGACCAAAGGATTTTTCCGGGCAGCAATGAAGTAATCATTAACGTAATCGATGTTTATTTTTCTCCCTCCTGAGGCAGATAAATAGGCAGTCAAGATTTCGAGAAGACATCGAAAGGTATGCTATCGGTGAGACACGGAAGCGGCCACGGCGGGAGGATGCAGGCATGAAAGTATTGTTTGTCTATCCTAATGTAGCTAGAGCCCGCTCCCCGCAGGTGGGGCTTAGCTCTCTCGCCGGCACCCTTGAGCGCGAAGGCCATGACTGCCGCATCTTCGATATAACCTTCCTGGAAGACCGCGAAGTAGAACCGGAATACCTCCGCACGCTGGAAGAATTCAAGCCGGACGTCATCGGCGTTTCCTGCCGCAGCACTGAATGGGAGACCGCCCAGGCGATCCTGGGGATGGCTCCCGACTTTCCGGCCCCCGTTGTCGTCGGCGGCCCGCACGCGACCATCGCCCCGGAAGAAGTCATCGCCGACACCCGCGTGGACATGCTTGTCCGCGGCGAGGGTGAAGAGGCGATCATTGACCTGCTGGAGCGGCTCAAGACCGGCTCAGACCTCACCGAAATGCCCAATCTCTGGGTCAAGATCGACCATATCGTCTATCGCAACGAAGTGCGCCCTCTGATCGAGGATCTGGACGGCATGGCCTTCCCGCGCTGGGAAGTCTGGGACGACCGTCACTTCCGGGAGCATTACCACCGGGTATTCAGCCCCGGCGCTGAAGTCTTCGGCGATCTGGAGACCTCGCGCGGCTGCCCGTATTCCTGCCCTTACTGTCTGACGCCGGCGATGCAGGAACTGTATCGCGGCAAAGGCCGCTACCACCGTGAGAAATCCGCGGCCCGCATCATCGCCGAGATCGAGCGCCTGCGTTCACTCAAGGAAGTCGATTACATCCGCTTCGTGGACGAGACGTTCATCCTCAACCGCAAGCGTCTGCAGGAATTCTGTCAGATGTATGACAAAATCAAGTTGCCCTTCTCCTTCAGCACGCGTCCGGAGACGGTCAGCGACCAGATGATGGAACTGCTGGCCAAAGCCGGCGCCAACTGCGTTTCCTTCGGCCTGGAGTCCGGCAACGAACAGTACCGGCGGCAGATGCTTAACCGCACGACCAGGCAGCAGCAGGTGATCGACGCAGTTTCTATCTCAAAACGGCACGGTGTCAAAACGTTCGCCTTCGTCATGATCGGCCTGCCACACGAGACCAGGGACGGTATCCAGGAGACCATCGAGCTGATCAACATGCTGCAGCCGGAGGTCTTCCAGATCACGATCTTTTATCCCTTTGAGGGCACGCCCTTCTATAACTATTGCCTGGAAGCCGGCCTGCTCAGCGAGGACCACGACCGGCTCACCGAGATCTGGAAAGGCTCGGTCTTGAACCAGCCTGATCTGCCCAGCGACTACCTGGTGCGCCTGCGGGAACTGATGCTCACCTTCGCGAAGAAAGACCGCCGCACCTGGCCGCTGATGTATTTCCTCGAGCGGCATCCGTTCGTGTTCGGATTCTGGCGCTCCGGCATGCGCAGCCGGAATATGATGGGGAAGTTCACGCGGCGCCTGGTCGGCGTTGGCGGTGGCAATTATGCTAAACTTAGCAAAGCCGGGGATGGCCCCGGTTCCACCGCTGCGTCAACCGGAATGGTCAAACATTATTGAACGAATCATCCAGCCGAGGGGCGGAATCACCGCAAAAACCCAGGATAGTCCTCCTCTTTCCCAATCCTCTGGAGGAAACCGGTTATTCCCTCGAGATACCACTTTCGATCCTGGCAGTAGCCGCGCCTCTGCACGCGGAGGGATACGACGTATCCCTCATCGACGAGCGGCTGGCTGACGACCCCGAAAGGGAACTGCTCGCCGCCGCTGACGGCGCTCTGTGCGTGGGCATCAGCACCATCACCGGCTGGCAGCTGAAGCGCTCCATCCATTTTGCCCGCCTGATCAAGAAAAAACTGCCGCATACCCCGATTGTCTGGGGCGGTTATCATCCGTCCTTGCTGCCAGAGCTCACCGCCTCCGAACCTTATGTTGATGCTGTGGTGCGGGGCCAGGGCGAGCTCTCATTCCGCGAGCTGGTCGGGCGCATCGAGGAAGGCCGCGATTTCACCGGGGTCGCGGGCGTGACGTTCCGGAACGCCGCCGGCGCGGTCATCAGCAATCCGGACCGGCCGCTGGCCGACGTCAGCCAGTTCCCGCCGGCGCCCTACGAGCTGCTGGATATCGAGAAGTTCTTCCGGCTGAACGGCGGCCGCCGGGCGCTGCAGTTCATCTCCAGCCAGGGCTGCCCGTTTAAATGCACTTTCTGTGTCGAGCCCAGGATCTTCGGCAAGTGGGCTGGCCGCACCGCCGAGCAGGTTGTCGACGAGGTCCAGGAACTGAACCGCCGCTACCGGATCGACCACGTGACCTTCTCCGACCCCAACCTCTTCGCCAACATCAAGCGCATCGAGCGCATGTGCCACCTGTGGAAGGAGCGGGGACTCAACATCAGCTGGAGCGGCGCCGCCCGTGCCGACCAGATGTACCGGGTGCCCGAGGACCTGGCTGGACTGCTGCGCGAGACGCGCTGCTCACAGATCGGCATCGGCATCGAGTCCGGCTCGCAGGCGATCCTCGACATGATCGACAAGCGCACTTCACCGGATAAAGCCTTGCGCTCCAACGAGGTGCTGGAAAAAGCAGGCGTCCAGGGATGTTACGCCTTCATGGTCGGTTTCCCGCCGCAGCTTCCTGAAGCCAAGGGGGAGATCTGGCAAACACTGATGCTCATCAAGAAGATGCGCCGTGCCCATCCCGAGGTAGTCACGGTCACTTTTTATGTGACGCCCTATCCGGGCACGCCTGTATATGACATCGCCGTCCAGCTGGACCTGAAGATGCCTACCAAGACTGAAGAGTGGGCGGAGTGGGAATCCACCAAGATCAGCACTACCTGGATCACCCCCAAGCAGAAGGACCTGGTCGAGCGCTGCAATAATTTTTACTTTCCCTGGGCCTATCCCAATCACCAGCTTCGGCGGCGCATGGCCCAATGGAAGTTCCGGCCGCTCGTATATCCGCTCCACTGGCTGGCCGCGGTGCGCTGCCGGCTCAACTTCTACCGGTTGCCGGTCGAATGGAGGCTGATGCAGAGACTGGGACGCACGAAACGCTTTCGGCGGGTCGGCTCCCAGATCGACGCTCTGCGCGGGTACTGATTTTTCAGGAAAGGGGGCGCCATCTGGCATCAGGGGAAATCTGCAGCGGGCTTTCGCAGCGCGGCTGTCCCCGTGCTGCTGGTATTACTGGCGCTGACCTTGACCGCGGGGACCCTGCTACTTCCCGGCTGCGGCCAGAACACGGGCGAGACAGAAAGACCTCCCGAACCGCTGGCCAACACCTCTGTGGAATCCCAGGACATCAAGCTCCTCGCCGATTTCCAGAACCAGACTCTGTTTAGCCGCGGGCACCGGGTTTATTTCGACGCCCTGAAGACTCAGGGAGCCGCAAACGTGAGCTCCGGGGAAGGCCTTTCCGTATATAAGGGGGGGATCAATGAAGTCCCCGACCCCAGCTTCGAAGGATCCGGATGGAAGCTGAATCCCGGCGCGGCCATCGATACCGGCTTGGCCAGTTATGGCACAAAGTCCCTGCGCCTTTCCGGGGATGGTTCGGTCGCCGTCCTGGCCCAGATGGTAGCGATGCCCCATGTGGTTTCTGCCGACTACTTCGATCTGATCACGTCGGAGACGCTCCAGACCAGCAGGACCATGACTTTCGACCAGTCATGCGTCCAGGGGGCGAGCGGCGCTCTGAAGGTGCGCATGACTGCTTACGATGCCGCTGGCAACCGGCTTGGCGAGCAGATTTCCATGGTCGACCTTTCCCAGGCGGAATGGAACCGTAACCATGGATTCACCTACATCTTCCCGGATGGCATCGCCTCATACCGGATCGAGATCATTTCGGAAGGCTTCACGGGAGCCTGCAATCTGGACGCCTTTCTCTCCGAGCCGAGGGATTTCTCTACACCATACTTCGACGGCGATTCCGATAACTGTCTGTGGGTCACGGCGGCGACACCCCAGGCTTTCCATGCGGAACATAATGTTTTTACCGGCCGCAAGATGGTCAAACTGGTCCTGGTAGCGCTGCTGGCGTTCTTCATCGGGACAGCCTCACTTTTCCTTTGTGTGCGGGGAATCCTTCGGCGTAAATGGTGGCTCGCAGTGCTGCCACCGCTCCTCACACTGCCTTTGATACCCATTTTGCTGATCAGCGCCGGTGTCACCGCGATGCCGGGTTTCTGGCCGCTTTCGCTGAGCCTGCCCGCTTCCCGCCTGGAACCGGACCGCCTATATTTCTACCGGATCACTTCGATTGATGCGGAAGGGCGGGAGAGCCCGCCTTCATCCGAGTACCGCGTCAAGACGGGCTGGCTCGAGCGGGGCATCCTGCTCGGCTGGATACAGGACACCGAAGCCGCAGGTTACCGCATCTATCGGGGCGAGGCCTCGTATTCCCAGGATCAGGTAATGGAAATCAAGGGCGGCCAGATTCAGAGCGCCCAGGATAACGGTGATGGCTGGTCTCCCGGTTCCCCGCCGATCGAGATCGCGGCCGATACGGGAGTTCCCCACGCCTCACGGTCGCTCAGGCCTACCCCGGACATCAGGATCAGCAATGGCCGCCTGGGCTTCGATCCCGCCGAGGATTTCTGGGTGACGGGAGAGGTCGAATTCGATTTTACGAATGCCCAGCCATTTCGCCCGGCTTCTTTTTTCGAGATCGGGGATCCGGGCGTAGAGGCCCAGTTCGCTGTTTCCACGCGCTTCTTCCCGCCGTGGGGTGATGAGACCTCACACATCATCCTGATCAAGGGCGGCGTCAGCGGTCAGGTGGACACTCCCTGGGATGAGCTGCCGATCTTCCAGCCTGGTTCAGTGATCCGTTACGTGGCAGCCCAGCTCTTCACACCTAACGGGAATTTGCCGGCCGGAGTTCACCTGTGGTATAGAATTGACCAGGGAGAGGTCAGACATTTCACTTATCCCAACACGGAACCTCTGGGAGGGACTCCGTATATACATATTTCGAAGCGGTACTTTTACGATGAGTTCGGCAATAACAGTATCTGCCGCTCGTTCGCCATCGTGCAGGGAAAGATAGACGATGCCAAGATCGGCGCCGTGATGGGGCCGGGGACCGTCCCCGATCGCCTGAGCGCCCTGGTGGCCAATAGCGCCACTCCATGATCTGAAATGGGGTTTGAGGATTGAATAAAAAAGTCACTCTGGTGTTTCCGCGGCTCAGACGCGAGAGCAATGTCTGGGCGCCGCTGCCGCTCCAGGCCGTTGCCGCGCCGCTGATGGCTGAAGGCTTTGAGGTGCGGCTGGTGGATGGGCGGGTCATCCACCCGCACGTGCCCGATATCATCGAGGCTGCGGGCGGGGCGCTGTTCGTCGGCCTGTCCGTGATGACTGGTTTTCAGATCAAGGACGCTGTGCTCATCTCCAAGACGCTCAAGGATGTCTATCCGGAGCTGCCGATCGTCTGGGGTGGATACCACGCCAGCATGCTCCCGGAGCAGACCCTGGCGGAAGACTACATCGACGTCATCGTGCGCGGCCAGGGGCAGCTGGCGGCGCTGGAGCTGGCGAATCGCCTGAGCGAGGATCCAGCAGCCGACCTCGAGGGAATCCCCGGGGTCTGCTTCAAGCGCGCTGACGGCGAAATGGTGATCGCTGATCATCCGCCGCTGGTCGACATCGAGCAGTTCCCGCCGACTCCGTATGGCGAACTGCTCGACATGGAAAAGTACATGGTGCCCGACCTGGGCCGCCGCACGATGAAATACTTTTCTTCCCAGGGATGCCCCTTCGGCTGCGGTTTCTGCGCCGAGACATCCATGTATGGCAAGGGCTGGGTGGGCTTCCCGCCAGAGCGGGTCGTCGACGACCTGGAGCGTCTGGTGAAGGAATACCGGGTAGACGCCTTCGATTTTGCCGACACCAATTTCTTTGTCAGCAAGAAGCGGGTCAAAGCGATCTGCGAAGGCATTCTCGAGCGCGGCCTCAAGATCGTCTGGGCCGCCGATGTGCGCACGAAGCAGTTCATCGATTTTTCGCCGGAGCTGCGGCAGCTCATCTATGACGCTGGTTGCCGGCGGCTGCTGCTGGGCGCTGAGTCGGGTTCGCAGGCGGCGCTTGAGCACATCGGCAAGAAGACCACGGTCGAAGACACCCTGCATGTGGCCCGGACCTGCGATGAGCTGGGCATCATCGCCCGCTTCACGACCATGTTCGGCTTCCCGGGGGATCCGGTTGTGGACATCGAGCTGACCATGCGCATGATCGAGAGCATCAAGGCTGTCAATGAGCAGTTTGAAGTGCACGGCTTCTTCTTCGCGCCATATCCGGGCGCCCCCATGTACGACGAGTCCGTGGCGCTGGGTTTCGTGCCGCCCGACCATCTCACCGGCTGGATCGATTTCGACCTGACCGAGCTGCATACTCCCTGGGTGAATCCCCAGTACAAGGAACAAGTTGATATGATCATCGATTTCTATATGCCGTTCGCCTCGCCGGGGCCGGAGCTGAGGCAGAAGATGGCCGCCGGCGGACCCAAATCGTATGCGTATAAGGCGATGCACAAACTGGCCTTGTGGCGGGTGGGGCGGCGCAATTTCGACATGCCGCTGGAATGGAAGTTGAAGAAACTAAGGTCACGCCGGTGAGTTACGGCTCAGCGCCAGAACAGCCAGAGGCAGCCGGCCGGTCCGGTGGGCCGCATCCGGCTCATTGTGGATCAGCGGTCGGCGACCCGGTAGATCGCTGTGCGGTTTGCGGCAGTACCGGCGTGGTGCCGACCTGGACCGTGGAGGATTCACTGCTCCACTTTCCTGGTGAGTTCCGCATCGTCCGCTGCATCGCCTGCGGCACCCTCAGGCTGACGCCGCGCCTGCCGTTCGCTCAGCGGCGCCTTTCCTTCACCGATGACTACCCGCTCTTCGACTGGGCTCTCGGACGCAAGCAGGCCCAGCCGGCGCAGCGCATCGCCCGATTCCAGGACCAGATCGCCGAGATCTGCCGCCGCCAGCCTCCCGGCAAACTGCTCGATGTCGGCTGTGGCGACGGCTATTTCATGCTTGGCATGCAGGAGCGGGGCTGGCAGACGCGCGGCATCGAGCTGCACGAAGGCGTTGCCGCCTATGCCCGGGACGAGTTGGGTCTCGACGTGGTGGCCGGCGATGAGGATGAAGTTGAGTGGGGCGGCCCGTACGACTGCATCACCCTGCTGGGTATCATCGAGGATGTCGACGATCCCAACGGCCTGTTAGCCCGCTGCTTTGAGAACCTGGCCGAGGGCGGCCTGCTGGTCGTGCAGACGCACAACATCGAATCGTGGGAAGCCCGCTACTTCGGCCCCAAGTGGTTCAACGTGGAAGCGCCGCGCCATGTGTGGCATTTTTCGCCAAAAACGCTCACGCGGCTGCTGGAAAACAACCGCTTTGGCACAGAGGCGCTTCTGCATTACGGTTCAACCTATGTCACCGAGCGCAGTTTCGAGCTGAAGCGTCGCCGGAAGTTCCCGTCCGGGGTCGCCGACCGGCTGCTGAGAAAAGCTGTCATCCAGCCCGCCGCGAAGCTGCTTCCCCGCCTGGGACAAGGTATCATGATAGAAGCTTACTGCCGCCAGGCCGGCCGCGCCGCCAGCGCCCCCGGCCCCAAACTAAATTCGGGGACACCCACCAATTAATTTCAGGGGACACCATACTTATACTGCCGACATGAAATTCGTACTCTTTTTCCCATTAACAAACAAGAACAACAAGCACAAGGTGGGCCCGCCGCTCAGTCTGATGGCCCTGGCGGCCCCGCTGCGCGCCGCCGGCGTCGAGGTTGACATCGTCGACGCGCGGGTCGAGAGCAATTATCAGGACCTGGTTGTCCGGAAGATGGAGCACGCCGATCTGCTCGGTGTCAGTTCCATGACTGGGTGGCAGATCGCCGACGGCCTGGCGGTATCTGGTGCGGTCAAGAAGAAATTCCCCACAAAGCCCATCGTCTGGGGCGGATACCATCCCTCTCTGCTGGCCGACCAGACGGTCGCCGACCCGCGCGTTGACATCGTGGCCCGGGGACAGGGGGAGAACACCTGCCTCGATCTGGCTGCCTGGCTGCGCGGCGAGAAGCAGCTCGAAGATATAGATGGCATCACGTACAAGAAGGATGGCGGCATCGTCCATAACCCGGAGCGCCGCGTCGCCGACATCAACGATTTTCCAGCGATGCCCTATGACCTTATTGACCTGGAAAAATACATGGCGTTCAATGAGGTCGTGCACGGCGACCAGCGGCGCGCTGTCAATTATGTTTCCAGCTTCGGCTGTCCGCACGCTTGCGGCTTCTGTTCCAACCCGGAAGCCTACGGCCGCAAATGGAAGGGCCTGGAAGCTGGTCGTGTGGTTCAGGAAGTCACCGGCCTGGTGGATAAGTACAATCTGCAGCGGGTCTATTTCGACGACAACAACTTTTTCGCTTCCAAGCGCCGCGTGCGCGAGATGTGCCAGGGGTTCATCGAGTTCCATCGCCCCTTCGAGTGGTTCGCCACCATCAGGCCCTCCCAAGTGACCGCATTCAGCGATGAGGACCTGACGCTGATCCGCGATTCCGGCTGCACCAAGTTCATGATGGGGGCTGAATCCGGCGACGACACGATTCTGGAGTTGATCAGCAAGGGCAGCGAGGCCAAGGACGTGCTCGAAGCTACGCGACGCTGCCGCGCTCATGGCATTCAGCCCTCGTACGTGTTCATCCTGGGCTTCCCCACGGAGACCTGGGATCAGATGCAGACGACGCTCGGCTTCATGAAGGAGCTCAAGCAGACCTACGCCGACACCCGCACCACCACGCTATTTTTCACGCCTTATCCAGGCACGGCGCTCACCAGGCTGGGGGAGAAGCACGGCTTCAACATGCCCTCGACACTGGAGCAATGGGCCGAGTACGACGCCCGCAGCGTCGAAACCCCCTGGATCTCCCGCCAGCAGAAGACCCGCGTCAAGCAGATCGCCGATTTCTATCTGCCTTGGGCCTATCCCAATCAGCTGGCCCGCGAGAAGGTGGCCAAGAGCAAGGTCAAGCCGCTGTACTGGCTGTTCACGCTTTCCTGCAAGCTGCGTGTGGCTCTCGGCTTCTATGGGCTGCCCTGGGAATGGAAACTGGCGCGGGCGCTGAAACTGACGTGATCGATTCTATCTCGATCTAACGGGCGGTCTGAAAGGGGGACCATGAAAAAGCCAGCTATAATTTATCCTGTAGCTGCCTTATTGGTACTCATCACACTGATCGGTTACTTGTTCCACACGAATATCATCCAGACTTTTAACGGCGGCACTGATCCCGGTTGCCCCGGACTGGTATGGAAAGAAAAAACCGGCCCCATTACTCAAGAGCCGCCGCCTACCACCACTGCGCCAGGAAGCTTCGAATTCGAAGTTAAAAACAATTACAGGATCCCGAACGAGCAGGAAATTGCTGACGCAAAAAAACGACAGATGGATACCTCCAAGTTCACGATGATGGCAGCAAGCTGTGGTGAGGAAGAGGCTGAGCGGGCTCTTGAAAAGGAGTTGCAGAATGATATCGATTACATGATTGCCGCAAACGAGCGCGGAACAACGACTCTGCAGGGGATGTGCATCGGCGACGACCCGGGGTGCCTACCGCTTTCCGAATAAAGAACGACCACCACGCCCTGACTTGTGGGCGAGGTTTCCACTATACCCGCCGGAAATTTGCCGTGATGCCATAAGCACCGCCAAAAGGGTAAAGTCTATCGGATTAACCAAATTTCACTCGTCCGCTAGCAACACCTCCCCCCGTATTACTATAATGTGAATGGCAGGTTCTGCCCTGCCCTGATAGCATCCGGATGATTGCCCCGGTCAGGGCCGGGGTTTATTTACGCAAAATGACGAATTCCATGAGAAAAACCGATTATGACCGCCGCGGCAAGAAGAAGATCGTGCTCTTCTTTCCGACGCCGGCGTTCGACCATTACCGCATCGAACTGGGCCTGGCTATCGCCGTAGTCGCGGCGCCGCTGGAGGGCAAGTTCGACCTGCATCTGGTCGACGAGCGCGTGACCCCAAACTACGAGCAGGAAGTCCTCCGCAACCTTGACGACACGGTCTGCGTAGGCATCAGCTCCATCACCGGTTACCAGATCAAGCGCGGCATCGAGATGGCCCGCCAGATCCGGGAAGTGAATCCGGAGGTGCCGATCGTCTGGGGCGGCTACCATCCGTCGCTCTTCCCACAGCAGTGCTGCGAGTCCGAGGCCTGCGACATCGTCTGCGAGGGCCAGGGCGATGTCACCTTCACCGAGATCGTTAACAGCCTGGTGGCCGGTAAGCCGCCCGAGGGTGTGCTGGGCGCGCATTACTGGACTCCGGAAGGTATCGTCAGCAACGAAGTGCGCCCGCTGGTGAACATCAATGAAGTGCCGCCGGCGCCATATCATCTGCTCGACGTGAACCGGGCCATCGAGCTCAACCAGAAACGCAATAACGAGAAGATCCGCACCACCGAGTTCCATTCCAGCCAGGGCTGCCCCGGCAAATGCGGATACTGCGCTGACGCTTCCCTGTTCAAGCGCCGCTGGACCGGCCTGGAAGCCGACCGCGTGGTCGAGGAAGTGACCCATCTGGTGAAGACCTACAATCTGCAGCAGGTGAATTTCTCCGACGCTAACTTCTTCGCCAACCAGAACCGGGTGCAGGATGTCTGCCGCGGGCTGATCAAGGCCAAGCTTGGCATCAGCTGGGTAGGCTCAGCCCGGCCTGATACCTTCCACCGCTTCAAACCCGAGACCTACGAGCTGATCCGCGATTCGGGCTGCAAGCGCATCATCGTCGGCGCGGAGTCGGCGTCCGGTACGGTGCTGGAGCTGATCAGCAAGGGCGCTACCGCCGAGGACCACCTGAAAACCGCCGAGAAATGCGCGCAGTATAACATCGGTGGCACCTTCACTTTCATCACCGGCTTTCCGCATCCGCCAGGGACGCCGCCCGATGAGACCGCGCTTGACCTGCTCAAGTTCATCCGCAAACTGAAAACGATCCATTCGAATATCCGCACCAAGATCTTTATCTTCACGCCTTACCCGGGCACGCCGCTCTACGACCTGGCGGTCTCCTACGGCATGCCGGAGCCCAGGTCGCTGGAGGAATGGGCCGACTACAACCCGGCTACACTCAAGGTGACGCAGTGGGCGGAACCCTGGGAGCGGCCGCTGATCGAGAAGGTGAACGGTTTTTACTTCCCGTTCGCCTTTCCGGATTCCAACATGAAAATGAAACTTCAGCACGGCAACAAGAAATGGGCCTATAAGCTCATGCACGGTCTGGCGAAGACACGCGTTAACCATGATTTTTACAAGGCGCCGGTGGAATGGACGCTGTTCAGGAAGTTGAAGAAGGAAACGTTCGAGCCGATTGCGTGACCGAGCCGTCGCCGGGCTCCCCTTGCTCCCCGGACCGCTTCGCGGACAGGGTCGCCGCGGGAAACCCGCCGCCGTCTCTTAGGTACACATCATGTCTCTAAAGAGCAAAGCCAAAAAACTAGTCACCGATAACGCAGCCAAGAAGCTGATCAAGGATAAGGCGATGCGGGCTGAGGAAGTCACGCCCGATTTTCCTTCCCGCATCAACATCGAGCCTACTGATCAGTGCAACCTCCGCTGCAACATGTGCCCGCGCAAGGACCTGACGCGGCCGGTCGGCAATATCGATCTCCAGCTGTTCGACAAGCTGGCGCATGAGATCTCGCGGCATCATCCCAGCGAAGTCCGCCTGCACAAGGACGGCGAGCCGCTGATGAATCCCGACATTTTCGAGATGATCGAGCGCATGAAGACGATCGCGCCCAGCACGTTGCTCAACATGGACACCAACGCCCTCCTTCTCGATGAGGAAAAAGCGCAGAAGATCCTCGATTCGAAACTGGATGTGCTGCTCTTCAGCGTCAACGCCGCCACGCCGGAGACCTACAAGAAGGTGCGCGGCTCCACCAAGTACGGCCAGGTGATCGAGAACATCGAGCGTTTCCTGGCAATGCGCAAGGAGCGCGGCTACGTCTGGCCGAGCGTGAAGGTGCAGCTGATCGTCATGGCCGAGACCAAGGACGAGATCGGTCTGTTCAAGGAAAAATGGGGGCCGCATGATGTCGATGTGCTGCTGATCCCCGCCATCAACTGGGGCGGCCACCGGCCGCAGGTCAAGAGCCTCATGCAGCTGCCGCCCAAGCGCTATCCCTGCGGCTTCCTCTGGAATTCTTTTTCCATCAACTATGACGGCAAGACCAGCTTCTGCAACGTCGACTACAATCATCTCGGAACCACCGGCGACGTCAACGAGCAGACCATCGAGGAGATCTGGAAAGGCGCGGAGATGGAACGCTACCGCCAGCTGCATAAGGCTGGCCGCTGGAGCGAGATCGACCTTTGCCGCGATTGCAACTACTGGGCCTACACCCGCAACGTCTGGTATCACACGCCGAAGGGCTGGAAATGAGCGCCGAGCCGGCCACGGCCTCCCAGTGCGCGATCGCCTGCGAGGTCTGCGGCGGCTCCCGCCAGGACCTGATCTTCACCGGCGGCGACCGGCTGCACGGGGTTGAGGGCACCTTCAACCTGGTCAAATGCCAGGACTGCGGCCTGGTCTTTGTCTGCCCGCGGCCGCCTTACGAGGAGATGGCCAAGTACTATCCCCAGGATGAATACGACCTCTACCGCCAGGCCGCCGGCCTCAAGGACCGCAGCATGGAAGAGCTGGGCCGCCTCCAGAGCCCCCGCAAGGGCCGCATTGAAGTCTACAAACGCCCTGGCAAGCTGCTCGACATCGGTTTCGGTGACGGTTCCTTCCTATATTTCATGGGCGAATGCGGCTGGGATGTAGCCGGCGTTGATTTCAACGAAAAGATGGTGGAATCGCTCAAGGAGACCGGCATCGACGCCCGCGCCGGGCAGCTCGAGGATGCTGGCTACCAGGACGGCGAGTTCGACGTAGTCACTCTCTGGGGCGTGCTCGAACACGTGCAGAGCCCCCGGCGCACCATCGACGAGATCGCGCGCATCACCAGCGACCAGGCGCTGCTGGTCATCTATACCCAGAACGCGGCGGCGCCGGAAGCGCGCTGGCTGGGCAGGGACTGGTTTATTTATGAGGTGCCCCGGCACCTTTACAGCTTCGACCCCGACACGATCGCCAAGCTGCTGGCCCCCAGCGGTTTTTGCGTCTCCGAGATCGTTTACGAGACGCCGCTCTACTATTGCCAGATGAACTGGCAGTATTTCAAGGAACGGCGCCTGCACCGGAGGAACGACGTCATCCATGATCCGACCCTGCTCGACCGCCTGGCGGTCAAGGCACTGTCAATATACAGAAAATTTGTCAATGGACGGCCCGCCTCGTCTGCGATGACCGTCTATGCCGTCAAACGTCTGGAGGAAGAAGATGCAAAGGCGTAAGCTCGGCAACACCGGACTCGAAGTCTCACGCTTGGGCCTGGGCGGCATCCCCTTCCAGTACATCAGCCAGACTGAGAGCAGCGCTGTGATTCAGGCGGCATACGACCGCGGCGTCAACCTTTTTTACACTTCGCGTATGTACCGCGATTCGGAGAACAAGATCGGCCTGGCGGTGCGCGGCTACCGCGACCAGGTGGTGCTCGGCACCAGCACGCACAAGCGCAAGAAGACGGAGGCGCTCCAGGAGGTTCGGCAGAGCCTGAGCAACTTCGGGGTCGACCAGATCGATGTCTACTCGCTGCACAACGTGCTGACGCTCGATGTGCTCAAGGAGATCATGTCTCCCGGCGGCGCCTACCACGCCCTCGAGGAAATGCGGGTCGCAGGCTACATCAAGCACGTGGGCATCAGCGCCCACCAGCCGGAGACGATCATGCGGGCGCTGGAGATGGCGGCCTTCGACGTGGTGGAGTACCCCCTCAATTATGTCGACCGCGAACTCACGGAAGGCCTCATGCAGCATCTGCAGGAACGCGGCGTCGGCCTGGTTACCATCAAGCCGATGGTCTTCGGTTACGCGGGCAACGCCGGCGTCGCCCTGCGCTATGTATTCTCGCAGGAGCCGGATTCGACTATCTGCGGCACGTACAACCTGGACGAACTCAATGAGAACCTGGATACCGAGGCCAGCGCCGACCAGGGAGTCACGGAAGCGGAGATCCTCGCCACGATCGCCGAGTCGGAAAAGAAATGTTACAAGGTCTTCTGCCGCCGCTGCGAGCAATGTGTCGAGTGCCCCCAGGGAATCGATATCAAGAAGGTTTTGCGCTGGTACGAATATTTCGACCGGTACCACTCCGCCGATTGGGCGCGGGAGCATTACCGCAACCTGAAACCCGATCTGGAAGCTTGTGACTGGTGCGGCATCTGCGAGCGCGAATGCCCGTACCATATCCCCATCAAGCGCGAGTTCGCGCGGGCGAAAGTGGATCTACTGCCGCGCCGCAGCCCCAGCCGGTTGGCACAGAAGAAGCTCCTGGGCAGATAGCCATGTGGACACTGCATCGCCTCTGGCGCATCAGCGCCGCCGCCACGCTGGCAACCGGGGTATTCCACCTGATCAATCTGGTAGAGGCGGGCCGCGGTGGTTTGGGGCCGGCGATGCTGACACCCTTCCGCCTGGCGTTCGGTCTGGCATGGGTATTCATGGTAGCCGCCATGATCAAGGAACGGCGGCGCCCCCGGCTGGATAGCTCAGACTACATCGTCCTCGGTGTAGTCGTATTTTTTCTGGTCCGCAGCCTGGTGACGCCGGAGACGCTGGTAACGACCGTCAACTGGCTGGTGAGCGGGGCGGGCGTATTCTTCCTGATCAGACTCGGCATCCGTGATAGAAGTGACGTCCGGCTGATCACGCTGACCGCCGCGGTCGTTGTGGTGGCGGCTGCCGTCATCGGCGTAATGGAATATGCCTTCAAGTGGAACCCCCTCTTCGACTCGGTGCAGATCAATGTGATCGGGGCTGACCAAAGAGCGCAGGCCAGCAGTCAGCTGTATCGCATCCGCTCAGTCATCGGCCACCCCGGGTTTGTGGGGGGGATCATGATGGCTGGAGCCCCATTGGTGATGCTGGCATTCTGGCGCCGCCGCCTGATGCTGGCCTTGGCGATGATGGCGCTCGGCGCCGCGCTGTTCCTTTCCTACAGCCGCGGATCCTGGCTGCTGGCGGCCCTGTTCCTGCTGCCGGCGCTAGTGTACCGCAGCCGCTTCTGGCTATGGCGCAATGCTAAGTGGCTGACGCCGGCGATTGTTCTACCTTCACTGCTGATCACGGTCGATTACCTGCACCGTGAGGAGGTGTGGGCCACTGTGGGCAGACATCCCCAGGAGAACGGCCTGATCTGGGCCAAGGGCGGCGACGGCCCGTACTGGGTAGCCAGCGGCGAGGCCAACGGGGCAATCCCCATGCACAAGTTCTTTTATTTCGATGTGGATGACGATTTTTTCCAGAATGAACGCTCCGACGCCACCGTGGTCATCCATTACTTTGACCGGGGGCTCGGGGCGGTGCATGTAGACTACGATTCCTGGGATGAAAACAGCAACGGCACGCCAGGCTCCTACAAGCCGTCAGCTCACATCAACAAGACCGATTCCCACACCTGGACCTCAGCTGCCTTCTATCTGAGCGACCCCCGCTTTGGCGGGCGCGAGAACACGGGCACGGATTTTCGGATCGTCGACGACGACAGCCAGATGGTCCTGGATAAGGTAGTACTGCAGAAAGGGAAGCTGAAACTGCCCTCGGTGGTGGCGCAGCAGTGGCATTCCCGGTCCAGCTCCCTCGACACGCGCCTGGACCTCTATCCCTTTGCCTGGACGCTTTTTCGCGAGAATCCCCTGGGCGTAGGGCAATTTAATACCCCAGGCACAGACCATCATGCCATCGATAGCCTGCCGCTTACGTGGCTGATCGAATTTGGCTGGCTGGGCGCGCTGCTGATCGTGGCCACTATCGCGGTGACGATCAGGGAAGGGATTCGGGTTTGGCACGTCAGGAGCGCACCGGTGATAGTCGTCTATCTGGTGCTCCTGTTCCTGCTGCTCCACGGCGCGCATCTGATGGTCCTGTATGATAAGCCGAGCATTGTGCTGTTCGCCGCCATGGGCGCAGTCTATTGTCTGATCAGGCCCCGCGGGAGCAGGGGGCCGATCATTTCCACCAGCAGTAAGGATTTCATGTTCTGATTTCCCCGGACGAGAGGTAACGGCAAGCATGAAGATCATGCAGGTTAATAAATACTGGCGGGTGCACGGCACATCCGAACGCTACGTTTTTGAGTTGTCGCACATGCTGGCCGACCGCGGCCATGAGATCATCCCCTTTGCGATGAAGGATGAGGATAACGAACCTAGCCGCTATTCCACGCTGTTCGTCTCGCCGGTAGACATCACTGACCCTTATCGCATACCGGTCTGGCGGTGGGCGGGCATCGCTTCGCGCATCCTTTATTCCAAAGAGGCGCGGAACCGCACCGCGGTGCTGGCGGACCTGACACATCCGGACGTGGCTCATCTGCACAACATCTACCATCACCTGTCCCCCTCAATATTGACCCCACTTAAGAGTCGTGGCATAGGCACCGTCATGACCGTCCATGATTACAAACTTTTTTGTCCGGCGCTCACCCATTACAATGAGCAGGGCGTATGTGAGAAATGCCGCCCGTATCACTATGGCGCCTGCGTCGCCGGCCGCTGCGTGAAGGGCTCACGGGCCGCCAGCGCGCTGTGCGCGGCCGAGATGCTAATGCACGATCTTTTCAATGCTTATCTGGGGCGCATCGACATGTTCATCGCTCCCAGCGAGTTCGTGGCTTCCCGGCTCTATGCCCGCGGACTGGACCCTGACCGGGTCGCCGTGATCCCGCATGCGGTAGATACTGAGCGCTGGACACCCGGTGAAGATGATGGCGACGGCGATTACGTTCTGTTTCTGGGCCGCCTGACTGTGGAAAAAGGCATACTCAACGTGATCCGGGCTTTTGCCGCGCTGCCGCATATACCGCTGCGCATCGCGGGTTCCGGGGGCATTGAGGGTCAGGCCCGCACGCTGGCGCGGGAGCTGGGTGCGGATAACATCTCTTTCCTCGGATTCAGGCAGGAGGCCCAAGTGCGCGAGTTATTGAGAGGATGCCGATTTCTGGTATTGCCCTCTGAGAGTTATGAAAACGCACCCATGTCGGTGCTGGAAGCATTCGCCAGCGGCAAGCCGGCGGTCGCCAGCCGCACCGGCGGCATTCCGGAGATGGTCAGAGAAGGGGAGACCGGCTTGTTGTCGTCCCCCGGTGATGTGGCTGAGTTGCGCCAGGCCATCGATCGCCTGTGGAATGACCGGCGGGCAACCCGTGAGATGGGCGCCCGCGCCCGCGAGCTGGCGGTGACCGATTACGCGCCCGCCACGCACATCGACAAGATCCTGAGCACTTACAATCGTGTCAAGCGTTCCTGACCGGGTGAGGGTGGTGGAGTGAAGATAGCGGTTCTGGGCGCCGGGGGGCTGCCAGCCCGTTCCGGGAATATCGAAATGCACTGTGAGGAACTGTATCCCCGCCTGGCTAAGCGTGGCCACGAGATCACGGTCTTCGTGCGCGGCAAATCTTCATCGGGGCGTGGTATCTATCAGGGCGTGGAACTGCGACCGACGCCGGCGACGGGGGCCCGCGGGCTCGACCAGCTTCTTCATAACGCCTCCGGCTCTCTGGCGGCTCTCCGAGACGGCTTCGATCTGGTTCACTATCACGCTTCGGGACCCGCGCTGTTTTCATTCCTGCCGAGGATGCGCGGTCAAAGGATCGTGGCCACTGTACATGGTTTTGACTGGCAGCGCCCGACATGGGGGAAAGGCGGCCGTGCAATCCTCAAGGCTGGCGAGTGGGCGGCGGCTCACTTCCCCGGGCGGACGATCGTCGTTTCTCAGCAGTTACAGGGCTATTTTCTGCGTAAATACGGACGGGATACGGATCTGATCCCCAATGGGGTAGCCCGGGCCTTAAGGCCACGCTCAGCAAAACTGGTTAAAGATTTGGGAATCAGGCCCGGTCGTTATATCCTTTTTATGGATGGACTCGTCCCGGAGAAAGGGTGCCACGATCTGATCACGGCTTATCTGGAAGCCGGCATCCCTCAGCAACTGGTCATTACCGGCCCTTCCAGCGATGATGATTACGCCGCCAGAGTGAAAAAGCTGTCCACCGCGAGCGAACAGATTATTTTTACGGGTGATGTCGAGGGTGAGCTTCTCCGTCAGCTTTCCGCGCATGCGGCGCTGTTTGTGCTGCCCTCGATCATCGCGGGACCGCCGCTGAAGATGTTGGAGATGCTGGCGCTGGGCGTGCCTGTACTGGGTGCCGATATCGAACCGGTGCGCGAGGTCCTGGATGAGGGCAAGTATGGCGCGCTGTTTCGCGCTGGGGATGTTACCGATCTTCGGGACCGTCTGGTGAAAGCGCTTGCCGGTCTGCCGGAGTTAAAAAAGAAGGCGGCTGCCGGGCGGCGCCGGGTACGCAGCGAGAATGATTGGGACCGCATCGTTGAGCAGACCGAGCTGGTTTTTCAGGAAGCCTTGATTGGCGCCTGACCGCCAAAGGATTTTGAAATTCAAAGCCGCGCGCGCGGCAACTGATAAAGGAAGAAACGCATGGCCAAGAAGAAGAAAAAGAAAGCCATAGCGGCGCCGGCGCCGCAAAAGAAGGCGCCATCGAAAAAAGCGCCGATGCGGGCACCCGCGTCGAAAAAACGTAAGAAAGCCCCGCCGACGATGCGGGCTGAGATGGCGATCTCCGACTGGTGGGGGCGCCTCGGCATCGGCGAGTACAGTTCGCGCGAGTGGGGCCGGCTGGGGATCCTGGCAATCGGCCTGGGCGTCATCCTGCTTTATGCTTTTTCCGCAGGCGGCTATTTTGTGGTACGGCGCGGTTATGGTGAGCTGATCCTGCTGTGGCTCATCGTTGTGGGAGTCCTGTTCGACCTCAGAGTGCGCGGCCGCATGCCACGCATCGGCTATATCGAACTGGGTCTGTTTGCGGGCTATACGCTTTTGGCCGGGCTGACCGTTCTCTGGTCCCTGCAGCCGGCCCGCAGCTTTGACGAGTTCGTCAGGGGATTGCTCTACATCGCCGGGTTTGGCATCGGCTGGATGTTCCTGCAGCGACGCCAGTGGCTGGGATGGCTGGGGCATCTATTTATCGTCATCGTGCTGATCGCCTGCATCGACGGCCTGATCGGCAAGACATTCCCGGATCTGCTCACGCACCCTGATCCGTTCCAGTCTAACCGCCTCAACTATCCCCTGACATACTGGAACACCATGGCGGTGTTTGTCTCCATGGGCTTCATCATCGCCCTGCGGACTATCTCCGACCGGGCTACAAGCCTGCTCGTTCGCTGCCTCTACACACCTCCGATGCTGGTCTTTCTCGTGGTGTTATGGTTCACCTTCTCGCGTGCTGGCCTACTGATGCTGGCAGCGGCGATCTGCGCTTACCTGTATTTGGCGTCATCTCGCTTAAGAGCGGTGATGCAGACAGGCATCCTGGCGGTCTGGACCGGATTCATCGTGCTGATCTGTTACAAGTTTTTGCCCAATATGGTGGCGTCCGTCCCCGACGACAAGCTCAAGGTGAGTGAGGGACACAAGCTGGCGCTGACGATCGTCCTGTTCATGGGCATCGCGGTCGCGTCCCAGTTCGCCATCCGCTGGCTGGAAGACCGCGTGGAAGTACCCAAGGACCTGGGCCGCAAGATCGGCTACGCCATCGCGGGATCGACAGCCCTGTTTCTCATGGTCGCCATCCTGGGCTTCACTTTTTCGGGAGGCCGGGGCGGTCCGTTCACTTACGTCAAGAACCAGTTAGCCGCCAGCGAGACCGAGCGCACCACACTCGAACAGGCGCCCACGGAAAGGCTCTTCAGTCTACAGTCCGAGCGGTTTCAGGAGTACGGCGTCAGCATCACCAGCATGAAAGACCACCCCTTCGGCATCGGTGCCGGTACCTGGCAAAGCGCCTGGCTGATGCACCGTCCCTGGGAGATCCAGGTCAAAAACGGCCATTCGTGGTTCTTCCAGTCATTAGCTGAAGAGGGGCTGATCGGCGGCCTGCTCGTCCTGGCATTCATCGCCGCTTTTTTCGTGGCTGCCATCAAGGATCTCCGGTTTCTGGGGAAGGGGAGACAGCGCGAACTGTATGGGGCTTTCTTTGTGGCGGGCGCCATGATGGTCCTGCATTCCACGATCGATTGGGACTGGGAAATGCCGGTGATCATGTTGGCCTTCTTCATGTTTGCCGGGATGCTGCTGCGTTACGGCCAGCTGGCCCGCACCGGTCAGGACACAGCTGAAGAATCAGGTAGGTCTGTCAGAAAAGTCGTGGCGCCCGGATGGCGCCGCTTCGTGGGCCTTAACTGGCTCATCGGCGCTGTCTGCGTCGTCGCCATGCTCGCAACGCTGCCGCCGATCATCGCCGCCTCCAAGGTGCAATCAGCGAATGCCCTGGCGCAAAAGCAGGATTATGCTGCTTTGGAGAAACAGGCGCAGTCAGCTCAAACCTGGTCGCCCTGGGATGCGGAGCCTCTGGTCCTGCAAGCGCTGGCAACGCAAGGGCTGGGCCGGATCGACGATGCGGAACGCCTGCTGGACGAAGCCCGTAAAAAAGAGCCGGAAAATGACAAGACATACCGCAATCAAACGCGGGTATATCTGCAGCAGTACCAGAACGCCAAGCAGAGGGGAGATGCGGCAGCCATGGACGCCTATCTAGTCAAGGCCTCCAATGCGGTCTATGAAGCCTTCCGTTTGAATCCGCTGGAATCACGGGAGACGGGCGATCTGACCCAACAAGTGAAGAACATCGGCGGACTTAAATTCGAATAAAAGAATGAGGAAGAATTAGGGGGACACATTACTTAATTCTGGCGGTCATCAGTGCGAGGACCGTAGATCTCCGACCAGAATTAAGTAATTACTCCCCCTAATTACTCCCCCTAATTACTCCCCCTAATTACTCCCCCTAATTACTCCCCTAATTACTCCCCTAATTACTTCTCGTACTGCTGCCGGTAATAATCGGCGAACTCACCGCTTTTGATCTTTTCCCACCACCAGCGGTTGTTTACGTACCAGTCGATAGTCTCCTGAAGCGCACCTTCGAAGCTATGAGACGGCTGCCAGCCCAAGGTCTTCACCTTGGAGCAGTCGATCGAGTAGCGCCAGTCATGGCCTAAACGATCTGAGACAGGCTTCACCAGGTCGGCAGGTTTACCCAGCGCCTCGAGGATCTTCTCGGTGATGAACAGGTTGCTGCGCTCGTTGCCGCCGCCGATGTTGTAGATCTGGCCCACTTCCCCCTGATGCAGCACGACATCGATGGCCTCGCAGTTATCCACTACATATATCCAGTCGCGCACGTTCGACCCGTCGCCATAGAGCGGCAGCGGCTGGTTTTCCATGGCGTTGGTGATGAACAGCGGAATCAGCTTCTCCGGATATTGATAGGGTCCGAAATTGTTCGAGCTGCGGGTGATGATTGTGGGCAGGCCGAAAGTAGTGTGATAAGCCATTACCTGCATGTCGCCGCCTGCCTTGCTGGCGGAATACGGGCTGCTGGGGTCGAGCTTGTCCGCTTCGACGAACGAGCCGTCAGAGATGCTGCCGTAGACTTCATCGGTGCTGATCTGAACATACCGGCCGACACCGTGCTGCCGCGCCGACTCGCACAGAACATAAGTTCCATAAACATCGGTCTGGATAAAGTCTGCCGGCCCGCCGATCGAGCGGTCGACGTGCGACTCAGCGGCGAAGTTGACCACCGCGTCCACGCCCTCCATTACCTTGTCGACGACCTCCGGATCGCAGATGTCGCCCTGCACAAAGCGGTAGTTTTCGTTCCCCTCGACGTCCTTCAGGTTGTCGAGATTCCCGGCATAAGTCAGCTTATCGAGGTTGATGATCTCATAATCGGGATATTTGCCCAGCAGCAGCCTGACAAAGTTGCTGCCGATGAACCCGGCCCCCCCGGTTACCAGTATTTTCAAATCCGCTCCTTTAAAAATTTCCGGAGGCGTAGCCCTCATTCCGGAGCTCGCCCATTGCCCGCAAACATTCTATCAGGCCCTCTCGCCAATGCGGCATCACGATCTCCGGCGCGCGGGTGTTGGCCAGCACCGAATACGCCGGCCGCGGCGCCGGGGCATTGAATTTTTCCGTAGTCGTGCGTTTCAGATTCACGTCCACAGCACTTAGCCGGAAGATCTCCGCGGCGAACTCATACCAGGTGCAGTGGCCACTGCCGGTCATGTGATAGACCCCCGGATCGCTCAAACGGTTCTCCGCCAGCGATTTGAGGGCGGTGGCCAGATGCCCGGCGTAAGTAGGAGAGCCGGTCTGGTCATTGACTACGGACAATTCGTCGCGCTCGCTCCCGAGCTTCAGCATCGTCTT
>Ga0172371_10003028_pt1 | contig 26321 bp, 24 predicted proteins | sample Lak12m_FD_114543 | JGI IMG/M metagenome (GOLD analysis project Ga0172371, IMG submission 114543) | Freshwater microbial communities from Kabuno Bay, South-Kivu, Congo - kab_022012_12m | ecosystem: Environmental > Aquatic > Freshwater > Lake | place: Democratic Republic of the Congo: South-Kivu... | reverse complement strand
TTGAAGAGGGGCGCGGGGAGAAACTTTTTTGCAAAAAAGTTTCTCCCCGCATCTCCCCTTTTCTTCTCTTCTTTTCTCTTCTTCTCTCCTCTTCCTTCCTTACAGCTTCTCCGCTATGAGTTCGGAGAGGTCGAGCACCTTGAGTTGGTCCGCTTTGCCCATGACGTTGCAGGAATCTTCGAGCATGGTTATGCAGTATGGGCAAGCGGTGGCCAGAGTTTGAGCGCCTGCGTCCAGGGCCTCGGTGATCCGGAGTTCCGCGAATCGTTCTCCCGCCTTGGTTTCCATCCACACGCGTCCACCGCCGCCTCCACAGCACAGGCTGTTCTTACGGTTCCTGGAGAGTTCCTTCAGTTCCGCGCCCGGCAATGCCGTGACGAGGTCTCGAGGTGGATTGTAAACGTCGCTGTGACGCCCGAGATAACAGGGATCGTGAAGAGCCACGGCTCCGGTCGGGTCGCCGGAAAGCTTCAGCCTTCCGTCAGCGATAGCCTGGGACAGGACCTCTGTATAGTGAACAACTTCCCATTTTCCGCCCAGTTCCGGGTACTCGTTCTTGAATGTGTATAGGCAATGCGGAGAAGTAACGATGATCTTCTTCACGCCTTTGCCGTTATAAAGTTCAATATTGGCTTGGGCCAATTTTTGGAATAGCGCTTCGTCTCCCACCTTGCGGATCGACTCTCCGCAGCAGCTCTCCTCGGCGCCTATAGTACCGAAGCTTATGCCAGCGGCCTTGAGCGCTTTTGCCACCGATCGAGCGATCTTCTGGCTCCTTACGTCGTAGCAGGAAGTACAGCAGACAAAGAGGAAATATTCAGTGGAATCGGGAGAGAAGGGTGGCACGTCAGCGTCTTTCATCCACTCGGTGCGTTTGCTGCGATCCCCGGACCAGGGATTGCCCTGTGAGTGTAAACTGCCTACAATGGGCTTGAGACTTGGAGGTATGGTGCCCACTTCTGCGAGCATGCTCCGCATCCCACGCACGTTACCTATTATATCGACCCCTCGGGGGCAGCGATCAACGCAGGCCCTACACGTAGTGCACGCAAAAAGACAGTTTTCGGACTCAAATCCTTCGAGCCCCAGTTGTCCCATTCGCTGGACAACCCTTACGTTAAACTGTTCCGATGCTTCGCCCGGGACCAGACGGTACGGACATGTTCCGGTACAAAGGCCGCATTGCATGCACCAGTAAAGGGTTTCCGCCCCGGACATCACGATAGCGTCACTTACTTCCAGAAAAGGTATTTTCGCTTCCATTTCAATTCCTTCTTAGAAACCCTTGTACGGGTTTGCCCCAAGCTCTTGCAGTCTTGCTGAGAATTCGTCGAGGATGCTCGGGATCCGATGGTAATCGTCAATCGCGAGTTGTTCGACCCTGATTCGATCCGATTCAAGCACCAGTCGATCAAGGGTCTCTTTGATCTTCTCCATGCGGGTGTTGGCCAATTCGCTCCCTTTGATGAAATGGCACTGGTAGTCATCGCCATAGCGACAACCGAACAGGATCACACCGTCGATGCCTTTAGAAAGGGCATCCGCAATCCAGACCAGATTCAAGGAGCCCAGACACCTCAATGGTATGAAGCGCACCCACGGACTATATTGTAGCCTGTTGAGCCCAACCATGTCCACAGCCGGAAAAGAGTCGTTCTCGCAGATCAGGCCCAGAATTCTCGGTTTTTCATCGTATTCGTCAGGAACGTGGATAGACTTAATCATCGAACCGATCATGTCTACCGAGTAGTTGTTAAATGAGATTATGCGTTCCGGGCATGAGCCCATGCAGATGGCGCATCGCCTACAACGTGTCGGATGGGGCAGCGGAGTCCCTTTCTCATCTTCGTTGTACATCCCAAACGGACACTCTTCGGTGCAGCGTTTGCATTGTGTGCAGCGCTGAAGAAAGAGATCAGGATATGACATATCTCCGGCCCTGGGATGGACCGCTCGCCCTTGCGCTGTCAGCTCCACACACTGGATGGCTTTCAAAGCCGCTCCGGTTCCGTCATTGGTGGACCTGGTCGCAGTCATAGGCTGTCTGACGCAGCCCGCGGCGTAAATGCCGGTCCGCCTTGTCTCGTAAGGGAAGCACACGAAATGTGAATCCGGGAAGCCGTACTTCAGTTCAGGCATGGCCGGCCCTTGGCGGTACTCCAGGTTGAGGATCGGATCGTCCAACACGGCAGGCTGCATACCTGTCGCGAGAACCACGAGGTCCGCCTCAAACATCAGCGGTTCTCCCAGCAATTGGTCCATTGCCTCGAGGCTCAGTTTTCGTTCCGAGCCCTCGCTGATGGCAACCTTCGCCGTATCGGTTTTCACGAAAACAACGCCATCTTTTTGGACCTTCTTATAAAATTCCTCATGCTGTTCCGGTGTCCGTATGTCCTTGTAAAGGACGAACACCTTGTTTTCCGGATTCTGTTCTTTCACGTAAATGGCCTGTTTCAGAGACACCCGGCAACAGACTGCGCTGCAATAGGGCAGATGGTCAGGGTCTCTTGAACCGGCGCATTGGACAAAAGCGACTACGGAAGGCTCGGACCCGTCTGACGGACAGGTTATTTTGCCTGCCTTCGCCATTTCTTCCATTTGAACACTGGTAATGACATCAGGAAATTTGCCGTAACTCAAATGTTCAAGTTTCGTCGGGTCATACGGCTTCCAACCTGCCGCCAGCACAATCGAGCCTATACGCTGGGTCTCGCCGTTGGTTAGAGTCACATCGAACATTCCCGGCGCGCCTGCAATCTTCTGAATCGACGCCCCCGTATGAATCTTGATATCAGAATGGTTCCTCACCTGATCAATAGTCTGTTGAATGGTAATTTCTTCTATTTCCTGGTATGGCGGCGCTGTTGGGGTGTTCTTACGCCATTTCGCCATGTGGCCGCCCAGCTCAGGCTCTTTTTCCACTAGAGTAACCGAATAGCCAGCCTGTGCGGCGTCCAGAGAAGCCTGCAAGCCCGCAGCGCCTCCTCCGATCACCAGGACGGTTTTGTCTATCGGTTCCAAATAGGGTTGCGGAAGAGTGCTTTTCTCGACCTTAATGATGCCCATTCGCAGATAATCCTCGGCCATCATCTGAGTGTCTTCATGGCTCGGAGGCTGGCACCAGGCCACGTGCTCCCTGATATTGACCCGTTCGACAATTGTGGTCATGGGATCGAATGAGAAAACATCGGTCTTGACTCTTCCGGAACATGCTGCGATCACCGCGCAATTAGCGTCTCCGGATTCTAGGTCGGCTCTAATGAGGCCGGCGCCTTCTTCGCCACACATGACTGGGTGGTCTACGCATTTCGCGATCTTGAACTCGTTCGCAACTGCGGAGAGGGCTTCCACGTCAATGGATTCTCCTATACCGCAACCCGAGCATATATAAACTCCGATTTTCTGATCCATGAAGGTTACCTCCCCATCGTACGCTGAATAGCTTTTAGAGCCGCCGCTGTCGCATCCTGGAGCGAGGCCGCAACTTCCATGGGAGCCTTAACGCAGCCCGCCGGCACGATGCCGGATGCGCCGGACGCTGTCACGAACCCGAATTCATCGTATTCCATCTCGATGTTCGGCTTCAGTGTGGCGGTTCCAGGTACCATGCCTACTGCCAGGACCGCAAGATCGACCACCTGCTTGACCTTGTCTCCTGCGCCTATATCTTCGCCCTCGACCAGGACGCCTCCTGATTCAGGGTCGGCGGAAATCCGGGCGATTTTGCTCTTGATAAGGCTGACGTTTTCGTCCTGATCAACCTTGGTGTAAAAATCTTCGTATTTGCCCATAGCTCGAACATCGATGTAGTAAATATAGGCTTTGCTTTCAGGGACACGCTCCCGAATATAGGTGGCTTGTTTCAGAGACGCCAGGCAACAGATCCCCGAGCAATATTTCAAATGATTTTCATCGCGTGAACCTGCGCATTGGACAAATGCGACGCTATTAACTTCCTTCCCGTCAGAGGGTCTGAGAATCCGACCGTGGGTGGGGCCGTTGTACGCGGCGAGGCGCTCAAACATGACACTGGTCACAACATTCGGGACACTTCCCAGACCGAGGTAATCGACCTTCGTGGCGTCGTAAGGCTCCCAGCCCGTTGCCCAGACCACAGCTCCTACGTTGTAGGTAACTTTGGCAGCCTGCATATCCAGATCTATGGCGTTATAGGCGCAGGCGTCAGCGCACTTTTGCGCATCAGCGGTCCCGATGATCTCGGGCGCGATAATGTATTTGAATGGGAACGCCATCGCGTGCGGCAGGTATGCCGCCTTCGTCTTGTCCATGTCATAATTCACCGCGTTCGGGATCTCGGTTTCGCATACTTCGCCGCACTTTCCGCACACCGTACAGTTATCGTTCACATAACGGGGGCTTACTCGGACAGTCACTTCGTAATTACCGGGACCGCCGGAAATTGATTCCACCTCCGCAAGGGTATGGAATTTTATCTTAGGATTTTGCTTGATGCGCTTGAAATTGATTTCAAGACCACAGGTCGGAGGGCATAATTTGGGAAAATACTGATTGAGAAGCGCCACGCGACCGCCCAGGTAAGGGTTCTTTTCGACGATGACTACTTCCGCTCCAGCTTCAGCTGCTTCCAGCGCCGCTGTAAGCCCGCTTATCCCGCCTCCGATGACTACGATTTTTCGTTCTGCATCACCCATGAACTACCTCCATGCTTTCAGGTGATATTTCGCCTTGATTCGAAAATATGCGTCTCCATGCGCTCCCAAACGAGAAACGGTGTCAGACCTTCGAGTCCGCCATTACCGGCCGGATTCGTGTCACTTTGGGCTGACAGCAATTTCAAAAGACCGACCCATGTAGATGGATCTGCCGCATGCTGTGCCTGCCCCATACAGAAAGCCGTATTTCTCAAGGTGTGAGATGTGGGGGCGCCACCGACAATAATCTATGAAAGTGACTTGTATGTCAATACGATCAACGCTGATTCACGTACGCAGAGCCGGCTTCAAAATGGCGTTTTATGAAGTTGGCAAGATTTTGTCGCTTTTGATTTAACCCAAGTTTTTTCCTGATGTTCTTCCGGTGTACGATCACCGTATGGTAGGTCAACCCCAGGGTTTTCGCGATATCGCGCGAATCCTTGTCTGCGCGGATCATCTGGCAGATTTCCATTTCACGCGGACTCAGGCTCGCCTTGTTGTCGGCAAGCTTCACATCAAAAAACGACATGATGTGCCTTACACTAAAGTTAAGAGTTTCGATGAGGTGATAGTATGGCTCGGGAAGGTCTCCGGTCTTCAATTGGTCCAGAATCGGCTGAATGGTCAGGATGAAATTTTGGGCCACACGCTCGTTCAGATCCTTTTTTTGATCTCTTATCCGTTTGATCAGCAATCTCATGGCATAATTCATGCTCTCAATGCTTCGATAACATTGGTGAAGTTCGTTCTTCCATAGCTGAAGTTCGTCCGCGCTTTCCTTGAGCTGTTTTTCCACCGATTCGATCAAGATGGCCGACTGTTTCCCCTTATTCAACAGCTCATCTTCTTTTTGTTTATATTCCGTAATGTTTGTTATAGAGACCAAAGCCAGATGATTGCCGTCGGCCTCTTCCCCGACTATCGTTCCGTTTACCAGAACCGAGACATGTTCCCCTTTCTTGTTCGACAGTTCCATTTGCTGATTTACGATGTCGTCGCCAGCCCGAATCGGGTCCCACGCAGTTCCATCGGCCAACTTCAATTCCAGAGAGACGGATTTGCGAAAATCGGATGCGGAGCGGGCAGCTTCTTCGGCTGAGTAACCCAGCATGTTCGCCAAAGCCCGGTTCGCGAGGACGCATGTCCCTTCGAGATCGAAGAGAACGAGCCCCTCCGGATGATTGGCAAAGAACCGGCGGAGCATCTCATAGTCGGGGACCAGACGCAACAGTTCTTCGTGCATTTGCCCGGTTGACCTCGATCCTGCCTCTCAACGGATCATGTCCACGACCCAGGAGATTCCGGAACGTTCGGCGAAACAGGTTTGTTTAGGATTAGTTTACTATTAAAGAGTTTGAAGCTACTTCGGCCGCGGTATACATGGAATCTATAGGCCGACTCAGGGAAAGAATGAGGGTTTCGGCCGTACCGCGACTTCCGCAAGAGTATATCTTTACGATTAACTTTTCAAGCGAAGTTTCCTACGGATTACAGTCTATAAAAAAATAAATAAATATGCTATCATAAACCAAACCTTGCAACTATCAGAGCATGTAAGAGGAATAATCTTCTTTATGCAAAAAGGTCGGAAGCTGTTACCGCCGACTGACTTGCAGATGCCCGGGCTCAATCTCGAAATCAGGTTGGCCTCGATGGAATAACCATGCAATCGGAGCTGGTCCAGGCTGCACGACTGGGAAATATCGAGAGAGCGCGACAACTTCTCCAGGACGGGGCAGATGTCAACTCGAGCGCAGATGGGGTCACGCCGCTTATGGCAGCGTCACTTGCAGGGCGCGCTGAGTTGGTCGAACTATTTCTCGATAACGGAGCAGATACGGATCGTGAGGACACGAGCGGCGCCAGACCGCTAATTGCGGCGGCCAAGGCGTGGGATCTTGAAGTCGTCGAATTGCTCTTGAATCGCGGGGCCGACGTTAATGCAAGAGATCTGAAGAACGGATCGAGTGCGATTTTTTGGGCCGCGGAATCCGGCGCCATTGAACTAGTGAATTTGCTCTTGGAGCGGGGGGCCAATCCGAATCCAAGAAACAATCATGGGACTACTCCTCTGTTTTGGGCAGCGTTCAAAGGACACGCCGGAGTTGTTGAAGGGCTGTGCGCCCATGGCGCACGGATCGATGTCCGGAACGCCCAAGGACTCACCCCCTTAATGGTGGCCGCTGGAGCCGGGAAAGTCAAAGTGGTGGAGTCGCTCCTCGCCCTGGGGGCGGACATCCATATTCGGGACAAACGGGAAAGGACCGCGCTGATTTATGGTGTCAGCGGGGGATTGGAGCAAATTGTCGACGTACTGCTACGGTGGCGTGCTGATGCGAACGCCGCCAGTCGGCACGGCAATTCCGGGCTGTTTTGGGCCTGCTACAAGGGACATGTTGAAATTGCCAAGGCCCTATTGGCGGCAGGCGCTCAGGTCGATGCAAGAAATTTCCTGGACCAAACGCCACTTTTCTGGGCGGTTTGGAACAACAGCGTTGAAGCTGTGGAGCTGCTCATAAACACCGGGGCCCATGTCGATGCCAGAGAACGCAAGTACGGGACGACAGCGCTTTTTTGGGCCGCCTACCAGGGCCACATTTCAGCAATGGATGTTCTGTTGAAGGCTGGAGCGGGCTGCGAATTGCAGGACTTCGCTTTGAACACTCCTTTGCTATGGGCAAGCCGCAAAGGCAGACTGGAGGCGGTCGATCTTCTATTGAATGGAGGATGCGATCCGAACGCTCGGAGCAGGAGCGGCAATACTGCTTTGCTTTGGGCGTGTGACATGGGCAATCTTGAATTGGGCAAGCTCTTATTGAAGCGCGGGGCAAACGTAGCAGACAGAAACCGCCGCTCAAGCAGCGCGCTTTGCCGGGCCGCTTTCAAAGGTCACATCCAACTCGTGGAACTGCTCTTGAATTACGGAGCGGACCCAAATTCCACAGAGGAACGATTCGGCAGCAGCGCGTTATCATTGGCGTCGTACCAGGGTCACATCGACATCGTGAAGCTACTCCTGGCTCGCGGGGCAGTGGTGAATTCCGTTGATGCGCATCACGGCAATTCAGCGATTTTCTGGGCTTGTGGCAAGGGTAGGTTAGAAGTGGCGGAAGTCTTACTTGACGCCGGAGCGATCGTAAATTCTGCCAACACGATCGGCCAAACGCCCTTAATGGCAGCAAGCGGCGGGGGTCACATCAATCCGGTCAAATTGCTTCTCGATAGAGGGGCTGATGTCCGCGCAACCGACAAAGTCGGGAATACTGCCCGCACGTACGCTTTGCGCAAGAAATTCAGCCAAGTGGCGGAACTGCTGTTCGGCGCGGATAGCGAGACGTTTGCCGTCCTTCGCAGTCAGGACAATGCCTATATAGAGGCGGCCGCATGGGGCAACAAGGACTTGGTGGAAAGGCTGCTGAAAAAGGGTGCGAATGTTGACGCCACAGATGTAAAATACCGTAATTCTGCGCTCCATTGGGCCGCGTATCGGAGTCATTTGGACGTTGTCAAGTTCCTCGTCAATATGGGAGCTAACGCCAACGCGCGTAACAAATTCGGCAGCACGCCTTTGTTCTGGGCCGCGCGCAGTGGAAGCGCTGAAACGGTCAGATTCTTGTTGGAAGCAGGAGCCGCTGTCGATACCCGAGACAGCGACGGTAAAACGCCTCTGATGGTAGCAGCTCTAGCAGGGCGCAGGGAAATTGCGGAAATCCTTGTTGCGGCCGGTGCGGATATCAACGCAAAAAACAGCTTCGGTTGGACGCCGCTGATGGAAGCCTATTTTGAGGGACACGCCGAATTGGTGGCCTACCTGAAGGGATTGGGCGCGACGCTAAACGGGTTTTTCAAGAACGAATCCTGGTCCGGTCATTGGCATGAAATGAGGGAGTAGGACTCCATTAGCGCTAACTTTCGATGTGGACATCTCGATTCCGATTGCTCCTATCCCGCAAGGGGAGAGGGTTTTGGAGTCTCCCTTGACGGGAGGGAGACAAGCGTGGGCGCCACCCACGGCGCAGGGAGTCTCAAAAAAACAGAGCGGGACTCCGGCGGCGCGTCTAGCCGTATGAGCGAAAACTTGTTTGGTCTGCCGAACGAACCGACTACAAATGTGTCTTTGAAAAAGAGCCTAATACAATTAATATGTAATCGTTTTAGTCATCCGATTCACAAAAAATGTGCGACAATGTCTTTGCTCAGGTCGAGCTCAGGGCCTGAATTAGTGGAGGGGACAATGAGCAGTTACGCAAAAAAACCCGATAATGAGGCGACCGCAAGACGAACAATACCTGCAAGAAGCTTTGTGGGCGACATGCGGTCAGGGATGCTTGATTCAGCCCTTATGGAAAAATACAAACTGACTGCCAGAGGACTCCACAGCGCTTTCAGAAAGCTTTTGGCTGCCAATGTCATACAACCGTCCGAACTTGTGGGCCGTCATTCCGAGTACGATGAAACTATTGATGTCAATGATATTCGAGCCTTACAAAGAGATAAAGTGGAATTCCCGCTCCCCATCTACGAATCGGACAAGCCGGATTCTCGTGGAATCATTAGCGATATCACTGTAATGGGTGTCGGAATAAGGGGCTTTGAGACCGATGTCGGTGATATCCGGCAGTTTGTAATTCCCGCGGACGAGTTTTTTCAGGTTAACCGAGTTGAGTTTAAGGCAAGATGCCGCTGGGTAAAGCGCGACGAATCCGATGGAGAATACGTGTCCGGTTTTGAAATAATGAAAGTCTCAAAAGGGAGTTTAGCCGGCTTGCGCAGGCTGATTCAAGGACTCACTCTCTCGGAACGTGAGTTCAAAGCATCGTGAAGTAGCAGAAATACATCGACCAACATTCTTCCCGAACTCGTTACCTGAACAAAGTGTTTGGCGGTTCAAGCCTCAAGAAAGCGCTGGGGGGAATGTGCGGAAGAGCTTGTCTCACAGTTTTATTGTGGGAGCGAGCGATATGAAGGAAGTTTCGAAGCAGGATGCCCCCGTCCGGATGATTTCCCGAGAAATACTCCGGATGCCCCTGAATCCCGTAAACCGGTCTCGTGCCGTGGCGCATTATCTGAATCTCGCAAAGCCGGTCCGAGGCTAATACGACAAATCCCTTCGGCAAGACCTTAACTTCATCATAGTGGCTCTGGCGAATACGTAACTCACTGTCTACACCACCAAACAAGGGGTCCGCAGCAGTGACCTTCAGAGCAATCAAGCCACTCTGTCTCTCGCGAGAATAGGGAAGGCAATCATCTTCGCCGGCTCTTATCGGGCCCACCTTGCCGCCGAAACTCAAGGCCAAAGCCTGATGTCCGCCACATATTCCCAGGATGGGGATATTCTGCTCCTCAGCGAGTGTGGGCAGCATCCACAAGAAGTTCTGTAAAGCGATTCCGCTCCCTCCCGAGTAGCGGCACCACGGGGTGCCCTGGGGGCTGAGTATTATGAAAGCCGGTTGAAGATCTGCAATGAGTTCAGGCGTCATTTTGCTGAAATGGATGTTAATCCCGTTGGGATTCCCACTCATTTCCTTGATGACGGAAAACGCACGTTTGCCGCCTATGGACCAGATATCGCGGGCGAGACTGACCATAATCCACGGTCCGTCCTTTTCGCCCCAGGCGCGCTCGGTATCGTTCGAGGAATCCCCAGCCCACGTTACACCCATCTGAACCGCCGCAAGGATTAGACCAATGCCCAGAACCTTTCGTGGGATCCTGTTGAAAAACTCTCTCATGAATGTCCTGTCGGGGATGTGAATTGGATTCTTATACACTATGGGTCGCGGTGAAGCAACACAAAAGACAGTGTCAAAGTAAGCATCCAGTTACGTGCGGCAGTGCAGTGTCTCTATTCTGTGATTACTGCTTTCGCGGGCAAACCTCCCCATCCCCCGTCCCCTTCCTTGTGTAGGGGCGCACCTGTGTGTGCGCCCACGGGCAGACACATAGGTCTGCCCCTACAAGAGGGGGTTGGGGGTGAGGAAGAGATTGCTTCCCCCTCTTTAAGCTGGGTCGCAACGACATTATCTCCCCGCGTAAGTGAATGGATGCCGTGTCAGCTTGCCATTCACTTGCGCGAGGAACGAGAACCTGGTGGCTGCTGGATCGCAAAGTGTGGGGCAGGCTTTCCAGCCTGCCATGATCGGCATTTCAGGAGAGGCGGGCTGGAAAGCCTGCCCCACAAAGACAGCCCCTATCCATGAAAGACTGAACACTTACGCGTCAAATGATTTTCAGCGCTCGTTCCTTCTCGCTGTAGATGCATCCGCAGTACTTTTGTCGGTAAAGCCCAAGCGTTCTATATCGCCTGACACCTTCGTTCCAGCCGGTTCGCCAGTCCCTGTAAAAGAACGCAATCTTGTATTTGTCGGCTATAGCTTCGCATGTCGCCTTCAAGAGATCGTGTTTCTGAAAACGACTATATAGCAGGGTGGTGGAGAACGCGTCAAAGCCCTTCGATTCAGCAAATCTCGCGGTCATTTCCATTCGAAAATTGAAGCACATCCGACATCTTTGCGATTCGCGAAAAACAATTTGTTGCAACCACTTATCCATGCTGTCCGGCTGTTCCGGATTGAGAGCCGGCACGCCCTTGTCCTTGGTATACTCCGTAAAAGCGTCCAGTCGTCTAAGATACTCCGAATACGGATGAATATTCGGATTGTAAAACAGAGCTGTTACATCGTGCCCTTCTGACCGTAAATCGTCCAGAGGAATTACCAAGCACGGAGCGCAGCAAGTGTGAAGAAGGATTCTCATGAAAGATGTTGTCTCCTTTCCGTGGCCATGATATGAAACTTCACGCTTTTGAAAAAAGAAATCATGAAACTAATCCTTTGCTCAGCGATTATATTCTTGATCGTTCTCCCATGTGCGGCCCAAGCGGCGGGAGATTCCGAACTGTTCCTCAGCGCGTTCACCGAAGCTGCAACTGCGTACCTTAACGATTGCTTTCTACTGCTGGGGACTACAGCGGATGGGTTAGTCGCCGGAATTCTAGCAAAAGAAACGGCTCTCGAATACACAAAAAACGTGCAAAAAAGGATTCGGGTGATTCGGGCCAAACTCAAAGCAGTCTCTCAGAGACGTGTAACAGATCTCGACAGACAACTGATACGTCTACTAGACAATGGTTACGCGTGCATGGATCTTCAGGCTTGGGCGCTGATTAGATTCGCCGAAGAGAGATCTGCCCAAACCGCCAAAAATTTCGAAGACCAGAGGACCCAGTGTTGGGAACGCATCAAGACCGTCGCCGGTTTCTACTCCGCCTTGCCACCCGCGCCTGAATTACCCGAACCTCTGAGCACCCGCTGATCGCCTACTCTTATAGTGAATCGCTCACGATCGAAATACTCCAGCAACGGAATATTGTATTTTCTTGACGATCCGGTGATTTCGTTAAAGCGGGATGGAGTAATGCCTCCTTCCCGTGAAATAAACTCGGCCAACTTGCGTTTAACGTCGCGAACAAACGTTTCTGAAAAATAAAGATCCTCTTTGATTCGAACCAGTCTTCTTTCTTTTTCCAAGATCCCCAGAAGGGTCCTAATCTGTTTAGCGTCGCCCTTGGTAGTCTCGATAATCTCCTTCAGGATAGGTGGGGAATGCCGTCCATCTGTGATTATCTTCAGCAGCCTATCCTTTAAATCTTTTTCTTCATCTTTGAGCTTTACCTGATGAGACGCTGAACGCACAGTGTCTCCTTGGTCGACTGCTTGATTTCTTGCTACCATCGCGTCCAACACGACTTTAAACAGTTTGTCTCCTCCCGGCGCCGCTGAACGGAGTTCCTGTTTGGAAATTCCTTCCTTAAGCGGCTGATCCGCATGAAATTTATTGAGACGATTCACTATCTTTTTTTGCACCAAGTCGATAAAATCAGAATGGATAAGACGATTGTCCGAAGGATCGAACCGAACGATCGTGTGCGCATTTAGCAATACCGTGAGCGCCTTATCCAAACGTTTGGTCGTAAAACCCGACAATCCGATAAGCTCGTTCTTAGCCACTCCCGCCAACCCGCTGCTTCTCACGAGGGCCGTTATAATACTCACGTCATCTTCAACATCCAGCTCACGCAGTGACTTTGCAGTGCGTGCCCGTAATTTGATTCCTCGCGGATTGAGTATTGTCCCTCCCCCAAGAGTAATAGAAGGGGAAAGCGCCCTTATCACAAATCGATCACCCGCTGACGGCACTATTGGACTGGACGTGCGCAATTGAGCCATCGCCGACTGGCCCGCTTCAAGTTCTCCCATGTCCGGCAAGATCACGCGGGCTTCCACTTCAGAAGTGAAATGATGCATACGCACTTTTCGGCCGCTCTTAACCGGAATAGGCGAACGGGGCAGGATCGTCAATTTGACATCAATAATCGAAGAAGGTTGGAACTGACCGGGATGGACTACGACCTCACCTCTTTGAATATCCGATTGCTCAAGCCCTCGCAGATTTGCGGCGACCCGCTCGCCCGGAAACGCCTTCTCTTCTCTTCGATTGTGTGATTCCAACGCTCGAACTGAGGTCCGCAGGCCGCCGGGAAGAATCTCGACCTCGTCTCCGGTCAATAGGGACCCGGATATAAGAGTCCCCGTGACGACGGTCCCATGTCCTTTCAGTGTAAAGACCCTGTCCACCGGCAGGCGTAATAGGCCGTGGATGGGCCGCTCCTGAATCTGTCTTGCGAGCCTGGCAAGCATCTCCCTCAGCTCAGGTATTCCCTCGCCCGTGCGTGAAGAAACGCGCATCATAGGCGATTCCTCCAAGAAAGACCCTTTGACCAGGTCCCGGACATCTTCCTCAGCCAAAAGCGCAAGCTCATCATCCACTAGGTCCAATTTTGTCAGAACCACCAAGCCGAGTCGAATCCCCAGCAATTTCAGGATGTCCAGATGCTCAATCGTTTGCGGCATGACTCCTTCGTCCAAGGCTACCACCAACGCGGCAATATCTATACCGCCCGATCCCGCCACCATTTGACGAACGAACTTCTCATGTCCGGGAACGTCTACAATTCCGATCCTTGCGTCATCACCCAAATCCAGGAAAGCGAATCCCAGTTCGATACTGATGCCCCGCTGCTTTTCCTCTTTGAGGCGATCGGTGTCAATGCCCGTGAGAGCGCGAACGAGTTCGGTCTTTCCGTGATCTATGTGTCCCGCGGTTCCCAATATGACTCGGTTCATATGTTTTGTCCCAAAAGTCTTAATAATTAGGAAACTTGATTCTATATCTATTGCGGCCAGATGTCGATTGGTCGTCTTGCGGGAAAGATATGTGGAGTATTGGGCCCAAACCATTTATCGTAAATCTTCTTAAATGACCCATCCTCATATACATCTTGAATGGCGAAATTTATGAGATCTCGCCAAGCCGAGTCGTTTGGAGCAATGGCCACGGCCACCGGTTCTATGGATTCAGAAGCCGGAATCATTTCAAAACGGCCCGAAGTCTTGGAGCAATACTCCAGCAAGACCATTCCCGAATCAATCCAACCGGAAACCTTTGCCCTGCCCAGCGCCATAAAGCTGGCGGGCCTGTCAGGGAAGGAGATGACATTCTTCTCGGCATTCTCGTCGCCCGCCATTCTCAAAATCTGCATTGCCAGACTTTCCGCGCTTGAGCCCTGAATAGCGGCAATTTTGTGTCCTTTCAGGTCTGCGGCTTTCTGGAATTCTCCCTTTGGTACAAGTATCTGTAAAGAATCGAAGAAATAGGGCACTGAGAAATCAAATTCCCGCTCTAACGTGCGGGTCTGCCGGATTCTACATAGGGCCGCGTCGATCTGCCCGCTCGAGATCAGAGCGCTCCATGTTTTATCATTTATCTTGATCGGTTCCAGTTTCAGGTTCATTCGCGTGGCCATCGCGGATCCAAGATCTACCTCGAAACCCACCCAATCCCCATTAGGTGTAAGAAATCCTTGCGGAATGTGATTATATGGGAGGCCCAGCCGGATCCGGCCTGCTTTCATAGCGCGATCGAATATTGTTCCACAGTGGCCTGTTGTTGAGGCGAAGGCCAATATCAGCGCAAAGACTGAGGCGCACACTCGGCAAAACGGCAAGATAACACCCTCATACCGATCAATTATATCTCTTCAGGGGGAAATTCCAGCAAGTCCTTTTCGTCGTCCGCGTCGCCAAGATTTTCCTCCCTCTCATCCGGTTCATTGTTATTCCGTGGTGTCGGCCCTACGATTTCTACTATTTCCTCTCTGGTGACGTCCACAAGGCTCTCGTCATCCAGCCGCACAGACATTGTCTGGGCAAGGGGGTTATGTTTGACCACAAGTCCTTGGCCCTTGGTAGTAACTACCATCCGCCCGACTTTCGGAAGGCCCTTCCTGAACTGCTCGTAAGTTTCATGTTCATACCCTAAGCAGCACATCAATCGACCGCAAACACCCGATATTTTGGTAGGATTTAGCGACAGGTTTTGGGCCTTGGCCATTTTTACGGAAACGGGCCTGAAATCGGTCAGGAATCGGGCGCAACAGAGTTCTTGACCGCAACAAGCTATACCGCCGGTCATCTTGGCCTCGTGGCGAACTCCGATCTGCCGCATTTCAATACGCACCGGGAATCGAACTACAAGTTGTTTCACAAGTTCTCGGAAGTCCACACGTCCTTCCGCTGTAAAGAAGAAAACGTATTTCGATCCATCAAAAAAACAGTCCACGCCTACGAGTTTCATGGGGAGCCCCAGAGCTTCGATTCGCTCAATGCAGTAAGCATAGGCTTCACGCTCTTTTTGGGCAAGACGCGCCTTTTGATCGAAATCCACTTTGCCCGCTTTCCTGATAACTTTTCGGAGCCCTTCGAGCTGAGAGGCGTCAATTTCATGCCCCGAGGGCGGCATAGCCACGCGTCCTAGACCGAGTCCTTTCTCCGTTTTGACGATGACCCAGTCATCACTATTCAATTCCAGGTCTCCCGCATCGAAACGGTAAACTTTACATGCATATCCGAAACGGACACCCACTATGTTGATTTTGACCCGGCGTGACCGCTTTTCTTCGGCGTGTGGGACCTCTGTTTCCGGATCGGCCAAATCCCTAGGCGCCGGCGCCAATTCGAGCGGTTGAATATCCGACGGGATTTCCGATTCGGGAGCTGTATCGGATTCAACGCCGATCATTGCGGTATCCGTTGGCGAGAACATCTTGATCGGCGTTTCCAGGATATGAGCCTTCGCAGGTTTATCGTCCTCATGGTTCGCGTAACCCGGGTCGGGCTTGCGGGATTCATCAGTCTGAAAACCGCCGCTAGAGCCCTCGGTTGGCCGTTGAAAACCGACATTCGCGGAATTGATCACCGCTGCGCCCGCGCTCGAACCATCATCCGATGTCTCGGGAGCCTCCGCTTGGTTCTCCGCGCGTCTCTCTTCACGGTCCGGACCCCATGATCGCGGTAAATATGAAGCATCTCGTTTGGCTTTGTCAGAATCCATAGTATTATCTTTCGCCAGCCGAGAGGCGCTCCGGAATTCGCGAGGCCGGCTCGGCCAGAATTCGGCGTATTCGCAGAAGCAGCACATCCATTATCAGATTACGATTCACGTTGATTTCAGCTTCAACAAGTTCTGAAGCTTTGACGAGTTCATCGTAAATCGAAAAGATCTGCTTCCTGGTAAGATGTTCGGCTGAGAAAACTATTCTGTCAAGCAAATCGGAGTTGATAACTCCTGATCCGGCAGAACCTTCTTTCACCGCCAGAAGATCGCGAACCCAAGATATTGCGATTCCTATGGCATCAAGCGCCAGGTCCCTGTCCTTTGATATTTCTGTTGATAGCTCCAAGTTACCACGAATTCCGACGCTTTGGGAGTCCGCCAGCATATCGATCATTTGTCGCCTGAGATCCAGGAAATGAGATGCGCTCGTTTCCAACGCGCGGGCCACGCTCCCACCGGACGTAGCGGCAACCAGTGAGACCTTCTCGCGATCCAGCCCTTGCTCTTGAAGGATTTCCGCCAAGATGTCGTTCCTGATGGGCCCGAATCTTATGCGACGGCATCGAGACCTCACCGTGGGCAATAGCACAAAAGGCTTGGAAGTTACCAGGATCAAAACCCTGCCGGCCGGCGGTTCTTCAAGCGTCTTCAGGAGAGCGTTCTGCGCAGCGCGGTTCATGCTGTGGGCGTCATCTACAATGGCCACCCTGTAAAATGCTTCGACAGGAGCGAACTGGAAAAAACTTTGAACCTGTCTCACCCGGTCGATGCGTATCATGCCTCTCAACGGCTTCTCAATAATAAAATCAGGGTGTTTTTCTTCACATATCCGGCGGCAGACGGGACAGGAAGCGCTGGAATCGTCCTGTAATTGCGGACAGTTGAGCATCGCGGCAAATCTAACCGCCACCAATTTCTTTCCGATCCCTTCAGGACCGGAAAAAAGATATGCATGAGCAGGACGCGCTTCGGCAACAGTTTGCCGAAGCAAATTCAAAACATGTTCGTGTCCAAGAGGAGGAGGATACATAGACAGAATCGTGGCCGGCAATAATCTAGCCGCCCCGTTTGACGGGAAAATAACGGTCGAGTTCCAGCACGAGTGGAACCGCAACAAAAATAGAGGAATAGGTGCCAAAGACAATTCCCAACAGCAGCGCCAAGGCGAAATCCTTGAGCACGTTGGTACCGACTATGAGCAGTGCGACCAGCACCAAGCATGTGAATCCGCCGGTAAGTATGGTCCGGGAGAGAGTTTGATTTATGGAAGCATTGAAGATCTCGGCAAGTGATCGCTTTTTCATACCAACCAGGTTCTCGCGTATCCTGTCACAGACCACGATGGTATCGTTGATATCGTACCCGATCACCGTCAGAAAGGCAGCGAGAATAGTCAAATTGAATTCTTTTCCCGTCCAAGCGAAAACGCCATAAAGGATCGTAATGTCATGGATAAGACAGAAGATAGCGCCTAATCCCATAGTGAATGTGAAACGAAACGCCATATAAATAAGAAGTAGAATGAGAGCTATAATCGTGGCCCAAATGGCCGAGTCTCGAAGGTCTTTGCCGACCTTGGGGCCGACCATCTCCACGCCTCTAATTTCGGCCGTTCCCTTACCAGTCTGGGTCTCCAGTAGCGCTTTAACCTGCTGTGACAGCTTCTCCATGCCTTCATCAGGAGCTTCCATCCGGATCATGAATTCCTGCTCGCCCAGGGCGAACTTCTGGACGGTGGGATTTTCGCCTAGGGGTTTGAGGGCCTCCCGGACCTGTTGTGTCTCCACGTGTTTGTTGAACCTCACCTGAATCACGGCTCCGCCGGTAAAATCCACACCCAGCGGCACGTATCCTACTATCGGAATCGATAGTAGTGACAGGAGAATCGCCACGGCAGTCGCGGTGTAGGCATAGTATCTTTTACCCATGAAATCGATGTTAGTGTTTGGCGGTAAGAATTCCACTTTGTTTAATCCTCTTTGAAGCCTGAAATCACATGAATCAAGAGCATATGCCCGATCCGCATCAAATGCTCAAATGGCTGACCCGCTTGACTCGGAAAAAATAATCGAAGATCGTGCGGGTCACGAAAAGGGCCGTAAAAAGCGAGATCACCAGGCCTATGCACAAGGTCACGGCGAACCCCTGAACGGGACCTGTACCGAACTGGATCAGAGGCAAAGTTGCTATGATGGTGGTCAGGTTTGAGTCCCAAATCACTGAAAAGGCTTTGGTGTACCCGTTTTCCAAAGCAACACGGCCTGACTTGCCCCCTCGGAGTTCCTCTTTCACTCGCTCAAATATCAAAACATTCGCGTCCACTGCCATACCCATGGTCAGCGCAATTCCCGCAATGCCCGGCAGAGTTAAAGTCGCACGTAGCACCGGCGAAACCATGACGGCAAAAATCAGCAGCGGGTTGAGGATCAGGGCCACATCGGCCACCACCCCTGACCATTTATAATATATGGCCATGCCGAGCACCACGAGGAGCACACCCAGCAGTCCCGCGTTCCGCCCCGAACGGATGGAATCCTCACCCAGAGATGGCCCAACTGTACGATTCTCAAGAATCTTTACCGGAGCAGGCAAGGAGCCCGCGCGGAGAACCAGCGCAAGATCGTGGGCTTCTTCGGCTGTGAATGTTCCTTCAATTACGGCGGCCCCACCGGAGATCCGGTCCTTTATCACAGGCGCAGAATAAACTCTATTGTCCAAGATAATTGCAAGCTTCTCTCCGACATGCTCTCCGGTTATTCTCTCGAATGTCTGGGCCCCTTGTCGATTAAAATCCATGTGGACGATCATTCGACCCATGTTGTCCGGATGGACCTTTGCATCGGTGATTACATCCCCTGTCAGAAGGATCTGCTTCTTCAAAAGCAACGGAGTGCGAGTGACTGCTCCTGTCCTAGGGTTACGGCGCATCTCGTAAAGGACTTCATCACCCGCGGGGACATCTCCTCTGAGCGCCGCATTCAAGTCACCTTTTTCGTCCACCATCTTGAATTCCAGCCGCGCGGTCCTCTTAATAATGTCTATCGCTCTATTAACGTCTTCGGCAAGACCAGGCAACTGAACCAGGATTCGATCTTCCCCGTGAGACACCACATCCGGCTCCGCGACACCAAATTGGTCGACACGATTTCTTATGGTGTCCACTGCTTGACGCGTTGCGCGTTGTTTGGTCGCTTCAACCACCTTTGGATCGAGTTGAAGCTGGATTTCAAATCCCTTGTCAGTGGGGCCGGAAGAAATTTTCTTGAAATTCTGGAGCTTATCGAGAACTTTGCTATCAAAAACAGGTTCCTGATCAGGGTCCTTCAAATAAACCGTCAGGCCGGTAGGGGAGGTCCTGAGGACATCATTATACCGGATTTTTACGTCCGGGTCCTTCATCAGTGCCGATGTCTCGGACACGGCCTGGTCCACTTGGGCCTCGACCGCCTTATCTCCCTCAACCTCTAGCATCAAATAGAGGCCGCCTTGAAGATCAAGTCCGAGTCGGATCGGGCTGCTGGGTAGGTATTTCGACCACCATTGAGGTACCGGCCCGAAAGAAGGGTAGACAAAAAAAAGGCCCACCGCCAGGACTGCCGCTATTATCGCAATTCGCCATTGCAGGCTCTGGATCATCTTTACGTACTCCTAATTAGGTCGGCTCTATAGCAGAACCGGAGGGGGCGGTTCCGGCTATGTGTGACCTCGCGACTCGGACCCGCACCTTGTCCGCGATCTCCAAAGTGACCACCTGGTCGGAAATGGAGGCTATCTTGCCGTAAATTCCGCCCTGCGTGATCACGGCGTCCCCCTTCTTCAGATTCTCCAGCATTACTCTATGATCTTTGGCCTTCTTCTGCTGCGGCCTTATTAATAGAAAATAGAAGACCACGAAAATCAATATCATGGGCAAAAAGCTCAGGAAAGTGTTCATATCACCGCCCTGGCCTTGGCCCCCCGGGGGCATGGCATAAGCCATATCAATCATCGGTTTCCTCCGTATTCGCTCTAAATTCCGCTGCGAAATAATTGAGCCGGTTCGTCTCGACCGCCTTTCGAATACTCTCCATCAAATCCATGTAAAAAACAAGATTATGGACCGTCGCCAGCCGCAGGCCCAAGATTTCTTTTTCCAGGAATAGGTGCCTCAAATAGGCCCTTGAATAGTCTCTACATAACGGACATTCGCAGCGGGAATCTACGGGGAGTGAGTCATCACTGTAGCGGGCGTTTCGTATGTTCAATGGTCCGCGGGAAGTAAAAAGCATCCCGTTCCGGGCATTGCGGGTGGGAATCACGCAGTCGAACAGATCCACCCCTCTCAAAACTCCGTCCAGTATGTCCTGGGGTTTTCCAAGTCCCATGGCGTATCGAGGAGCCGTTTCCGGAAGCAAAGGAACGGTCGCCTCAATCATTTCGACCATAGTCTCACGAGGTTCCCCGACGCTCAGGCCGCCTACGGCATATCCGTCCAGTCCTAATGAACCGAGGCCGAGGGCGCTCAGTCTTCTCAGGTCCGGGTACACCGACCCTTGTACTATGCCGAACAATGCAGGGTCAACCCTTTTTTTGGCTTGCCGGCATCGCTCGGCCCAGCGAGTGGTTCTGTGTACGGCCTCTTCCGCTTCTCGTTTTTCGACCGGATAGCCTTTGACGTCGTCGAGACACATTATGATGTCAGCTCCCAACGATTCCTGCACGTTAACGCTGAGTTCCGGCGTGAACATATGAGAGCTTCCGTCGATGTGTGACTGGAACAGGACTCCTTCATCTGTGACTTTCCGTAGTCGCGCAAGGCTGAAAACCTGGAACCCTCCACTGTCGGTAAGTATTGCGCCCGGCCAGTTCATAAATTGATGAAGCCCTCCCAACTGTTCCACCAGTTTGTGGCCCGGTCTCAGGTACAGATGATACGCGTTGCCAAGTATCAGCCTATATCCGATATCCCAGACTTCCCGAGCGGAAACGGTCCTCACCACCCCTCGTGTCCCTACCGGCATGAACGCTGGGGTGCGCACCTGCATGCGTCCAGTGGTTAATACGCCTGAACGGGCCAGGCTCCCGGAATCTTTATGGGTTATCCTGAATTCAAAAGCCATATGTCTCAATAAATCGTTCTTGTGAGGCAGGCTTTCCAGCCTGCCATTTCAGCACAGGCGGGCTGGAAAGCCTGCCCCACATTTTCATAAAAAAATCGAGGATTGAAAGCATCGACCTCCAATCCTCATTTTATTTGCCTACACGCCTGAACCGATTGCAGGCATTCAGGTCATGGAAATCATCTGTTGGCCTTTTTTATTCCAAGTGCGTCATTGGAAATGATCATCTTCATGATGTTAGAGGAACCTTCCAGGATTTTGTAAACCTTGCCGTCTCGCAGAATTCGGGCAATGGGGTACTCATTGGAGTATCCGTAAGCGCCCAGGACCTCCAATGCAAGATCCGGCACCGTGTCCGCAGCGCGCGAGGCGTAGAATTTCGCCAGGCATGTCTCACGCATATTGTTGACTAATCCGCGGTCCTTCTGAATTGCGCATCGCCACACCAACGCCCTGGCAGCCTCTGTTTCGGCCACCATCTGTGCGATCACTTCCTGGACCATCTGGAATTCCGCTATAGGTCGTCCGAATTGGTTACGTTCGTTAGCGTACTTGATGGCTACATCCAAAGCCGCCTGACATGTTCCGACCGCTCCTGCCGCGGCAGATAACCTGGTGCTGATCAATTCTTTCATTAAGTTCCCGAAACCGTCGCCTTCTTTTCCCAGAAGATTGGCGGCAGGCACTTTCACATCTTCCATGATGATTTCGCCCGTCGGGCAGGCCCAGATTCCAAGCTTATCGGGTATTGCAGGAGCGGAAACTCCCGGCGAATGCATATCCATCACAAAGGCGCTCATGCCTTTGTGTTTGGCTTTCCTGTCGGTCATGGCGAAAATAATCGACATATCCGCAACGGGCGCCCACGTGATCCACATCTTGCGGCCGTTCACTATATAGTGATCGCCATCTTTCACGGCCGTAGTTGACATGGCGGCCGTGTCAGAACCTGCATCAGGCTCGGTTATCCCAAAGCAGCCGATCATCTCGGCAGACATGAGCGCGGGGATGTATTTCCGCTTCAGGTCTTCGCTGCCCCATTTGAGGATCGACATCGCGGTCCCCATGGTTTGCATGTTGAATCCGACTCTGAGAGAGCCCGAGACCCTGCCTATCTCTTCCGTGACTATGGCATGGGCCAGGTAACCCATTCCGTTCCCGCCGTATTCCTCGGGGACCGGGCAGCCGAACAAACCTAGTTCGGCCATCTTGTTCACCAGCTCGCGCTGAAAACGATGTTCGTTTTCATCCTTGTCCGCGACAGGCGCAATCTCATTATCGGCAAATTTCCGAACAGTGTCCCGGAGCATTATATGCTCCTCACTCAACTCCACATCGTACTCGTCACTCATAATCCAATCTCCTCCCGGAACATTACTCCGGAACTATCCTTATTCTTGAAGAAGAAGGAAAGTGGGGCCACTGGAAAAGGTCCGCCTCCGGATGAGGCGAACAGCCGCCCCTCCGTCTCTGATCCGAAAAAGTCGTCAGCCGTAAAGAAATCCAGCCTGTATTCTTAGCAAATTAGCAGAGAAACCGTCAAGAAGGAACGGTAGATGCCTTTCCGAAAGCAGAAGACCGGGAGGAAAACTCTTCTGAGAAAAAGTTTTCCTCCTGGAGCCTCCTCTCAGAAAACTCCCATTCGCTTGCGATGAAGTTACGAATCGACCTAAGGCCCGTACGGGCCGCACACGAACGTAGACGGCATTTGGCCCACAGTTCTGACAGATCCCTCTACGTTTGCTCACTTGCCTGTCACGTTCTGGGTGTCCCGTTCCGCCGGAGGCGGCAAGGCACACCCACCCATATTTAGGAGTTTTTGAAGGGGGCGGCGGGGGGAACTTTTTGCAAAAAGTTCCCCCCGCCATTCTTTTCGCCCTTCGAGCGGGCAAGCAGGATGATCATGAAGACCACACCCACCAGCACAGCGAGCCACAGGGTGCAGAGCCTGATAAGGATCACGGCCGGGAGACCATCCGCGTAGGAGATTCCCATGAATTTCAGGATACCGATCATGCTGGCCTCAGTCCCCCCGATCCCGCCTGGCAGCATGGACAATGCCCCCACAATGGTGGAGAAACAGTAGGCGAAGTTCGCTTGGAGCAAGGTGGATTGAAGCCCGAGCCCATCCAGTGTCAGATAGAGTGAGACCGATTCCATTCCCCAAGCGACGCTTGACACCAACAGCCCGACAATAAAGATTCGTGGCGTCATCAGTTCGCGACCCGTGGTCAGAATTCCGAGAATTCGGCCGCTGATCCAAAAAAGAAACGAGATCCGTCCGCAGAGTTCGAGGACCGGCCTATAGACTCTTTCCATGCAAAGAAAAATCCCCCCGGCAATCACCGCTGCCGCGCAAAGAAGAAACAGATGGCGCCAGCCGCTGAACAGAACCAAAGAAAACGATCCCAGCAACAAAACACCCCAGAGGTCCATAAGGCGTTCCATCATGACAATACCTACGACTCGAGTGGCGGGCACTTCGTAATCCTGCTTAAGGAATACCGCCTTCACGGCTTCGCCTATTTTTCCTGGGGTGCCGGTGAGCGCAAAGCCGGCCAGGAAGGCCGCTATTGAATATCCGAGAGGAACAGCGTCGCCTCCTTGCCTCAGGTAATAATGAAATCGCCACCCCCGCAGCAGCCAGCCGATCAGCACGAGGCCAAGAACCTCCACCAACACGGTTATCGGAAATCTCAGCAAAGACGCCATGATGCTTCTGTAATCCGACGCGAAAGTTGCCGCGGCGTACAGGGCGACCCCTGCAATGACGAAGACCAATATAGATCGAATAACACGCGGAGACGCCAACGATGGCGCGCTCTCTATGGCGGGGGGCTTCGGAGGCTTCTCGTAGTTCTTCACGATTTCGCTTTGTGGGAGTGTTTGCATTTGTGATTTATGAGATAGGGAAATGGCGCCGGCGGTTTATTCGCGGGACGGGAAGTAAATGCATTTGCTGCTGAAGATATTCCATGACTGATCCAATTGTTGCCTGAGGCCCTGAATGTACCGAGTCATCTGCGGGTAATTAGGGTCTTTGGGATTCATCATTATGGCCCGTCGGTACTCGGCCGCGTATCTATACCAATTAGCTTGCCAAGTTCTTTCCAGCGCCAGACACTCACCGAACTCGGGATTGGTCAGGTCACCCCGAAACGCGTACTCTCCGGGCGCCTGCTGCTGCTGTTGAACCGGAGGCGCCTGAGCGGGCGGTTGCATGGGTTGTGCAGGCTGTGGCTGCGGATAAACAGGCGCAGGCTGGGCCTGTGGATAACCCGGCGCCTGACACCAAGCCGACATCGGCACGGCGCCCAATACCATGCCCAACACTAGCGCCGCCAGCGACGGCCTGCCTGACAGAGCTTTGACAAAGCGACAGATCATAGCCGCTCCCTGCTACGGCATCTTAATAAAATTGGTGAGTTGTAGTCAAGCTGCAAAAAAGGTTGCTCGCGAAGACAGAAACGATGGGTTCAGATGCGGCCCACTTTACCCCCTCAGCTAATTTCAAAATTCTTTCCCATTGCCGATTCCAAACGAACATGTTAAGAAGTTGCTATCAGAAGGGAAATCGACTTTCTCGACCTTGTGCTCTGATTGATGGGCAGACGCGAGCGAGTTGTAGGTATGACGCTGAACGATTTGATTGAAACAAAGCGCGAGGAAATCATCCGAATCGCAGCGAAACATGGCGCTGACAACATTCGCCTCTTCGGATCTGCGGCCCGAGGTGAGGCAGGCGCTGCCAGTGATGTCGATTTGCTCGTGGAAATGCGTCCCGATCATTCACCCTGGTTCCCCGCCGGTTTGGTGGCTGACCTCGAAGAATTGCTCGGCACGCGGGTCCATGTGGTTACCGTGAGAGCGCTGCATCCGTCCATTCGGGAACGCGTGCTGCAAGAGGCCGTGCCGTTATGAAGGATGACCGGCTCTATTTGGTGCATGTCATAGAATGCATCGCCCACGTCCGGGAATTCACCGCAGACGGGAAGGAAAATTTCTTGGCTGATCGGAAAACGCAGGACGCTGTATTGCGCAACCTGCACACCCTTTCCGAGTCGATACAGAGGATTTCCAATGACCTGAAGCTCAGATATCCCGAGGTGCAATGGCGAGAGATTGCAGCGTTTCGCAATGTGATTGTCCATGACTATCTCGGAATTGATTTGGTCCAAATCTGGGATATCATCGAGCGCGATCTTCCGGCCTTGAACGATAGAATAAAGGACATCCTAGGAGGACCTGGATCTTGAGAATGAACGCTGGCAGAGTAAGAAACATCCGGTCCGAATTTGACAGTTTCTCGGGCCGGGACAGGAATGGCAGACTATGAAACTCAAAATTGACCGCGAAGGGGATGCGCTGTATCTCACGCTTGATGATTCTAAAGTTATCGAGTCCGAAGAGGTGTCCCCCGGGATTGTCGTGGACTACAACTCGGACGACCAAGTCGTTGGCATAGAGATGCTCTATCTCTCAAAGCGCACGCCCAAGCTCGATACAGGAAAGCTCGTTTTCGAAACCGTACCCTCGTTGGACGCGCAATAGCTCAAGGGCTCCTGCGCTCATCTGTTCTTTGAGAGACCTATCCCTCTATTGACAACCCCTTTCCTCAGCACCAAATTTCAGAGCAGAAGCAGGATTCGACTTCGCGAAAGAGGTGAATGCTATGTTTTTCGAGAAGGGTTCTGTAGACGAGTTCGACGCCCTGCACGATATGGGAAGATCGATGGTCGACCGAGAACAATTGCACGGGATGGCGGTCGAGTATGAATTCGACACATGCGCTTTTGACAGGTGGCGACGCAAAGTAGTCGATCTTCTGTTCTCACACGGTGGTTGCGATGATCTGTACTACCAACGTTTCTCCAAAGAGGTTGTGGATCCCAACATTCGAAGCTTGGAACAAGGTCTGCGCATCCTTGCCGCGGCCCGGGATGACGTTGGAAGACTGAAAGTATCGTCCGAACGAGCGGTTTCGGGGGAAAAGAAGACTTCCGAACGCCCGAGCGTCAGCTTCCATTAAGTCATTTCTCCGCAGAGAGTCCGAGGGACTGAAAGACCTTCCGGGGAACCCTTTTTTCTG
>Ga0172371_10003026_pt1 | contig 26325 bp, 24 predicted proteins | sample Lak12m_FD_114543 | JGI IMG/M metagenome (GOLD analysis project Ga0172371, IMG submission 114543) | Freshwater microbial communities from Kabuno Bay, South-Kivu, Congo - kab_022012_12m | ecosystem: Environmental > Aquatic > Freshwater > Lake | place: Democratic Republic of the Congo: South-Kivu... | reverse complement strand
TGGGCGGCTACGCCGGCCTCGTCTCAGTCGGCCAGCAGGCCTACATCGGCTCGGCGCCTACGGGCTGTGGCTCATCGGCGACGTGCTCGGCCTGAGCCCGTTCATCGCGGTGTTCCTGGCCGGCGGTCTGGCGGCGCTGATCGCCTTGCCGGTGGCGCCGCTCATGTTCCGCCTCAAGGGCGGCTACTTCGCGATCGGCACGTGGGTGGTGGCAGAGGTGCTGCGCCTCATCGTCTCCAACATCGACGCCACCGGTGGCGGCTCGGGCAAGACGGTGATCTCCGCCGCCAAGCTGCCGCTCACGACGCGCATCCCCGGCACCTACTGGCTCGCCATGGGAGTGGCCGTGGGCTCGATCCTGCTCGTGTGGTTCCTGCTGCGCTCGCGCAACGGCCTTGCGCTCACCGCCATCCGCGACAACGAGCTCGCGGCGCAGAGCTCAGGCGTCAACGTGTTCCGCACGAAGCTGTACGTCTACCTGCTCTCCGCTTTCGGCTGCGGCGTCGTGGGCGCCGTGGTCGCCATGAACCTGCTGCGCATCCAGCCGGCGGCGGCTTTCAGCATCAACTGGACGGCCTACGCCATCTTCATCGTGGTGATCGGCGGATTCGGCACCATCGAGGGTCCCATCATCGGATCAGTCATCTACTTCGCCCTGCTGCAGACCCTCAGCCAGTACGGCACCCTGTACATGCTGCTGCTCGGCATCATCGCCGTGATCATGGTGACCCTCGCCCCCAAGGGTATCTGGGGCTGGGTCGTCAAGCGCTGGGACCTGCACCTGTTCCCGGTGCGCCGCAGCCTGATGCTGGACGCGTCGGTGCTGGGGCCGCCGAACGAGCCGAAGAAGCCGGCGGCGGCGGTCGCCGCCGGCGATGGCGCCGCTCCCGAGGCCGGCTGATCGTCATGAGGCGCGGCGCCGGCGGCCCCACAGCCCCGGCGCCGCGCCTCCCATCGTCCGGCGCGACCGCTGGGGGCGGTCGTCTCCGGGCCTCTGATCGCACGTGGGGCCCCGCAGTCGGGGCGCGTGCCGGAGGATCTTGTGAACAACGACCAGGGTGAAGGCTCCCGGGAGTCGCGGAACGGCGTGCAGGTCCTGAGCCGCGCCGCCTCCATCCTGCGCCTGCTGGCGGCGGACTCCACCGGCGGGCTGACCTTCAGCGAGCTCGTCGCCAGGGCCGGCCTGCCGCGCACCACCGTGCACCGCATCCGCTACGCGCTGGAGCACGAGGGCTTCGTGGCCACCGACGAGGTCACGGGCCGCCTGCGGCTGGGACCCGGCCTGCTGCAGCTCGGTGTGGCCAGCCGCCGCAACCTGCCGGCCGTCGTCAAGCCGTATCTGGAACGGCTGTCCACAGAGATCAACGAGACCGTCGACCTCGTGGTGCTCGACGGCATGAACGTGCTCTTCATCGCCCAGATACCGGCGCCGCAGCGCAACCTCATGGTGGTGTCGCGCGTGGGCGCCCGGTTCCCGGCGTTCTGCACCTCGAACGGCAAGGCGCTGCTCGCGCAGCTGCCGGTCGACGAGCTCAAGCGGCGTCTGCCGCGCAAGCTCGAGACGCCGGCGCGGCACGAGACGGTGACCCGCGAAGACCTTCTCAGGGAGCTCGCGGAGGTCCGCGAGACGGGGGTCGCGTTCGACCGCGAGGAGCACCACGTGGGCATCTGCGGCATCGGCGTGGCCATCACCGACATCGACGGCACCATGGCGTCGGTATCGGTGCCCATGCCGGCAGCACGGTTCGGCGAGGACCACGATACCGTGGTCGCTGCGCTCCTTCGTGTGCGCGACGAGATCCAGGTCGCGCTGCACAGCGTCTGAGGCGGGAGGCACGCCGTGAACGATCCCGGGCAGACTCCGCTCGTCGTGGCCGTAGTGGGCAGCCCGCGGGCGCGCGGCAACACGTCGCTGCTGGTCGACGCCGCGCTGGCCGAGCTCGAGAGGCGCGGCGCGCGCGTGCACAAGATCCTGCTGGCCGAGCGGGCCGTCGGCCCGTGCGTGGGGCACGAGGAGTGCGGGCGCTTCAAGGTGTGCCCGCAGCGCGACGACGCCGCGGCCGTTCTCGACCTGGTGTACGAGGCCGACGCGCTCCTGCTCGCGAGCCCCGTCTACTACGAGAACGTCACGGCTCAGCTCAAGGCGCTCATGGACCGCACCGTCTTCCGCTACGCTCACGACGAGTGGCTGCCGGCACGCGTCGTGGGGCTGCTGGCCGTGACTGCGGAGACGGGCCTCGCCGACGCTCTCGACGCCATGCGCCGCTACGTCGCGCTCTCCACGGTGAGCGAGGTGTCCACGTTCACCTGTGGGGTGTACGCGGACGGCCTCGGCGCGGACGGTCAGGGCGTCGTGGCGCGGCGGCCCGACGCCCTGGCGGCGGCACGCACGCTCGCGGCCGACCTGGCCGCCGGGCTGGACCTCGGGTGAGGGTGCGCCGGCGGCGGTGCCGTCGGTCGCACGTGGGCCGGCGCGTGCCGAGGCCTGCTCACTCAGGCCTGATGACGCGGTCCTCTGTGACGATCACCGTGACCGGCAGGTCGTGCGCCTCGCAGGGCAGCTCGTCCACGATCTGCGCCTCGAAGGCGAGCGCCACCCGCGCGACGTCTCCGCGCGTGAGCGGCAGGTAGGTGTCGTAGAAGCCGCCGCCGTAGCCGCAGCGGTGGCCGTCGCAGTCGAAGGCCGCCCCCGGCACGACGACGACGTCGATGTCCCGGGGGTCCACGAGCTCGCAGGCCTGCGTGGGCTCGGGGATGTCCCAGGTGCCGGGCTCAAGGTCCCTCGCGGGGTCGTCGACACGGTAGGCCAGCATCTGACGCGGGCCCGCGATGCGCGGCAGGCAGACGACCTTGCCGGCCTCAAGGGCCCAGGCGATGAGCGGCCCGGTGTCGATCTCGGTGCGGAACGTGGCGAAGACCATGACCGTGCGGGCCGCGGTGAGCTCGGGGAGCTCGCGGGCGCGGGCGCAGACGGCCGCACTCAGGCGTGCGCGCTCCTCCGCGGCCATCGCGTCGCGAGCCGCCAGCGCCGAGCGGCGCAGCGCCTCCTTGGTGCCGGGTGGCGGGCAGGTGGGGGGCTCGTGTGGTTCGGACATGCGCGCGACCTCGGAAGTGTTCTCAGGCTTGACAACGGCGAAGCCCGTGCGCGGGCGGGGCACGGCGGGCCCGCGAGGGTTCTCCTATAGTATACGTGCGCCGCCGGGACCCGGGGTGGACAGCTGTTCCATGAAGCCCCGGTGACGGTTGCCGAGAGGAAGGGTATGGCGCTTCGCTCGCAGGAAGAGATCTCCCTCGCCACGGCGTTCACGCGCACGCTGCGCAACGTCATCGCCCTTACCTCCTCGGAGGAACGGCGCGCGTGGCCGCAGAGCGCGGACATCGTGGCACACACGCCGGCCGAAGCCACGGTGCCGGCGTCTCTCTTCCGCCTGCTGCAGTTCTGCGTCCTTCCTGAGCTGCTCGGCGCCAGCGCCGGGCCGGCCCTGTACGTGGCCGGCAAGCGCTTCAGCGCCACGCTCGACCTGCGGTCGATACAGGCGCTCAAGGAGTGGTTCCGCGAGATGGGTCTGGGTGAGCTCGAGGTCGAGCTGGACCAGGAGCGCGTGCTCGTGAAGCTCTCGCACTGCTCCAGCTGCAGGCTCCTCCCGCCCACCGGCACCCCAGTGTGCGACGTGGAACGCGGCATCGTGGACGGCGTCCTGGAGGGGATCCTCGGCACCGAGGTGGTCACCAAGGAGACGCTCTGCTGGAGCCTCGGCGACACGGTGTGCCAGTTCGAGGGGTACGCGGGGGCCCAGGGGTACGCGTATCAGGAGAACGGCTTCCACCCCGAGGCGCAGCGGCGCCTTCTCGTGCAGCTCGCGGAGCAGTCGGAGGTGGCGCTGGACAACCTGCGCCTCATCAACGAGCGCCGGGAGCACGAGACACGCGACCCGCTCACGGGGCTTCTGAACTTCCGCCGGCTCCGCGAGCACGCCGAGTTCGAGCTGGCTCGAGCGTCGCGGTACGGGCGCAGCGTGGCCGTCGCCATGATCGACCTCGATGGCTTCCGCGCCGTGAACGAGGATCTGGGGCGCGAGCGCGGCGACGACGTGCTGTGCCACTGGGCTGCCGCCCTGACGGCGCAGCTGCGCAGCTGCGACATCGTGTGCCGGTACGGCGCCGACGAGTTCATCCTGGTGCTGCCGGAGACCGAGGAGCAGCAGGTCGACGCGGTGCTCGCCCGCGTGCTCGGCGATACCGGGCGGCTCGTCGCCACCGCGGCCATCGGCGCTCGCATCATGACCGCGTGCGCCGGCGTCGCGCTGTTCCCGCAGGACGGCACGACGATCGAGGACCTGGTCGCCAAGGCGGCAACCACCATGTACGCGGCCCGGGCCGGGGGCAGCGGCCGCGTCGCCTTCACCTCGCACCCGCCGCGCACCTGACACCCCGTGGCGGCCCGCGTCGAGATCCTTGCCGTGGGGTCGCTGCACCGCGACATCGAGCCCGCCGCACGCCACTACCTCGACCTGCTCAAGCCGCTCGCGGCCGTGAGCGTCCGCGAGGTCAAGGAGGTGCCGCTCCGCGGACGTCAGTCCGCGGAGGTGCTGCGCGACGAGGGCCGTCGTCTGCTGGCGGCGTGGCCCCAGGTGCCGGCGGTGGCCGCCCTTGCCGTCGAGGGCCGCGCACTGGCGACCGAGGAGTTCGCCGCTTGGCTGCAGCGGGGGTTCGAGCGAGGCGGCGTGGGATTCGTGATCGGCGGCTCCCTGGGCCTGGCCTCCGAGGTGCAGGGGCGCTGCCGTGAGCGGCTCTCCCTGTCGGCGCTCACCCTGCCGCACCAGCTGGCACGCGTCGTGCTGCTGGAACAGGTCTTCCGCGCCGCCAGGATCCTCGCCGGCCACCCGTACCATCACTGACCGCCGCAGGCCCGTCAGCTGACGGTGCGGCGAAGCGGCACGGTCTCCTGACCGCCGGCCGGCTGCGGCCGCGAACCTGCGGCCGCGGACGGCCTAGGCCCGGCGCGAGGTAAGATGAGCATCCCGCGCCGGCCGTCCGGCCGGCGGGCCGGCCACGGACCCAGGTGTGACGCATGACTGACGACCTCTTCGACCTGAACGGCCTCGCCGCCTCGCTCGCCGGCACGCTCGTGGAGCTGCTGGCCGAGGCCGGGGCGGACGCCTCTGCAGCCCCGGCCGTCGAGCTCTCCCCGGCGCAGCGCGCCGAGCACGGCGACCTCACGACCAACGCCGCCATGATGAGCGCCAAGCTGGCGCGCACGGCGCCGCGCGACCTTGCGGCGGCGCTCGGCGAGCGCTGGCTGGCCGGCCCCGGGGCCGCGCTCTGCGAGCGCGTCGAAGTGGCCGGCCCCGGCTTTCTGAACCTCTTCCTCAAGGACGCCTGGTACGCCGGCGCCGTAAGCCGCGTGGTCGCCGAGGGCGCGGACTACGGGCGCGGCGTCCTGCCGCAGGCCACGCGCCAGAAGATGAACGTGGAGTTCGTCAGCGTGAACCCCACCGGGCCGCTGCACGTGGGCCACGCGCGGTACGCGTCCTACGGCGACGCGCTCTGCCGCATCTTCGAGTACGTCGGCCACGACGTGACGCGTGAGTTCTACGTCAACGACCACGGCACCCAGATGACGCGCTTCGCGCAGTCGCTGGCGGCGCGCTACGGCCAGCGCCTCGGGCTCGACGCCGCCGTGCCCGAGGAGGGCTACCAGGGCGAGTACCTGCTGGACCTCGCCGATGTGCTCATCGCCGAGCGCGGCGAGGCCTACCGCGAGGCGGTCGCCGCCGTGAGCCCCGACATGGAGGCCCTGGACGCGGACACGCTCCAGGCACTCAAGGTCTGGGGCCGCGACGCGATCCTCGCCGGCTTCCGCGTCACGCTCGAGCGCCTGCGCGTGCCCTTCGACGTGTGGACGCCCGAGAGCACGCTCTACCAGGGCGAGGGCGCCCACCGCGGCTTCCACGGCGAGGTCGGCAAGTCCCTCGCCGACCTCGACGGCGAGCGGCTCCTCTACGACGAGGAGGGCGCCTGCTGGCTGCGCACCACCGAGTACGGCGACGACAAGGACCGCGTGCTCATCCGCCAGACCGGCGAGCCCACCTACTTCCTCAGCGACATCGCCTACCACCGCGACAAGCTGGACCGCGGCTTCGCCCACCTCATCGACATCTGGGGCGCCGACCACCACGGCTACGTGCTGCGCATGAAGGCTGCCTTCACGGCCCTGCCGCCGCACGACCCCGACACGCTGGAGCTCATCATCGGCCAGCTCGTGAACCTGCTCGAGAGCGGCGAGGCCCGGCGCATGAGCAAGCGCAAGGGCGACATCGTGACCGTGGACGACCTCATCGACGCCGTGGGCGTGGACGCGGCCCGCTTCCTGCTCGTGGGCCGCTCGCAGGACACGACGCTGGAGCTGGACATCGACGTGGCCCGCGAGCAGTCCAACAAGAACCCGGTGTACTACGTGCAGTACGCACACGCGCGCATCTGCAGCATCCTGCGCAACCTGCCGGACGGGGGGCAGCGGCCGGCCGGCGCAGCTCTGCCGGCCGTGTCCACCGCGCCCGAGGAGCGCGCCCTCGCCCGCGCTCTGGCGCGCTACCCGCAGGTGCTGCTCAGCGCCGCGGAGAACCGCGCGCCGCACCGCATCTACACGTACCTCGGCGAGCTGGCCGCCGAGTTCCACGTGTTCTACCGCCAGTGCCGCGTGCTCGTGGACGACGCCGACGTGGCGGCGTTCCGCGAGGGTCTGTGCCGGGCCACGCGCGACGTGCTCGCCGGTGGGCTCGCCCTGCTCGGGGTCTCGGCACCGGACGCCATGTGATGCGGCGCCGGCCGGGCCCACGTCGGCCGCGCCGGCGTGAGCTCAGGCGCCGAACCGCCGGCGCACCCAGGCGCGCGTCTCGGCCAGCTCGTCCTGGTCCAGCTCGCGGTCGAGGCGCAGGAGCTGCGACACGGCCACGTTGTACTCGCCGCGCAACAGCCGCTCGACGACGCTGTCCAGCACGGCCCCCGCGACCTCGCGGCCCGGGATCGCCGGCGTGTAGACATAGGCCACGCCGCTCCGGTCCTGGGTCAGGAGGTGCTTCTTGACGAGGTTGTTCATGACCGTCATCACGGTCGTGTAGGCGATCTGCCGGCGCTCGCGCAGCGTCTCGTACACCTCACGCACGGTCGTGGTCCCGCGATCCCACACCTCGGCCAGGATGTCGGCCTCCAGTGATCCGATCCCGGTGAAGGGCGCTCCCTTGGTGCTGCGCATCCAGCGGGGATGGGCCGGCTCGTCCATGTGTGCTCTCCTCGCTCGCTCCGGGGGTGTCCGCACCGGCACGCGCGGCGCCCCAAGTACGAACCTCACGGTACGTATTCTCCGTCGAAAACGGCGGCTATGCGTGCATCTCACCGTTGAGACCTCCCGCAGAGTGCTCGCGGTCACTCTCGGGTGGCGGGTGGGTCGCGGCCCGCGCGGGGCGACACGGGCGGTCATGCCTACCGTGTAGACTCAGGATGTGGGGTGACCGGGGGCCCTGGGGCCGCGGACGGACGCACGAGGAGGTCGGGAGTGACGGGCGACATCGAGCTGCTGCGCGAGCTCTGTCTGGCGCCGGGACCTTCGGGGTTCGAGGGGCCGGTGCAGGAAGTGGTGCGGCACCGGCTGGCGCCGCTGGGCGAGGTGTCGCGGGACCCGCTCGGCGACCTGTGGCTGACGGTGGGACCGCCCGGCGGCCCGCACGTGGTGGTGGCCGCCCACGCCGACCAGATCGGCCTCATCGTCACGTATGTCGACGAGCACGGCTACCTGCGCGTGGACGCGATCGGCGGCGTGGCCGTCCCGCTCGTGCCGGGCCGCGAGCTCGTCGTGCAGGGGTCGCACGGCCCGGTGCGCGCCGTCGCGGGCCGCGCCCCCACGCATCTCGCCAAAGAGGCCGAGCGCGACAGGACGCCCCCCTGGCACGAGCAGTTCCTCGACATCGGCGCCTCGACCCGCGAGCAGGCCCTGGAGCGGGTGGCCGTGGGCGATGCCGTGACGTTCGCGCCGGCCTTTGCGGAGCTCTCCCCCGGCGTCGTCGCCACACAGGCGCTCGACGACCGCGCCGGCGTGTACACGGCGGTGCGCGCCCTCGAGCTGTATGCCGCCTCGCCCGGCGCGGCGCGCCTCACGGCGCTCTGCACCGTGATGGAGGAAACGACGCTGATGGGCGCCAGGGCGGCCGCGCTGCGTACGGCGCCGGACGTCTTCGTCGTCGTCGACGGCGACTTCTGCAGCGACACCCCGGCGGCGGACGCGAAGCGGCTCGCCGGCGAGGTGCTCCTTGGCGCGGGCCCCGTGCTGGGGCGCGGCGCCGGCAGCCACCACGGGCTCTTCGCGCTCGCCGTGGACACCGCCGGCCGCGAGGGTGTGCCGGTCCAGATCAAGGCCGCCCCCGAAGCCACGTACACCGACGCCGACGAGCTCATGGCGGGCGGCGCGGCGGCGACGCTGTCGCTCAGCCTGCCGGTGCGCTACATGCACTCACCCTTCGAGGTCGCTCATCTGGACGACCTGGAGGCGGCGGCGCGCCTGGTGGCCGCCCTGGCGCGACGCCTGGGCGGCCCCGACGGCGCGTCCCTCACCGGGAGGACCTCATGAGACTGTTCGTCGCCATCGACCTCGAGGGCATCAGCGGGGTGGTCGCTGAGGCCGACACGGAGCGCGGCGGGCCGCCGGCCGAGCAGGCGCGGCGGCACATGCGCGCCGACCTCGACGCCGTGCTCGCCGGCTGCCTCGCGTCCGGGGCCGGCGAGATCGTGGTCTGCGACGCGCACGACCACGGCCGCAACCTCGACCCGGAGGGCCTGCCCGAGGGGGTCGTGCTCGTGGCCGGCACGCCCACGCCCGACAGCATGCTGCAGGGCCTTGGCCCCGGCTTCGACGGCGCACTCTTCGTGGGCTACCACGCGTGCGCCGGCACCGCCGCGGCCGTGCTCGAGCACACCTGGAACTACAAGGTGTTCTCGGCCCGCTTCGGGGACCTCGAGATCGGGGAGTTCGGCCTCGGGGCGCTCGTCGCCGGCCACCACGGCGTGCCTGCCGTGTACCTCTCCGGTGACGACAAAGCGGCCGCCGAGGCCGAGGCCCTCGTGCCCGGCATCGTGACCACGGTAGTGAAGCGGGGCATCACGCGTCTCGCCGCCGAGCTGTTCCCGCCGGAGGCCGCCCGCGCTCGCATGACGGCCGACGTGGAGCGGGCGCTCACAACCGCGTTCCCGCCGGCGCCGCTCGCCTGGAACGGCGCGCCGCTGCACCTCACGTTCACGCGCGTGGAGTTCTGCGACCGCGCCGCCGGCTGCCCCGGCGTGCGGCGCCTGGACGGCCGCACGCTCGAGGTCCCCGGCGCCGACGTGCTCGCCGTCTATCGCGGCTTCCTCGCCTGTGCGAGCCTCTCGGATCTGGAGGTCTGACGCCTCACGTCCTCCCGCCCGCACGGCGGCGCCGCCAAGTTGCGGGGTTCCGCCGCCTGTGGTGAACTAGCGGGGCGAGCGGATGTGGTGCAGCTGGTAGCACGTCAGCTTCCCAAGCTGAAGACCGCGGGTTCGAGTCCCGTCATCCGCTCCAGATCTTCTCCCGGCCGTGGCGTCGACTTCTCTCACGCTGTCCGGCCTTGCCCCGGTGCCTCCCCGTTTGCGACGGTATCCCTCTCCGCATCGATGCGGACCCCCGATTGACCGAAGTCAGGGTTCCCAGAGAGTGAGAACAAGGCTATCCTAATGAGGACACCGGCCTCCGATCGCGGGAGGCCCGACGAAGACGGAGGAGACCTTGCCCACGCGCACCCACGGCACCGACGAGTACCTCGAGGCCCTGTTCAAGCTCCAGCGTGGCTCTGGACCCGTGACCGTGAAGCGCCTTGCGGCCGAGCTCGGGTTCACGCCGCCGTCGGTCTCGGAGATGCTGGTGCGGCTGCGCGCGCACGGTCTGGTGGAGGAGCGCGGCGAGGGCGGTATCCGCCTCACGGAGGAGGGCGAGCGCGAGGGTGCGAGCCTGGTGCGCCGTCACCGCTTGAGCGAGCGGTTCCTCGTCGACTACCTCGGGATGTCGTGGGACGAGGTCCACGACGAGGCCTGCAAGCTCGAGCACGTGCTGAGCCCCGAGGTCGAGGCGCGGCTGGCCGAGCAGCTCGGCGACCCGCGCACCTGCCCGCACGGCCACGTCATCCCGTCGCAGGACGGCTCGCTGGTCGAGGAGGAGCTGCGGCCGCTCTCCGACCTCGAGGTCGGCGATGCGGCCGTGATCGGCTGCATCGCCGAGGAGAGTGGCGAGTTCCTGCGCTATCTGGCCTCGCTCGGCCTGCTCCCCGACACCACCGTCGCCGTGGAGAGCGTCGCCCCGTTCAACGGCCCGCTGCTGGTGCGGGTCGCCGGCTCCCAGTACGCCCTCGGCCGCGAGGTCGCCTGCAAGATCATGGTGCGGGCCTGACGCTCGTGGCGGCAGCCGCTGTCACACCGCGCCGCGAACGACACGTGCACGCTCATGACGCGCCCCTGCTCGTCTGCATCGCCGGCAACCCCAACGTCGGCAAGACCTCGCTGTTCAACGCGCTGACCGGTGCCGCCGGGGAGACCGCCAACTACGGCGGCGTCAGCGTGGAGGCGGCGAGCCTCTGCACGCACTGGGGCGGGCGGCACGTGGAGGTGGTCGACCTGCCCGGCGCGTACGCGCTCGAGGGCAGGTCGCAGGACCAGCGCGCGGCGCGCGACGAGCTTCTGGCGCGCCGCCCCGACGTCGTCGTGGCCGTCGCCGACGCCACCAACCTGGCGCGCAGCCTGTACCTGCCGCTCCAGCTCATCGACCTCGGCTACCACGTCGCCGTGGCGCTCAACCTGACAGACGAGGCTCGCCGCCGGCGCCTGGAGCCCGACTGCCGCATACTGGAGGACCAGCTCGGGACGCCGGTCGTGCCTACGGTGGCGCCCCGTGGCCACGGCCTGCCCGAGCTGCAGACGGCCGCCGTCGAGGTGGCCGCCGTCGACGCCGCTGTGGACCCGCGATACCGGCGGCGCGGCACGCCGTTCCCTCGCGACGTCGAGGCGCGCCTGCACGATGTCGCCGCCGCGATCGCGAGGCGCCGGCGCGGCGGCGAGCTGCCCGGCGGGCTCACGCCCAGGGCCGCGGCGTTGGCCGTGCTCGAGGGCGACGCCGCCATCGCCGACGAGCTCGGCCTGGTCGCGGACGGCGTGCTCACGAACGCCGACGACGGCGTCGCCGTGCAGATCGCCAAGGCGCGACATGCCGAGGCCCGGCGCCTGGCGGCCGCCGCCCAGGCGCCGCCGGCCGCCGCGTCCGACACGCTCTGGCGGCTCACCACCTCGCCGCGCACCGGCATCCCCATCATGATCGGCATCGTCGTCGCCATGTTCGCCGTGCTCTTCGTGGTCGGCGAGCTGCTGTCGCGGCTGCTCACCGGCCTGTGGACGGCTGTCATCTCGCCGGCGGTCGTCAGCGCCGTGGAGGCCGTCCTCGGCGACGGCGTGGCCGGGAGGATCGTGCTGTGGGGCGTGGACGGCGGCATCCTCGCCACGCTCGCTGTCGGCATCCCGTACATCCTCACGTTCTACCTGATCCTCGCCGTGGTCGAGGACTCCGGGTACATGAACGCGGCCGCGTTCCTCAGCGACCGCGTGATGCACCGCTTCGGGCTCCACGGCCGCGCCGTGATGCCGCTCATCGCGGCCGGCGGCTGCAACGTCCCGGCCGTGATCGCCACGCGTACGCTGTCCAACCCGCGCGAACGCTTCATCGCCTCCGTGCTGGCCACGCTCACGCCGTGCAGCGCCCGCACCGCAGTCATCATCGGCGCGGTGGCCGGCGTTGCCGGCTGGCAGTACGCACTGCTCACCTACGGGGTGCTGCTCGTGGTGATGGTCGGCGCCGGCCTCGTCCTCAACCGCCTCCTGCCCGGCCAGGAGGGCCCGCTGGTGATGGAGATGTTCCCCTTCAGGCGGCCCGTGGTCCGGCAGGTGCTGGGCAAGACGTGGCGGCGCTTCCGCGAGTTCGTGTGGGACGCCGCCCCCATCATCATCATCGGCAGCATGGTGCTGGGCGTCCTCTACGAGACCGGGCTGGTGTGGCAACTGGGACCCATCCTCTCGCCCATCGTGGAGGGCTGGCTCATGCTCCCGGCTGTGGCCGGGCTCACGCTGATCTTCGCCGTGCTGCGCAAGGAGATGGCCCTGCAGCTGCTGCTCGTGTTCGCCGCCGTCCAGGCCGGCGGCGCAGCCGTGAGCATCTCGTCGTTCATGACCACCTCGCAGATCGTGACCTACGCGATCGTCAACGCCATCTACATCCCCTGTCTCGCCACCATCACCGTGCTCGGCCGGGTGGTGGGCTGGAGGCGCACGGTGTATATCAGCCTGGGGACGATCGGTCTCGCCCTGGCCGTGGGTGGCGTCGTCGCGCGCCTGCTGCCGCTGCTCGGCGCCTGAGGTCCGCCGCGAGATGACACCGGGCCGCCCCTCACTGCGCGGCGGGGGCAGGTGGTAGGATGCGCCGTACCCGTTGAGCGTCACGGGCCACGAAACCATGGGGCACTCCGACCGTCACATCCGCCGTCAGGCCGACCGCCTGCTGCACCTCGCCGCCGTCTCCCGCGAGCCGGTGTCGCTGCGCGACGTGGTGAGCGCGCTCAACCTCGAGGTCGTGCAGGCCTCGCGGGAGCCGTTCGCCAGCGAGGCCGCGCTCCAGCCGCTGGGCGACGGTCACGCCATCGTCCTGCACGGCGACAGTGACGAGCGGCGCCGGCGGTTCACCATCGCCCACGAGATCGGGCACTTCGTGCTGCACCCGGGGCGGCCGCGCAGGGAACGTGGCGGCCGTGTGACGGAGGCCGGCCGCATGGAGGAGCGCGAGGCCGACGTGTTCGCGGCCGAGCTGCTCATGCCGGAGCGCTTGGTACGCGAGGCCGTGTACGAGCAGGGCCTCGACGTGTCGCGGCTCGCCGACCGGTTCCTCGTGAGCCGCACCGCGATGCAGCACCGCCTCAGGTTCCTGGGCCTGTCTCACGAGATCTGAGACGGGCGCCGGCGACGCCCCGGCGGGCGGAGCCTCAGCGACCGGCCGGCGCGTTCGTCCTCACCCAGTCGAGCGTCGCCCGCGCGACCTCTGTGGAGCGCCCCGGCCCGTGGTGCCCGCCGCTCTCCAGCACCATGAAGCGCGATGGAGGCGCCAGCACGGCGGCGAGGCGTGCTGAGTGCGCGAAGGGGACGGCATCGTCGTCACGCGCGTGCGCCAACAGGACGCGCGGCATGTCGCGAGCGACGGCCGTGAGGTCGAGCCGCTCCAGGAACGGGCGCAGCGCGACGGCGTCGAAGCGGCCTGTGTAGCCCGGCTCGACGCGCCCGGCCGCGGGCGTCGCGGTGCCGCCTCCGGCCGCCCCCCGCTCCAGCTCGTCCAGCCCGGCGAGCAGCGAAGCGCCGTCGGCCGGGCAGAGCGTGACGAGCGCGCCGAACACCTGCGGGCGGGCGCGGGCGGCCAGCAGCAGCATGGTGCCGCCCATGCTGGCCCCTCGCGCCGCCACCCACGGCGCGCCGCTGCTCTCGCGCAGGACCGCGGCGGCGGCCACGGCGTCGCGCCAGCCGTCGGGGTCGAGGAGGCCCTCGCTCTCGCCGTGGCCGCGGAAGTCGAAGGCGAGCGCGGCGAGGCCCGCGGCGGCGGCCTGTGCGCCCATGAGCGCGTGGTTCTCCTTGCGGCTGCCGGCGCCGTGGCACACCACGAGGCCGCCCTGCGGTCCTCCGGCCGGCAGGTACAGCAGGCCGGCGAGCTGCAGGCCGTCGCAGGCGAAGGTGACCCGTTCCGGTGCGGGGATATCGCTCATGTCCTCCCGCGGTTGCATCGTCTCCACCTTCTTCCCGTATCATCCGGCGGCTACCACCGCCCTTCTGGAGGCCTCTCATGCACGAAGTCAACGTCGGCCGCAAATCGCTGGCCGACTACCGCTCCATCGTCCCCCGCGAGCTCATGGACGAGATCGACGCGCTCGCCGCCGAGCTCCGCGGCGCCCGCGTGTTACACGTCAACGCCACCGCCTTCGGCGGCGGCGTGGCCGAGATCCTGTACACGCTCGTGCCCCTCGCCACTGACTGCGGCCTGCACGCCGAGTGGCGCGTCATGACTGCGCCGCCCGAGTTCTTCAACGTCACCAAGAGCTTCCACAACGGCCTGCAGGGCCACGCCGTCGACTTCCCGCCCGAGGCCCAGGAGCTCTACGAGGGCGTCTGCAGGGCCAATGCCGCGGACCTCACGCGCGAGTACGACTTCATCGTGATACACGATCCGCAGCCGTTGCTCATGCGGAGCCTCGCCACGCAGGCCCCGGCGGACACGAAGTGGGTGTGGCGCTGCCACATCGACACCTCCACCCCCAACGAGACGCTGTACGACTACCTGCTGCCGTCCATCAACGCCTACGACGCTGCCGTGTACACCCTGCGCGACTACGTGCCGCAGGGCCTCACCGTCCCCGTGCGCGAGATCGCCCCGACCATCGACCCCCTGGCGCCCAAGAACATGCGCCTCTCCCGCGAGGACGCCACCTACATCGTGCGCCAGTTCGGCGTGGACGTGGAGCGCCCGCTGCTGGTGCAGGTCTCGCGCTTCGACCCGTGGAAGGACCCGCTCGGACTGGTGGACGTGTACCGTGCCGTGAAGCAGGTGCACGAGGGCGTGCAGCTGGCCCTGATCGGCTCCATGGCCAGCGACGACCCCGAGGGCTGGGAGTACCTCGAGAGGGTGATCGACTACGTGGGCGAGGATCCCGACGTGTTCGTGCTCTCCAACCTCGACAACGTGGGGTCCGTCGAGGTGAACGCCTTCCAGAGCCACGCCGACGTGGTCATCCAGAAGTCCATCCGCGAAGGCTTCGGCCTCACCGTGACGGAGGCCCTGTGGAAGGGGAGGCCGACCATCGGCGGCGACGTGGGCGGCATCCCCCTGCAGATCCAGGACGGCGTGACCGGCTACCTGGTGAGCTCGGCTGCGGAGTGCGCCGAGCGGTGTCTCGACGTCATGGCCGAGCCGGAGAAGCACCGCGAGATGGCGCTCGCCGGCAAGGAGTACGTGCGCCGCGAGTTCCTCACCCCGCGTCTGCTGCGCGACGACCTGCGGCTCTTCCGCGACCTGCGCGCGGGTAAGATAGCGGGGTAGTCCGCGAACGGGGAGGAGGGTCCCGGTGGGGGCTGAGCCCGCACGCCGTCTGGTGATCGCCGCCAACCGCGGCCCTGTGTCGTTCCACAGCGACCCGTCCGGCGAGCCCGTGGTCACGCGCGGCCCCGGCGGACTCGTCACGGTGCTCACCGAGCTGCTCCGCACTCACCCGGGCACCTGGGTGGCCACGGCGCTCGGCGAGGAGGAGGAGCGTCTCGCCGACGAGCGCCGCGCCGTGGACGTGCGGCTCGAGGGCGACTCCTACCGCGTGCGGTACGTCGGCGTCGAGCGCGACGTGTACCACAAGTACTACAACATCGTCGCCAACCCCATGTTGTGGTTCATCCAGCACTACCTGTGGGACCTCGGCCGCCACCCCGACATCTCCGCGAACGAGGTCGACGCCTGGTACACCGGCTACCTGCCGGTGCAGCGCCTCTTCGCCGAGGCGGTGAGCGACGAGCTCGCCGCCTGCGGCCCCGGCGAGGCCCTGGCCATGCTGCACGACTACCACCTGTACGGCGTGGCGCCGCTCGTCCGCGAAGCGGTGCCCGGCGCCTTCCTACACCAGTTCGTGCACATCCCGTGGGCGCAGAGCGACGCCTGGCTCGTGCTGCCCGAGGCCATCAGGAACGCCGTGTTCACCGGCCTGCTGGGCAACGACATCGTCGCCTTCCACACGCGGCACTACGCGACCAACTTCCTGCAGGGGTGCCGCGACCTGCTCGACCTCAAGGTCGACGAGAGCGAGCTGAGCGTCGACACCGGGCACCGCAAGGTGTGGGTGCGGGCCTACCCGGTGTCGATCGACCCGAAGCAGCTGGTGCGGGCCGCCGCCGCGCGCCGTGTCGCGGCGGCCGAAGAGGCCCTCCTGGCGCGTCGCCGCGAGTACCTCGTGCTGCGCGTCGACCGCCTCGACCTCAGCAAGAACATCATCCGCGGGTTCGTCGCCTTCGACCGCTTCCTCGACCTCTACCCGGAGTTCAAGGACCGCATCACCTTCCTCGCCCTGCTGCAGCCCTCCCGCGAGGACGTCGAGGAGTACGTGGTCTACCGCGAGCGCGTGCTGCGCACCGTCGAACAGATCAACACCAAGCACGGCAACACTGACTGGATGCCCATAGACCTGCGCATCGAGGACAACTTCCCGCAGACGCTGGCCGCGTACAAGCACTACGACGCGCTCGTGGTGAACGCCATCTTCGACGGCATGAACCTGGTCGCCAAAGAGGGCCCGGTCGTGAACACGCGCGACGGCGTGCTCATCCTCAGCGAGAACACCGGGGCCTTCGAGGAGCTCGGCATGTTCGCCGTGCGCGTGAACCCCTTCGACGTCGAGCAGCAGGCGCGGGCGTTCTTCGAGGCGCTCACGATGGAGCCTGACGAGAAGCGCACCCGCGCCGAGGCGCTGCGCCACGTGGTGGCCACGAACACCATCGAGAAGTGGGTGGCGGCGCAGTTCGACGACATCGCCGCCAAGCGCGCCGGGGACGCGTCCGGGCCGCGCGCTTGATGAAGGTCAGGGCCGGGCCGGCGCCGGCGCGGCTACCATGAGCGCCGTGGTCATCGAGGTCATGGGCATCGAGGGCGAGAAGACCGCCGCGCTGGACGCGGCCGTGCGCGAGGCGCTCGAGGGTCTCGCGCTGCGCGAGGTCCCCGAGCTGCGGCGCGTGGCCGACCCGGCCGCCATCATCGCCCGCGGCGCCCGCCGCTGGCCGGCGCTGCGGGCGCACGGCCGCGTGCTGTGCAGCGGTGCGACCCCGGCGGTCGCCCAGATCCGCGCCTGGCTGGAGGCGGCGCAGGCGGCGGAGACGTGACGCCCGCCTCCTCCGCCGTTCTCAAGGGGTGAAGAGGTGCGGGTACGTGACGAGCAGGACGACGCAGTAGAGGATCAGTACGCCTGCCACGGAGTTGATCGAGTACCGCACGCCCCTGATCTTGAAGCGCTGGCCGATGGCGATCAGGAACAGGGCGGCGGCGAGGATGACGGTTATCCTGACGTACTTCTCACCGGTCAGGCGTGTCGAGACGCCCAGGTCGAACGCGTGGGACGCTTCTTTGGTGAGCTCTGTCGCCTTCTCCGTGAGTGGGTCCTCGTACTCCGGCATGTACGCGGGTCCGGGCGGCGTGCCCGCAGCCGTCCAGGGGGCGAGCTTGACCCAGCGGTCGAACGCCTCCTTGTAGTTCGGCAGGAAGCGGCGCTCGAGGAGCTTCATGAGCGGCTCGTCGTTCGCGTCGTACGCCTGCAGCCAGGCGGTGAAATTGGCGGAATTGGCGATGAGCTGCTGGTTCGCGGTCAGCAGGGCGCTCTGCGCCTCGACGCGAAGCCTTGAAGAGGCCGCGTACTCCTTCGCGCTCTCTCCGTCGAAGAGGGCAGCCTGGAACCCGCTGAGGGCCGTGGCGATGGCTACGACGGCCAGAAGGATGGCCTCGAGGATCTCGATGGTCTCGATGCGCCGCTTGCTGGGCTCGTGGTCTGCGTGCTCGCCGTGTTCCCCGAGCTCGCGCAGGTGCTCCGCGACCTCGGCGTTGATGTTGCCTTCTGACATGGGTTCCCCTCTCGCGCTCCTGCTGCAGGCGAGATGCTACATCAGCGCCTACCGCGCGGTCAGCCCCGGTGCGGCCCGGCGGGCGGCGGTGGTGCAGCGCCCGCCGCCTCAGCCGCGCGGCCCGAGCCGCGCGGCGGCCAGCTCCAGGTACTCCGCGGCCAGGTCGATGCCGAGCGCGCGGCGCCCGAGCTCGCGGGCCACGACGAGCGCCGTGCCCGTGCCGCAGAACGGGTCCAGCAGCACGCCGCCGGGCGGGCAGGTGGCGAGGACGGGGATGCGGCACAGGTCGGCCGGGAACGGCGCGAAGTGGGCGGCCCGCCCCTGCGTGTCCTCCGGCAGGATGTCCCACACATCGCCGGGCTTGGCGCCGCCGGGGTGGTACCGCAGCAGGTAGAAGCCGCGGTCGCGCAGCTCGCGGGCGCGCCCGGAGACGGCCACGGCGTCGGAGTGCGTCGCCCGCTGCGTGCCGCGCAGCACCATGCGGAAGTCGGCCAGGCGGCCCTCGCGGACGTCGTCCAGGGCCGCCTCCAGGGCGCGCTCGGCCGCCGCCTTCTCCTCCGCCGACAGGGCCGTGGACAGCTCGATCTGCCGCCGGTAGCGCACGCCGCGCACGCCGGTGGCCGAGACCACGGCGCCGCCCTCCACGCGCGCCCGGCGCGGCGCGGCGCGCACGGCGTCGGCGTCGTAGTGGTAGCCCCGCGGCTGCCGCACGAAGTGGAACAGCAGCTCGTGCACGTTGCGCAGGCGGTCGCGGCTCGTGTCGGGCCCGCCCTTGACCTTGTGCCACACCACGCTGTTGCGCAGGATCCAGCCCTGCTCGTCGGTGAGGCGGAAGGCCACGCGCCACGGGATGCCGAGCTGACGCTTGCCGCGGTAGGTGTCGCCCAGGTTCAGCCAGAAGGAGCCGCTGGGCCTGAGCACGCGGCGGAGCTCCGCGGCCACCGCCGCGAGGTCGTCCACGTAGTCCTCCCAGCACGCCTCCGCCCCCAGCCCGCCGCCGGCGTAGCGGCGGTGCCCGTAGTAGGGCGGGCTGGTGAGGCAGCAGTCGACGGAGGAGGGGGACAGGCGGCGCAGGACGGCGAGTGCGTCGCCGCGCACGAGGAGCGGCGCGGCATCCGGGCTTGCGAGCAGGGCGGCGGCGCGCTCCGCGAGGTCCGCCGCGCCGCCCTCGAGCACCTCGGCCCCTATGGCCGGCGCGCCGGGGCGGGGCGGTCCGCCCCCGTCACGCCCGCCGGTCACGCCCCCAGGACGCGCCGGTAGATGGCCTCGTAGCCGGCGACCATGCGCTGCACCGTGAAGCGCTCCTCCACGGTGCGGCGGCATACCGCCGGGTCGATCTCGCCGACCCGGCCCACGGCGGCGACGAAGTCCTCGAAGTCGTCCACCACGAAGCCGGTGACGCCGTCGTCCACGACCTCGGGGACCGAGCCCTGGCGCATGGCCACCACCGGCGTGCCACAGGCCATGGCCTCGATCATCACCAGGCCGAACGGCTCCGGCCAGGTGATGGGGAAGAGGAAGGCGTGGGCGTGAGCGAACAGCTCGCGCTTGCGCTCATCAGAGACCTCGCCCTCGTAGACGATCTGCTCCCCGTCGATGAGCGGCTCCACCTTGGCCTCGAAGTAGTCGCGGTACTGGTCCTGCAGCACGCCGGCCATGATGAGCCGGCGCCCGGCCCGCTTCGCCGCCTCGATGCTGTGGTGGAAGCCCTTGGCCTCGCACACGCGGCCGAAGGCGAGCAGGTAGTCGTCCTTCTGCGGCGTGAACGGCCACTGCTCGACGGCGATGGCGTTGTAGGCGAGGCCGGCCCAGGTCATGCCGGCCGGCCCCATGGACTGCTGGTACTCGCTGATGCCGACGTAGGCGACCTCGCGCTTGAACTGCTCGTAGAACCCGAAGGCGGTGCTGTCGAAGGCGCAGTGCACGGTGTGGACCATGGGCGGGGCCAGGTAGCGGCTGAAGGCGATGCCCAGGAAGCCCGAGTGGTCGTGGACGATGTCGAAGGGCTGCTGCTCGATGTCGGCGAAGGCGAACGAGACGTGGCGCGCGTCGAACGCGGTCTGGCCCATGACCTCGGGCATCTGCCGGGGGAAGAGCGCGCAGAGCTCGGCGCCGGTGTGCGAGTCGCCTGTGGCGTACAGCACGACGTCGTGGCCGCGGGCCGTGAGGCCGTCGCAGAGCTGCTGGACGACCCACTCGGTACCGCCGTACCCGGCCGGCGGGACGGTGATCCACGGGGGTGCTATCTGGGCGATGCGCATGGCGGCATTCTACAGGAGGAGCGGCGGCGTGCCGACGGGGCGGAGCGCGCCGCCGGCACGTGCGCGCCGGTCCGGGGTATCCGGGCGGCGAGGCCGCAGGGTAGAGTGTCGGCGATGATCCTGTACCTCGACTGTGCGAGCGGCGTGAGCGGCGACATGCTGGCGGCATCGCTGCTGGCTGTGCTCGGTGCGGGTCCGGAGCATCCCGGGCCGCTCGACGACGTGGTGCGCCCTGCCCTGGTGGCCGCAGGCATCGACCCACGCCTGGTGTCCCTGGAGGGCGTGCGGCGCGGCGGGCTCGCGGCGCTCAAGTTCGATGTCGCGAGCCAGCCGGGGTTCGCGACCTTCGATGAGCTCGTGCGCTCGCTGCAGGCGTCGGACCTGGACCGCGACGTGGCCGACGCTGTGGCGGCCGTGGCGGAGCGTATGGCGGCCGCCGAAGCCGAGGTCCACGGCCGCGACGACGAGCACCTGCACGAGCTCAGCGACGTGGATACGGCCGTGGACCTCATCGCTGCGACCGTGCTGCTCAAGGCCTTGGCGCCCGAGCGCGTGGTCGCGTCGCCGCCGGCGCTCGGGTCGGGCTTCGTAGACACGGCGCACGGCCGGCTGAGCGTGCCGGCGCCGGCCGTGCTCGCGCTGCTCGCCGGGCTGCCCACCGCCGGCGACGCGCCGCTGCCCGGCGGCGAGCCGGCGGGCGAGCTCACCACGCCCACGGGCGCGGCCCTGCTCGCCCATCACGCGTCCGCCTTCGGCGGCCTGCCCGCCGGCCGCATCGAGCGCGCGGGCTACGGGGCCGGCGGCCGCGAGATGCCCGGCAGGCCGAACGTGCTGCGAGCCGTGCTCGTCGACCCGGCGGCACTCGCCGACGGCGGGGAGCCGCCGCCCGCCGCCCACGGGCCCGCCGACCACGTGCTCCTGGAGTGCACCGTCGACGACCAGAGCGCCGAGCTGCTGGCACACGCCGCCGAGGCCCTGCGCGAGGCCGGCGCCATCGACGTGTGGATGAGCCAGGCCTTCATGAAGAAGGGCAGGATCGGCACGGTGCTTCACGTGCTGGCGCCGGCCGAGGAGCGCGAGCGCCTCGCGGCGATAGTGTTCGCCGAAACGTCCACCTTCGGCCTGCGCATTGTGCCATGCGGGCGCATGTACGCGGTGCAGCGCCGCGAGGAGGTCAGGATCGGCAAGCTCCGCGTGGGCGTCCGCCTCAGCTTCGTCGACGGGCGCCTGGCCAGCGTGTCGCCGGAGTACGAGGACGTGCGCCGCGTGGCTGCGGCCGTAGGCCGCCCCGCAAGGGTGGTCTACGAGGCCGCGCAGGCCGCGGCGCGGGCGCAGTTCAGCGCGTCCTGACGCGTCGCCGCCCGTCGCGGCGTCGGTCCGGCCCATCCGTTCGCCCGGAGGCCGGCCCGGTCTCGCTCCGGCCTCACGCGCGACTTCTTTTTTCGTAATTGCCTCGCGCTTGTTCCGCACAGTACAATCCCCGCGCTAGGAGTCGCATCGCCGTGCCGCCCGGCACGGACCACGACCGATGCTTCGAGCGCGGGACTGGACCCAAAGGAGGATCCGTTGAGTAGCGAGCGCAAGTCCCCGGTGCCGAGCGACATCGAGATCGCGCAGGCAGCCACCATGCTCCCCATCCAGGCGATCGCCGAGAAGGCCGGCATCCTGGAGGACGAGCTCGAGCTGTACGGCAGGTACAAGGCGAAGGTCGACTACATGGCCGTTCTGGAGCGCCTCAAGGACAAGCCGAACGGTAAGATCATCAACGTCACGGCCATCACGCCCACGCCGCTCGGCGAGGGCAAGACCGTCACGTCCGTGGGCCTCACCGAGTCCATGAATGCCATCGGCGTCGATACGATGCTTGCCCTGCGTGAGCCATCCCTGGGCCCGGTGTTCGGCATCAAGGGCGGCGCGGCCGGCGGCGGCTACTCGCAGCTGCTCCCCATGGAGGACCTCAACCTCCACTTCACCGGCGACATCCACGCCGTCGGTGCGGCCAACAACCTGCTCGCCGCCATGATCGACAGCCACCTCATGCACGGCAACGAGCTCGGGATCGATCCGTTGACCATCTCGTGGCGCCGCGTCGTCGATCTCAACGACCGCGCCATGCGCGAGATCGTCAACGGCCTCGGCGGCAAGCTCAACGGCATTCCGCGTCAGACCGGCTACGACATCACCGTGGCCTCCGAAGTCATGGCCATCCTCGGCCTTGCCACCTCGCTCGCCGACCTGCGCAAGCGCCTCGGCCGCATCACCTTCGGCTACGACACCTCGGGCAAGCCCCTCACGGCCGACGACATCGGCGCCGGCGGCGCCATGACGGTGCTCATGAAGGACGCCCTCAAGCCGAACCTCATGCAGACCCTCGAGGGCAACGCGGCGCTCATCCACGCCGGCCCGTTCGCCAACATAGCCCAGGGCAACAACTCCATCATCGCCGACAAGGTCGGCATGAAGCTGTCCGACTACGTCGTCACGGAGAGCGGCTTCGCCGCCGACCTGGGTTCCGAGAAGTTCATGGACATCATCTGCCGCTACGGCGGCTTCGCGCCCAGCGCCGTGGTCATCACCTGCACCATGCGCGCCCTCAAGATGCACGGCGGCCTGCCGGTCGACCCCGAGCTGCTCAAGGCGGAGAACAACGAGGCCCTCACCAAGGGCTGCGAGAATCTCGCCAAGCAGATCGAGAACATGAAGTACTTCGGCATCCCGGTCGTGGTGACCATCAACCGCTTCGCCTTCGACCGCGATACCGAGGTCGAGATCGTGCGCAAGGAGGCCGTGGCCGCCGGTGCCGAGGACGCCATCCCGATCAATGTGCACGCCCTGGGTGGCGACGGCGGCCAGGAGGCTGCCGAGGTCGTCAAGGCGGCGGCCGACAAGGGTGGGGACTTCCAATTCCTGTACTCCCTTGACGCCTCTATCAAGGAGAAGATCGAGACCATCGCCACCAAGATCTACGGCGCCGACGGTGTGGACTACCTGCCCGAGGCCGAGGCGAAGATCAAGAAGTTCACCGAGCAGGGGCTCGACAAGCTGCCGCTCTGCATGGCCAAGACGCACCTCTCGCTGAGCCACGACCCGGCCCTCAAGGGCCGTCCGCGCGGCTTCCGCGTGCCGATCCGCGACATCCGTCCGGCCACCGGCGCCGGGTACCTGTACCCGCTCCTCGGCGAGATGCGCACCATGCCCGGCCTGTCCAAGCGGCCCGCCGCCGTGGACGTGGACATCGACGTCGAGACCGGCCGCATCATCGGCCTGTTCTGAGAACCTGACCGGCGGGTGACGCCCCGGGGCGGGCCCGGCTGCGGCCGGCCCGCCCCGCGGCGCCGCCGGGGGCGGCCGCGAAAGCCAGCGGCCTCCGCCGGCGCCGCCGCACCGCACCCGCCCCACCCGGAGGTACACGGTGAGCGACGGTCCCACCATCTACGCGTCCGAAGCCCTGCAGACCTACCTGGACCACGCCGCCAGCAACCGCCCGGCGCCCGGCGGCGGCAGCGTCAGCGCCTGTGTCGGCGCCCTTGGCGCCGCGCTCGTCTCCATGGTCTGCAATCTCACGCTCGGCAAGGAGAAGTTCGCAGGTGTGGAGCCCGAGATCGAGAAGGTCGTCGCCGGCACCGAAGACTGCCGCGTGCGTCTCGAGAAGCTGCTGCAGGAAGACACGACGGCCTACAGCGGCGTCATCCAGGCGTACAAGCTCCCCAAGGACACCGACGAGGAGATCAAGGCACGCAAGGCGGCCGTGCAGGCCGGCCTCATCGTCGCCGCCAACGTCCCCCTCGACATCTGCAGGGTCGCGGTCGAGGTCTGCCGCTGGTCGAAGACGGCGGCCGAGCTGGGCAACCCCGGCGCAGTCACCGACGCCGGCATCGGCGCCATCCTCGGTGAGGCCGCCGTCGTGGGCGGCGCGCTCAACGTGAAGATCAACCTCGGGTCCATCGAAGACTGCGACTACGTCGAGACCGCCCAGAGGGTCATCGACGAGCTCCAGGCCGAGGCCAAGGCGCTGCGCGAGGAAGTCCTCGCCATCACGCTCGCCAAGCTCTGATCCACCCATCCACACACGAGAGGGAAGCCATGGCAGCTCAGATCATCGACGGCAAGGCTATCGCCGCGCAGATCCGTGAGGAGATCAAGGCCGAGGTCGCCCGGCTGGCGACCTGCGGCGTTAAGCCCGGCGTCGCCACCATCCTGGTGGGCGAGGACGGCGGCGCGCAGTTCTACCGCGGCCAGATCGAGAAGAACACCGGCGAGGTGGGCTTCGCCTACTTCAACCACACCCTGCCGGCCGGCGCGAGCGAGGCCGAGATCCTCGAGCTCATCGCCAAGCTCAACGCCGACGAGGCCGTGCACGGCATCCTGGCCCTCCAGCCCATGGCCGCCGAGATCGACCAGACCACCGTGTTCAACGCCATCGCCCCGGTCAAGGACCTGGACTGCGTGAACCCGGCCAACATCGGCCACGTGCTGCTCGGCGACCAGCTGTTCGCGCCGGCCACACCGAGCGCCTGCATCGAGATCCTCGACCGCGAGGGTATCGAGCTGTGCCCCGAGGGTAAGGCCCTCAACGTCACCATCGTCAACCACTCGAACATCGTCGGGAAGCCGGTCGCGCTGCTCTGCCTCAACCGCAACGCCTCGGTGCACGTGGTGCACGTGTTCACCAAGGACGTCCCGGCCGCCTGCCGCGAGGCCGACGTGCTGATCTGCGCCGCCCCCGTGCAGAACCTCATCAAGGCCGACATGGTCAAGCCGGGCGCCGTCGTGATCGATGTGACCACGATCCGCGTCGAGGGCAAGCAGGTCGGTTCGCTCGACTGGGACGCCGTGTGCGAGGTCGCCGGCAGTGCCACCCCGGTGCCGGGCGGCGTCGGCCCCGTCACCAACGTCATCCTGCTGCAGAACGCCATCAAGGCCTGCAAGGCCCAGACCGGCGTCAAGTAAGGAACAGGACTGACCTCTGCGGCCCGCGGCGTACGGCTTTGCCGCAGCGCGCCGCGGGCCGCAGATGTGGTTCACTAATGGCCTGTCCCAGGCAACGCGACACGGAGTACACCTGATGCCCGCTCCCAGCCACCCGGTCGACGCCGGCGAAGTCCAGCCGGGCTGCGACCTCGAGAAGGTCGCCCTCATCGTCGAAGAGGGTGACGCGCACGGCAACCTCATCGCGCTCCTGCAGCGCACGCAGAACGAGCTCGGGTACGTGCCTGAGGCCGCGGTCAAGGAGATCTCGCGCCTCACGCGGGTACCGACCTCGCGCATCTACGGCATCCTCACCTTCTACGCGCAGTTCTCCACCGTGCCCAGCGGGCGCCACAAGATCTTCGTCTGCCACGGTACCGCCTGCCATGTGGCCGGGGCCACGCGCATCACGCAGGCCCTGGAGGAGGAGCTCGGCGTGGGCGACGGCGAGTCCACACCCGACATGCAGTTCAAGCTCGATTCGGTGGCCTGCATGGGCGCCTGCTCGCAGGCGCCGGTCATGCGCATCGACGAGGAGACGTTCGGCAACCTCACGTCAGACAAGACGCGCACGGCCATCCGCACGCTCATCAAGGACTTCGGCCTCGAGAAGGACTACGCGACCGCCGCCGCGGGGGGTGACGGCGATGAGTGACGCGAGCGGCGTCAAGGTCGGCGTCTCCGCCGGCACGAACGGCAAGACCCGAGTCTCCGTGTGCGCCGGCACCGCCTGCGTGTTCGCCGGCTCCATGAAGGTCCGCGACGCCTTCGAAGAAGAGGTCGCGGCCGCCGGCCTGCAGGACACCGTGGAGGTCCGCATCATCGGCTGCCACGGCCTGTGCTCCCAGGGCCCGCTGGCGGTCGTCTCGGGCAGCGACACCTACTACCCGCGCCTCAAGGTCAAGGACGTCAAAACGGTGGTCGAGCAGCACCTCGCCGGCGGCGAGGTGGTCGAGAAGCTCCTGTACGTGGACCCGGTGAGCGGAGAACGGATCGCCTGCGCCCACGACATCCCGTTCTACAAGGGTCAGACGCGCATCGCCCTGCGCGACGTGGGCGTCATCGACCCCGAGGTCATCGACGAGTACCTGGCGCGGGGCGGCTACGAGGCCGCGCGCAAGGCGCTCACCACGATGAAGCCCGACGAGATCGTGGAGGAGGTGCTCGCCTCCGGCCTCCGCGGCCGCGGAGGCGCTGGGTTCCCCACCGGCCAGAAGTGGCGCTTCGCGCGCAGCTCGCCGGGAGACGTCAAGTACGTCATCTGCAACGGCGACGAGGGCGACCCCGGGGCGTTCATGGACGCCTCCATCATGGACGGCGACCCGCACGCCGTGCTCGAGGGCATGCTCATCGCCTCGTACGCCATCGGCGC
>Ga0172371_10003024_pt1 | contig 26327 bp, 38 predicted proteins | sample Lak12m_FD_114543 | JGI IMG/M metagenome (GOLD analysis project Ga0172371, IMG submission 114543) | Freshwater microbial communities from Kabuno Bay, South-Kivu, Congo - kab_022012_12m | ecosystem: Environmental > Aquatic > Freshwater > Lake | place: Democratic Republic of the Congo: South-Kivu... | reverse complement strand
TTAAGGTACTTATCATAGATTTCTGGTGGCATCACTTCTGTTACATATCTTTTACCTTTTTCAGTAATGTTATAGACGAATGTAGGACGTCCTTTGGCTGATATGCCCAGCTTTTGGGTAAGGTATTGCCATTTAGTCCAATTTTTAATAAGCGATTTGACTACTGGACGATTTACCCCGGCTATTTTAGCTATCGTTGCTACATCAATGCCCTGTTTGCTGCCTTTTATCTTGTGCAGATACAAAACAATGAACGCTTTACTCTTTGTGCGGTTAAATGCCCCATTGAACCGGGCAAACCGTCTTGTAAAAGTCCTGATTGCTGTTACCATTGGCATCCCTCCACCTATTTATTCGTATTAAAGACTAGAACTGCCTTAGGGGTTAGTGGTACTTGCTCCTGTCTGGACGATACACCTTGTCACCCGGCTTACGCTTCCTTTTCTTAATTTGCTTCCTGACGAACCCGGCGACCACCGAATAGACAAAGATAACAATGGCGGCCGCAAAGATTGATACCAGTATCCAGCCAATTACCAGGTTGCCGATTTCAGTTTCCCTCATTGTTTCCCCACCTTAACGTTGAATTCTTTTGACAGTACCAGTTCTCCCGGGTGCATGACCCACTTGCTGCCGTTGTATGCCCAGTAGCGCTTTAGTATGTAGTTGTCGCCGTCCTTTACTACCTCTTTAGCGTAGTAGTACCGGCTGTCGGTCTGGACCAGGTACGGCGCCTCGGCCTTGCTGGGGACGGTGGCGGCGACCTGCGGATCGGGTTTGCCGGCGTCGATGGTGTTTTTAATGGTAGTAAAGCCTACAATGCCCAAAACGACCACGAAAAGCACCACGACCATACCTTTCCACCCCGCATTACGCAACCAGCGGAATAACCCGGCTACCGGCGCCAGTAAACAACCGCAGCCCATTATTCGTCTCCATAATAAAAGATTACTTTGCCTTTGATACCGCCCTTGTCAAAATTCATTTCTATATTCATTTCTATTCGGTCAGCATTTTCTATGAGGTTTATCATAAATTGAGTTTCAGGCAGGATTTCACATTGTTTGTAAACAGTAATAGTTGTTGGTGTTATGGTTTGTGTATTCATTGTCTTTATTTCCGCTAATTGGTAACCAATAACACCACCGATTACGGATAAAATACAAATTCCTATGACTATTAAAATAGTGTATTCAGTATTTTTCATTTATTCTTTTCCATTACAGCATTTAGTAATCTTTGGTAGTCTTGTTCGGTAACGTAAATCGTGTAATATGTTTCAGCAGGTAGATGTAACACCCATAATCCCCAGTAAGCGTGATATGAAATTTTAGTGAAATACTTTTTCCCTGTTGGTGATATTTCTAGGTTGGGATTGTAAATATAATCAACCTCTATCAAATCCTTACTTAGCAACGAGTAGCGTAAATTTTGTTGACCAACTTTAACGGATAATTCAAAGTATGGTGTGTTTATTATTGTGGGATTGGAGTAAGAGTCTGATGATAAAAAACTTGTCAACAAAATAATAAAGACGGGAATTAAAAAACTAAAAAAACACTTAGAAAAAATACTCTCAAAACTTTCGTAATTTTTCACACCATAAGCAATAAACGCTGTGATACCTATAATTGCCATCAATGTCAATAAGCCTGCAATAATCATTTATTCCTCCGTCCTTTCTTTCGTTTTCGGTTCTTTTTTAATAACTTCATAACACGGACGGCAGTAATACCTGTTCCCCAACTTTTTCCCCAGGTCGCCCCACGGTTTACTGTGGGTGCAGGCATAGCAATAAAAATGCGTTCCTTTGTCCACCAACAGCTTTTCCAGTTTGCTGTCGAACAGTTTGCCGGTTTTCTTTAAGGTTGCCTCGTATAAGTCCTCGAATGATGGCTGTGTTACCGTTGTCATTTCCTACCTCCTTAAAAACGGGCGTTTTTAGAATAATTATTTTTCAGTTACCATAAACGAGATTCTCTTAAAAAGGGGGGTACGTTTTGCGCCCCGTTTTTTCCGCGGCTTTTTATCGGGCCCGCGTTTACCTGTTTTTGTTTTGTACTTCAACCCCTCCCGGGTGCGCTCGCTGATAATGTTTCTTTCAAATTCGGCAAACGCCCCTAACATCTGCATTTGAAATTTACCGATGGACGAGCTGGTATCGATGTTCTGTGTCACGGCGATAAAATGCACCCCTTTGCGGTTAAATTCCTCAAACAATGCCAAAATGTGCTGTAAACTTCTGCCGATGCGGTCCAGTTTTGTCACCATGATGGAGTCGAATTTGTACTGGCGCATGTCGTTTAGCATTTCGTCAAAAGCCGGTCGGGATGCCTTGATGCCCGATACACCCTGGTCTGTGTAAACGCGGTAAATTTCATGCCCTGCGCGGGTACAATATTCCCGGCATAGCTTTTCCTGTTTTTCCGCGTCCTGCTCGTCCCGGCTTACCCTGGCATAAATCGCTACTTTCACCTTAAACACCACCTCATATTAACGGACTCATTTTATCCACTCACTCACTATGTCTTTAATTACATTAGTCGTTACTGCATTTCCCAAACATTTATATCTCTGAGTGTCTGAAATCTCTTTTACTTGCCCATCAAATAATCCGTACTTTGTCCACCCATCGGGAAAACCTTGCAAGCGTTCACACTCTATCGGGGTCAGCCGGCGTACAGATGATTTATTTGTTGCATAAAGTCCTGTCTTTGCGCCCCCGCCAGCATTGCTTGAAAGATTTGTCGCTATGCCTTTTGCCGAATATACTCTTTGCCCTTGTGGGAAGTTTCTGCTCAACTCTTTGCCATCTTCAAGCCACTTCTTATTTTTTTCTGTCATTATTGCTCCTTGATAAATTAATTCTCCTACATATGTTTCGTTAGATTTTCCATTGGAATAATTTGTCCCGAGCGTGTTGCTATATTGTTTTGGTAATTTTTTGGTCTTATCAATGATTTCATTTGTTTCTCCGATAGGAAATACTTTTGGTCTGGGTTTTCCTCTAAAATGTCCGATAATGAACACCCTTTCTCTGTTCTGGGGAACTCCGTGATTCTTGCTGTTAAGCACATGCCATTGACAGTCATACCCCAATTCATCAAGTACCCCAAGTATGATACTAAAGGCGTTGACATAAAACGTACTTGCCTCCTTCTCTATCAAAGGATACGATACCCTTTTCCATAAGTTGCTTGATAACTTCCAGTGCTTGATAATGAATAGTAGAATGACAATTTCGTTCGCATACATATAAATTTTCTGGTCTATCGTCTGACTTGTCTCCGTTGATGTGGTGGACAAGCTCTGTTTCATAAAGTTTTCTACCAAGTTGTAACTCAGCAATAGCCCTGCATCTTTTAGAATATTGATTATCTTCTCGGTCAAACCAATATCCATTTGTCTTATATTTTCTAGGGTAATCAATGAGTTTAGAAGTGAATCCAAGTCTCCTACGTTGTCTAAACACACTCCCTTTTGTTCTATTTGGTAGTTGTATTGCTTTTTCAGTATCTGTCTGATTTGGGTCGCACAATATATCAATCTCTTTGTTAGACCATTCCCTACTTCTATTTCCCGTTTTTCGTAGGCTGACCTTAAGTAATTTGTAGATAACATATCTGGTTTGTGATTCTCGTAATCCAATATTTTCCGAAATTTCCTTACAAGATAACTCCTGATAAGATTTCCGAATATAATCCATCTGTTCACTGGTGTAAATTCTTTTTCCCATAAAGTACCTCCCATCAATTCATTTCTTAATACAAAAGTTGCCTCTTCTAAATCTATAACTGCCTTAGACGAGAGGAGTCCTTTGACATTCTCAAGGAATAGATAGCCAGGTCGTTTAACCCTAGCGATTCTAGCGATTTCAAAAAAGAGAGTGCCTCTTGTATCTTCAAATCCTCCCCGCTTTCCAGCAATACTGAAACTCTGGCAAGGGAATCCGCCAACGATAAGGTCAAAGTCTGGCAATCCATTAGGTTCAATTGCTCGGCAGTCTCCGTAGTTTGTGTGTCCGGGATAGTGGTATTTGTAGATTGCTGTGGCGTACTTGTCAATTTCTGAGTAGCCGACACAGTGCCAATCAGGATTAAACCCTTGCTGTTGTTGCCAAAGTTCGCAGATAATGTTGGTGCTTCGCCGTTTACATCGTAAATCGCATCGCCCTGATGATTTTTCCCAGTTACATCGCCTATTTTTCGTGGCATCTTCAATCCCCTTTTCAAAACCGCCTATTCCTGAGAACATACTAAAATACTTCACTTTAGTAAACACCACCTCATTGTCAGGATTTTACGACCTTTGAATATCATTTCACTCCCCTAGCTTAGCTTCACTTCATTTGTATAATCGTAATCATCATCTGGGTCGTACTCATCGTTACCGATTTCTTGGCACTCCCGCCAATGTTCGCAGTTGATAACGTCCTCCTCAAAATCGTTACAACAATCGTCTATGTCACCGTTACAAAAACAGAGTTGCCCACATTCAGGGCATTGGTGAGACATTTTAATCCTCTCGCTCCCCACATTTTTTACATATATACCGTACCCAATAGCCGAACTCATCGGGATAAGCTCCTCCACCCAATATCTTTACAAATCTGCCGCACTTGCCACATTGATAATATTTAGGTTTTTTCATCATTTCACTCCCCTAGATACTTGGCTTTGAGGTCAGCAATATCGTTTTCTGTTAAACACAGGATTACTTTTTCTTTACCATATTCGGGAATGTGTTGCGCTTCGGCAAATTTGTTTTCCTCCAGTTCCTCAAAAAGTTCTTTCATTTCCTTTTTGTCTGCGGCAAGCTGGGCTTTGGCTCCATCCATTACGCCTTCTTGATAAGCTAATAATTCGGGCGTATCGCATTTATAAGCAGTTTCAAAGCCTAGATTAAATTGCTGTTCATCGCTAATCAGTTTCATTTTCTCTCCTGAATTGCACCACAACGAGTGCAATGCCTGATTTCTTTATCACCACGAGTAGGGTGAATTTCCCATTTAGACCACAGATGCTTTATTAAACAGAGTAGTTTCATTTCACTCCCCTAGTACCTATATATGGGCGGTTAATTGGTTGTATCCACTCTTTACATCGTGGACACCACTTTTCCGTACCATAACCATTTGGTGCAGTAATTTTTAAGAAATCAGTGATAACCTTGCCGTTCTCAAAATGATAGGCATTAAATTTCGGGTCATCCCAATTAGAATAGTATTTTAATCCAGCCTTGTTACATTTTGGGCAATAGTCTATTCTCATTTCACTCCCCTAGATACTTGGCTTTAAGGTCTTTCCGGCAAAAAAAGCACTCTCCTTGTTTTATATATTTGTTCATATCAGGATGAATACAAGGTTTTTCCAGTTCCCTAAACAGTTCTTTCATTTCCTTTTTGTCTGCGGCAAGCTGGGATTTTGCAATTCGTTTATATGTTACAGGTATTACATTTTCATCTAAGGTGCAAGATATAATAACGGCGTGTTCTATTTTGTGTATCTCATCATCGCTAATCAGTTTCATCTTCTCTCCTGAAATTTCCCACAACTCTTTGATTTCTTCGGATGTTAAGTCAGTCATTCTATTCACCTGCCTTTTTATCGGGTAGTGGGCAAAAGTCTGGAATATCAGGGAAGTTAGTTATTTGGGGTGCTTTTTGGCTTATCTCTCCAGTATTAGGGTCAGAAAGATAAGGCTTTGACACATCGGTGTGAATACAAATATTTGGTTTTTTATGCCCCCTACCCAAATGAAGCTCCCGCCAATAGTCACACATACCACAGTTTTTAATTTCATTACAATAGTGATACTCAATAACCTTAACCATTATTCACCTGCCTTTTTGAGTTCTCCTTATCGGTACTCATAATATGAGTGAGGTTCTAGTCTCCAGTATTCACCGCTAGTGGTAGATACCAGAACCCACAGATAGTAAATATTCATCCTTATTCACCTTCCTTTAGTTTCTGCCAGCAAATAGGACATTCCCTATGCTTTACCTGATGAGGGCAAATCTCATTCCCCCACTCATATATCTGCTGAGCGGTGAGTTTGGCTTGGGCTTGTTTTAGGCTTTTAATCTCAACATCACCCCAACTATAATAAGACGTACACTTATTAGTGCCTATTTGCACCTGCTCTATATCACTAATCAATTCCAGTTTCATTCTTTTCTCCTTTTTATTCCGGGGTGTGCTGGGCTGGTGTCTTACCACCACCTAATCAGTGAGCTTGTATGTCCACAGTTCTGTGGTTCTCTCACCAATCCGTTTCACCCAGCACATTCCCCTTCGCGGGCCAACAATCCCTTTCGGGTGGCTGGCTTTATGCTTATCGTGGGGACTAGGACTCTAACCGCTGGCTTACATTCCAGTGTGCCGCTTCCCACACGAACCGCCCTTATTCAGTTGTTAAAAGTCCTTCGTCTTATTGACGTGCCTCTTGATGTACTCTTTGACCGCTACCCGGACTAAGTGCCCGTAGCTCACGCCGTCAACTTCCGCTAACATTTTCAGGTCGCTTACCAGCTGGTGCATCCAGACTTTGACGCAGTGTTTGGTAATGCCCCGGGCGGTCTTATAGCGGTTCACCGACAACTGCGGCAAATATTCCATCGATACCACCATGCCGCCCTTAATCCGCTCCACCCCTTTGACATACTCAAATCTTATCGGCATTTCAATCCCTTAAACTTTCATTTAGCAGTTCGGGGTGACAAGTGCCACATGCAAAGGAAGTGCCATAAGCTACCGGGTTTTCGTCCCCGCAAACGCCGCATTTTTCTGACAAAAACTTGTCGCTAGTCTCAACGTTGGTTATTTTGGTTACTTTAGTGGTGCTTTTTTCAGGAACTTTTTTATATAATTCTCGTATAGAAGACTTTTCTGGAAAAAGGGTAACCTGAGTAACCAAAGTAACCTTTTCGTCGTTGGTTAAAAGTCTTAAACCATTCCATTCTTTTTGGTTAGCGTGGCCCGGAGTAACAAATAAACCCCTTTCGATTAGACGGTCACGGAATTTATTTTTGGTAATAGCCGGAACATCATTATTCGTTGCCCAATCGGTATATGCTTTGTATAATTCTTTAACGGACACCTTTTCGTTGATGCGTACTATACAATTTTCACCTAAAAAGTCGTGCAATATGTCCTGGGCGTCCCGGTATGCTTGAACAGCCGCTTTAATCTCTGACGGCTCATTCAAACCCTGTTTCTGCCATTCCAGACAACCTTTTACCAGCCAGGCTAAAATCGCCTCTTTATTTTCGGCAACTAACATCTCCCGTAAACCGTTAATTCTGCTTTCTGGCGGGAAGTACGCCTTAAAAGGTATTTTCTTTAGTCGGTTCCAAATACTAGAAGTGGTATCGGTAATGGTCGGCTCGTGGTTCCCGGACAGCCATAATTTATATTCTGGTTTGAATGAAAACCCGTGTTCATATTTCCGCTCGCACCTTAAACTTTCCCCGCCGGTCATTCTCTTTACCAGTGAAACAGACAGCCTTTGCCCGTCCTCCAATTCGGTGGCGACGCATAATCTTGTTTTATAAAGCGACGCTATTTGCTCATTTGGTCCGGGTGTTTGCCCTTTGACAACCATAAAAGCCGCCGGGTCAACTTCCGCCGCGTAACCGTCCAGCACGTCACGGATGGCGCCCTCGATGGTGGTTTTGCCGTTGGCACCGGTTCCATAATTGAAAAAGAACGCTATTTCTGTTTGCAACCCGGTAATGCTGTAACCTTTGGCCCGCTGGTAGTAATCAATTATGTTTTGGTTGCCCTCAAAAACGTCGCTGACAACCTTGTCCCACAATTCACTAGCGGCGTCATGGTTGTAATCTATTTTTATCAGTTTGGTAATCAAATCAGATGAGTTGTGCGGTTTTAATTCCCCTGTTTTCAAATCGATGGTGCCGTTGTTAACGTTCAGCAGCAGGTGATTATTGTCAAATCGGTTTACCGTAATCGGGATGTTCCCCATCGCCCGCGCCTCTTTTAACATCGCTTCAATGCGGGCGCTCGCCTCGGATGCTTTGGCATGGGCGGCCAGTTTATCCCGTTTTTCCTTTTCCTCGGTGTTCGCGGCTTCAATATATATATTACGAACCACTTTTTGAGCCAATTTCCGCATGCATAACCCGGTGCCATCATCCACCCAATGTTTACCGTCCCATACCACCCAGATCCCGCGCTCGATAACAAAATGTATTTGCCCGGTGTATTCGTGAACCAGTCGCTCGGAGTTACCTAAATCGGTTAAATTAAATTCAGAATTACCGTTTGAATGTTGGGCAATGTATGTTTCCGCCTCTACTTCTAATTCCACGGACAACCCCAACTCACTAACCCATGACATTACGTCACCCCGGGAGTCGCCTTGTTCAAAACGGTTTTCTATTTCCTTAATCAAGTCTTGGGCGTCTAGCATTTTGATATTGCCTCTTTGAACCCTACATTTTCCATGCGCATAATAAAGTCGATAAAATCACCTTTTTGCTGGCAGCCAAAACAGCAGTAACGGTTTTCGTCAGGGTAAATATGGAATGATGGGGTTTTTTCTGGGTGAAAAGGGCAAAGCCCGACAAAACTTTTACCGGCTTTCCTCAACCGGATACCATACCCGCTGGCAATTTCGACAATATCCGCCCGGGTGCGGACATCGTCCAGATTTACTTTCCCCCTGTATTGTCGTTTTGGAATTTCCGCCCGTTTTAATTCGATGGCTTTAGTGCAAACGTCCTGCCAGTAAAGCCAGTAACTATAATCGTCCGCCCAGGGATGGGTGTTAGCTTTGGCGGTATTTAACTCTAAAATCAACCCCGGCAAAGTAGTAACGGTAGCTATCAATTCTTTTGCGTCCGAAATTATGTCCGTCATCGTTTTTACTCTCCGGGTAATAGTTTTGCGCCATTACCTGCAATCGCTTCATTACTGTTTTAGCATCGGGCAGCGGTTGGGTCGTCATTCTCCCTTTGCCTCTCTGTTTTTAATATCTTTTTCCAGCCAGCACCGCCGGCACATTTCCCGTATTTGGGTAGCGTAGTAAATATCACCCGGTAGGTCGGTGTCCATAATCGCCTGTACCTTTGGGCAGGTATCGATTAACTCGCAGATTTCCGTAATAGTCATCTTTCACTCCTTAGTTCCTCGCCTTGCCTCGCCTAGCCGAACCATGCCTCGCCCGGCCTCGCCTCGATAATTACTTCTCTATATCATCTTTCACTCCCGGGGTTAAACCGCGTAATGAAGTTGTAAGGCGGTTCGGTACGAATGTGTTGGTTGTAATCATGGTCGCTGATGTACTGGCCGTCCGGCCCGCGTTTTGCCCGGTACACTTCGACGTTTGGTAGGGGAGCCGAGTCCCGCAAGCCGCGTAATTTGTCATCCTTTAGCCAGCGGGAAAATGTAGGCGGGGATGTGTGAGCTTGCAGATAACCAGTAAGTACAGTCATAGCCTTGTCACCACCTTTTGGCAAGGTAAGCCGCCCGAAATTTTGTACGTTTTACCCTTAAACTGGTGGGTAGTTGCCCTTAAAGTTGGCCGCCCACAATTTGGGCAAACAGCGTCCTTAAGTTTTGGGTGGTTCTTTTTCCAAATGTACCTAATGTTGCAAACCCGGCAGCGCCCCGAAACCTCTTTGGAGTAGTCCAAGTCATTTGTACCCATTGTCAGCCTCCTACAAGTTAACTATTTTCCCATTTAGCACCCGGGACACATGGGACTGATGTACTTTAAACTTGATGGCAATTTCCCGCTGCGCCAGCTCCGGGTGTTCTTTGGCATATTGTTTTATGCCCTCATCCCTTTTTATTTTTTTCTCTCTTCCGTATTTCATAACATTAGCATAAAGTATTTATAAATGTTTGTCAATAGCTTTTTGTCGGTTTTCAAAAATATTTTTTTACCGCCGACCTGCCAACAATGAAAATGCGGGGTAGTAAGATAGCCCTACCCCGCATTAGACCGCCTATTTTTGGCTTACAGCGCGTCGCTGCCGTGTTTTACAGTTGTGGTAACACCTGCATTACTATTTGAACGATTATTCCGACCATCAGCACCGCGACCACTACCACCACTACACCCAGCATTGCGCTTTTGATGTCGCCCTTTTTGGCTTGTACCATAAAGAACACCCCACCGCCCATCAACCCGGCAATTACCAGTAAAGGTATCAGTCCGACCAGTTCACTGACCCCGGCAAACCCGCCGTCGTAATAACCTAATGAATTGTTGGTGTTGCCCACGGTTCACCGGGGACGGCGGACGTATAAACCAAATCGGAGTCAGCGCCGTCATAATCCATGTAAAACAGCCAGTTGCGCCCGGCGGCATAAAAAGTGTCGCGGACCGGCGAGCTGCCGACACCATACACCGACCCAATCGGGCCGCCGCCTAATGGGATAGTTTCCTCCACCAGTACCGCGTTCTGAATAGCGGCAAATACCGGGATGGCAATAAGCGCGGCAATCAACATTACCGCTGGGATGACAAGCCATTTTCTAAACTTCATTTTCTCCTCCCTATCGGTTTTCGACTAATCATTCTGCCTGAAATATAATAAACGCCGACTTTACGGTTGCGCGGTCTCTGTGTTACTGCCTTATTCTGGGTAAAGGAAATGGCGGACGTGTTGCGCTTGCGCGGGGTCGCGGGAGGGCGACGTATCTTAACGTTTACAATCCCCATCTTAAAATCAATCTTTGGCGGGGCCTCGCCCGTCATGCTCTGAATGGTATCAAACGCCGACTTCATGTCTTTACTGGCGGTAGCTCCCCGTGGTTTCTTTATGGTGAAAAAGGCATCCTGTTTGCGGTACGGCGGCACGATCGTCCACCAACCGATGCCCTGTTTCCACGTTACGCTACCCTCGGGGACGGTAACACTACCGTCTTTGTTTTGGGTAATTTGGGGTAAACGAAAATTAACACGCGGCGGTGATGTAGTCGTGCGCTGGCGGGTGGGTGTGCGTGTGGTAATTTCGGTTTTGGTCGCCGGTGTTATTTTTAATTCCATTTGCTCGGCAGGCTGGTTTTGGGCGACGACATCCACACTGGTGGCCCCCATTATTTCCGTTGTTTTTCCCGTGCCGACATCGGATTGCGACGTTGTTTTCGGTGCGGTGGCGCGGTCGCTAAATGTTTGCGGCCGGGTCGGTGTAAACGGCTGTTGCCTGGTAGTTCGTACAGGCTGCACCTCAATAATGGTGCGCTTTTGCGGCTGCGCTGATGTAGTCCTTAATCTTTCTGGGGTTACAACGTCGTCCAACGATAAGTTACGCAACGCCGCCAGTTGCGCCGCGGTCATGGTAGCGGTGGACGGCGGGGAGGATGTCCCGGTGCCAAAACCAGTTACGGGCGTCCGTGGCGTTACCCTGGTTGCTGTCGCCACCCCACCCTGTGATAACGGCTGCTGCGTCCATTCGGCATCCATCTGGTTATAAGCGTCTTTCAACTGACGGGTTAATGTGCTTTCATCGGTAATTGCCGTCCTTAATTCGGCTTTTGCTTCGGTTCGTAAAAAGTCGCTATCGGTATTAGCAACTACCTTTTTTAGCTCGGTAATATAATCACGTTTTGCCTGTAACCGCATCTGCATGGACTCAACGTTGCCGGCTAGCGCCACCCGCAGTTTAGATTTGGCAAATTGCAAATCGGCGGACACATCGCCCCACTTGTCCGGGGCGGTTGGGTATTTATTTTTTAGCGCCGCCAGTTCTGTTTCCAGTTTGGCGACCTGTGCTTTCAAGGCGGTGATTTGGGCTTTCCCGCCCGTCAGCGAGTCCATGACAATCGTTTTCGTCTGCCGCGGTAATTCGTTTGGCAACCTTTTCAGGCTTTCCGCAATTTCCGGCTGCCCTTTGATGTTGCCCTGATAAACCTGTTCAAATCTCCCGACGAATTTATTGCCTGACGCCTGCAATTTAGTTTGTAATACTATTTCCTTTTTCTGTAATGCCGCCAGTTGGCGTTCAAATTTTATCCGTTCTACTTTATTAGTGGCGGTGCGGGCCATAGTTTCCATGCGGTATTGATTTTTAATATTGTTGGCATACTTGATCTGGTCCTTTGCCAGCCGGGTGTAAACCTTTCCCAGTTGCTTATCGATGGCAGTATAGGCGGCTTTATTCAATTTGATAGCCTGCTGGGACGAGCGGATAATGTTTACTTTGCCGGTACTGCGGATAGCAGACGCTAACGGTATGATGGCGCTTACCACCACTAGTGTGTCCAAAGTTACCGCCACGGCACGTTCCGGGTTAGACATTTTATTCCAACTGCTGGCGGTCTCGGCGGTCATTACCACACCTGCCCCGCCGATGATGGTTGCCGTCGCCCATTTCCCGGCGGTTGAACCCATCAAACTGCCGACGCCTTTACCGATAACCGGGGTCGCCAGTAACGCCAGTTGAACCCCGCCGATGGCCCATTCCATCCCCGATATATCGGTGGCGCTCACGTCAGGCGCCAGCGCCCGGGCGGGAGAAAACACCATCGATAAAAACGGACCGACATTAGAACCTATATAAGCCCCGGCGCCGTACTGCTTGATGTATTCCTTGTCGGCAGCGTCGGATAGTTCGTTGGCGGCTTTAATGTAGGCAATATGGGATTTGTTAAGCGTAAAAGTGGTGCTGGGTCCGCGGCCGGCTTGCCCGATGCCGGCGGGCAAATATGAGTTAATTGCTTTTTTATCGGCGTCGCTGATATCCGGCAGTTTGTCCATCCGGGCGGCAATATACAGCGCCCGGTACTCGGCTGAATTCACAACTGTTTTGTTTTGCTGTAATACTTCCAGACGGCGGCTGGCGTCAAGTGCTGATGTCGGCTTGGTAACGTCTGTTAGCCGCACATCGATTGCCTCTTTGCTGGCGATTTCCTTTTCCAGCTCGTACCGTTCCCGGGCTTTTTTCACTTCCGCCATAAACTCCCGCAGCTCCCCGGGGCGCTTGTCCATATAGGCTTTCCACTCGGCCACCTGTTCCGGGGTGTAATATCCCCAGTCCTGCGCTTTTATCCCCTCGATGTCGCTTGCCTGGACAATACCCAGGATAATCCCCTCTTTGGAAAGGCGGTTGATTTCGTTAACCTGCTTTTGGGTGATGCCCTCGACAAACTGTGAACCTTTGGGGATAATACCTTTTTCCATAAGAAAATCAAACTTACCCTTATCGGTCGCTTGTTCATAAACGTTATACTCCTGCTGGGTGATTTCCTTGTCCCCGATGCGGTAAGTAGTGCCGCCGGTAAAGTCGGGCGGCTGGTCGGTATTTTTTACGGCGTCGGCTTTTGACGCAGTTTTAACGCCGCTGGGTTTAAAGCGGGTGTCCTGCGACGGGTTAAACCGCGGATCGTAAGTTTTCGTAAATACCGGCATTGTTCATCTCCCTACATTAAGCTAATTATTATGCCTGAAAACACGACGGATATTAAAACCGTGACAATCCCTATAATCATTTCGACTATTTGCCCACGTTTTACGCCCATTAGTGTTATAAATATCCCGCTGATCAGCAAGCCCACGATTGTTAGTAACGGCAGTAAGTTGTAAATAGCATTAAACCCTAAAGTTTGGATAGGAAATACGCGGTCGGGACCATTTACGACTACCCCATCGATTTCAACGACAAAACGGTAATGTACATCGGCGGTCGGGTCGTGGCCTACTAAATGCCCTGAATAGGTACCAGTGGCGGTTATATCGGCGATGTTTAACACGTTGCCGTAAGCGTTGGTTACGCCCCATTCAAAGTAAGCGTACATACTGCTGGCGACTCCCATATTACTTACTGTGCCGTATAAGTTACTGGATGAATAACCACCAGTGGTAATCGTCGGCATCGTTAAGGTAAATAGTTGGTCGGCACCATAAGATATGCCTTGTAAATTATCCGCTTTAGAACGGAAGTGGTATGTTTGACCTGGAGTTAAATTATTAGGTACTGAAGTAGTATAAGCTCCTGTAACTATCTTTGCGACAGTCGCTGTTTCAGCCCCGTAAGCATTTGTTAGTCCATATTCGTGATTAACATTTACTGTTGGTGCGCCGCCTAGCCATGTTAAATTACCATTGAAAGCCCCGCCCGTTACACCATCTTTGTCCATTGTTATCCCAGTAGCGGCTTGGCTGGTAACGGTAGGCTCCGGGTTAATATCGCCGAAATAAAGCAACGTGTCATTTTCAGACATATAACTGGCTTGTAACCAAGCGGCTGACCGTAATGTTTTTGAAATACGCACTTCATCTATTGACCCATTGGCATAAACCCCGCCACCTGCCGGGGAATATCCTATATACATGTGGTCTATTACCATATTGACAGCAGATTTTGCGCTAATATCAGCCGTTCCCTCTACTACTCCATTAACAATGAAAGTCGCATTGCCATCACGGTCAAATGCTATTTTTAGACTTCTCCATAAACCTGTAAGGTTATTTGATGGGGTAGCCGGTGAATACCCCGATGAACCCAATGCTGTCCTAATTCTGCCGCCGCTGGCACTATCATTTACATATAAGGGATTAGGGTTATTTACAACATCACTTGATAATAATTGATGAAATTGGTCAACGCTTAATTTAACCCACATTTCCACCGAGTAATCACTTGTTCCAAAATCTAATGTAGCTCCGCCACCGACATCTATTTTATTAGTATTATCAAAACTTTGACCGTATCCTAATTTACCAGCCGCCTGTATCGGGGTGTTTGCGCCATCTTTTGCCCCGTCATTATTATTAGAAGTAGAGTCTAATATAGTTGCCGTTGTTTCATCATTCATGTGCCAAACACCAGAATAACCTGCGTTCCACGTCCCAGCGACGTCCTGTGCGTCTGCGGCTCCCGCATTACCCCAGTACATATAAATGTAATCAGAGTAGGCGGAATTGGCATTTATTTGAGGAACTTTTACCCATATAATTGCATCCTCGCCAACACTATCCCATTTTTCAATTTCATAAGCCAAATCAGTTGCATCATCAGACTCTATAAATCTTATGTCCTCCCCATTCGCTTGTGCCTCTGCAAAAGTAAAATTGGCACCTGTCAAATGCACCATAATGGGGAAATCAATCAGGTTTTCGGCTATTGTTGAGGCATTAAAAGATAATACTTGTCTATAATCCCAATTAGCGTTCCACCAGGTAGCGTCTGTTAAGTAAGAGAGTGATATATCGGTTGTATCATAACTATCTAGTTTAGGCGAATATGAGCTTGCACCCATCTTTTCATAGTAAGGCTTAACCTTAATTAACGTGATGAAATCAGATGTATTTCCTTGATAATCAGCCTTTATTTGTACTACCTTACCGCCATTATTATTTATTCCTTGTAAATAACTAACGAACGGTGCTTGGGGAAAATGCCCACAAAAAACAGCTATTATTTGCGGGTTAATCTTAATAAAATTGTCCCACAGGGGTTGCCCGTCATTGCCAATGACACCTGTTTGGTCTGACCCATAGGTATCATCGTGTTCCCCCAAAGTACCATCCGACATTAAATAAGCGTGTGTAGTTACTATAACGTTGTAAGTTGGGTTAGTGTTTATAATTCCTTGCGCCCAAGTTAAAACAACATCCCGGGGAAACAACTCTAACGCAAAAACTAAATAATTGTAACCTCCGACTGTAAACTTAATATATGTGTTTTCTGTCTGATTTAAATAAGAACCACCATACCAGGATTTTCCTGCGTAATAAGCCTGACCAAATATTTCATTATGTTTAGTGGCGTCCCGTGTCGTAACAACATCGTAATCGTGATTGCCTATATTGATAATATAAGGAATACCTAGTTCCGTTATTTTGTCCCAGCCCACTTTTGCTTCAGTATAAAAAGCAGGGCGCAGGGGAAAACCATCATACAAGTAGTTAGTATTATCTCCCAGCCCGATTATTGCTTTGATATTCATTGATACGGCATTATCCGCCAACCATTGCATTTCAGCTTCCCAATCGGCGGGAGCGGACTCTACAAGATTTTGAGGGTCAGGAATAAGTGCTATCGTAAAATCATCAGTGCCTAACGCCTGCGTCAATATGGGTGCCGCTGACACCATAATTAGCGTAATCGTTAGGATTGATATTAGTTTTTCCCATCTGCCCATACCTTACCTCCTGAACATATCTAATGCCGCAGTTATCAGCATATAAATCCCGATGCAAACCGACGCCACGCCGGTAACAAGGTAAGCGAACCCGGCGGCCGATACAGCCCAGTAAATCCCAAACCCGATGGCCGCCATGCCGCCCACAATCATCAAAAAGTTACTGCGCTGCCAAAACGCCAGCGCTACCAGCAGGGCGACCACGATTATCAGTTCCATTTATTCTTCCGCCTCTTTATAATTCGAAAGGTCGTAAATAAATCCATTAGTACGGCGTTTTTTTACTAACCCCAGGTTTTTAATAACTTCGCTATAAAGGGATGTTTCGTTTTGCGTGATGCCCGCAGACTTCCACAAATCAGCCGGGGAAATATGGGTCAAGCCATCACGTAAAATTCCCTCGATAACATCACGCAACTTACCCTCTTTCAACGGCGTTCTAGTTTGCTTATTCGTGATATTGATACTTTGTAGATCCAGGTTTATACCAGCCATTGCTTCAAACGGGTCAAACAAAAAGCCTGTATCGTAGCATTTCCAGTATGGTTTTCCGTACATCGTATATTCCGGGGTAAACCCACTTTCAAAAGTTGTGAACCCCAACCAGGCGTTTGTACGGGCAAAACAGGTTAACTTAACGTACTCACCCTCTGCTAAATGCGTCCCTTTAGTTTTCCCCCAGTAGGTTTTTCTTAAGTCCTCACAGTAAACCTCAACGTCGGTTTCCGCCGGGAGACGGCGGTCAATGGTATCGAGTGAAAAACAGTCGTACCATAACGAAAGGTGACGTTTGCCTATTTGACGCAATATATAGGAAAATAGGCGGTTATTCAGCCGCATACTGGCGCGATTGTCCAGCCATTGCTGAATTTCACTGATAATAACAACCCCATATTCTAGTTCCTCACTTAATGTATAAAGGGCCTTCCAGTCCAACGGATTACTAATGTAGTGTTTACTGGTGCCATCATGACAATAATTAAACTCAATCGGGTAATTGGACCAAACCGGCAAACCGCTAACCATCGCGATAACCCCAGCCCGGGTCAAAAACAGACTTTTGCCGTTGCGCTTATGCCCGGTAGCACCAACTGTGAAAGCCTTATCAACCCGTAGCTGAAATTCGTCCGTACCCTCGTTGACAGCGCCTAAAGGCTCAACAGCCCCGGGAAAAATATCGCCATAGTCTTTTACTCCCCACGGCTTATCTGTTTTCTCAAGTACCGCCCAATCAGGGTTTTCAATTTGTAGGTTTTCTTTCTCGGCAATTACCATAATATTTACCTTTAGTAGTAATATATAAAGGGTTTTACCCCCTGCTGTTGTTGGTGGTGTCAGTCTCTTTGTGGACCATTGTGTATTCCTTTTTCTTTTTGCTTATCTTTGTTCCAAAACGACTTTTTATCCGAGTCTAAAATTACCCCGACCAGCGCCTGCATAAACTGTTTACGAGACTCCCCATTTACCGCCGGCCGCAAAGCCATTAACGTGTAAATTTCAGACAGCAAATCCCATAATTCAAAATCAAGGCAGTGGTGGATTGCCTGGGCAAAATCTATTGCCTCGTCGTTATTGTCTAAAATAGTTTTTTGGCAAACTTCCGGGAATTCAAAGCCTGTTTTTTTATCCTTATCAATGCTTATAAGCTCATTAGCATTACCGTTGCCGCCCGGTTTCCATGATAAAACCGCCCCACTGCCTTGCGACGGTTGTTGATTTCCATTATTACGATTTGTAGTTGCTGGTGAATACATATCAGCCTCCCATTACCATATTGCCGATAACAAACAAAGTAACGATGCAAATTATTAAGAAAGTTAGTCCCAACCCGGTATTAAGTTTTTCCAAACCCCTGTTTTTTATAGTGAATACTTTACGAATAGGGGCAGCTTTAATCGCCCGCCATAAAAATTCAGGTTTCTGTTTTGACTCTCCCGTCGGCTCAAAACACTGATATTCTGTCCCGTCGTATTGTAAGGAATACACATATTGCTCTTTGAACGTCCATAATTTAGCGTCTAAAGGCAAATCTTTTTCCGTAATGCGCTCTACATAAACACCAGTTTTTCGAACAACAACCGCCGGCACCGTCAGCACTGCTGTTTTTTGCCTAAATAAAAACTTGCGTTGCGGCAATGGCTGTGGCGGTAATTTTTCCTGGGGTAGTATTACGGTTTCAGCCGTTGGCAAAGCCTGCGTCGCCTCTTTTTTTTCTAATAAATTAGTTTTTGTCATACTTCACCATCACCAAAATTTTAAGTTTTCCAATCCGCCATTTTGTATAACCATATAAATAATCGCTAGTAAAACGGCGATGCCAAAAACATACCCCAGCATTGTGAACATAATTGCAAGTCGGTTGCGTTGTGCATCATCGAGGGCTTTATCTTTTGCCGATTTTGCACGGTCTTTAGCTATCTGATTTATGTCCTCCAGCTGTGATTTCAAAAACGCATCGATATTGCGGAAAGGATGTTTTGGGAAAGAGTCACGTTGCCATACCAACAAAGCTAAACCACCATAAACATGGTCTCGCATTGTAAAATCATGAATAAGATGGTGCGCGCGTGGTTTTTTAGGATGTAACACCACCGCGGTATCAACATCCATACTTATACGTTGTATGGTCCGATTTTCTCCCCATTCCCAAACTGCCATTTTTTCTTTTTTATCTTTAAAAAACATTTTCCCTCCAATGTGTGTTGCTGCTGCCGCCTTACTTTCGGGATGTTTGCCCGATTTCAGGCGGTAAGCAGCGTGTTGGCGTTTAGTTGTCCTTTTTCATGGCCCACAGTCCGTTTAAAATGGCAACGATAACGATGCCAATTACCACGAACAAGGGGATGAGGCCCGTGATGGCTTCGACACCCGCGTAACCGCTGATGCCGGTGATCGCCAGGACGTCGCTGACACCATCGATGACGATGGGGAGCAGCAGGAGCGCCACGACAATCAAAATCACGGAAAAAAGTATGCCCTTAATCCGTTCAGTCACTTTTATTTTCGCCTCCTATCGTATTTCAATCGGCAATCGACCTTAATGCCTCTACTGTTTACCTGTTAATGCCATACAACTTTACGGCCAGTGAATTTAACGGCTTTTACCTTACGGACCGTATAGGTGGCTTTTTTGGACGCTGATAGTCTTTTTGCTTTCGTTGTAGCTCGCCGCTTGGTCGCAAAATCATGCACCGCCGTACGCCCGTTTCTTTTTTATTTTTTTAATTGCCGTGCGATGTAACCGCCGCATATTCCCGAACCTATGCAAACCAATGTAAATAAAACTATTCCAACATACGTTTCCATTTTCTTTACCTATTTTTGAAAGCCATATAGATAACACCCGCAATAATAGCGATAACCGCCACCGCCACCAGCAGGGGAATAAGCCCAAAGAACGTTCCCACCGGGGCGCTGTCGCCCGTCAAGGCGTCGTATTTGTAAATCACGGAAAGTGTCCGAGTTTGCGCGGCAGTTAACCCGTTAACGGTTAATGTCCTGGTTAATGCAACGTATGAAAACGCCAGCGGGACGTCGGTTCCCAAATCAGATGTAACGCTGGTAACATTCAGCACGTCGCCGCCATATAGATTTGTTACCAGTACCACGTCGGCGGTAGTCACGCCACCGCCAGTTACAACGGCAGCAAAATTGTCCGTTTTCAAATCGGTCTGGGCGTCGTTAATGCCGCCCATCATTGTCCCGAACAGCAGTAAAACTACAATTACCCCGATGACGGTTAATACGACTTTCATATTTATCTCCTCCCGAATATACTTGTGATGGTCTGCCTGAATTCCTGCGCCATCGCAAAAACCGCCCCGGCGCTGATTGCAAATAAAATCCACCGCACGATTTCCCACGCCCCGTTGAAGAATGAAAAGTCCCAGCTGATAGTCCGCCAAAAGCCCCGCGCCCAGTTCACCACCGGGGTAATCACGGGGATGCCGCCGCCCCCGCCCGTCTGCGCCTGGTGTCCCATCATGGCGTTAATCTGTTCCTCGTCCTCGGTCTCCACCCAGGTGCCGTCGATAATGTTGCACATTAGGTTGCCGATAATCAGGACAAAGGCAATGAACATAATAAATTGCGGTCTCATGCGGCAAACTTCTCCTGTATCACCAGCAGCATAGCTGCCTCGACCCCGAATATAACCACCGTGAACCACGGTAAAAGCCCGTCACCCAGCACCCCACCACCACAGAACCCCGCCATCACTACCGCGGACACAATTGATTGCACCAGTAAGGATTTAGTCAGTCCGTAAGCCCCGAACCCGATTGCAATAGCAATCACAAATGCCACGGGATACCAGAAAATTGCTTCAGGAATGTCGGCGGTTGCCAGCGCTTCGTTTACCAATTCGTCAATAATTAACCCGCCCGTTTCTCCCTCGTCGTAAGCCGACCCGCTGGGGAAGTCGGCATCGTCGGGCGCGCCCGGGAGCAAGTCCACACCGCCGCCGATAACAACACCCTCCGCCACAGATAAATTGCTGGCGGTAAAGATGTCTAACGTGGCAGTAACGTCAGCGTCAGATGTGGTCGTGCGCCACGTCGGGGTGGCAAAATGCCCGTTTCCGGATAAATCGGTAAAGGTGGCGCCGTTCTCCCATACGATATGTTGTTCCGGGAGTAAGGCGTCGTGAGGAATAAACATTTTCTGGTATTCCATATAGGGCATTACAAATGTAATATCACTAAAATCGAATATAAACTGGTAGGCACTAGCGTTGTCAGGTACATTAGCTGCGCCTAGAACCCCGGTAACTTTTTCTACACCATCCCAGTAAATTTTCAAATTAGTGCCGTCAGCTTGGACAATTAACGTATGTTCCCCGCTTGTCAATCCGTTTGCCTGTACCGACGTTCCCCCGCCACCATATATAGCGGCGGTAATCGAACCCGCCCCCGAATAATAAATATCAATAGCTGCCGGTTTGTTTAGCAAATACTCCTCGCTTCCATCACCAGCATCGTATGCACCAAAATCAAAATAACCCTTGAGTTCAAATTTGAAGTTAACCCCCAATTCAAGGTCGATACTGTCAACCGTGGTATACCCGCTTTTACCCGGGAAATACCGTATCTTGCTGCCCATATCGGGACCGCCGGTGTACAGTTTGGCGGTAGACGTTCCCACCGGAACGCTGGGAGCAAATACCATCCACGTCGTTTGTCCTGTACGTGCGGGCATATAAGCGACGTCAGCCCCGCCAATTTGAATACAAGTATTCTCGCAATCACTGGCGATAAAACCCTGCGTTATCAAATTTGAAGTACTGATGGTAACGGGAAAACTGACGTTACTGGCGACGGTGCCGACGTTGGCAATGTTAATCGTGCCGACGTAAGTTGCGCCCGTAATCGTGGACGCAAACACCGGCGCCGCCACTAAAGCACCGATAACCGCCAGCGCAATCAGTAATCTTTTCACTATGCTTTCCTCATAAACAGCAGCCAGCCGCCGGCCAGTACCAGCGCAAAGGCAATTAAAGCGACGACCTGTAACCCTAAGAACACCATACCACCCGCCATTACCAGCAGCAGCGACCCCGCATATCCCGGCATCGCCGTTCCCCATTGTTTGTTGCTCTGGTAAATCAGCCACACGCAGCCTGCCAGCACCGCCATCCCCACGATTAACACCGTCGGCACGTTCACCAAATCGGCAGCCCCGGCAATCGACGTGTAAATCCAATTGTCGTCAGCGGTCCCGGGTAGTCCATCCACCCCGTACAGCCGTTCTTTATAGTCGTCGGATAATGACGTTCCCCACGCCCGGTTGCTGGTATCGATGGCGACCACCTGCACAAAATAAATACTCGGCGCCATTGTCTGGGAGCCGATAATCGCATTGCGGAAATACGCTTCACCATCGGACGAAAATACGGTCCCGGTGTCCTGTTCCTCTAGTAACGTCTGTGTCCATAGTGTTTCTAGTTCCTGCGCCAGCAATTCCAGCCGTTCCGCCATCTGCAACTGGTTGTCATCCATATCTGTCAGCAGGGTATAGGCGCCGGCGTCAAGATTGAAATTCCATTCGGTGGGGGTGGCAAATTTGGCCGGGTTCTGTGACACGCGGATAATGTAAATCTCATTCCACGTTAATAAAGCGGTAGTCTGGGCGGCGGTAAAGTACCAGCTCACCACTCCCCAGTTATAACCCTGGTCTTTGTAAGGGTAGGGGAGCGCCTGCCCGCGTTCCGTGGTGCCGTCGCTGTCAATCAGACGGAAAATGTAATTGACGTTGGCGTTATCGTCGGGCAGCCCGGCAATGGTGTAATCAAGGTTGTAAAGGCAATAAAACACCGTGTCCCCGGTTTCAATCACGGAACGGTTGACGAACATAAAGTTGGCGGGGAATTCCAAAGCGTCCGGGTCGTCAGGGTCAACCGCATAAATGGAAACAGGCAACACGATGGTTGCCGCAAGTATGCTCGTTATTAAAGCTATAACCAGCTTTTTCATTCGGTAAAATAAAACAAAAAAAGGCGGGTGCCGCCAGCGTACTGGCAAACAACCCGCCTTAATTCTCTTAATGGCGTGGGCTATTCTAATTTCAAAGTGCGTTCCTGTCTGACGTGGACAGGGTGACCGTCTTTGATGATAACGGTCAGTTCACCAAACTGCATCGAGCGGAGTAAAACTATTATTTTGCGCTCGGTAACGGACAATTCCAATGCGGTGCCGTTACTTGTCTCTTTGGTTACTTCCAATTTAACCACCCTTTTTTTAAGTTGTCAATAGGTTGTATTAAAATATTTTCCGACATACTACTGGTTGTGGTTTAACTTTCCCAGTACATAATTCAAAATGCCGGTATGGGGTAACTCTGCTAAATCGTCGTCCCAGGGCAGGCGCCACGCGGTAAAAACACCGTTCCACTGGGTCGGGGTCAGGTCATAATTCAGTTCCACCGGCTTGCGGTATGCCATGCCCTCGTCGCTCTGAATGATGATAATGGCATTGGAGTCGGCGGCCAGTATGTCGCTTGCCAGTGAATTCAGGTAATCGCAAGTAAAGCTGATTTGCTGCACGTATAATTCCGGCTGGGGCAGGTCTTTGTATTGCAGCTCACCGTTTGCGGTCCAGACAAACGGCTCGTGGGGTAACATTAAATGCGTCATGACAAACTTCTGCCCGGGAGTTTTTGCCAGTTCAACCGTCGTCATTGCCTGCCAAACGTGCCGTAAGCCCTCGGTCCGGGCAATGGTATAACTAGACATAAACATTTTCAGGTTCATGCCGTTAAGTATCGACCGCGCCCAAAACGCACTGTTGTATTCCCCGGTGAATATCCAGTCGTACCACGTCTGCTTTTGCATCGTCAGGTTATAATCCGCGCTGTTGATATGGGCGGTCTCGGTAAACCACGACGCCACGTTGTAAAACGTATAACCCAGCCGATGCAGGTCGGCGGTGATGGCAGGGTTACGGATTAACTGCCGGGCCGCCTGGTATTCGATATTCATGGGAATTTTGCGGCCGTTGTTAAGTACCGACGCCATGTAACGCATCGTCCGGGTCGTTTGCGGGTCGGTTTCGTCGGTGGGCAAATACGGGTCAGCCGATAGCTGGTTTTCCTTAACGTAAAAACCTTTGCCAATTAACTGCCATTTTAGCGACGTGGTATCGATGCCAAGCTCCGCCATTGCCTCGAATGACGGCATGCGGTCGGGGACAATAAAGTAAATGTTCGGCAGGTTGCCATTCGGGGTAATTGCCGTGGTCGTCGTGCTGGTTTGGTTGCCGGCATTTACCACAATTGCCTGCCCGGTGCTGACGACGATCGCCACCGTTAAGCCGATTATCAGCGGGTTGGTAATAAGGTGCAGTTTTTTAACCAGTATTCCGATTGCTAGGGTTGCCGCAATTACGATACAGCCCACGATGGGAGTTATGGCGTACCACATTAAAAAACCGATGGTAAAAACTGACGCAATAAACGGCATATTCGGGGCGGTCAACTTGTGCAAACTGAACAGGAACGCAAAAAACAGCCCGATTAAAGCCGCGAGTAATGTTGCCAGCAGCATTTCCGGCCATGCTAAACGGGCGGCGTTGGCGGCGTACAACGATACGGCGGCCAGTATCCCTGTCAGTACGGGCGGCAAATATTTCATTTTATTTTTCTCCTTTTGATTAGGGCTTTTACATATCGTTGGTGCTACCCAGCCGCCCATTTTTTAACGAGAAAATTTTAATTGTTGTTAATTTTTCTATATACCACCTTTTACGGGTAACGCTTTCGGAATTTCCACGGGTTTTTTCTCTGGCTCCGCCGGGACGGATTTGGGGATGTAAATTACTTTTCTAACCGGCTGGGATGTTCCCATTATTTTTTCTCCATCAAAAATAATATTCGCTGGCTGTCGTTTATCCTGATCTCCTGCTTGATGGTAAAATACGCAGTCAATTCACTGATAAACGTGCTGTAATCGTACTGGGGAATGTTCTTAATGCCGCGCAGTTTTACCGCCTGCTTGTCCTCGGGCGGCACGAACTCCACTATTAAATGCCGGCAATGGTCATAAAACAGCCGGGCAACCTTGTGCAGCGGGACGTTGTTGGCGATGCAAAGGTGGTGAATTAACGCCAGCGCCATAATCGTGTCCACGTTCAGCCGGGATAACAGCGATTTGCGCTCGGTATTGTCCCAGCCAATGGCCGGCGGCGGGTTGCAGATGTCGGCGACCAGGGGTAAAACGCCGTTTACGGTGGTATAAATGTTTTGCACGCAATCGTGAACGCTGTCAATCGAGTAAACTTTGTGGTGGTTTTGCGCCGCCAGTATCGAATAAAGGCCGTTGTTGGCGCCCAAATCGGCAAGTGTCCCTGGCAGCAAACGTTTCACCATCTCCGCGACCACAATATATTTATGGCTTAAAGCATTTTCGGAGTAGCTGCCGGCGTCCGCATAGTGAGTCCAGTCGTTTACCGGCTTGTATTTCAGCCCCATCAACAAACTTTTCAGGTTGCCCAGTAGGGATTTCAGCGCATAAACGGGCATTTGAACGTCCTGCCGGGTGCTGTTACCGCCCATCGTGTGCATAAACAGGTGCGCCCAGTAACCGACCTGCAGGCGGGTGCGCGCGGGCATCAGCGACGCGGTAAACTTTGACGGTATGCCGTCCAGGTAAATTTCCGACAACTTGTTAAAATCGGCGACTCGGTTTGCCATCAGCAGCAGGGGATCAACAAAATGCCGTAAAAACTGCGGGTATGCGTACCACGGCTGCCCCGGTTTCCACCGCATAAAAGACAGCGTGTCAATCAGCGTCATTTTGCCGTTGAAATACTGAATATTGTAGGCGCTGGCATCTTTCAGACACAACCCATGGTACATCGCCCTTTCGTTGATTTCCAATGTTTGCAGGGCGGCGTCCCGGAGCATCGCAAAGCACCACTCGTAAGGGTAGCTGATCAGCGGCACCCGTTCCGGCTTGATAAGGATAAAGTCGTCGCCCCGGCTGACCTCGGTGTGCGGGACTATCAACCCCTCCTCCACCAATTCATTGTATAAGGTTGACATAAAGTATTCGTAATCATCAAAGTACGGTTTGTAGATATAGCGGAATATCTTGCCGTCTTTAATAACGACGCTCCCGGCGGGGTCTCTAAAGCTACTTACTTCTATCATTATTTACCCTCCAATTGTTTCGGTTTATTTTCTGTTAACTGCTCAATTTGACCTTTTTCCGCTATTTGTTTTGCTAATTCATTACCTAAAATTCGTTTGATATTGTCCTGTGATGACGGGACTGCTATTCCTATTTTTTTCAATATAGGGCGGGCAAGTTCAGCCGGGTTAGGACGAGCCGATTGCCGAATACCCGGTTGTATTCTTTGTACTGTTTTGGCAACAATAAAGGCTATTGTTCGGGCATTTTCTAATGTAAACTTTTCCTCCTCCCAATAAATAACAGCAGTAGGATGATTTGATTGGCGCCAAACCAACTCGATTTCCCCGTCTTTTTTATTGCGGGTATAACCGCCGCCGAGAAAAAGATTGCCGTCATAAATCCAGAATAAATAAACGTTTTTCATTCTTTTTTCCTTTTGAATAATGATTTAATCTTTTCTCTAAAAAAGTAGATAGGGGTTAGTCCGACACCAACAACAGCGGCAATAATCAGCGACCAGATACCGGGGTCAGTGTACATCTTTCTTTCCTCCTCTTTGATGTTCCTGTATTTCTTTAAGGTACTTA
>Ga0172371_10003022_pt1 | contig 26342 bp, 21 predicted proteins | sample Lak12m_FD_114543 | JGI IMG/M metagenome (GOLD analysis project Ga0172371, IMG submission 114543) | Freshwater microbial communities from Kabuno Bay, South-Kivu, Congo - kab_022012_12m | ecosystem: Environmental > Aquatic > Freshwater > Lake | place: Democratic Republic of the Congo: South-Kivu... | reverse complement strand
AGAGCAAGTCGTTACCGGCCAGGAAGGCATTGAGTGCGACCCGTCGGGCGTCAAAGGAGGGCGAGATCAGATCGTAAAATCGTCGCACCGCTAAATTCCCCAGGTCGTCGCTGACCAATACTCCTTCGTTCTCGCGCCAGCTTACCAGACCAGGCAGCTCCAGCAGCAGTTGGAGCGCCTGCGGATCCAGGCTGACGGGTCGGGTGGTGGCGCGGATATTGCCCTGCAGACCCTGGTAACGAATGTGAGAGGTGAGCAGGGCGTCGGTGGTTTCCTCAGGGGTCAGGGCGTTGCCCGTAACGGTTAAGAACGGCGCCAGATCGAAACTCTTCAATTCATCCAGCGATTTACGTACCGTGGCCACTTCTTCTTCCGGCAGTCGGTCGGAACCGCCATAACCTGGAAAGTGCTTGGCTGCCACAGCCAATTTTCCATTGCTACCCTGGTGTATGCCTCGGATATAGGCGCGTCCCATTTCGCCCACCCAATAAGGGTCGCCGCCGAAGGTGCGCGTGCCTAAATTGCTGGCGCTCTCGATCTTGGGGACATCCAACACATCCAGCGAGGGACCCAACAGAAAGTTGATCCCTAAGGCCGATAATTCTTTCCCTAAGACGTTGCCTGCCTGGGCGGCCAGTTCCGGGTTCCAGGTCGCCCCGAGCGCCATCTCGTTGGGCAATTCAGTCAACCCGCTAAGGATCTGATCAAAAGGCGCCCCATCACCTTCCTGTGCAATCGCGGTAAAAAGCGGGATATAGGTCGGGTGATACTCGGCGCCGTTATCCGGATTGATCTGGCTTGCTAAGGATGCATCCCATTCGGTTTGTTGAAGCTGGCGGATTAATGCTGCGACTTGTTTTGGGATACTTTGTGAATCGTTATCTGTGGGAACGATGTTATCATTTCTGGCGAGCAGCGCCACCCCACCCACATGCTGGGTATGGATCAGGTTATAAATCTGCGAGTCGGGGATTACTTCATCGCCCTGGAAAGTCACTAAGAAAAGCTGGCCGATGCGTTCTTCGGGGGTGAGTTGGCTGAGTAACCGTTCGGCCTGTGTGACTGGCGATTGCGCCTGGCTGTAAACCTGTTGGGGCGCGCCGAAGGCAGGCCATAAGATTGCGAATACCAATAATCCGGTTAGCAGCGTTTGGAACGGTGATCGGCGGCTAAATTTCATCTTCCTATTTTAGCGCATCTTTGGGTGGAAATGTAATTTGGTTCGCCAGGCGCGGTCACTCTCGGGCTTCAATGGCGATGATCTGGTGTAAAAGCTGGCGGCGCGGCGCACCGCTCAACGATTCAAGTCGCCGGATGCCGAGCGGGTCAATCTGCTCGCGCAGCAGGCGTAACTCTGAAGTTGTGGGTAGCGGGGTTTCCTGTACATTCTCAGCGATTGCCAACTCGAACCCAGTATGCGCCTGGATTGTCTTGATGTCGCTGCCCGGGTGATAACTGACCAGCCTCATTACCGGCGCGCCGTTCGGCCCTTGACCGCCGAAATCGAACTGTCCCAGGTTGCTGACTAAGTAATGGGGGCCGGCGCCCCAGCGGCGTTCTGGATGGTGACCCAGGCCGGAAAGGAAATCCACCTGTGGGACGAAAGTGAGCCGCGAATGGCGCGGCACATACAGATAGATATCATTGATGAAAGTTGTCACATCGGGGATGCCGCCGCTGCCCGGCAGGCGCAGGCGTGGATGACGGTAGTCTTTGCCGAAAGCCAGGTTATTAAAATTGCCCGCCGGGTCAATTTGCGCCGGACGGAAGAATTCTTTCGGACGCAGGCGTGGCAGCATATCTGCCGCAGCGCGCACAAAGCCGACGTTTTTGAGCGAACGGTCAAGCCATAATTGCTCTACGCGGGTCAAACCAAGCGGGGCTGGCTGGCGGCAAATTCCCTGGCCGATGGCGGAAGTGAAATATAAGTTAGGGGCGTGGGTTTGGCGGGCGAGCAGATAGGCCGCCGCAATCAACGGCGTCGCCAACCCTTGCGCGACGATTTCGCCATCCCTCACCTGGCGAGCAACGCAAAAGACCATGATCTCATCCGGGGTGATATCCATAGCCGCCTGGTTTTAGACCGCCGGATCTTGGGCTGGTGGATTTTTCGGCTTAACAGCCTCGGGTAGCGCCTGCCGCATTTGAGCCAGGACCGCCCGCGCCCGAATGGGATCATCGGTGAAGATGCCATCTACACCGATCTCGAATAACCGGCGCATATCCTCAGCCCGGTTAACTGTGTAGACAAACAACGGACGGCCTTTATTGTGTGTTTGGGTCGTCAGGCGTAAAGTAACATCGCTTTTGTCAGGATGCAGGCTCTGGTAGCGCATGAGGCCGCCTGCCAACAGGCGGCTCAACTTGCCTTGCCACCCCGAGAGCAGCAGCAAACCGGCCGGAGTTTCGGGCAATAGCCGACGAATGCGTATTAAATTCAACACATTGAACGAGGAAAAGAAGACTCGCTGTTCCAGTTTGTGGCGTTTGACCAATTCAGCCACTTTCTCCGGCAGTTGGTCCCTAGGGGTAGTATAGTTGGTCAGTTCAACGTTGATATAAGTCAATTGCCCGACGGCTTTAAAGACCTCTTCCAGGGTGGGGATCGGTTCGCCGCGGAAGGAGCTATCGAAGTGGCTGCCGGCGTCCATCTTGTGCATATCGGCCAGGATGAAATCTTTTACACGCCCGCGCACTGGGGTGGTGCGATCCAGGGTCGGATCATGGATGACGACCACCTGATGGTCAGCGGATAATTTGGCGTCCAGTTCGATGGCGTCCGCGCCTTGTTCCACCGCCAGTTTGAAGGCGGCTAAGGTGTTTTCCGGCGCATAGGCGCTGGCGCCTCGATGAGCTATAATGGCTGGCTTGGGTAACTTATCAAACAACATTTTAAAACTCCACAAAATAGGCGCTGGCGGCGCGGTCAATCATTTGAGGCGTCATTTCTGGCGCCAGGTTCAAATAGCGTGCGATATCCAGAATCTGATCGCATAGATCGCGCGGGTGCGAGGCGCGCAGTTTTCTTCCGCGGCGGATGTACCATTCCTGCAACAGGTACGCCAAACTAGAATCGCTATACGTGACGCCTTTCGATTCGGCGATGTTCTTGAAGATCAAGCGATATTCATCAAAATTAGGATCTGCAATCTCGATTTTGTGGCGTAAACGGCGCAGGAAAGCTTCATCCACCAGGTCTTTCGGGGGCAGGTTTGTCGAGAAAATCACCATGACATCGAAGGGGACTTCGACTTTTTTGCCGGTGTGCAGCGTCAGATAATCAATCCGATTTTCCAGCGGGACAATCCAGCGATTGAGCAAATCGCGTGGGCGGACTTGCTGCCGGCCAAAGTCATCAATCAGCAAAATGCCCCCGTTGGCTTTCACCTGGAAGGGCGCTTCATAGTATTTATGTACATCGTCAAAAACCAGGTCCAGCCCGGCCAGCGTTAGCTCGCCGCCTACCATGATAAAGGGGCGATGAATGCGCACCCAACGCGAGTCGCGGCGCGGCGCAACGCGCAGCGAACCGGTCGGCGCGCGCAGCGAGCCAGTGCTTTGTTGCTCAGCCAGAGAGGGCATCGGCGGCAGCTCATCTGGGACAATTTTTTGGTTGACCGAGTCAAATATTTTGACGACCTGTCCATCAATATAGACCGCATAGGGTATATACATCGTCTCATTCAGTGTAAGCTGACCAATCGCGCGTGCAATGGTGGTCTTTCCGTTCCCCGGCGGCCCAAACAGGAAGATCGAAGTGCCAGAATTTACCGCCGGGCCGATCCGCTCCAAAAGTTGGTTCGAGAGGGTCAATTGCGCCAACACGCGGCGCAGGTCATGATCTTTAATCGTCGTTCGGTCGCGGCTTTGCGCCAGAACAGATTGATTATAGGCTTCCAACGGCACTGGGGCCGGGCCGGCGTACTGGCTGCGTTCCAGCGCCTCGCGCGCCCGGGCAATCCCTAAGCTGGTGATGCCGTACACATAGGATCCTTCGCCAATTCCGATATTCTGGGCGGATTTGATCTCAGCTAATTTTTCGCGTTTAAGGATTTCGAGTAGCTGGTCAACAATACCATTGAAGGGCAAAGCCAGTTCGTCGGCAATTTTAAAACCGGTCAAATAGCCCTGAAAATACAAAACCTTTAGCGCAAGGTCTTGCAGCCAAAGGGCGTTCAACCCGGTCTCATCAATCCGGGTAAGCGGGGGTGGGAAGAAGGTTCCCTTCCCGAATTCTCGATTGGTTAGCATCCCCGAGCCTTTGTTCATGCGGTCGGCCATCTTTCCTTACCTTCCAGGAGTTTGCTATACATCCTCCTTTGAGGATTATAATCTATAAAATTCCTGAACCCTATAGAAAGATGCGCGTAGACTTATGAAAATATCTGTAGTCATCCCAGCCTATAACGAGCTTCATACCATTCGCCAGATCCTGGTTGGCGTTCAAAAAACTAATCTGGCGGATGAAATTTTGGTGGTTGATGATGGTTCTAAAGACGGCACGCGGGATGTATTGAAAGAGTTGGATGGCAGTGGTTCCATCCGGGTGATTCTGCACGAGCATAATCAAGGGAAGGGGGCGGCTGTGATGACTGGCGTGCGTCAGGCTGCCGGCGACGTGATTATCATTCAAGACGCCGACCTGGAATATGACCCGCGTGACTATCCCGCCTTACTCCGTCCTATCGAAGAGAACCTTGCCGATGTAGTGTATGGTTCGCGTTTTATGGGCGCGGCGCGGCGGCCGGTTATGTTCTGGCATATGATTGCCAATAAACTGCTGACCCTGATGACCAATCTGCTCTACAATAATATCCTGACTGATATGGAGACGGGTTACAAGGTCTTTCGGCGCGAGGTCGTCCGTGAGATGAAGATTCATGCCCGCCGGTTTGATTTTGAACCTGAATTCACCGCCAAAATTCTCAAGCGCAAAATCCGGATTTTCGAAGTGCCGATCACCTTCAACCCGCGCGATTACAGCGAGGGCAAGAAAATCAAATTCAAAGACGCCATTGCAGCCGTCTGGACTTTACTGAAGTACCGCTTCACCGATTGATCCCGATGCCGGACGGATGTCCTGAACATTGAGTTGAAAAGATACATTGCCGTTGTATTCGTTCTGTTCAAAGTGATAGATCAGGTCTATATACTCAGGTAGATTGCCTTGCAGATGGCCCTTGCGGAAGGCGATGGCGTCGTAAGTGATGCGGTCATCGTTAATGGTCAGTTTCAGGTGACTGCTGTCTTTCCCGACCGGGCGGCTTCTCAGCACCCGTACACAGCGGCTGACGAATTTGACGGATGGGTTATTCTGGCCGGTGGGCTGCAGAGCGCCGATCTGTTTGAATAAATCGGCGGTCAATTCGGATAGCTTGACCGGCATATCTGCATGGAGCTTAGGCTGCAAATCTTGACCATCCAGCGCATCTTTGGCAATGCTGCGCAATCGTTCGATAAGCGCGGTAAGGTGTTCGTTGCGGACGGTGAAACCGGCTGCCGCAGAATGTCCACCATGCCGCACCAGCAGATCGGCGCATTGATCCAGGGCTTTGGTAATGTGAAATTCAGGGATGCTGCGACAAGAGCCGCGTGTGTATTCCGCGCCACAGGCAGCGACGATTGCCGGCCGGTAATATTGCTCCATCAGGCGCGAAGCAGCCAGGCCAATCACGCCCTGGTTATAGGTTTCGTTGGCCGAGAACAACAGCAGCGCATCCGGCGCTTCCGCCAGCGCCTGCGCTTCTGCCTGTGCCTGAATTTCACGCGTGATTTGTTGGCGCTCGCGGTTTTGATTATCCAATAGTTGCGCCAGGCGACCTGCTTCGGCGACATCTTTGGTCAATAATAGTTCCAGCGCCGCCAGCGCCGATTCGATCCGGCCAGCCGCGTTCAGGCGTGGCCCTAAGCCAAAGCCCAGGTTATCGGTGGTTATGTGCGGCGCTTTCAAGTCTGATGCGCCGATCAACGAAGCGATGCCCTGGCGCTGTGGACGGCGAATATATTCCAGACCGCGTCGCACCAGGGCGCGATTTTCTTTGACTAAAGGCACCTGGTCGGCGACAGTGCCTAAAGCCACCAGGTCCAGGTATTCTTCTGCGTTGATCTCGGCGGCAAGCGGATATTTAGAGGCGCGGCCTGTCTCTAAAATGCCGACTGCCAGCTTATACGCCAGTCCGACGCCGGCCAGATCCGCATCCGGATATGTTTCGCCGCGTTGCTTGGGATTAATGACGGCAAGCGCCTGAGGCAGCTCATCCAATGGATGGTGATGATCGGTGATGATTAAATCCAGGTTATTGCGGCGGGCGTGGTTTGCCTCCTCCATTGAACGAATACCACAATCCACTGTAATTACCAGCGAGACGCCGTTAGCTCGTAAGTTATCCAGCGCATCAGTATTTAAACCGTAGCCCTCGTCGAAGCGGTTGGGGATATAACCTTGCGCCTGGCCGCCAAGTCTTTGCAGCAGATCGGTCAATAAGGCTGTGGCGGTCACGCCGTCCGCGTCATAATCGCCGTAGATGGCGATGCTCTCCTTTTCTATGATCGCGCGCCAGATGCGTTCAGCAGCTTCCGTTACGCCCAACATATTTAATGCCTCGCTGCCGGGCGGCGGCTGGGCTTCAAGAAATTGCCGGGCTGCTTCATCGGTCTCATAGCCGCGATTGTAAAGAAGCTGGCGCATAATGCGCGGATAACGGCTCAGCGCCTGGTCCGCTTCGGGCGTCAAGGACCTTATTTCAGACTTTATAATCCAGAGTTTGGCGGGACTTGGGGGCATCGGGCAAAGTATAGCACAATTTGAGCGAAACTCTACGTTGACGGGAAAGTGAAAGCCTGCTATGATTTTCTGTTACGATGAAATCGGATTTTGACCGACGCTACAAAGGCAGATTAGGTAAGTATGTAAACTGGTTAATCCCAGGGTTGGGGGTGAAACGCTGGTTGGTCCTGGTGCTGATGGGCACCACGTTCCTGGGTGTGGGTCTGGGTATTGGTTTATTGGAAATTTACCGCACCGCCCCCGATACCTGGTGGTTACCGGCTCTATCCTGGGTCTCATTGCGCTTCTTGCCGCGCCTGGCGCGCGTCTTCATCTTCGGCAGCGTGGGGATGGGCGTGGTGATCTTCGCCATTTGGGGGCTGAATCATTCGATCATTTCGCCCTTTGTGCATCCAGGCGACGATGTGGCGGACACCTTGCGCACCCATCGCCAGCGCGGTAGAGGGCCGCGCATGGCGGCGATTGGCGGCGGGCATGGTTTGGCGACCTTACTGCGCGGTTTGAAAGAACACACTCATAATATCACTGCCATCGTCACCGTGGCAGATGATGGCGGTTCCTCTGGCCGTTTGCGCCAGGAGTTGGGCATCTTGCCGCCGGGCGATATTCGCAATTGCCTGGCTGCCTTATCCAACGATGAAGCCTTGCTGGCCCAACTCTTCCAATATCGTTTCCCAGATGGCGAGCATGGCTTAGAGGGGCATTCTTTTGGGAATTTGTTCATTTCGGCGCTGGCTGAAATTACCGGAAGCTTTGAGGCGGCGGTGGCCGAATCGGGCCGGGTATTGGCAGTGCAAGGACAGGTATTACCATCTACTTTAAATGATGTGCGTTTGCAAGCCGATGTAGTGCTGCCGCAAGCCGATAACCCGGTTCGTGTTCACGGAGAGAGCCAGATACCGAAAACCAACGGGAAAGTGAAGCGCGTCTGGCTGGAACCGGGCGCCCCCCAGGCCTTTCCCCAGGCCATTCATGCTATTCTGTCTGCAGAATTAATCGTGATTGGTCCGGGCAGCTTGTTCACCAGCCTGTTGCCCAACCTGTTAGTCCCCGATCTAGTGGAGGCGATCCGCGCCAGCCGTGCGATGAAATTGTTCGTCTGCAACCTGGCTACGGAAAAAGGGGAGACGCTAGGTTATACCTGTGGCGACCACATCCGCACGATTTATCAGCACGTCCCGAGTGGCTTGTTCGATATCACAGTCGCCAATAATCGGTTTGAGGGAAAGTTGCCCTCCACCATTGATTGGGTGCGTGTGGAACCGGATTTGGGGGACGAATATCCGCTTTATCAGACCGACCTGGTAGATGATCTGTATCCCTGGCGGCACGATTCACGAAAATTGGCTCAAGTAATTTTGGATTTGTATCAGGAACGTACCGGACCTCTGGTACAATAGTAGGTTGGAATGGATTGGTCTGGACAGGTTTCGATCAGATCGTCCGGACTGTTAATAAAACGCCGCAGCGCGTAAAAAAACAAAAGAGTTTCTATCTTAAAACGGAGGTTCAATATGGCAGTAAAAGTAGGTATCAATGGTTTCGGTCGCATTGGCCGGCAGGTACTGAAGGCAATGAAGGATTTCTATCCGGATACGCTGGAAGTGGTTGCATTCAATGACATCGGCGATTTGAAGCAGATGGCTCACTTGCTCAAGTACGACTCGAACTATGGTCGCTTCGATGGTACGGTAGAAGTCGGTGATGGCGAACTGGTCGTTGATGGTAAGTCGGTGAAGGCGTTCAAGGAAACCGACCCGGCGAATATTCCCTGGGGTAGCCTGGGTGTGGATATCGTGGTCGAAAGCACGGGCATCTTCACGGTGAAGAGCGATGGCGTCAACAAAAAAGGCAAGACGGTTAAAGGCGCCGAGAATCACATCACCAAGGGCGGCGCCAAGAAAGTCATCATCTCGGCCCCCGCTGAAGGCGAGGATTTGACCGTTGTCTTGGGCGTCAATGATAAGATGTATGATCCCGAGAAGCATCACGTCGTTTCCAACGCATCTTGCACGACCAATTGTCTGGCGCCGGCGGTTAAAGTGGTCAATGATAAGTACAAACTTGTGCGCGGTTTCATGACCACTATCCACGCATACACCAACGATCAAAAAATCCTGGATTTGCCGCACAGCGACCTGCGCCGGGCGCGTTCTGCTGGAATGAGCATCATCCCCACCACTACCGGCGCGGCGAAGGCCATCAAGTTAGTCATCCCCGAGCTGGCTGGCAAGCTGGATGGGTATGCCCTGCGCGTTCCCACTTCCACTGTGTCGGTCGTTGACCTGACTGCCGAGTTTGAGAAGCCGGTAACCACCGAACAACTGCGCCAGGACTATCGCGAAGCAGCCGCTGGCCCATTGAAGGGCATTCTGGGCGCTGAAGACGAGCCGTTGGTCAGCATTGACTACAAAGGTGATCCGCGCAGCTCGATTGTTGACCTGCCCTTCACGACTGTTTTGGGTAAGGAAGCTGGCACCCTGATCAAGATCGTTGCCTGGTACGACAATGAATGGGGTTACTCTGTCCGGACAGCCGACCTGGCTGCTCTGATGGCGAAGTCCCTCTAAATCAGACTCTCTTTTATAGGTCATACGCGGCGCAGTCATTGCGCCGCGTATGACCTTATTTTGGAGGAAGCCATGTTCAGTAAAAAACTTGTCTCGGATATTGATGTCAAGAATAAGAAAGTATTGGTGCGTGTAGATTTCAATGTCCCGATCAAAGATGGTAAGGTCGTGGATGATACACGCATCCAGGCCGCCCTGCCCACCATCCGCTATTTATTGGATCACGGCGCGGCTGTCTTGCTCTGCTCGCACCTGGGACGTCCCAAAGATGGCCCGGATCCGAAATACACCATGCGCCCTACAGCAGAGCATCTGGCTAAGTTGCTGGGTAAGCCGGTAGCCTTTTCAGAGGAATGTGTTGGAGCGGTAGCGGAAGCCCATGCCAAGGCGCTCAAGCCAGGCGAGGTATTGGTGCTGGAAAATACACGTTTCTATCCGGGCGAGACCAAGAATAATCCCGATATGTCGAAGCAACTGGCTGCCCTGGCAGACGTGTACGTGAACGATGCATTTGGTTCGGCGCACCGCGCCCACGCCTCCACGGAGGGTGTTGCCCATTTATTGCCCGGCGTGGCAGGTTTCTTGATGGAAAAGGAAATCAAGTATTTGGGCCAGGCTGTCGCCGACCCCAAGCGCCCGTTTGTGGCGATCCTGGGTGGCGCTAAGATTTCGGATAAAATCGGCGTGATCCGCAACCTGCTGAAGAAAGCCGACCTGGTGTTGATCGGCGGCGGGATGGCGAACACCTTCTTTAAAGCACAGGGCTATCAGGTAGCCGACTCGCTGGTGGACGACGAGGCGCTGGAAACCGCCCGCGAGCTGCTAAAAGAAGGTAGCACGCATCTGCGCTTGCCGGTGGATGTTGTCATCGCCGATAAGTTTGAAGATACAGCAGCATATAAAGTTGTTGAGATGGGCAATATCCCCGACGGCTGGCGCATTCTGGATATCGGCCCGGAAACGGTCCAAGCGTTTGCTAAAGCATTGCATGGCGCTGGAACAGTGGTCTGGAATGGCCCGATGGGCGTGTTTGAGATGCCGAATTTTGCCCAAGGCACTTTTGGTGTGGCAAAAGCAGTGGCCGAGAGCGGCGCGGTGTCCATTGTGGGCGGCGGCGACTCGGTATCAGCAATCAACCAATCCGGTCTGAGCGATAAAATTACCCATATCTCTACTGGCGGCGGCGCTTCGCTGGAAATGTTGGAAGGTCTGGTTCTTCCCGGCGTCGCAGCTCTGCAAGATAAATAATCATCTCACGGATCAGCAGGCCAGAGATATGCGCCTGCTCATGGGTTATGCAAGATGTAAGGATTTCTAACGCTGAGACGCACAGCGCGCTGGGGTTAAAACTGAATTCCCTGGCCTGAGCGTCTCAGCGGTTCGCTTAAGGAGCGAGCGATGCCCTTCGTCATTGGCGAGAATATTGGCCCCTATCGGCTGGTTGAGCAATTGGGACAGGGCGGGATGGCAACCGTATTCAAGGCCTACCATCCGGCGTTAGATCGCTACGTAGCGATTAAGGCGCTTCACCCGGCTTTGACCAGTGAGCCAAACTTCCTGACGCGTTTCCAACGCGAAGCGCAGGTGGTGGCGCGGCTGGAACATCCCAATATTGTGCCGGTCTATGATTATTCCGAGCATGAAGGTCGGCCGTACCTGGTGATGAAGTTCATCGAAGGCGAAACGCTCAAGGCGCGCTTGAAACGCGGCGCGTTGGACCGAGTGGAACTGATGCAGGTAGTGGAAAGTGTGGGTGCAGCCATAGGCTATGCCCACTCACAAGGCGTATTACATCGGGATGTCAAGCCCTCCAATGTGCTGCTGGCAACCGATGGGCGCATCTATCTGGCAGATTTTGGCCTGGCGCGCATGGCCGAAGCTGGGGAATCGACCATTTCATCCGATGTTATGTTGGGCACGCCGCAATATATCTCCCCCGAACAGGCCTCCGGGCAGCGCGATTTGGATAATGGCACGGATATTTATTCGTTTGGCATCTTGCTCTATGAATTGCTGGTGGGTAAAGTGCCTTATATCGCCGATACACCCTATTCGATTATCCATGACCACATTTACGCGCCCCTACCGCTGCCGCGCTCGATCAAGCCCGAAATCCCGGAGGCGGTGGAGCGGGTGTTATTAAGGGCTTTGGCGAAAGAGCGCGCCGACCGCTTTTCGGATGTCGCTTCGCTACTGGAAGCCTGGCGACAGGCCTCCATAGAACCTGCTGAAAGCGTCGCCGCGCTCAACGCGTTGCCGCTGGTTTCGCCAATGGGCGAGACTGGCTCGCTGGCGGCTGAGCGTACTCGCGCAGCAGAGACGCGGGTTGTAGAATCAGACGATGCGCCGGCCAGTTCAGCGGCGCTTCCGGCGCAACCGCTCGTTGCCGAACCGACCGGCCAGCGTCCAGCAGCTCGTAGACGCTGGCCTACCTGGGTTGTGATTGGGATCATTTTCCTGGCTGTCTGTCTTTGCCTGGGAGCGGCGCTACTCTCTGCTGGCGTGCGGAAGCGAGCCAAACAAGCTACTGCTACCGCCCAGGCGCTGCCAACACTAGCTGCAATGACGCCGGCCCCATCTGTGGAGGCGGTAGATTCACCTTACCCGCCGCTGGATGTCTATCCGGTTGAATCGACGGGCGCACCGCCTCTTTTGACGCCTCGCCCGCTGAAGCCGCTCTGGAGTCTGTTGCAGTCCAGCGAGGTTATTTCTGCTACCGGTCAGGTCGAAGCGGCGCTGGCTGGCGTTCAACAGTCGCCGCAATCTGCCTCGGCTCGTCTCGATCTGGCGATCGCTTACGCCATACAAGGTAATCCGACGGAAGCTCAGAAAGTCTTCAAAGCGGCAACCGGACTGGCTGCAAACCAGGTAGAATTTTATGAGTTAGCTGGAGATCGCGTAGCGCAGCGCGAAGCCTGGGCTTTGGCTGCGCTGATGTATCTTGAAGCGCTGGACCGCACCACCGGCCCGACGCCGCCCGTTTTGTCAGATAAAATCAACCAGGCGCTCTACCTGGCTGCCGATACGCCGGAAATCCAGGCCATGCTAGGGAAGGCCCCGGCCGATCGGTTAAGCCCAGGGATCGTTGAGGCGACGCGCGCCCGCAGCGCTATTTATCGCGGCGATACGGTATTTGTCCGCAATGCTATCCGCCGGCTCAAGACACAATTCCCGGATAATTCGCTTATCCAATTGCTCAACGCTGACCTGTCTTTCCAGTCTGGCGATCTGGAGCAGGCAAAAGCAATTCTGACGAGTTTGATCGGCGATTCGAAAGCGCCGCTTTGGGCGCATCGAGTAGCCGAATATCTGCTTAATAAAGCTAAAAATTGAGGAAAAAAAATGCGTAAACCATTTGTTGCTGGTAACTGGAAGATGTTTAAGACTGCGGAAGAGGCGCGCTATCTGGTCTCGGAGTTGGTACCGGGCTTGCAAGCCATTGATGGCGTAGATAAGGTGCTTTGTCCGCCCTTCACAAGCTTGCTGGCGGTTGCTGCTTTATTGGAAGGCACTGAGATTGGCCTGGGCGCTCAGAATATGCACTGGGAGAATTCCGGCGCCTTCACCGGCGAAATTTCCCCGGCGATGGTGGCCGAGTTTTGTCATTATGTGATTATCGGTCATTCTGAACGGCGCGCCTACTTTGGCGAGACGGATGAAATCGTTAATCGGAAAGTCAAGTCTGCCCTGGCGCATGGCTTGACCCCCATTGTATGCGTGGGCGAGACCCTGGCTGAATATGAATCCGGTCAGACTGCGGCGGTTGTCACGCGCCAGTTGCGCCAGGGTTTGGCTGGTCTTGGCGTTGCGTTTGAGCCGGGCAGCGCGGCGGCCTTTGTGGTCGCCTATGAACCGGTTTGGGCGATTGGTACGGGCAAGCCCTCCACCGCGAGCGGAGCTGCTGCGGTGGTGCGTGAGATGATCCGCCCGACGCTGGCGGATTTGTTTGGAGACAGCACGGCTCAGTTGGTGCGCGTCTTATACGGCGGTTCGGTGAACGGCAAGAATGCAGCAGAATATTTCGGCGAGAGCGAAATTGACGGCGCTTTGGTGGGCGGCGCCAGCCTAAAACTGGCTGATTTCACTCAGATCATCCAGGCTGCGGCTCGTTAACGGGTCTGTTCAGCGGATATATGGCTGTTAACCTGGATGGCCTGGTCTGGCTGTTTTGCAGCCTGGCGCCGCTCCTGGTTTTGCAGCGCCGCCTGCATCGCGAGATTCAGGCGGTGTTTTTTATCATCACACGGCGGCTGGATATTGCTATCGTGTTGTTTTCGCTGCTCTTTTTCCCTGGGGTGTTGTTGCACGAGGGCAGTCATTACAGTATGGCGCGCCTTTTAGGCGTCCGCACCGGGCGGTTTTCACTGATTCCACGGCCATTAGGCGACGGTAAGCTGCAACTCGGATATGTGGAAACCGCTTCGGCGGATTGGCTGCGCGAGGCCTGGGTGGGTATGGCGCCGTTAATCAGCGGAGGCTTGTTTGTCGCCTATGCCGGATTGTCATGCCTGAAAATCGTCTCCTTGGGGCAGGTGTTACTAACCGGCAGCCCGCAAATGTTCTTCAATTCTCTCAAAACAGTCACAGCGCAGCCTGATTTTTGGTTGTGGTTCTACCTGGCGTTGGTGGTGAGCAGCACGATGCTGCCCTCGGAATCGGATCGCCGCGCCTGGCTGCCGCTCGGCTTGATCTTGGTGTGCTTGCTGGCGATCAGCTTGTTGGCAGGCGCCGGCCCCTGGTTATATGCTCATCTGGCTGAGCCACTGAATCAGGTTTTTCGCTCGATTGCGCTGGTCTTTGGGATCAGCGCGGTCTTGCATCTGGCGCTGCTGCCATTCATCTGGGCTTTTCGCCGCTTGCTGGCGCGTTTATTGGGTTTGGAAGTGGTGATATAATCCTATTCCTGTCAGGTAGATTGTGAAATGACCAGTAACTGGTATGCATTACGTAGCAAGCCGCGCAAAGAGGATGTTGTTTGGCGACAGGTGTTGGATAATCAAGACCTGGGTGTGTTTTACCCGCGCCTGCGTATCCATCCGGTTAACCCGCGCTCGCGCAAGGTCGTCGCCTATTTTCCAGGCTATCTCTTTATCCAGGCAGATTTAGAGCAGGTGGGCGTGTCTACGTTTCAATGGATGCCGCATACGCTGGGCCTGGTCAGTTTTGGCGGCGAGCCAGCGGTCGTGCCAGATCACCTGGTGCAGGCGATTCGCCAGCGTGTGGAACAGATCAACGCAGCCGGCGGCGAACTATTTGAAGGCTTGAAACAAGGCGACAAAGTCTGGATCAGCGATGGTCCATTCCGTGGCTTTGAGGCGATCTTCGATACTCGTTTGCCAGGCAGCGAACGCGTGCGGGTGCTGTTGGAATTCCTGGGTAATCGCCGGCAGGTAGCCATTGAGTTAGAAGCCGGACAGATTAAGCAAATCAATAAAGTCAGATAGGGATGGGTTAGGATAATGAAGAAAGCGTTGATTACAGGCATCACCGGCCAGGATGGTTCGTACCTGGCGGAGCTATTGCTCTCCAAAGATTATGAAGTGCATGGGCTGATTCGCCGCGCATCTACATTCAACACGGGTCGTGTAGACCATATTTACCGCGACCCACATCATCAAAATGGACAGCGGCTATTGCTTCACTATGGCGATATTGGCAATTCCGGCAATTTGACCGACCTGATCTATAATCTGCAGCCGGATGAAGTCTATCATCTGGCTGCGCAAAGCCACGTGCGGGTCAGTTTTGACATGCCCGAGTATACCGGCGATGTGACCGGCTTAAGCACTTTACGGGTGCTGGAGGCTTTGCGTAAGAGCGGTTCGAAAGCGCGGTATTACCAGGCTTCCTCCAGCGAGATGTACGGAAGCGCCAAACCCCCTCAAAATGAACAGACGCCCTTTGTGCCGCAAAGCCCTTACGCTGCGGCTAAGTTATACGCCTATTGGATCACCCGCAATTACCGCCAGGGCTATGGCTTATTTGCCAGCAATGGCATCTTGTTCAATCACGAATCGCCGCGCCGTGGAGAAACATTTGTGACGCGTAAGATCACCCGCGCCGTGGCGCATATCCTGGCCGGTAAGCAAGAGACCCTGTTCCTGGGCAACCTGGATGCCCGGCGCGACTGGGGCTACGCGCCAGATTATGTGGCAGCAATGTGGAAAATGATGCTTTGTGACCAGCCCGACGATTTTGTGGTTGGTACGGGAGAAGCCCATTCCGTTCGCGAATTCCTGGACGAGGCTTTCGGGTATGTCAATCTGGACTGGCACGCGTATGTCCAGATTGACCCGCGCTATTTCCGCCCGACCGAGGTAGATTTTCTCCAGGCCGATTTTTCCAGAGCCAGCCAGGTATTAGGCTGGGAACCGCGCGTCTTTTTCCGTGACCTGGTGCGCATTATGATGGATGCCGATATGGAGCTATTGGGTCTGGAGCCGCCTGGGGAAGGCCGTCGGATCCTGGAGACTCGCCATGGCGCGTGGCATCGCTGGCAGGATCAGGTTGTAACGATGGGGAAATAAAACCCCCGACCGGGTTGTCTTGGAAGTTTTCAGTTGGATTGGATCGTGCGTGAAAAACACAGTCGTCAGGCTATTTTCCTCACGCATCGTTCAGCTTATCACAGGGCTGACAGTCGGTTTGATTTGTCTTTATCTGGCATTCAAGAATATCGCCTGGTGGGAAGTGCAAAAGACAATCCTGCAAGCCGATCCGACCTACGTCTATCTGGCGCTGGGCATTACCACCGCCAATGTTGTACTGAAAATCTTGCGTTGGCAGATGCAGCTTAAAGCAGATAACTCCCGCTTGCCTCTGCGGGGCGTCTCTACTTCGTTTCTTTCTGCCCAGATGTTGAACGTGTTAGCGCCGATCCGATTGGGAGAATTACAGCGGATTTACGTAGTAGGCGGCTCGGGTTCGACGCACGGATTTGTGCTGGGGACGATTGTGACCGAAAAATTCCTGGATTTGCTGGCCTATGCTGGATTGATCGGGGTACTTTTTTTGTGGATACCGTTGCCAGAATGGCTCGGAGGGCCGGCAACCGCGCTAATCGTCATTACACTGATCCAGGCGGCATTCTTGTTCATTTTTGCGCTCAAGCGCAGTTTTTTTATCGGGTTGGCAGAATGGTTTAGTCAACGTTTTTCGACTTCGTCTCAAGAGTATTTGCTGAGCAATCTCCACGCTGGATTTGATTCATTAGATATCATCCGGCAACCGGTCATTGCCTTGAAGCTGTCTCTGCTTACGGCCTGCATCTGGTCAGCAGCCTTGATTACCAATTATTGGTTGCTATTGGCGCTGGATATTCAAGCGCCTCTGGCGGCCAGTTTGTTAGTGTTGATTGCGGTCCAGGTCGGCATCTCGCTGCCTGCCTTGCCCGGCAAGCTTGGCGTCTTTGAACTGAGCTGTATTCTGGCGTTGGATTTTTTTGGGGTGAGCCGGTCATTTGCGCTGAGTTACGGTATACTGTTACATGCTGTTGTATTGATTCCGGTTTTGATTCCGGGATTGTTTTCATTTTTATATTTGCAGTTAAGCAATGCGCCACTGCTCCCCCGGCCACCCGGCTCTGGAGCTTCGTAATCTTGCGCCGTTATTTTGAGAGGGATGGTATGCGTTCTATCTTATTTATCTGTGCGGCGAATATATGCCGCTCTCCGCTGGCGATGGGTTTATTTTCCATGCTGACGCCGTTGCAAACCGGTGAATGGCGGATTGCCAGCGCCGGGGTTTATGCTCCTGTAGGATACCCAGCCGCCCAAAATACGCTGGCGCTGCTGAAGCAAAGAGGTCTGGATCTCAATCAACATCGCTCGACACAGATCACGCTGGAAATGGTGCAGGCTTCAAACCTGATCTTGACGATGGAACGCGGCCAGAAAGAAGCTTTACAGATCGCCTTTCCGGATCATAGCCAAAAAATTTACCTGCTATCTGAAATGATCGGGGAAGACTGGGAGATTGCCGATCCGGTAGGAGGCTCTTACAGCGACTTTGAAGATACGGCGCGGGACATCGAACATATTCTCACCACTGGATACGACAAAATTATTCGCCTGGCTGGCGAGACGGAAAGCGCAGAATGAGCCGGACGGCTAAACAGGACCGGTTGATTCTCGGTCTGGCGTTATTGGCGGCTATCTTGCATGGATGGATTTATATCTTCCTGATGCCGCCCTGGCAACACTACGATGAGCCGAACCATTTTGAATACGTTTGGTTGGCGGCTAACCTGGACCGCCCTCCCGTGCCGGAAGACTATAATCCCAAGCTCAGTCGCCAGGTGTTGAAATCTATGCTGGCGCGCGGTTTCTTCGATCATCTGGAATACAAACCTGTTATCGGTCCGCCGGTCGAGAAGGTTAAATTACCTGGGTATTCGCAGCTCGCCGAACCGCCCTTGTATTACTGGCTGGCTTCTCTGCCGGCGCGCCTGGCTGCGGAGCGGGGCGTCACTGCCCAGCTTTACGCCGCTCGCCTGGTCTCGCTGCTGTTATTAGCCATGACGGTGCTGGCGTCCTGGGCGATTGCCGGCGAACTGACCCAGGCGGGACATTCCTTGCGTTGGATGCTGCCAGTGACGGTCGCTATGACGCCGGCGTTTGTGGACTTGATGACGGCAGTTAATAATGACTCCCTGGCAATTGCGGTCGCCTCGTTTTTCTTGTGGATGAGCGTGCGCCTGATTCGCCGTGGTTTTGACTGGTTAGGGTTCTTCGGTTTAACCCTGCTGGGCTTGGTGACTTATTTTGTCAAAAATACGGCTATGCTGGCGCTGGTCGTTTATCCAGTAGCCTTATTATTTAGCCTGTTGCGTGGGCGTTGGCGCAAGCTGGTCTGGGCAATGCTGGCGCTGAGTCTGTCGGCTGGCCTGGCGGTCAGCCTGCGCTGGGATGACGCTTTTGCTTGGTATCGTAACACCGCTCAGGCAGCGGCGATCCGCCAGGTAAGCGACCAGGCGGCGCATGGCAGCCATGTCTTCGCGCTCAATGTCGGGGCGCGTTCCGCCGGCCGGCGCCAATCGCTGGTCTTTCAAAACCTGCCGGTGGAAATCAGCAAAGAATTGGCGGGCAAGTGGGTCACCTTTGGCTATTGGATTTGGTCTGACCAAGAAATCCGGACGCGCTCTCCAATCCTGAAAACCACCGGTAAACCTATTTCGGAACAGATTTCGCTTACTCCAGAGCCAGTCTTTTACGCTTTTCAGGCGCTTCTACCTGCCGACACCGACCGGATATGGATCTACCTCTCGCCTGATGCGCCGGAATCTGGCTCGCTCCACATTCAATATGATGGCCTGGTACTGGCTGAGGGACGCCGTCCGGTGACCGAACTTCCCCAATTTGAGCAGGCAGACGGTAGCCAGGGTCAGTGGGGCGGGCAGCCTTTCCAGAACCTGATCCGCAACGGTTCGGCTGAAAGGGCCGGCCTTCGCTTTAGCGCCGGGATGGATAGCCTGGGGGCGCGTTTCTTGCCCGACCACGCCCGGCCCTCTTTGCTGTTGGCTTCGTTGTTTGACACGCAAGGCAGCCAGGATGTATATCCGGTAACGCTCAAGCATCTCTTCCGTACTTTCTGGGCGCAGTTTGGCTGGGGGCATGTCCCTCTTGTTGCTGAGAGTGGTTATCAAATTTTGTTCCTCCTGACCATCGCCAGCCTGGTCGGCGCCCTGTTGGGCGCGCTGCGAGCGGGGTGGCGCGCTCCCTGGGATGTCATCTTTACCTTGGCTCTGGGCGTCTTGGTCGCTTTTCTATTAACCCTGACGCGCGGCGGAACCTACCTGGAATGGTCTGGATTTTATATCGCGCCAGCGCGTCATATTGACCCTTTTGTGATTCCGCTGCTGTTGCTGTTTTGTTCCGGCTGGCTCGAGCTTGTCCTGCTGGTTGCGAAATTCTGGTTGAAGCTTACGCGTCGCCAGAGCGTGGAATGGAAATCTGGCTTCACGCCAGCTCTGGATAAAGCCTCTCGCTTGTTGGGCAGCCTTTACATTGTGGGTTTTCTGGGGCTAGATATGTTTTCGATTATCAGCATTGCTCGCTATTATGGTTATCTTTAAAGCGGGCGAGGCGATGTCTTTATCGGGGATCACCCTGGCTGTTTAAGGAGGAACGAGTGCTTCGCTATCCTATCATATCCAAATTGAGCTTATCAGGGTTGACGCTGCTTTTCCTGGTCGGTTGCAACACCGGGGCTAAAGTGACGCCTGTACAGCCGCCCCAGTCGGCTACAGCCTCCACTTTGGGGATCGCGCCGACTTCGGACAAATTCTCGGCTTCCGCAGCGCAGGAGACTGCCGCGCCTGCGTTGCAGATCCCTCAGGCTCAGCAGACGCTGCTGGCTTCGCCGCAATATCCCCTGCCGGGCATCGAGTTGAGTCCGATGGATTCCATAAGCCTGGACCTGGTAGCCCAGGCTGGCGCCTACTGGATCCGGCGCAACACACTGCTTTGGTCAGCGGTTGAACCGCAGGAAGGTCAGCGCAACTGGGGCGCACTGGCGGCGTTGGAGCAGGAATTACAGAATGCCTCCGCCCGAGGTTTGCAAGTGGTTTTGGTGGTGGGCAGCACACCTCCCTGGGCGCAGAAAGTAGCCGGTTCGTCCTGCGCGCCGGTGGCTGAAGATAAATTGGCCGCTTTCGCCCGCTTTGTAAGCGATGTGGTTAAAAGGTATAGCGCCGCGCCGTACAATGTTAAATATTGGGAAATCTGGAACGAGCCGGATATTGCCCCCGATAAAGTCGCGTCGGATAGTATTTATGGCTGCTGGGGCGACGATACCGATATTTACTACGGCGGCGGATATTATGCCGAGATGCTAAAGCAGGTCTATCCGCAGGTAAAGGCGGCTGACTTCCAGGCGCAGGTGTTGGTGGGCGGTCTGTTGCTGGATTGCGATCCGGTAAATCCCCCGCCTGGCGAGCAGTGTATCCCGGCGGGTTACCTGGAGGGGATCCTGCGTAATGGCGGCGGCGATTTCTTCGATGGGGTCAGCTTTCATGCTTATGACCATTATACCGGAGGGTTGAAATACGAAAACCGCAACTGGAACAGCGCCTGGGATAGTTCGGGGCCAGTGGTGATCGCTAAAGCGCGCTTCTTACGCAGCGTATTGGCCGCTTATCGCCACCCAGATAAATATCTGCTGAATACCGAGGCGGGAATACTCTGCGGGCGCGATGAAAGTGAACCGCAATGCCAGAGTGAGGAATTTGCCCTGGTTAAGGCTTATTACGTTGCCCAGGCGAATGTGGTCAGTCTGGCCGAAGATTTACGGGCGAATATCTGGTTTAGTCTGACCGGTTGGCGTGGAACGGCATTGGTGGATGCACAAGGCAAGCCGAACTCGGCTTACCAGGCTTTTCAGTTCAGCGCTAACCAGCTTAAGGGGGCTGCTTTTGTCCGCATCCTGTCCGATTTTCCCGGTGTGCGGGGTTATGAATTTCAGCGCAATGGGAAGAAGTTGTACGTCTTATGGGCTTTGGAAAGAAAGGCGCAACCGGCGCTGTTCGATCAGGCTCCCCAGGCGATTTATGATGTCTTCGGTCAGACGCTCACGCCCGAATTGACGGTTAAGGTTACGCAGCGCCCCATTTATGTTGAGTGGAATCAATGATTGTCGGTTTCAGACCTGACAGGTTTTAAAAACCTGTCAGGTCTGGCGCTTATTGAATCTGTTCTTGTAAGGCCTTTACAGCCGCTTCCAGTACGCTATCTACAGCGCCCAGGACGCTATCTGTCGTTACCGGCACGGTGACATTGGGGACAACGCCGCTGCCTTCGATGACGATCTGCCCATCCGGCGTCACCGACCTGCCAGTGGGAAACTGCATCGAGAATCCATCCGGCAGTGTATATTGTCCTAGCCCGACTTCGCCGAAAGCGCCTGCGGTTGGATAATTTCCAACCACCAGCGAGCGATTGTCTTGCTGCATGGCATAGGCGAAACCTTCACAGGCGCTGACGCACTCTGGGCTGACCAGCACCGCGAGCGGCCCGTTATAGTAGAGCGGGGCGGGTTTGATCTTGGTCGGGTAGCCGCTTGCTTCGAACTGGCGCGAATTTTCATTGTAGTAATAGCCATCATACAGGGTCTTTTCTTGATCGAAGAAGTAACCCGCAAAATCCATCGCCAATCCCATCGAGCCGCCGCCATTTGAACGCACGTCAATAATCAACCCCGACACTTCGTTATCTACCATATTCTTGATGTAACGCTCCCACATCTTTGCCATCAGGCTGTAATCGTCGCTGAAGGTAGTGATGCGGATGTAACCCAGGCCAGAGTCGAGGATATAGCCAGTGATGGGCAGTTCCAGCATGTCTTGATTAAAGCTGGGCATTGCCGCAAATAGCGAATCGTACTCGCTTTGCGCCTGCAAGCTGGCTGTCTTTTCTGCGCCGCCCGAGTTCTGATACTTGATTTCAACTTCAGTATCCGGCGGCACCCGGGTCAGGAAAGTCACCTGCGCCAACAGGCGCGTGTGGTCGGCTGAATACGGGCCGAAGCCGGGGATGACCTGTTTGACAGTATCTATCACAGGCTGACCGTCCCAGCTAATGATCTCGGCGCCGCGTTCGATGCCAGCCTGTTCGGCGGGCAGGCCGGGCAGCACATCCGAGACAACGATGCTCTGATCGCTAAGGAGTTGTAATACCAGGCCAAACCCCCCGCCATAGTTGGCGTAGAACACATCGCGGTCAAGAGTCACATTGACATGTCCGTCAGGGATCTGGTTCACAAACTTGCGCAGCGCGGCGTAGAAATCCTGGCCGGAATTGGCTTGCTCGAAATTTGGTTTACTTTGTTGGTAAAGGGCATCCCAATTGATCCCTTTCTCTTTGGTGAAAGGATATTCCACTGAGGCTTTCTTGAACAGCGCTTCAAAAGCCTCGGCGTAACTCATGCTGGAATAATCCTTCACCGCGCCGGCGCCTTCGTTCAGCGTGAGGCTCGGATTCGCCTCCTTGTAAAAGCGGAAGGGTTCCTTATTCAAATCCACCAGGTTATATCCAGCCGGGATGGGGTCGGTTGGGTCGTCAGCAGTAAACAACTTGCCGTCCGCGCCGAAACCCGTTGGAAATCCTTGCTGGTCGTCCGTCGCCCATACGAGCAGGATGCCGCCGATGATCTCATCGTGCTTTTCTGGATCGGTGATGGCAGATGAATAGGCGGTTGACCAGCCCTTGCCGTCGCGCTCTTCCAGGAATGGCCCACCCCAGGTATTGGACCAGTAGGCGATTTGAAAGATCTGTACACCTGCTTCGGTTTTACCATTATTGTCCACGTCCACCTGGGTAGCCTGAGGTACTTCGGGTAACGCAAGCGAGTAAGTCAATTTCTTCTCGGCATCCAGAATCACTGGTCCGATGGTTTGCCCGGGCAGCGCGAAACGGAATTCTCGGTCGCGCTGGACAAAACCGGCCTCGTCTTCCAACATCACAAAAGGTTCGGAAACGGAATTTAGGAAGAAGGGCGAGGTGTAGGGGATATCCCCGTTGATCAGCACCGGTTCATTCGGTCCGCCGCTAACCGCCGGAATCTCCAATTGCGGAGTGCGAGTGGCGGTCGGCGCTGGCCCAGCCGAGGTTGACTTGGCTGGCGAGCTTGAACCGCCCGAAGTGGAAAATGTGCAGCCGAGGACCGCGATGAGCAGTACGACCAGGGATGTAAAGAACGGCTTGGTTTTCATCTGGATTCACCTGTAATCAAAAAATGAGCATTATGGAATGGCGTTTTATCGGTCTTTCTCGCTGATCTCCGCCAACTTATGGGACAATTCGTCCAATTGATTATACAATCTTTGCAGGTCGTCGTGCGTGGGAATCTGGTTTTTGGCAAAAGAAAATAGCTCCCGCCAGCGGATCAAATCGGTCAGGAAGCTGTGCGGCAGCCGGACAGCCTGTTTTTTTTCCTGTTCCAGGATGATCTGCGCCAACGTATAGGCGGTTAAATCTTCTCCGCTGGCGTTATCCACCACCTGAATTTCACAGCCCTGCTGGATCAACTCGGCCACACCGGCCAGCGTAATATATTGTTTCCCAACCGTGTCATACAGCTTACGGTTGAGATATCGTTTTATGACTACCATGCCAGGCAGCGGCGGGGGTCAGGATTTCTTCAATTCGTCAATCTGTTTCGACAACGCGGCGATCTTTTCGCTGAGCGCTTCCACGTCGGACCTGGTTGGGACGTTCAGCCGCTCCAGCATACTCTCCAGATGACGGGTGAATTCGTCTTCGACTTTGCCCACCCGGTTCTTGCGTTTGTCCATAATTTCCTGGACAAGCTTTTTGCCATCCTTTTCGGCAATTTCGCCGCGCTCGACCAGGCGGGTAACCAGGGATTCAACCTCATCCTGAGCAATTGCCGCCGCGCCGATGGTAGCTAACAGCACGCGCCGCAGCGCCTCTAACATCTGGGGCTGGTTTCTGTCTTTCGATTCGTCTGCCTTATCGGCAGCTTGTGTTTTTGCTGGCATGGTAGTACTCCTCTTTCAGCGTTACTGAGTTGAACAATCGGATGACGGATAAAAATTATGACGCACCGCGTCGTAAAAAGTATAGCACCCCGGATAGGGTGAGTCAAGCGGAAACTCCAGGCAATCTCGATCAATAATCGTGTAAAATGTCTATCAGTTATAGATAACCCCGGAGACCTGAGCTTTATGAAATGAAGATATTATCGCTTAGCGATAGCGTCGTTCCGTTCATTTACGGGCCGCAGGTGAAGCGGCGTTTCCAGGGCGCCGAGCTGCTGCTGGGCTGTGGCGACCTGCCTTACGCTTACCTGGAATATGTTTTTGACGTGCTCAATGCGCCGCTGTATTTCGTGCGCGGCAACCATGACGAAGTCATGGAATATGGCGACGCTGGTCAGCGCGCCTACCCTCACGGTGGAATTGATTTGCATGCCAAAGCGCAGGTATATAAAGGTCTGACGCTGGCCGGGGTGGAGGGGTCGTTGCGTTACCGGCCGGGGATGTTTCAATATTCCCAATCGGAGATGTGGCTGCATGTTTTTAAGCTGGCGCCAGCCTTACTGCGCAACCGTCTGGCGCGCGGGCGCTATCTGGACATCTTCATCAGCCACGCACCGCCAGCGGGCGTGCATTGCGAAACCGACCTGCCACACCAGGGGATCGAAGCATTCCGCTGGCTGATCGAAGTCTTCAAGCCGACTTACTTTATTCACGGCCACATTCACATCCATCGTCCAGATGCGGTGCGTGAAACGCTGGTCGGTCGCACGCTGGTGCTTAATACATATGGTTTTCGGGAAATTGAGATTGAACTGCCGGCCTGAGCAGGGGCTGGTCAGCGACAGATAAGCGTCGGCCAGGGTGATTCGCGCAAGATTTGATCCACTGTGCTGCCCAGCGCCACTTCCAGCAAGGGGGAAAAGCCATAACCGCCCATGATAATAAAATCGCACATTTCTTGTTGGCAGAGGCGCAGGATTACCTCTGCCGGCTCGCCCGATTCCAGGAAATAGCGCGCCTGGACGTTGCGCGCGGCGAAGTAATCTTTTACTGGCTGAAGCGCGGCCTGGTTATTCCGGCTATCCTCGCTCACTGACAATACTTCAAGTGGAATCGCCCATTCGCTGACCAGGTAAGCTGCCACATACATCGCTTCCTGGGCTTTCGGGCTACCATCGTAGGCGAGCAAGGCGTGGCTGAGCGGCGAAGAAGTTTGCGGAGTAGCCAGCACCGGTCGTGGGCAGCGCAGGATCAGGTTGCGGAAGCCCGAACTGACCCTGGCAAACGGCTGGGGAGAGGGAGGATAGCTGAGGTTTACCACCACCAGATCGGCGGCAGCGGCGCGCCGGCAGGTTTCTTCTACCACTTCGCCGGTGGTGATCACCAACCTGCCCTGCACCTGGCTTTCAGCGCAGCGGCGGACGAATTCGTTTTGCAGGTCTTCCAGCAGGCTTTCGTCGGCGTCGGTTTCTGGCGGTAACACATGCAAGCCGTATAAGGCGGCCGATTCATGTTGCGCGACGACGATGGCCTGGCTGAGTGCGCACCAGCCATCCGCCTGCCCGTTGATCGGTACCAGCAATTCTTGCAACAGGCGCTCTGCCTGCCAGGTTGCGCGTTGTTCTCGCCATTGACCAGCAGGCGGGCCGCTTTCCAGTTCGTCTGGCAACATAATGTCCAGTATTTTGTTACCCAGGCGGCTGACCCAATTCGGTTTTTGCTCCTCTAACAGGTGGTTGGCTGCCGTCTCCGTCCGCACCGGGAAGCCAAATTCATCTTCCAGTTGGGCGCGGTGTTCAGCGATCCACAAGTACAAATCGGCCTCAGTGCGGTTGGGAAACTTGCGCAGCATGCCGCGCCCGCGAATGATCTTGGCTACAGGTAAATAAACGGCGTCATACCAATGCGCCACAGCCTCTTCATACGGGATAGGGCGTTGAAAGTCAATGCCCATGAAATAGCGATGGACTTCAATGTGTTCCAGCAGCTCGGCATACTGTCCGGGAATGCTGACGCTCAGTTCGGCTTCAGGACGCAGTTGGGTCAGTCGGGTCTGGTTAAGAAATTGGCTATATTCTGCTTTGAGGATCAATTCATCCGGCTGGATATCCGGGGTTAACGGAACCTGGCTGTGTACCTCCGTCACATAAGCCTGGATATACTTTGCGCCCATTTCGCGTGCAACCGAGACGCGGTGATTGCCATCTTGCACAAAATACACTGCGCCGATCTGGTAAACCTGGATCGGCGGCAGTCCAATCAATCCGCTGGCTGCCAGCCGCACGCGCGCCCAACGTTCGGGTTGGACGTGCTGGCGCGGCAGAAAATCGCGCGTAAAATCGGCGTATCGCCCGACGCTGCCGACAATGGCATCCAGGGGAATGTCACGCACACCGCGTTCCGTGCCTCCCTGGAGATGAAATTTTTGGCGCACTTCGTCGTAGGAGAGCAACTGGTTTGATTCTCCGGTCAGGCGCGCCAGCAGCTCCTT
>Ga0172371_10003021_pt1 | contig 26344 bp, 23 predicted proteins | sample Lak12m_FD_114543 | JGI IMG/M metagenome (GOLD analysis project Ga0172371, IMG submission 114543) | Freshwater microbial communities from Kabuno Bay, South-Kivu, Congo - kab_022012_12m | ecosystem: Environmental > Aquatic > Freshwater > Lake | place: Democratic Republic of the Congo: South-Kivu... | reverse complement strand
GGTCAACCCGTCGCGGCGGGCTTGGTGGCAAAGTCCACTTCATAATTCAACTCGGTATGCTTGCCGAGACACGATTCAATCTGGAAGCGGTCGGCGCAGCGTTTGATGTTCGCCAGGCCCATGCCGGCGCCAAAACCCATTTCGCGCACTTTTTCGGAGGCGGTCGACCAGCCCTCTTTCATCGCCAATGTGATGTCGGCAATGCCCGGCCCGGAGTCGACGGCACTGACATGAATATGATCCGGGTAGACGCGCGCGATCATGCGGCCGCCCAGCGAATGAATAATGATGTTGATTTCGGCTTCGTACATGGCGACGGCGACGCGGCGAATGATGGCGGGGTCGACGCTGCGGGATTGCAGGTATTTTTTGACGGCGCTCGAGGCGCGCCCGGCATTTTCGAAATCATCCTTTTCCACCGTGTACTCGAGCACGGTCACGTTTTGGGCCGCATCGCGTTGGGCCTCGGTCGGTTGCAGCGATCGTTCGCGTTTCTCGGCCTGCATCGCCACTTCCTGCAGCATCTCCAGCAATTTGCGCACAACATCCCAGTGCGTGATCAGGCCGACCAGTTCGCCGGCCTTGTTCAGCACCGGCAGGCGGCCAAAGCCCTTGCTTTCCATCTCGTCAATCGCTTTCACAACCGAGACGTGTTCCTCGACGGTGAAGACCTGCCGCGTCATTTTCTCGGCGACGGGCTTCTCAATCTCGCCGCAATCGAGCGCGCGAATGATGTCGTCCAAGCTGACAATGCCCACCAGCCGCGCGGCCTCGACGACCGGCACGCCGGACACTTTGCGGTCGCGCATGATATGCTGCACGTCGCGCAGCGTATTGGTGGGTGTTGCGGTGTAGAGCGTGCGCGTCATGACGTCGCGCACTTTGAGCTGATACATCAGCTCGCTGACAATCGAGATATCTTGCGGATCCGTGGTGGTCGGAAGCAGCGCGGACGTTTCAGTCATGGGGCGCCGCCCGTTTAGGCTTTCTCGAGCCCGTGGCCGGCCAGGCGGCAACAGGCCTCGAACAGCGGCAAGCGCGTGCAAAGCAACGGAATGCCATGGACCTTGGCCATGCCAATCGCTTCCTGCGGTGGATACTTCGCGCGGCAAAACACAATCGCGACGCCGCCCATCAATTCCGCCGTGCGCACCACTTGTGGCGTGCACAAGCCGGTCAATAAAATGAAGTTGTGCTTGGACGTGGCCAGCACGTCACTCAACAAGTCGGAGGCCGCCACCGATTCGACGGTCTTGTCCAGATCGTCTTCACCGACAACGAGTTCGGCGTCCAATTTCGCCATACATTCACGTACAGTCATGCAATATCCGCGTCATGGGCTAGTTGCCTATGATTTTACACAATTGCGCCGCGACATGCAAGTGGGCCGGCGCCGGCGCGGCCCTTTGACGCACAGGCGTGCAATAGTGTACAATACTCATGCGGGCAAATGGCGACCTGCTGTTTTCCTGCCGACTAACTATGTACACCACTGTTATGCACCTCCAGACCGCCATTCTTCGCCTGGGCATTGTTGTTGTGCTGGCCGCCTGCGCGACGCACGCCGCCTCCTCGTTCATCTCCAACGGCATGCCCTATCTGGTGACCAGCCACGGCATTTACAAACTCGGCAAGCGGCCGTATCCAGCGGGGACGCGCGAGAAATTCATTGCGGAAGGGCGCGCACTCGGCGCGCTGCCGGCGGATTTTGTCGTGCGGCATACTCTGCGCGGCGCCGTCGACAACGGCAGCGGCCTGCCCCCGATCGGCGACCAAGGCTCGGAAGGCTCGTGCACCGCCTGGGCCGGCACGTATGCGGTCAAAACTTATTACATGAAAAAGGCGAATCCCTCCTTGAATCTCGCCTTGGCGCAAAATCAGGCCTCGCCGCGCTTTGCCTACAATTTGTACAACGGCGGTGTTGACGATGGCGGCTATGGTCATGAGCCCTTTGAAGTGTTCATGCGCTATGGCTGCGCCTCGATGAGCGCCATGCCCTACACCGCCGGCCAAGTCACCACCTTGCCCACCTGGGCAAAATTCATGGACGGCTTGTACCGGCGCACGACCAACTATGTGTGGCTGTGGGATTGGAAGCCCAACGCCGCGAAAATCGCGCAGGCCAATGCCTGGTTGGCCAACGGCGGCGTGGCGGCGGTCGGCGTCTACGCCAGCGGCAGTTTTGACTCATGGAACACGGGTGACCCGCCGTGGACTGGCGAGGCCTGCACCATTGATGACATTGACCACATGGTCTGCGTCTGCGGCTACGGCGCGGGCTACTACAAGATCGCCAATTCCTGGGGCACGTCGTTTGGCAGCAATGGCTTCATTTATGTTTCGAGCAATTATTTTGTCAACTATTTTTCAGATTTCATGTTCCCCTTGGAAGGCAGCTACACCGCCGTCACGGCCTATGCGAAAGTGCGCGTGAACCACACGCGCCGCAGTGATCTGCGCAGCGCGCGGGTGTCGGTGCACGGCGCGACCGCCTGGAATTTTGCGCCCACCCCGCCGGATTACCCCGTTGGCGGCGCATTTCTGACGGACACACGCGACAACCTCGAGATCGCGACCGACCTCTCCTTTGCCAATTGGGTTTTGCCAAGTTGTGCCGTGACGGGCACGGTCGCCGATCTGGTCTCGTCATCGGTCGGCACGCTGACCTGGTTCAGTGTGGTCTATGACGGCGTCGAATTCACGGCCGGCACCACGCCGACGATTGTGCCCGACAACAACAGCGCCGGGGCCAGCGCGCGCGTCGTCGTGGTCATTCCGGAAGCCAGCTGCGCATGGGCACTCCTGCTGGCATGGCAGGTCCGGCGCCGGCATCCACGATCAAGACCGGTGTTCAGTATTCAGTAATTGGCATCCGGTTTAGGAGCCGATGCGGCAGATGCCCGGTGCTTGCAGTCATGACCGGGTTATGCTATAGTTTATCCAATGCAAACATGGTATCGTGGTGACGTGATTTTTAGCACTGGCAGAGCGCACGGGGCGCGCAGGCGCAACGTGGGGCACCGCCTTGCCGGGGTGAGTCTGCTGTGCGCGCTCGGCTTGAGCGGCTGCGGCAAGCAACCGCCCGTGCCCGCACCCGTGCCCGCGCCACCCGCGCCGGTCACCACAACAAATGTGAGCGTGGCCATATCCGACGGATCCGACCAGTTGGTGCAGACGCCCGAGGGCGTGTTTGTGCTCAACCAGCCCGCCGCGTTCAATGTGTTTTTCTCCAATCCGGCACCCGCCTTGATTTTGTTTTATGCGCGCACCTCGGTGCCCTGCGTCATGATGAGCGCCCTGCTCTCGCGGACGGCCACGAATTATCTCGAGCGCGTGCGCTTCGGCCGCGTCGACTTGTCGGACACCAACAGTACCGTGCTGGAAGCGCAATGCGCCGTGCGCGCCGTGCCCACGCTCATTTTTGTGCGCAACGGCCGCGAGCAGCACCGCTTGGTCGGCAAGACCGCGCGCGACCGGCTTGAGTATATGATCGAACGCAAATTACTGAGCCCCTGATCCACCCCCATGCCCATTTACACCTACGAATGCGCCGCGTGCAATGCCGAGAATGACATTCTGGTGGCCTCGGTCGCCGAGCGCGACACGCAGTGCTGCCCGAACTGCGGCAGCAAACGCCTGCGCCGATGTTTGACCACCTTTGCCGTTGGCAAGGCCGGCGCGGCGCAAGGCTGCGCCTTGCAGAATACCGGGCGCTGCCCGCCGGGCGCGTGCGCGTCTTGCCCGTCACAACACCTGGCATGAACCGTTTTGTCTTGTATGGCATAACCGTGTGGGCGCTGGCTGGCGCGCTGACGGCCGCAACGCCGTTTCACGCGACGGCCACGCTTGAACGCGGCAGCGCGACGGATGCGGTCGTCCAGGTGCGCATCGTGGTTCAACCAAAGCACCATATTTATGCGGACGCTTTCACTATCGGCGTGGCGGGCGGGGTCGGCATTGCCCATGCGACACTGGCAGCGCCCGTGACCAAATATGATCCGCTCAGCGAAGAAGATCGGGCCATGTATGAGCGCGATATCGTCGCGCAATATCTGCTGACCGGCGCGCTGGTGTATCCGCTGGCCGTGACCGTGCGGTATCAGGGGTGCGACGAGACCACCTGCTACATGCCGGAGACGGCCGTGCTGTCGCTGGGGCAAGGGCCAGCGGACAACGGGCAACGGCTGCTTGGAGTCCCGCCAACGGCGGGATCAACGGCTGCTTGGAGTCCCGCCAATGGCGGGATCAATGGTCAACAAGAGCAGATGCGCGGCACGGAGGCCGCTCCCTTGCTCAGTAATCAGTGGTCAGTGATCAGTGATCGGTCCGGAAGCGGCGTCAGCATGCGCGGCACGGAGGCCGCTCCCACATTGGAAATGCTAAGCATGTTTCGCGAACGGGCGCGCGGCGTCGGGTTCATGCCGGCCGACAAATTTCTTGCTTTGCTGGCTGCGCGCGACACCGCGCCCGCCAGCGAGGCCGCCATGTTTTCCCAGCACGGACTGTTGCTCTCGCTGCTGCTGATTCTGCTGGGCGGCCTGGCCTTGAATTTAACGCCGTGCGTCCTGCCGATGATCCCCATCAATCTGGCGATCATTGGCGCCGGCACGCAGGCCGGTTCGCGGCTGCGCGGCTTCGCGTTGGGCGGCGTGTATGGCCTGGGCATCGCCGTTGCCTATGGCGCGCTCGGCGTGCTGGTCGTCTTGACCGGTGCGCAATTTGGCACGATCAACAGCACGGCATGGTTCAATTTTCTGATTGCGGCATTGTTTGTCGTGCTGGCCCTGGCGATGTTTGATCTCATCAACATTGACTTCACCCGCTATCAACACGCCGCGGTCGGCGCGCGCGTCAAGCGCGGCGGGTTTGTCACGGCCTATCTGGTCGGCACGGTCGCGGCGTTGCTGGCGGGTGCGTGCGTCGCGCCCGTCGTCATTCAAGTGCTGGTGCTGGCCACAACCTTGTATGGCCGTGGCGTGCACGCGGGCTTGCTGCTGCCGTTCGTACTCGGGCTGGGCATGGCCTTGCCGTGGCCGCTGGCGGGCGCGGGCCTGGCGTGGCTGCCCAAGCCGGGTGCCTGGATGGTGCGCGTCAAGCAGGGCTTCGGCGTGTTGATCCTGGCCATGGCGCTGTGGTATGGCTACGAGGGCTATCGCCTGGCGCGCGGCGTGCCGGTGGCGGTCGCGGATAGCATCTGGGGCACGTCCGTCCCCGCCGCGCTGGCCGAAGCGCAGCGCACCCACAAACCCGTCCTCATCGACTTCTGGGCAACCTGGTGCAAAAACTGCCTGGCGATGGACAAGACCACCTTCAAAGATGCGCGGGTGCGCGCCGCCCTGGCTGCGTTTGTCCCCGTGAAAGTGCAAACTGAACAATTTGACGACCCGCGCGTCAAACCACTTGTAGATCATTTCAAACTTTTGGGATTGCCGACCTATATTGTGCTGGAACCACGTGAGGAGCTGTAACATGAAAAAACTCATTAAATGGTTGGTGCGCGTGACCGCCGTGCTGGTGGTCGTGGTCTTCGTCGCTGTGCTCGGTGCAATCGGCTTGACGATGACCGAGTGGTTTGTCAAGAGCATTGCTTTGCCCATGGTCAGCGACAAAACGCCGTATAACATTTCGCTGACCCACTGGCGCTTCCGGCCCTGGTCGTCATTGGCATTTCAAGGCTTGGTCGTCCGGCAAAAGGACATCCCGGCCGGCCGCGACAACACGATTGCGGAAGTGCGCGCCTTCGTGGCCCGCTATTCGCTGGCATCTTTCCTGCGCAAACATCCCGTGCTTGATTCGGTTGAAATTGACGCGCCGGTCATCGGTCTGACCAGCGTGCGCGCCCAAGCCGGCCCCGGCCAGTCCGCGCCCAGAGCGGTGCCGGTGACAGCGCCCGTGGCCAAGCCGGCGCCCGCATCCGCGCCCGCCAAGACCGCCAGCAAACCCAGCCACCCGCCCGCGCTCAACGCCCTGGCCCTGCCGTTCACTGCCAAGCGGGTGCGCATTAGCGACGCCGAATTCTCGTATCAAGACGATGCCGGCCTGCGCATCCAGGTGCGCGATATGAACCTGAACGCGCATGACCTTGGCCCGTCCCAGCACGGCATGATTGACTGCGCCGGCACGTTTAGCTATGCCGATGGCAAAGACATCGCGATCGAGCGCCTGCCGCTCGCGTTCAATGCCGATTGCACCTTGAACGAGTCGATCATGCCCAAGGCCTTGGTCACCAGTCTGGTGATTTCCAATGTGTTGGGGCGCGTCGGCACGATGGATTTGCGCTCGCTGGCAACCACCATCAATCTGGCCGTCCAAAGCCCGGACGCCAAGCAATTCACGGTCGAGCGCGCCGTGGCACAGGTCGACTGGCTCGATCACGCCCTGGCGCAGGTGCTGGTCACCGGCCGCTTCAACCTGCAGCAGATCACGGCTGACGGCATGATCAATGCCGCCCTGCGCCCGAGCCCGCTCTGGCAGATTTTCGTGCCCAAGAAAACCGGCATCGATATCAGCAGCACGCGCGCCGATCTGAACGTGATGGTCAATGCCGCCGAAAAAGGCCAGACGCTCAAAACCAAAGGTACGTTCAATGTGCAGGACCTCAAGCTCACGCCGCCCAAGGCATCGCCGCAAGGCATTGCGCCCATGAGCTTCGCCGGCGCCTTTGATGCCAGCCTCGATCAGCGCGACAAGACGTTTGTCCTGCCGCAGCTCAACGTCAATGTTTCGCAACGCAGTGTCCAGGTGGTGTCCATGCGCACGGAATCGCCGGTCTCGCTGAGCTGGGCGCCGGCCGGCACCAGCGCCCGGCGGCGCGATGACAGCGCGCGCGTGCGCCTGGATATCAACCAGCTGTATCTGCCGCAACTCAACGCCTTCATCGGCAACGACAAGACCAGCATCAATGATGGCGAACTGAGTGCCAGTCTTGTCTGCGACATCGCCAATCGCGGCGAGCGCATCGGCGTGCAAGGCACGATTGCCGCGGAAAACGTCGAACTGCGCAGCGGCAAAGCCAACTGGCGCAAGCTCACGATCAAGTCGCAGATTGCCACCGAACTCGACACCATGGCCTTGATCAATGTCCGCAAACTGAGCGCCGAAACCCTGCTGGACAAGCGCCCGCTCGGCACCAGCGCGGCCGGTGGTTATTACGACCTGCGCGCCGGCAGCAATCACTTGGCGCTGGCCGTCGCCAGGATGTCCAGTGAATTGGTGCGGCCGCTGCTCGATCCGCAGAACAAAAATCGCCGGCTGGACGGCTTGGTCATGACCCTGCAGGCAGCCACAGAAAACCGCGCGCCCCAACAAAAACCGCAGGATGTCGGCATCAACCTTACCATTGACAATCCCGCCCGCCGCTCGGTCACCGAATGGGACACGCTCAGATGGGATGTCAACGCCACCGTCTCGCCCAAGGAAGCCGTCATCAACACCTGCACCCTGCGCGTCAGCCCGGCCGCCTGGCAGGACAATCAAATCGCGCTCAAAGGCACGGTCCAGCTCAAGCCCGGTGCGACACCCAGCCAGCTTGAACTCAACAGCACGCGCTTTGACGCCACCGTTTTGCTCGACACCTTCATGCCCTTGAAGAAGAGCGCCGGCAGTGCTTTTCTGCGCCACGCACCGTTGCCGTGGGACCTTGCTTCGCTGTACGCCGCTGCCAGCGCGAATGATGCCATGCCCGCCCAGCCTGTCGCGCGCGCCGTCGCCGCCAGCGAACCAGCGGCGCTTGATTTGCAGGGCCGCGATCTCAATCTTGCCGTGCGCTGCGACGAGTTGCGCGCCCGCGAACTGCTCCTGCGCCCACTTCACTTTGACCTGGCCGTCAAGGACAGCATTGCCTCGCTCGTCTCGCGCAACGTGCGCCTGAACAATGGCGACGTGCACCTGAATGCCAGCGCCAATCTCAACGTGCCCGGCTTCACCTACAGCGCCACCGCCTTGGTGACCAACGTGCCGTTGCGGCCCCTGATCAACTCGTTCGTGCCCGACCAGCGCAATAAAGCCGACGGCCTGCTGGCGGTGGATCTCCGTCTGCGCGGCGCCGGCGTGACCAAACCCAGCCTGAAAAATGCGCTGCATGCGAATGCGCTGGCCACGCTCGAAAACGGCACGCTGCTCAATCCGATCATCCTGGGCGAAATCGGGCGTAGCCTCCACATTGCCAGTTTGCAGAGCATCAACATGGCCGATGCCGTTGTGCCGGTCTCTGTCAACAATGGCATGGTCGAGCTCACCGATGCACGCCTCAGCAGCAGCTCGATTCACGCCACCATGCGCGGCACCATGGATTTTGACCAGCGCCTGAACTTGCTGGTCTTCCTCGGCTTGAGCGGCACGGAAATCGTCAATATCTGCTCGACCTTCGGCGTCAAAATGCCGCTCACAAAAAATTTGAACCAAATTTACAACCTGCCCGTGCCCATCCCGATTCGCGGCACCTTGAGCAAGCCCAAAGTCGAGGCAACCTATAGTCAATTTCTCACCGACGTGGTCAAAGCCGTCGGCATGGAGCCCACCAGCCTGCTGCGCGGCGTGCTGGATTTCATTCCCAAGGGCCAATCGCCCAAGGTCGATCAAGGTCTTAAAATGCTTGAGGGCCTTTTCAAAAAGTAGTTGATCATGTACGACGTGCCGCGTCATGATGCGCCGGAGTCCGCCTGCCTGGTCGGGTTCGATCTGCCCGCCAATATCATCGCCGACCAGAACGTCAGCTTCGCGGAATTGACCGCCCTCGCGCTCACCGCCGGCGCCCGGCCCGTCGCCGAACTAATCTGCAAACGCGCCGCCATTCATCCCGCCTATTTCATCGGCAAAGGCAAGGCCGAGGAATTGGTCAAGTTGTGCCATGACCATGATCTGCACCTGGTCCTTGTCGATCATGATCTCGCCCCCGGCCAAGCCCGCAATCTCGAGCAAATGACCAATGCCAAGATCATTGATCGCACCGGCTTGATTTTGCAAATCTTCGCCCAGCGCGCCCGCTCGCGCGCCGGCAAATTGCAGGTCGAGCTGGCCCAGCTCGAATACCTGCTGCCGCGCCTGACGCACCTGTGGTCACATTTCTCGCGCCAGTACGGCGGCCTCGGTACGCGCGGCCCGGGCGAGACCCAGCTCGAAGTCGACCGCCGTCGCGTCCAGTTGCGCATCCGCCGTTTGCACGAACAGCTCGAGTCCGTCCGCAAACAGCACGCCGTCCAGCGCATCCGCCGTCAGCGCGCCGACATTCCGCTCGTCGCCCTGGTCGGCTACACCAACGCCGGCAAGTCCACCTTGCTGCACACCCTGACCGACGCCGACGTGCTGATCGAGGACAAACTCTTTGCCACGCTCGATCCCACTTCGCGCATCTGCCAGTGCCCCACCGGCGAACGCTTTATTTTCACCGACACGGTCGGCTTCATCCGCAACCTGCCGCACGGCCTCGTCGCCGCCTTCAAAGCCACCCTCGAAGAAACCGAGCGGGCCGATGTCTTGCTGCACATCGCCGACGGCACGGCGATCGACCTGGCCTCGCAAATCGCCGCCGTCAATGTGGTCCTGCGCGAAATCGGCGTGGATCAAAAGCCAACCGTGCTGGCGCTCAATAAAGTGGACAAGCTTTCGCACCACGAACGCCGCGAGTTGCACGACGCATATCCCGAGGCCGCCATGATCTCGGCCCAATATGGCTATGGCTTCAACGACCTGTTCGGCAAATTGCGCGCGCGCTTGCCAGCCACCATGACGCGCCTGCAATTGCGCATTCCTTTCCAGAAGTCGCTGCTGGTCAGCCGCCTGTACGAGCACGGCGAAGTCGTGACCGCGCAATATGCCGAGGATGCCGTGCTGGTGGATGCCTACGTGCCCGAGCACATGCTGGCCGACCTGCGCCGTTATCGCGCCAAGGAACTGAAATGAAAAGCGTCAATCGAAGGCAGAACATCAGTTTCATGCGCAAGCAGCGTCCGCAACCGCCGCCGCGCGCCAAAGGCCCGACGCCACCGCCAACAACAAAACGCAAATCGTGACCACACGCACGTGTGCCCTGTTGCTGTTCTGCGCCGCGTTGCTGCTCAGCGGCTGCGCCCGCCGCCCGGCGAAGTCGCCGCTCTCCCCCAATCCGACCAATCATATCCGTCCGATCCGTCCAATCCGTCCGATCACCCCGCCCCAGCCCGCCCCACCGGCCGCGCCCGCCCCGCCGACCGCCAGCACCGGGCAGGTGCTCGCCGCGCCCGGCCCGGGCAGTCTGCGCGGCCGCGTCATTCTGGCCAACGGCGCGCCGGTGACGGGCGCATGTGTCTGGGCCGAACAATTGACCGGCGCGGCAGTGCAAGACTGGCAGCGCCAATTGCGCACGCCGCTGAAAGCCGCGCCGGGCAGCGTGTGCGTCTCGGACGCCACTGGCGAATTTGTCATATCCACCGTGCCGCGCGACGCGGCATTTGTCGTCAAGAGTGCGCCGGCCATGCTGCCGCCGGCGCTGGCCGGGCCGTTCGGCGGCCAACATGCGCTGCCAGACTATGTGACGCTGACCATTCCGCTTGATGGGGGACGCCTGACCGGCACCTTCACCGATGACACCGGCGCGCCCTGCACCAATGTCATGATCTTTCACACAAAATATGCGCATGATCCAAACTGGCAGCATGACGAGCGTTTGCCGGTGATGCTGCAAGTTGATGCGGACGGATCATATTTAACGAAAATGCTGGCGCCAAAAGAATATGACTTCACGTTTTGTGCGCCGTGGTATCAGCCACTCACGCGCCGCGTCCTGATCCGCCCGGAAAGTGACGAGGCGCTCGATCTGGTGTTCCACGCCATTCCAGTCCTGACTGGCATTGTCGTGGACGCCAAGACCCAACTGCCCGTCATGGGCGCCGTGGTGATTAACACCGACAATGATAGTGAGGATTTCACCAACTGCGAAATCATCCAGACGACCCGCATGGATGGCCTGTTCACCTGCGTCATGCAAGGATACCTATATGTTATCTGTCGACATGCTGACTATGAAAGCGAGTTTTACCAATACCATGGCGCGCAACCGCCCAGCAATATTGTCATTGCCTTGACGCGCGAGACCGGCACCATCTGTGTGCGCGTGCAAACCCATGCGGGCGCGCCAGTCACCAACGGAGGTGTGCGGCTGGATCCCACGCCGTCACCCGCGAAAGACAGGTTTTTCTTCACTGATCGACTGTGCGGCGGCTCGGCCTTGTTTGAGCGCATTCAAACGCGCTATGCGCCGTATATCGCGAGTGCGTTTGATCTCGTAAAATCGCCGCCCATTCCGCTGGCACCGGGCGAGTACAAGGAAGTCTGGCTGACGTTGCCACCCATGGGCGCACTGCACCTGCGCTTCTCCGCGCCGGTCATCCATGGCGGCGGCGGCCCGCGTGACGAGTGGCGGGGTGTCTACGCCGTGTGCCATGGCGCACATGACATGCGCGAGTTTTATACCCCTGAAATGACGCCCACCCTCTGGCCCGCACGCGACATGCTGACCGGCGTCTATCGCACGGTCATCGGAGGCGACTGCGTCGCGCGCTGGGAAACCAATGTCGAGATTTTTGCCGGCGCAACCACCGTGCTCGACGTGCCCGTCCTGACCCAGGCGGTCGGCGTCATCGAGGGCAGCCTCACCACGCGCAATGGCCTGCCGATTTCCGGCTATATCACAGTGGATGGCGGCACCTTTCATCGCAGTTTTCCGCCCGATATGTTTCCGGATGGCCGCTTTGCCATTCGCGGCCTTGATCCGCAGACTGCCTATGACCTATTTTTCACGCCGGCACCCACAAACATTTATGTGCGCGCCGTGTTGCCCGGCGGCCCGCCGCTGCACCTCGTGATTGACCCCATGTACCGCCTGACCGGCACGGTCAAAGATGAAAACGGCACGCCGCTGCGCGCGCGTCTGGGCTTTCTCAATCTCGAGTGGAACTGTGACGGCGCGTTTCAAGTGTTCCCCGTCGCGTGCGGCCGGCATGTGCTGATTGTGGAAGCCGACGGCTATGCACGCGCATTTCAAGAGGTGGACGTCCAGGACGGCGACGTGGACGTGGGCGACATCATCCTGAAAGACCGCGGCGTCACGCTGCGCGGCAATGTCACGGACACGGCCGGCAATCCCGGCTCGAATACCTTTGTCGCAGCCAGAGGCTATTACGACGAGCGTGCCCGCGCCGCGCAGGCGACATGCTGGAACGACGTGCGCCGGCTGAACGGCGCACCTGGGTTTGAAATCCCCGCCGTGCCGCGCAATGTGCTGATCACCATCGGCGTCGGCCTGGACACGCCACGCGAGCTCGGCCGGCTGACGGCGGACACCGATTGCGGCACGCTGGTCATCAATCCGGCCACCGCACCGTGAAATCTGCTATTCCGCATAAGGCGGTGCGGCGGTTCTCGCTAAGAATCCCGCACCGACAAAGCCCGCAAATGAAAGTGTTCAAGAAAATTCTCTCGGTCTTGACCGCGCTGTCTTGGCTGCTTTTTCTCTTTGTGGACTATTACTGGCAGATTGTTATCACCAAGGCAGTATGCGATCAAAACGCAACGTATGGCGAAATGTATGGACCATTGTCTTTTCTTCGACCAATTGTTTTGATTACGGCGCTGGTCTTGACAGGCACGGCACTTTGCATGCTCTTTCTTGCCAAGAATGAACTGCATAAATGACCGGTGCGGGGCATACTCCCGGTTCCGCCGCCACGCGCAATCTAGTTGCTGCAATGCCGATGCTGGATGCTTGTTTTGGTGTGCTGTGATTGGCCGCGTGCGCGGCGCAGCGGTGCCCCAAGGGGGCAGGGCATACCAGCCCAGGGCAACGCCCTGGGTAGCGATGCATCCCGCACATTACCGCCCTGAAGGGGCGGGAGAAGGCAATCATGGGAGATTTCCTTCATCACCCTATGGATATGAACGTCCGTCATACCCGCGCCCCGACAGGGCGCGCTGATCATGCCGCGCATTTCCCAGGGCGATGCCCTGGGCTGGTATGCGCCGCGCCGTTGGCGCGACAGCGGCAATCATTGCTGCTTTCAGCACAAGTCGCCGGATCTGGACACTCACACCGCCGCACACACTGCGCGCGGCGCTTGCCAGCCCGGCCTGCTTTTGCTATACTTTCCGACTTGGATTCTCGCGCGGCGACACCACTCTTACATCGCCGCACGAACTTTTTAACGCAAGGAGATGCAGCCACTGCGGACGGCTTGGTTGTTGAGGCGCGCGCCTATCCCAGCAACACCACCATTTATGTCGACCAGACCAGCATCACGGTCAGCCGCGACACGGCCACCATCATGGATGCGGCCGGCAACATTGTACCCGAGCCCGCCGCGGCATTGGTGCTGGGCGTGCTGCTCTGGTCGGCGCGCAAGCGCAGTTGACCCGCAACCAGTCTGCACCCAAGAACTGACGCATGAGTGACGCTCGCGCACGCAAGGCCCTGCGCGGCGCGCCGACTGATTGCATCCCCTTGCTCGATCAGCCGGGCCATCCCGGGTTTCTGAAAAAACTGACCGGCATCGATCCATTCGAGAACACAGAACAGGCCATCGCCAAGGCGGTCGCCCTCCTTGATATCGACCTGCTCGCCGGCAGTGTCGCGCACCAGACACAGGCCACGGCCGACGCGCCGCACTTGTACGGATTGCACACGACCGCGTGGCGCCACGCCGGTTCGCCCCGCGCCGACATTGTTTCGTATGATCCCGCCCGCGACCGGCCGGGCGACCCGGCCGGCATGGACGAACAGACCTGCCGGGCGTTTCTGCAGGCGCGCCTTGACCGCGACCGGCGCTTGGTGGGCCAGACCGTCCTGCCGATCGGCTTCACCTACACCACTTGCATCCAGTATGCCGCCGAAGACCTGCACTGGCCGGATTTTCTCATGGCAACGGTGACCGGGGATAAACATATTCCGGCCTTGCTTGACCGCTGCGAGGCCGCCAGTGCAAAAATCTACCGTGCCTATGCCGCGACCGACGTGGAAGTGCTGTTCACCCACGATGACATTGCCATGACGACCGGCCTGATTTATAGTCCGGCATGGCTGCGCGAACAGCTCCTGCCGCGTTACCGGCGCCTTTTTGCATTGCTCAAAGCCCGGCAGATTCCCATTCTTTTTTCGACGGACGGCCGGTTTGTGGACGTGGCCCAGGACCTGGTCGCGGCCGGCGCCGACGGTTTTTTTCTGGATACGCCGTGCGTGACGCTGGAAGAAATCGTACAGCTGTGCGGCAAGAGCCTGGTCTATTTCACCGGTCCGGCGCCGGCCACCATGCGGTGCGGCACGCCCGCCCGCATTCGCGAGGAAATCCGGCGCATGGCGGAAATTGCCCGGGACCTACCCCGCTTTTTCTTTCACATGGTGGGTGGTTGGACGCACGACACGCCGATCGCCAATGTCCAGGCGTTCTACGAGGCATGCCGCAAGTGGGGCGCGCGCTGAGAGGCGGCGCAGAGCGGTGCAGCAGCCACACCGACTTTGGAGAACTATATCATGCGAATACAACCATCTCTGCTTTTTGCTTTTTTGTTCGCCACAGTGGCTCATGCCGATCTGAGCAACCAATATGCACAGGTTGTCAGAACCTGGGCAAAGAGGGATTCAAGACTCAGTTCCGCGCTTCAGGACTGCATGATCAAGGAACTCATCGCCGCCGCAGCAAAGCAACCCGCTGCATTTCCCCTGCAGACGCTTGCGCCGGGTACCATATATTATCAGAACCAGCGCCTGCGTGAAACACCCGATGTAGTTATCACGATGAACGACAAGAGCGCAGTGGCGCTCATGGACTACTTTGTGCACGTGTGCGTCACCTATACAAATTGCGTTCCAAGCGTGGCCGTGCAATGCTTGGACTTAGTGTATGGACTCGACACCAATTTCTACACCTGCTCTTTCTGGCATTATCTTGCATTGTGCAAGCAGACCAATAACTGGGGCGTGCCTGGATATCAAGAAACACTCGGCAAATTTGGCTATGGGATGCAGAAGTATTGGGTGTATGGAAATGACACGAATAGGATGCAGGCCATGCTGGACACCGCCCGGGTCACGATTGGCAATTACCCGGCATGTACACGTGAGGAGCGGCACGCCATGTACGAAATGGACCAGCTGCATTTGGAGCCGCGCGAACGTTCAACCTCGACGAATTACGTGCCGTATGAAATGCTCGTCGCGGCAATCAAAGGCCCGGGATCGCCAACCTATAAGCGATGGTTATTGCAGCACCTGACGCATTACATTCGACGAGATGCGTACCAATTCTATGTGGACGAAGGGCGAAAGTACTATACCGGCAAGAATGCACGGGAGCACGAGGAGTTGGCCAAGCGGTTTCTTGAGCCTGTGAAGGATGTCGAGGAACGCGAGCGGCTCCTCAAAAAGAGCGGCTCGGCAGCAGCCGTACACAAATATGTCGCTGCAGAATATGCGGCAGCACTTGCTCACATCAAAACACTGCAGGCAAACGCGAAGACACCGGCCGACGGCTTGGCCTGCTGGCGAGCGGTGAAGGAGCTGGATGCGCGGCGATACACATGGTCGGCGGGCAGTATATGCTATTCATCGGATCTGTTTGTAAAATTGGCGACAAACTGTAATGGTGCATTGATCAAAGATGTGCTCAAACAGGAAATGGCCAATACGTCGAATTATGTCGAGCGGGCGGATCATGTGCCGGTAGCGGCGATGATCCTGCTCGGCATGTATCTCGACGCCGCGGACGTGCCCTGGCTGGTGAAATACGTCAACGCGGCCAGGCCGCTGCCACGGCCAATGTATGACGACGACAAGTACATGGTTGACATTGCACGCCAGATTGCCTTCCTACAGATTATGGAGGTTGCACTCAAGCACAATCGCCGTGCAGCCTTGCAGGCGTATGCTGATGCGTTGACGACGGTTCGAGATTGCAAGGTGCGCGACAGTGCGCGTGAATGGCTGACGACGCAAGGCATCACGCCGGGCGCGGCGCCAGAGCCGGCCACACAACTCTGCGATCAATCAAAACAAGATGCAGCGGCAACAAATACACCACACGCAGTGACACAGAAAAAAGAAGACGCCCCAGAGTAGGGTCATGCATTGCTAGTTGCTTCCGCCGCTGGCGCAAGCACGTCATCTCAAAGATATTTCCCGCACATGTGCGAAGGTCTCCCCTGTAGGCGCGGCATCTTGCCGCGATACGGAGACCAGACCAGGATAATGCCCCGATCGTTGATCCTGCCTCTGACGGAACTGGCTGGTACCTTAGCTGGCCAGGGCAGCTTTACAAGAGAGCGGCAATAATGGCGTCATGTTGTGGCAACTGCGACGTGGTGCTCTGTTCAGCACGCTCCACGACGCCGATTCCGCGCAGTCGCCTCACCGGCTTGACGAATCGCACCCAATCTGCCATACTAGACGCAAACTGATTTACGATGTACAATGTACCATTGACAATTTGCTGAGCAGAATGCGGACATGCAGCGCGTGATGATAAATGTTCATGTTGCGCTAACGGCTGAAGTCGCCGGCGCCCGTGCATGTTTTTTGAATAAAGCGAACGCCAGCAGCACAGCGCACCCCTGCGCGTGTGCGCCGGAATCTGCAAAAGCTTGCCCAATTGTCAACAGCCAATGCATGAGCCCATTCTGACCGAAATGTTCACATCCAAGTCAAGAATATTGGTTCCCATATTCATTGGGCTATTTGTCTGCCTGTTGTCAATATGTCCCAAGCTGTGTCGTTTATCCAAACATTACCTTTTTCAGATGCAGGCAGCTGGTGTGCAGATCGAGCACTTACGCTATCTGCCAATAATGACCTATTTGTACCTTGCGTCAGGTGTGAGCAACGGGCAATTTCGCAACATGTCGTTGACTAATCTGTCATCGCTTGCGGTGCTTCGCGCCACGCCACTGCCGCAAGACGCCAGCCCATTGATCACTAATGCACCCGAGCTTTGTCCCCTAACGCAAACCCCCTACATTTTCTCGGCAGTTACGCCTGCAGGACAAAGTCTCAGTATGACCAGACTTCGCTTTGGCGAGCATTCATGCGCCTCGAACTTCTGGTTGTGGACGCCGCCTGAGGCGGGCCTGCCGCGTGCTTTTTTCTTAACAGACGGTGAGGTATTCTTGGGGGATGATGATACAGTTAGTTGGTATTATCAAAAATACATTGGCAATCTCTCAAAAGATGAGCTTAGGAATGAAAACGCGTATAGGAAGAGAACGGCGCAAGGTACTATAACATCACAACTCCGAAGAATTCTTCACTAGTCTAGTGCTTAATACAAACGGTCCAGAGTAGGGTCATGCATTGACTGTTGACAAATCGCGCTTACTATTATATAGTGCGACAAGGTGCCTGGCGCGTATTTTAAACTTTAGGGTGATGGCTACCTAGCGGCAAACGGCCAGCCGAAGGAAACTGGGATGAACGCCGATGAACGCGGATGCGGCAGTGGTGCGCAGCGCACGGCAGCCGCGGCAAAATCCCCCGGCGCAGGTGGCCTGCGCCACCCTGCCGCCGTTGACGGCACGGCGCAACCGCCGCCGCGGGGGACGGTGCGCCGACGCGCTGCTGCAGCATGAACTTGGGGCAGAATGGGGGTCAGGCGTGAACACTTGACACTTATGGCCAGCGTATGGACATGCATCGGCTAAGGCTTGGTCATTGGTGTTGATGTGCGGCAATCTGTGGCGGAACATCTGCAGTTTGGCAGCGACGGCACGGTCGCCGGGCCGGCGACTCTCCCGCTCTCGGCGCGCTCGGCGTCTCGGCGGTGAAAGCGCGGCAGTGCTTACGCCGTTCCACGGCTACATTTGCGCAGAGAGCCACCGCCACCGCCAGTCGTGTTGACGCAGCGGTGTCAGCGTGGTATACTGATACAGTAACAGTTTCTGCGGCAGCCTGGCTGACGCATTCATCCACATCAAGAGTCCCTTATGAAGATCGAGCGCGTGCTGCTGGTTGGGTTCGTTTTTGGCTGCCTGGCGGCGGCCGTGCCGGTGCGCGCCGCGGCGCAGCGCTGGGCGTATGTCATCGGCACGAACGAGGCGACGCTCAACTATACGGTTGATCAGATTGTCGCGGATGGCGGCGGCGGCGCGGTCGTCGTCTGGTCGCGTCGCGACACCAGTGCCAGCCAGACCAACTGTTACTGTGCGCGCTTCGACAAGAAAGGCGTCCTGCTGTGGCTCAAGTCGTATCCCAATGCCAAGGCGCTGCAGGTGACCTACTTGGACAAGAAAATCACCGTGATAGGCATTACGCCGCATATCGGCTACAAGTACCTTGCGTATATTGACGACAAGACGAAAGCCACCCATAGCATCGGGCTGATGGGCGGCGATTATGCCTGTGACATGAACGGCCGGCTCGGTATGAGTGCCGACAAGCGCGGCTATTTTGTGGCAAAATACCAGATGAACAGCGTGGTCGTGCTGCAGCGCGAGTTGTATAACTCGTCGCTGGATTAGCCGCTGCAGTTTGACGACCGCGCACCACACGAGGAGGCGTCATGACATTCGATCCCGCCCGGCAGATTCAGGACTATCTCGTCTTCGGCGAGTATGGCGATGTGAATCCCTCCATTTGCGATTCCGCCACCTACACGTTTTTGAGCGCCGACCAAATGGACGAGCGCTTCACCCACGACATCGAGGGCTGCTTCCTCTATTCGCGCCATTGGAATCCCAGCACGAAATATCTGGCCGACGCCCTGGCCCGCATGGAAGACGGCGGGGCCGCCCAAGTGATGGCCTCGGGCATGGCCGCCATCAGCGTGGCCTTGCTGCAACTGTGCTCCGGCGGCGATGAGATCGTGGCCGGGCGCACGATTTACGGCGGCACCTATGCCTTGCTGAAGAACCTCCTGCCGCGCTTCGGCATCACCACCCGCTTCGTTGACTTGCTGGACGCGGCGGCGGTGCGCGCGGCGATCACGCCCACGACCCGCGTGTTGTATTGTGAATCGATCAGCAATCCGCTGCTGGAAGTCGCCGACCTTCCGGCGCTCAGCCGGATCGCGCACGAACACGGACTGCAGCTGGTGGTCGACAACACCTTCAGTCCGTTGATCCTGTCGCCCTTGCGCCTCGGCGCCGATGTCGTTGTCTACAGCATGACCAAATTCATCAACGGCACCAATGATTGTGTCGCCGGCAGCGTGGTCGCCTCGCACGACTTCATCGCTCGCGTGTGCGACATCAATGGCGGCGCCAGCATGCTGTTGGGGCCCGTGCTCGACAGCATTCGCGCCGCCAATTTGTTGAAAAATCTGCACAGTCTGCACCTGCGCATGGTGAAGCATGGCGAGAATGCCATGTACCTCGCCGGCCAGTTGCAGCAGGCCGGTTTGTGCGTGCATTACCCCGGGTTGGCCACGCATCCGCAGCATGCCTTGTTGGTGCAGATGATGAACCGCGGCTTTGGCTTTGGCGGCATTGTGGCGGTCGATATCGGCACGCACGCGACCGCCAAACAACTGATGATGCGCATGCAGGAAAAGAAGGTCGGCTATCTGGCCGTCAGTCTGGGCTATTTCAAAACGCTGTTCAGTTCGCCCGGCCAGAGCACCTCGTCGGAAATGCCGGCCGAGGAGCGCCACCGGATCGGGCTGGGCGACGGTCTGGTGCGTTTCTCGGTGGGCCTCGACAATGATATTGAGCATACGTGGGCGGTGATCAAGGCCTGTCTGCAAGACGTGGGCATCCCGCGCGATGGCCCGCCAGCACAATAATCCCGCGCAGGCCGCGTCATTAGTGGTAAGCCATGCATGAAGATGCAGACAACATTCGGGCGTATCTGAAGGGCAACATGAGCGCCTTTCACTGCTTGTACACGCGCTACGAACGCCCCTTGCTCTTTTACATTCGCTCGATGGTCCGTCCGGTGGAAGCCGCCGAGGATGTCTTTCAGGAAACCTGGCAGCAGGTGGTCAAGAAGCTGCCGGGCTTCCGCTTCAAAGGCGCCTTCCGCAATTGGCTGTACACCATTGCGCATCACCGCGTGATCGACCATGTCCGTGGTGCCGTGCGCCAGCCGCAGGTCTCGCTCGATGAACCCGTCGAGGCCGGGGTTGCCACCACCCTGCATGAATTGCTGGCCGATCCGGCGCCCGACATGGTCACGACCCTCAGCGTCCGCGACTTGTATCACAAGTTGTGCACCTTGGTCGAGCAGTTGCCGCCGGCACAACGCGAGGTGTTCCTGATGCGCACGGACGCCGGCTTGAGTTTTAACGAGATTGCCGCGCTGGTTGACGCGCCGTTGAACACGGTGCTGGGCCGCATGCACTATGCGATCACCCGCCTGCGCGCAGAACTGAAGGATGACTATGACACACTCCACTGACACCGCCCGGCAGGTCCGCAGCGCCCTTTGGCGCGGCGCGCCGCTGCCTGATGAGCTGCTGCTCGAAACGCCGCCGGCCACCGCACCGGTGCGCAATGCAATTTATGCCGCCGCGCGCACGCAGGCCGCCCAATTGGCCGCGCGGCCGCAGCCAATCTGGGCCCGCGCCTGGCAAGGCCTGCATGTGCTGGTGCACGGCCGGCTTGGCTATGGCGCGTGGGCCGCGTGCGCCGCGGGCATCTTCATGGCCTGCGTCTGGTTTGGCAACGGGCGCGCGCCGGTTATCACGGCCCAGCAAAGCCCGCTGGACGAATTTGTCACCAGTGCCCTGGCCCTCTGCGATGAGAGCACCTTGGCACCCCTGGCCGAGCAATCGGGCCTGGATCTTGAAGACGATGCACTCCACGCCAATCTGCAGAAAACAGCCAGCGCCATTGCCTGGCTCGAAGATGACCTGCACGTCGACGTGTTTGCCAGTAATAACTAAGGGAGTCCAACAATGAATGCGCCTAAAATTCTCCTGTGCGCTGCCTTGACCGCGTTCATCCTGTGCATCACCTGCGCATGGGCCGCACCGCCGCCACCACCGCAAGACATGGCGGCACCAGGCCAGCCGCCGCCACCGCAGGACATGGCACCAGGCCAGCCGCCGCCACCACCGCCACCCAATGAGTTTGGCTGCCCCGGCAGCACCGGCGGCTTTGGTTGCATGCGGCCGTGCCCGATGGGTGGTCCGGATCGCGACCGGCCCGATGACCGCATGCAGCATGCGCGCATGCGCGAGTCGGCCGAGTGGCTGCGCGCCAACAATCCAAAGGAGTTTGCGCGGCTGCAAGCCTTGCGCACTGAAAATCCCGAGGCGTTTCGCAGGGAAATGCGCAAGGCCTTGCAGGACTATGCCAAGAAAGAGCATCCGGAGCAGTACAAGCAGTTCAACAAAATGCGCAAGGCCGAAGAACGCTTGCAGAAGCTGGCAAAGCAATATCGCGCCGCGCAAGATCCCGCCGAGAAAACCAAGCTTGAACAGGACATGCACACCGAACTCGAGCAGCAGTTTGCCGAAAAACAGAAAATGCGCCAGCAAGAACTGGAAGCGCTGGAGAAACGCCTGAGCGACTTCCGCGCCTCACTGCAGTCCCGCGAGCAAAACAAACAGGCCATGATTGAGATGCGCATCAAAGCGCTGACCGAGGGGCCCGAGGCCGTGGATTGGTGAGCCACTCGTTTGACCCGCCACGTCAACTCCTTTGACCTTATGCGTCAGATTTCATGGGATTGCGCTCCGGCTATTTTTAATAATTAAATGCATTGCAATAACATACGTGGCTATGTGGGGTTTGGCACTGTCCTTGCCATAGTCATATCAGATTGCGATGACATTAACCAACTCTAACCAAGGAGTCCGAATGAAGCGCGTTGTTTACTCTCTCGTTGTTTTGTGTGTGCTGTGCGTGGCGATCAGCTTTGCGCACGATCCCCCGCCGCCGGGTGGTGGCTGTGGCTCAAACCTGTTCATCAATGTGATGCGGCCGCCGATGCCGGTGTTGTTCACCACCAATTCGCCGATCGTCTTGCGCGGCCAAGCCGGCCCGTTTGACAAGGTTGAAAAAGTGCTGTACAGCACGAGTGCCGGTGCCGCCGGCGAATGCACCATCACGCTGATCGGCTGTTTTTACCGCACCAACCTGCTCTTTACCTCGCCGGAGATCGGCTTGGTGCCGGGCTCGAACCTGATTACGTTCACGGCCGTGCCGCTTGATCCGGCGGTCACCCCCGCCAGCGATCATGTCATGGTGTTCTACAACCAGGAAGGCCTCAATCAGCGGCCGGTGATCACCAGCCAGCCGCCGCGCGCGTGGGGCTCCAACGACGTCTACAGCTACACGCTGGTGGCGACCGATGCGGACAGCGACCCGCTTGCGCTGGAACTCAAGACCAGCGGCCCGGTGCTGGCCACGGCGACTGCGTTGAGCTACGGCACCTGGCAGATCGACGCCGCGCTGACGGCCACCAATCGCATGCCGCGCATGCGCATCTGGATCCGCGCCACGGTGTCGGACGGCATTACCCGCCCGGTCAGCCAGCAATGGCCGGTCGCCTTTGCCCCGTGCGGCTCGAACAGCTGGCATGGCGGTGCGAACACGCGCCCGCGCGACATACGCTAAACATCTTCTCATGACGCAGCAAAGCAGCAAGGGCGGGAGCAATTCCCGCCCTTGTTGTTTGAAAACAGGCGGGTACATCTGCACCGCACTTCTTTCGTCGCGAAAAAACGCTGCGATAGAATTGCCAATTGACACCCGCGCGCTGTTTCGCTATACTTTATGTGGTAACTTTTTTGTAACTTATTATGAGAGACCGACGCAATGGCTTGGCATGAACATCGAGAGAAACGTCTGCGGCAGTCAAAGACCCGCCGCACGCGCAATGTGGCGCGCAAAACGGCCGTTAAGAAAGCAGGCAAAGCCGTGCGCGCGGCCGCAGCCGCGGGTGACGCCGCCGGCGCCGGCGCCAAGGTGCGCAGCGCCACCACGTTGATCGCCAAAGCCGTGAAAACCGGCACGCTGCACAAAAACACTGCCGCGCGCCGCATTTCCCGCTTGGCCAAGGCTGCCAACAAAACCAAGGCGAAGTAGTCGCGACGGTTGGCGGCGGTGGTGGCAGCCCATGCTGCACAACGCACACAATGATGTTTGCAAACGACCGCTGTGGTCGTTTGCGCATTCGCAGGGTGGCTTGGCCGCCCTTTTTTCTTAAATGCACTTTCTCACCGCACAGGCTATGCGCGCCCTGGATGCACACGCCATCGCGGCGGGCACGCCCGCGGATGTCTTGATGGAACGCGCCGGCTATGGCGCGTTTTGTTTTCTCACCCGCGTGGCGGCCCCGCCGGCCCGGCGCATCGTGCTGCTCGCCGGCAAAGGCAATAATGGCGGCGATGCCTTCGTGGTTGCGCGCTATTTGTTTGAATCCGGGCGGCAGGTGCACGTGTTGAGCCTGGCACCGGTATCGGCCTTGCGCGGCGAAGCGCTGCTGAACTGGCAACGACTGCGGGCACTGGATGTGCCGGTGGAGATTGCCGCGGACGAGGCCGGGGTGCAGGCCGGGCTGATGCGCTGGCATGGCGACCTGATTGTGGATGGTATACTCGGCACGGGCGCGCAGGGCATGGTGCAGGGCGTGCCGCGCGCGGCGATTGATGCGCTCAATGCGCAGGCCGCACCGGTGCTGGCACTGGACATTCCCTCCGGCCTGGATGCCACGACTGGCGCGGTACTCGGCGCGGCCGTGCGCGCCACCTGGACGGTTACGTTCGGGCATGCCAAACGCGCCATGCTCGATGCGCAGGCCGCGGCGTTGTGCGGGCGCGTTGAAGTACTCGACATTGGCTTGCCACGCGCCGCGGCGGATGCGCACGATGGTAATGCGTGGGAATGCCTCGCGGCGCGCGAAGTCGGCGAACTGCTCCCGCGCCGTTCGCTGATTGACCACAAAAATCGCTGCGGACATGTGCTGGTGATCGCCGGCAGTCGCGGCATGAGCGGCGCGGCGGTCTTGTGCGCGCAGGCAGCCTTGCGCGCCGGCGCAGGCCTGGTGACCGTGGCAACGCCGGGTTCCTTGGTGCCGCTGGTCGCGCCGGGCATGCCGGCCTGCATGACGCTGTCACTTGACGACGACGGTCAGGGCGTCCTGACAGAACGCGGTGCGCAGCAACTCTGCGCCCAATTATCGAAATTCACGGCGGTGGCGTGCGGACCGGGGCTTGGTCAGGCGCCGGCAACCGCCGCGGCGCTGGCACTCTTGCTTAAGCACGCACGCGGCCCGCTGGTGCTGGATGCCGATGCGCTGAATCTGCTGGCGGCGCAGCCCGCACTGTTTGATGCATTGCCGCCGCAGACCGTGCTGACGCCGCATCCCGGCGAGTTTGCGCGCCTGTGTGGCGGTCATGCGTGCGGTACAACCGATGCCGAGCGCGCGGCGGCTGCACAACAGTTCGCCGAGGTGCACAAACTGGTCTTGCTCTTGAAAGGATTTCACAGTGTGATTGCCGCGCCCGGGCTGCCGGCGACCATCAATCTCAGCGGCAACCCGGGCATGGCCACGGCCGGCGCCGGCGACGTGCTGACCGGCGTGATCGCGGCGTTGCTGGGCCAGGGCCTGACGCCGCGTGACGCCGCGCGGGTGGGCGCATTCCTGCACGGCGTGGCGGGCGACATTGCCGCCGCCCACAGCGGCCAGGCCGCGCTAACGGCGCCCGACTTGTCCGCGCGCCTGGGCAATGCCTGGCGCTACTGTGGAGAACCGGGGCAGCCATGAACACGGACGGACACGGACAGGCACGGACGGATGAAAGGCTGATTCCAAAGCACGGCGGCTATCGGAAGCTGAAGACATTTCAGATTTCGACATTGATTTACGATGTGACCGTCCTGTTTTGTGACAAATTTATAGAGCGGCGCAGTCGCACCCACGATCAGATGGAACAGGCGGCACGCAGCGGCCGGCAGAATATTGCAGAAGGCAGCGAGGCTTGCCCATCTGGGCGCCGACGCACCCGGCGCTGCAGCGGTTCAAGGCGCTGCGCTGTGCAACCTTGGATGAATTTCGCGCGTGGGTGGCGGATGAAGTGCGCCGGGCGAAAGAAGACGAAGCGCAAAACACGGACAGACACAGACAAACACAGACGGAATCCGGGGCAACTGATGCGGATGTCCGTGGTGGTTCGTGTCCGTCCGTGGCTCTGCCGGCGGTGCTGGCCGCCAACGGCGCACTCGCGCTACTGAACCTCTGCATTTATCTGCTCGACCGGCAACTGGCGGCACAAGCAGCAGCGTTTGAACGCGACGGTGGATTCACCGAACGGCTCTATCGGCAGCGCAGCCTCCACCGGCAGCAAGGCATGCAATAAAGGCCGGGGTCGGCCTCTTATTTTTTGTCTGCCGGGGCGGACTTGTCGAACATGCGCTGGGCCATTTTCATCTGGGCGGCGCGCATTTGCAATTGCGTCTCCTGAAAAGCCTGATATTTTTCAAACTGCTGGGGCGACATGAACGTGCGCGCCTTGTCGAGCGTGCTTGCGGCAATGCGCTCTTCCTGCTGCAAATACTTGGTGACGGCATCACTGGTGTATTCGCTGGGGCGCGACTTCTGGGCGTCAAAATAGTCGCCGCTCTTGCGCACCTCTTCGCGCGCGCTGCCCATGGCACTCACCAGTTTGTCCTCGGTGGCACGATCCAGCGCGGCATCCGAGCCTGACAATTGCTGGCGGAACTGGCTCAAGATCATGCGCTCCTGTTCGGTCTTCTGATAGTCTTTGTAGCGCGCATAATTCTCGTCACCGAGCATGTTCTTGATCATGCCGTCGACCTGCGCCTGTTCTTTTTCAATCTGGGCCATGACATCTTTTTCTTGCTGCGCCGACAGGGAGCCATCCATGAGTTGCGCGCTCAAGCCGACCGCGCCCATTTGACGTTCGACCAGTAATTCGCGCAACGCGTCGGCATCTTCATTCTGCAAGCCCAGATCCTGAATCAGGGCGGCGTACATGGGTTCGAGCGCCATTTTCGTTTGCGTGCGCAAGGTGTCTCTCATGGCCGGGTCTTTCAGCAGCGTGGCAAGCGACTGGGCAAAGCCCTTGGCACTGTCGTTTGCCTTTTTCGCGCCGGCGGGCTGCGCAACAGGAGTGCGTTCGGCAGCCGCGGCCGCAGCCGCGACGACTTGGTTGCTGGCGGTGGCGGTTTCGAGTTGCTGCACGGCTTGCGCCAGCACGGCCGCGCGATTGGTGGCGACGTCATGCGCGACTTGCAGCGTCTGCACTTGTTGCTGCAAGGCGGTGTTGTTGATCGTGATGGTTTTGGACGTGTCCTGGGCACCGATGGTCAGCGATTGCAGCTCGTCCAGTTTGTGTTGCAACGCCGTCGCTTTTTGTTGTTGATAGAGAAACAGGGCCGCGAACAGCACGGCTAAAACTGTCAACATGGTCATGGTAAAGCGCGT
>Ga0172371_10003020_pt1 | contig 26351 bp, 12 predicted proteins | sample Lak12m_FD_114543 | JGI IMG/M metagenome (GOLD analysis project Ga0172371, IMG submission 114543) | Freshwater microbial communities from Kabuno Bay, South-Kivu, Congo - kab_022012_12m | ecosystem: Environmental > Aquatic > Freshwater > Lake | place: Democratic Republic of the Congo: South-Kivu... | reverse complement strand
GGCGTGAAGGGCTAGTCCTTTTTCCCTTCCAGATGCTTGTAGACCTCGGTCACGATGGCCTCGATCTGCGCGTGAATCGACGGAGCCTTCTTCGTCCACGCATCGTCGAATTCCCATGCGATGTTCTGCTTCAGCCGCGCGATCGTATCCTCACGGCGAAACCGAAGATGGCACATGAGCTGAGCACGCTCACGGACTTCACGCTCGAACGTCTCCTGGCTGCGCGCTGCCAACTTCTCGTTGAACGGCGCTGATACATCGGAGTTGAGGTAGTCGAACTGCTCTGCCATTGGCACCCCTCCACGAGGCCCAGACTCTATTCACCCCTCCTCTTGGTGTCAACGTTTTTTGGAGGGCCACTGGATTTCGGGCGTACCGGAGGCAAAGAACGTCTCCACGTAGTGGAACAGCATCTCGCGGGCCGTCTCACCCGTCTCGCTTCCGCCGTGGATGAACTCGTGGTCTCCGTGGAATTGCACCGTGCCGAACGTGGTCTCTGCCGCTGTCGATAGCAGGGCAAACGGCCATTCCTGTTCCGCGGGCAGGATGATCGGGGCAGCAGCCGCCAGCGTGAAAGCTTCCGCACACGGCTCCGGGATTGTGCCGTCTTCAAGCACAACGAGCAGCAGGAACGGGCACTTGCTCATACCCGCGGGCGGCGACATGAGGAGCGGTGCGTACGCCGCGGGATCCGCGTTGCTCATCAAGTGGCTTGCCATCAAGCGGAAGCCGGTCATGAATTCCATGGGAACCAGATCGAGCAGCCCTCGCTTCTCCAGCACCTTCTCGAACAGGAAGCTGAAGTTTCCACCGCCTGCGATGAGCCCCGCGGCTCTCGGCTTGTCGGACAATGTCGCGGCGATCGAGGATTCCAGCGCGCCCAGCGAATGGCCCGCAAGCACGATCGACGACATGTCCAGGTCGCTCTCCCCGTCCGCACCGCTCTTCCCATCTCCGTCCAGGTCATGCTCTTCGGCGACGCGCTCTACTGCGGCGACGAACGAGAGTATGTCCAGAGCGGACTGCCGGAAGTTCCCGGAGGTCTTGTTGGCCCCATCGATCTGGATGAACACAAACCCGCCACCGCTTTCGTTCTTCCCGTGGTGCAGGAAGTCGAAACCGCCCGCGGCCATGCCTCTTTGCGCTGCCTGTCTCGCCAGCCCCAGCTCCGATTCCTTCTTGGAATCGAGGCCATGCTGGAAGGTGATCATCTGGTACGGGCCGGAAGCCGGGGCCGAGGGGAGCAGAATGAAGAAATCCCTCCAGATGTACCCGTTCACGGTTGCCGGACCAGCGGGAGTGCTGCCCAGATACCCGCCCGCATCACGCAAGTCCGGCGCTCTGAAGCGGCCGTCCACGACGAGGCCGACCTCGGCCGGCGGGTTGGCCGCAAACGGCGGGTACTCGGATGGAGGGAAGATGTTTTCGAACCCGTCCCCGTCCGGGTCGAGGTCGAGCTCGATCTGCTCCGACGCGGCGACCTGAGCGGCTTTTCGCATGTCCTCGGTCATGGTGCCGACCGTGAACAGCACCGCTGCCGCGATCTCCTCGACCGGCGGAGAATCCTCTATCTCCGCCAGCGCCGCGAGCGTCCGGTCGCGAAGCTCTGCCATCCGCTTAGCCTGCTTGGCCGTGCCGAACGGATCTCTCAAGCCGAGGATGGCTTCGGACATGGGCGACGGCTGGAAGTGATCTCCCTTGACGTCCACCATATCGGTCGTGACGACGAGGAGGTGCGGGGTGCGCTCGGCCATGGGGTAGCGGGGCAGCACTTCCAGCACCCGTAGCGTTTCCCCATCCGTCGTTACCGCCTCATGGTAAGTGACCGACACCGGCACGTTTGCGGGCTCTTCTGCGGGGATCGGCGGTCCTCCGGCCGATGGGATCGAATACAGGCGCACGGCCGATGCGTTACCTCCTCCTGCAGGATCGACTTGCGTGTTGACCGGTAGAGCGATGAGACCGAGAGCGCCGAACCCGTCTCGTGTCGCTGCGTCGTCTGCGAACTGGGGAACCACGCCGAGCACCGCCTTGAGCAGCAGCGTCGACCCTTCTCCCGCGGAGACATCGAGCCGCAGCCCGGCGGCGGCTGTCGGCCCCTCCTCGGTGAACCAGTCCCACGGGAAGGGTAGGGCGGGGTGCGCGGTCTGGATCTCCATGCGGACTCCCGCTCCCATTGCCAGCGGCGGATACTCGACGTCTTCCGCACCTCCGTCTCCACCCTGGTCGCCAACCGCGTCCGCAACATCCGAGCCCAGCCCGTCTTGTGCGTTTCTGCACGCACCGTCCGGTTCGTCTCCACAGTCGGCATCCGGCAAGTGTCCGCACTCGGCGTCCGGGCTCTTCTCACATGCTCCGTCCGTCCCATACCACTCCTGTGCGCTTCCCTCTGCATCGTATCGCTCGAAATCGCCCGCCCCGTCGGTCTGCGCCCGTCCGTCCGGCGTCCCTCCTGAATCCTGGCCTGTCCCGGGCGCACCGCATCCGGCAAGGGCCGCTGCGAAAACAAGAGCAACGCTTCTTCGGATCGGCACGGTGCGTTCTACTTCGGCAGGGCCGCCGCGAGGTGCTTCTCGAAGAAGGGGGTGGCCTGCACTGCGGTGAAGGATTCGTCTGCGGGGACGAACGTTCTTACGTACTCGTCGATTTCGGTTGAGTGCTTCTTAAGGAACGCCCAAGCGGCCCTGTCGTCGCCGATGTCGTTGATGGCATCCTGGAACTTGTCCCATTTGGCGAGCTCGGGCTGGACCTTCCTGAAGCCGGCGCAGATGGGAAGGTCTTCGTTCTCGCCGCAGCCGAAGTACTTGTCCGGCACGGTCTTGCGCCACAGCCCTCCCGGACCGGTGACGGAGTAAGCCAGCTCGTTGAACGCGGTCAGCGCTTCCATCGGGTCGGCCGGCTTCTCCTGGATCTGGTCGCTCCACGCCGGCAGGTAGTTCCCCTGATGCTGCTCCAGCGTGCTCCACAGCGCCTTGGCTACCGCGGGCGCCGCGCCGCTTGCCTGCCCGGTCGGCCCCGTGCCCCACTTCACCACGGCCCACGCACCCGCTGCCAGTGCCACCACTATCGCTGACGAAATGATCATCTTTCGCATCCCGCCCCCCTTTGTCGTCATCCTACACCATTTCTACTCGTCGCACCACCCCATGCCACTGCGTAAGATGGTCCGTCCTCTCATGCGTTGACTGGCCGCAAGCCGCGGGTAGAATAGAGGACAGCGGATGGATGCGCCGCGTATGCTCTCGGAAGGTGATCTCGGTGTCGCTCGGATGGTGAAGCAGGCCCTCATTGCAGCGGGGGTGCCTTTGGTCCGCATGCTTGTCTTCGGCAGCCGAGCGAGGGGAGACAACGATCCCGACAGCGACTTGGACGTCTGCCTGGTGCTGCGGGAATGTGATCCTGCCATTGAGTCCAAGATAGACGATGTTGTGGGGGATGTTGGTTTCGAGGCGGACAGGCTCATCGCAACGGTGGAGTTCTGCGAATGTGAGCTTGAAGGTTCGCCGCTTCGGGCTTCGCCGCTGGTGCGTTCAGTTCTGGTTGAGGGCATCGCGGTATGAGTAGATCGGACTTTGTGACCCCTGCTCGGTGCGACGCGAGAACTCAGGGTTTTGCGTTCCTAACCGCATCCAGTATCCTGTCCAGAAAGGACTTCTTCTGTTACGGCACTTGGTTGCGCGGTGATGAGAGGGGTTGGTGTCCGCGTCACTACCCGGAGCGTGAGCGACGGGCCGCGGGTAGCCCCTCCGGCCGTACCTACGACGTGGCGCATGGCAGACCGAGTTATCGTCGGGACTTGCCGGAGGCTGTACTGGAACCGCCCGGGATAACGGTTGCCGTCCGCGGCCGGCCAGCTCCCCTTCCCCCCGCTATCACACGTGCATGGCCCACTCGGCCGCATGTGATCGAAATCACTGCGGTTGACTCCCGGTCAGGTGTGCCGGACGTCCGCCGCTCCGCGCTCGAAATCTTCCTGCTGTTTGATTTGCCCAGTCAAGAACTGGCTTGCTGGCGGAAGTGCAGGGCCAGCGTGCTCACCCGCGTTGGGAGCTTGCATCAAAGGGCGGTGCGGAATAGTGTAGGTGTGCTGAAAAGTACAGGGAGGGAAGAATGCGAAATCTGGTTGGCGCATGTGCAGTGCTGGTGCTTGCTTCGTGCGGAGGGGCGGGGACGACGGTGACTTCGGAGGTCGTGGATCTCGGGGCAGCGGAAGCGGCCGGGGACAACGGAATCGAGACCGGGGCCGAGGCGGTATCCGAGACACTGACGGAAGTCCTGCCGGATGTCAGGGGAGACGGCGCTGATGGGAACGGGGACGGGGACGGAGGCGGGGATGCGGCCCCGGAAACGATTGACGCGATCGATGCCGGGGAAGCGGTGGAGTGCGTGCCCGTCGAGTGCTTCGTCAGCAACGAGCACGGCGAGTGCAAAGGGATGCAGGTCTGCGACGGCGGAGTGGTTCAGCCTTGCGACGCGGCTACGCCGGCAGCGGAAACGTGCAACGGAGCAGACGACGACTGCGACGGCAACGTAGACGACGAGGCCGAAGGTGCGCCGCTTTGCGACGACGGAAACCAGTGCACCGAAGACCAGTGCGCAGGAAAGGACGGCTGCGGAGTAGTCACGCTGGACGACGAGACCGAGTGCGACGACGGTGACCCCTGCACCACGGACGACATGTGCCAGTCCGGCGTCTGCCTGGGCGAGTTGGTGAAGTGCGACGACGCAAACCCCTGCACCGACGACTCATGCGACGAAACAGGGGAGTGCGACTTCGTCGCGAACGCCAAGGTCTGCGATGACGAAGATCCGTGCACGGTAGCGGATGTCTGCGGTGATGGAATTTGCTCGGGGGTGTCGGTCTCCTGCGATTGCCAGGCCGACGAGGATTGTCTGGCGCTTGAAGACGGCGACGCGTGCAACGGCAAGCTCCACTGCTCCATCGAGAAATGGCCCTACGAGTGCGCAGTCGATCCCTCCACGATCATCGAATGCCCGGACCCCATCGGGCAGGAAGCCGCATGCCTTTCCGGCGTGTGCAACCAGCAGACGGGGGAGTGCTCGTTTACACCAGACCACGAAGGCGCATTGTGCACCGACCTGGACGCGTGCACCGTCGGGGACACGTGCGCGCTGGGATCTTGTGTCGGCGGTCCCGAAGTCGTGTGCTCCGACGGAAACCCCTGCACCGAGGATTCGTGTGACCCGGGAAAGGGGTGCGCGTTCACGCCCAACGAAGCGCTTTGCGACGACGGCAACTCGTGCACGTTGGGCGACCATTGTGCTGCCGGTGCGTGCGTTGCCGGCGGCGCGGTCCCGTGCAGCGACATGGACCCCTGCACGGACGACTCGTGCGAACCGGCTACGGGCTGCCTGTTCACGCCCAACACCGCACCGTGCGACGATGGAAGCGTCTGCACCATCGGGGACGTTTGCCTGGACGGAGAGTGCATGTCCGGCGCTCTCCTGAGCTGCCAGGACGGCAACGTCTGCACCGACGATTCCTGCGATCCCGCGACCGGGTGCAGCCACACTGACAACGAGGTGCCGTGCGACGACTTGAACGAGTGCACCACCGGAGACCACTGCGAAGAGGGCTCGTGCGTCGGCGACGGGTCTCTCGAATGCGACGACCAGAACCCGTGCACGAAGGACTTCTGCCTTCCCGGCGGCGGGTGCGATCACACGAACGTGAATGGACCTTGCTCGGATGGGAACGCGTGTTCGCTGAACGATGTGTGCGCAAGCGGGCTGTGTACGCCGGGACCGGCGATAGACTGCGACGACTCGAACGTGTGCACCGACGACTCGTGCGCGGACGGCAAGTGCGTGTATTCGGCGAACGTCCTCCCGTGTGACGACTCGAATGCGTGCACGGATGGCGACACATGCAAGGACTCCGCGTGTGCAGGCGTTGCGGTTGCGTGTGACGACGGCGACGTGTGCACCACCGACTTCTGCGATCCGAGCAGCGGCTGCAAGATCCTGGACAACAGTGCAGCGTGCGATGACGGCGATGCGTGCACGTCCGGTGAGTTCTGCAAGAACGGAGTCTGCGGCAACGGCGCCGCGGTATCCTGCAACGATGGCAATCCATGCACCGACGACGCATGCGACGCGGCAGCAGGCTGCTCGCACAGCAACAACACCGCACCTTGCGACGACAAGGACGCGTGCACCTCGGGGGAGACCTGCGCGGAGGGGATCTGCCCGCAGGGCGCGCCGGTCTCCTGCGACGACCTGAACGTATGCACAACGGACGGGTGCGACTCTGCCACCGGCTGCACGCACGCTGCGGCTGAGGGCATTTGCGACGACGGAAGCGCGTGCACGACAGACGACACGTGCGTGGCAGGAGCTTGCAAGGGTCTCACCCCGGTGGATTGCGATGACGGGTCGTTGTGCACGGTCGATTCCTGCGACGTCCTGGCCGGCTGCCAGTATATTGTTCTGGCCCCGTGCTGCGGGAACGCGATCCTGGAGCCGCCGGAGAAGTGCGACGACGGAAACCACTCCAACGCGGACTTCTGCACGTCTCTGTGCCAGCTTCCCACGTGCGAGGACACGTTTGCCAACGGCGACGAGACGGACGCTGACTGCGGCGGCCCGTGCGATCAGTGTGCGGATGGGCTGAAGTGCAAGTTCTCAACCGACTGCGATAGCGGGGTATGTGCCGAGGGGATTTGCCAGGTGCCCACGTGCGAGGACGGGGTCGAGAACGGCGGGGAGACGGGCCCGGACTGCGGCGGCGGCGGGATCTGTCCGCCATGCGGCGATGGCGAAGGCTGCATCGATGCGGGCGACTGCGTAAGCGGCGTGTGCACCGGTGAGATCTGCCAGGCGCCGGCGTGCGACGACGGTGTTTCGAACGGCAATGAGACTGGCGTGGACTGCGGCGGTCCGTGCGGGGGGTGTCCCGACGGAGACGCGTGTGTCGAGGACGACGACTGCCAGAGCCTGGTTTGCACAGCGGAGATTTGCCAGGTGCCCACGTGCGAGGACGGGGTCGAGAACGGCCTGGAGACGGGCATCGACTGCGGCTCCGGGTGCCAGGGATGCGGAGACGGCGAGGGATGCCTGGTCGAGACGGACTGCATCAGCGACGCGGTCTGCAACAACGGCACGTGCTCTCTCTACGGGTCGGGCGTCGACGGTGTACTGAACGTCACCGGGACGACGACGTTGAGTCTGCAGCGGTCGTGGGTCACCGGGACCGCGGGGAGCAAGACGGTTTCCATCGACGCCGGCGCTGCTGGATTCGCTTCCGGCCGCAGAGTGCTGCTGCACCAGACCATGGGAAGCGGTGCGGGGCGGTGGGAGGAAGGGGTAATCGAATCTCGGAACGGCGGTACACTGACTCTTCGCAGTCCCATAACGTACACGTACAAGTACGGCGGAAACGACCGCGGCCAGGCCATCGTGGTGCCCGAGTATACCACCGTCACGGTATCGGGCGGGACGCTTACCGCACCCGCGTTCGACGGCACCACCGGAGGTATCCTGGTGTTCCTTGCCACCGGAAAGGTAACCGTCTCCGGCGGAAGCATCGACATGTCCACTCGCGGATATCGGGGCCCCAGCCATGGGTGCTTCTACCGGTGTTCGGACGGGCTGTCAGGGGAAGGGTCGCTGGGGCCCATGGGTGCGGGCGGTGCGGCCCCCACTGCAAACGGGTCCGGCGGGGCCGGCGGCTCTCGAGGCCAGGACTGCGCTGCGGGCGGCGGCGGCGGCTACGGCGGTGCGGGGGGGAAGGGCTCTGACGGCACTTGCGGGACGTGCATCAAGAGCTGTCCGAACTGGGGCGGAGATGGTGGAGGCGCAATGGGGTCCCCGGACCTGAGCGAGTACATCCTGTTCGGCGGTGCGGGCGGCGAAGGCGGCGGCGATGAGGACGGCGACAACCCCGGCAAGGGCGGCAACGGCGGCGGCATCATCATCATCAAGTCGCCGGACGTGGCGTTCAGCGCTCCGGTCGTGACGAACGGGGAGGGGGGCGCCAACGGCAAGCAGTCGGGCTGCGGCGGATGGGGGTGCGGCATGGCGGGCGGCGGAGGCGGGGCCGGCGGCGGCGTCTACCTCGTTGGAGACACAGTCGTCCTTGGAAGCGACAAGGTCGTCGCCAACGGTGCGGGCGGCGGTCTCTGCACCTGTAGCTGGGCCTACCCCGGCGGCACCGGCGGTTCGGGACGCGTCGCTGTCCGCGCTGCGATCTCGTCGGGCTCGACGATACCTCCGTACTCGAAGCTGGACCTGTAGACACGGGGGCCGGTCCAGTGCACCGGAGGCCCCGTGCTGACGCGCGGGGTACTGTTTTTTTACGTAGGTAATACCTGTAGTTATGATCAGAGACTGCGTTGGGCGCGGTCTGCGAACGCGCCAAGGGAGGTGTCTGGACAATGGCAAGGGATTTCACTCCACTGCGGGCCGCGGCGACCGGGATCGGGCGCACGCTGCTGGGGACCGCGACGTTGGTGCTGGTGATCCACTTCACTGCTTCGTCCGGCGCGGGGCGAAGCGTTGTGGCAGCGGTCGTGGAGGGCGACCTGAACGGGGCAGCGAGCATAGGGAACATAATAGTGGACCCGCTCACCGGCATGCTTGCGATGGCAGACCTCAAGGTCACGGACCGGGACAACGCACCGGTGGCGGAGGTGGGAGCGATCGCGGTGGTTCCCTCCGCTGTCACGGAGACCGACATCGAGAGCCTGCTCGTGGACAAGGCTTGCGTAACCGTTCGGATCGACGAAGAAGGGCGAACGAACCTGGATGACCTGTTCAGGGAGAAGGAGACCAAGAAGCCCTCTGCGCCTTCCCTGTTCCGCATATCGGACATAGACGTCGACGAGTCCAGCCTGGTCGTGACCACTCCGTTTGCAGACTTGACCGCAGGGCCGGTCACGCTGAACGGAACGCACGTGAAAGAGGTCGACGGCACGGTGTCCGGCTCCTGCACGACGTCCTGCGGCAAGCTCGTCGTGAAGCCCCGGGTCACTTCCATTGCGGACTACTTCCGCAAGCTGACGGGCGCCGACGACCTGGAGCTGGGGCCTCTGGACGCAAGCGTGGAGTGGACCCGGGACCGGGTCCGCGTCCAGGCCCTGAACCTCGAGGTGCCGGGGGCAAGCGTCTTCGTACGTGCCGACGTTGACGTGAACGCACTTGGAGGCGAGCTGGCCGTGGCCGTGCGATCCGGCGGCGCGGAGGTGGCCACTTTTACGACCCGCGTAGCAGAGAAGGAGTGGTTCGTCTCGGCTCTGGTAAACCACTTCTGTTTGCCCGGCGGTGAAGTTGCAGGGTTGATGCTTCCGGATGCTACGCTGGACGGCTTCATTGCGAACGCTTCGGAGAACAACTTCTCCCTGACGCTCGACCGGTTCCTGGTGGAGAACTACTCGGACGAGGGACTCTCGACGTCGTCGCTCTCGGTGTCGGCCGGGATCCGATTCGTTCCCAAAGGCAGAATGTCGGACCTGTATGCTCAGGTGGACTCGGCTTCCAGCTTGGCCGAGGCGTTCCGGCGGGTGATTCGCGAGTGGTCGAGTGGAGAGATCACCTTGGCCCTGCTGGCGGAGGACCTCTTCGTGTCGGGCAGCGCCGTAGCATCTCCGCTGCGGCTCAAGGTGCACGCGATGCCCACGAAGGAACGCGGGGCGAAGCTGGAGGCCCAGCTAAGCGTCCACCCCCTCGGGTCGGTCCAGGGCGAGGTCACGGTCACTGCGCCGGACCGGAAGGGAGACAGCGGCTACTCCGCCAGACTTTGGACCGACGGACTGGATCTGGTGCCTCTGTCGCCGCTGTTGGACCTGCCTCCGATGGCCAGGAAGCTGCTCAACGGGAAGCTGGTGGGGCAGGCGACGTTCTCGGCAGCGCAGATGGAATCCCCGACGGTGAGGTTCCAGTCATGCAGGTTCGAGACTACTGCGGAGGACGGAGGCGGCCTGGTTCTTCAGTGCGCCGCGGGCGACCAGGACTTCGACTTTTCCAAGGAGCCGGACGTGTCGTTCTTAAAGAAGGAGATAGCGTTCGGTACTGGGCGAATGACCTTCCAGGTCAAGCCCGCGCCAAGGAGAGATGGACGATAGCCCAAAGAGCGTTCTGAGGTCTCACTCGAAGAGAGCGGTCGGCTGGGTCCGCCGCGTTCTCACCGGGCTGGTCATGTACCCGGTGAAGTCCGCGCTGCTGATCGTCCACTCGGTGCTTGCGCTCGTCACGACCATCTCGACCGCGATCCTGGTGGGCTACTTCGTTCTTACCACGACGTTTACCGGAGCGGACCTGCTGAGGATTCTCAACACGCTCCTGCAAGGCCGGTTTTCCGCGACGTTCCTCAACGTGGACCTCGTGGCTCAGGACGTGCAGATCTTCGGCCTGGAAGTAGCTGACCCGGAAGGCAGCACCGTCATCACGGCCGAGCACGTGGACACGGGGATTGACCTGGTAGCGCTGGGTCTGTGGGCGCTCAGGGATGCCTTGGGAGTGCCCGCGGCGCTGCCCCTGAACTTCCCCGCCACTGAGGTCTCGGGGTTCTCCCTGTCGCTTCTCTTCGACGACACGGGGGTGAGCCTGGAACGTACCTTCAAGCCAAGGAAGGAGCCGGAGGGCCCGGGCGGCGGGATGAAGCCGGTGCTCCAGTTCGGCAACGTCGTGGTGCGCAAGGGACGGGTGGAGCTGGTCCACAAGGATTGGCGCATGGACGCGGAAGTGAGGCTCGTGCCGGCGTCGATGAGGATAGAGGACGACCAGGTGTTCATCGGCGCAAAGGACATCCGGATCGGCCGGTTCAGGATGCAGGGCAAGGTGTTTCCGGCGCCCCTCTCGTTCCTTGGAGACCGATGGGCCGGGGTCTGGGTCAAGCGCTTCCAGATGAGTCACACGCGGATGGAAGCGGAAGGGGTACGCGTGACCCGCCCGGACCTGACCGCGGTCGTAGACATGGCCATGGACGTCTCGCGTCCCGGTGTTCCGGCTTCCGGCCGCGGCGACGTGGAGCTGCACGATCCGACGATCCTGGAGAAGCTTTCCGGCGGCAGGGTTTTCGGCACGGCGAAGGCCCAGGTGCGGTTGCGGGGCCAGTTGGAAAGGCCGAACCTGGAAGCGACGGTCAGCAGCCCGAGCGTGCTCGTGGACGGCCTCCAGTTTGAGGACGTCGCCGCGACAGCTTCGGTGAACACCGCAGAGGTCCCTCCTGTCCTGGTTGTCCCCAAGGTCGAAGCGTGGCACGCCGGCGAGAAAGTAGAACTCACCGCCGCGAAGGTCGAGATCGGGACCGAGCCGGCGCTTCATGGCGACGTGTGCTTCGGGTGGCTGTCCCCCGCAGAAATGGCAGAGAGCCTGGGCGTGTCGGGCCTGGAAGCGGTTGACGACGCGGTCGTTTCAGGCTGCGTCACGGGTGTGTCGCTCAGCGTGAAGAGCGCCGGTGTGGCGCTCGTGGCCCGGTCGGAGCTTGCGGTCAGGCCCGGTGGCTTGGCGGGGGACCTGTCAGGGGTGTCCGCTGCCTTGGTGGAAGGGCCGGTGCAGGTCTCTGCAAGCGGGGCGTCCTGGAGCGAGCTTACGCTCACGACGGACGTCGGTGCGCTTGAGTCTTCCGGCACGGTGTCCTGGAATGGTGCGCCGGTTCTGGATGCGACATTCGGCCTTCTGGTTCCGAGGCTGGAGGACGTCGGGGCGCTGGCGAGGGTCCCTGCGCTGTCGGCCCTCGGGGTCGGCGGAGAGATCGACATCGAGTATGGCAGGGTCATCGGCCCGCTGGACGACCCACGCGTCAAGGTAAGGGCGAACTTGGACCACCTGCGCCTGCTGGGAAACAGGCTGGGGTATGCCGGCGTCGACGCGGGTTACGAGGGTGGGCGGCTGGACTTCCGCCAGATCTGTTTGCAGTCCTCGGCCATCCAAGGTTGCCTGGCCGCGACCGCGGATCTGGCAGCGACGGCCCCCGAGATCCCGGTGCGGCTGAGGGTGAGCCGGCCAGTCAGCTTCGACCTCTCGGCGCTTCCCTTCGTGGAGCTTCCTCTTACAGGAACGGGCAGCGTCGTGGAAGCGTCGCTTGACGCAACGCTTTCCGCGGACCCGGAGAGCATAGTCGCTTCCATCTCGGGGATAGCGGATGCCACGCTGAATGACCTTGCGGTGGGCCCCCTGACCGTCGGCGACCTCCACGTCAGGATCGAGAAGGCGCCCGGCGAGCTCGCAGGGGCGACGGGAGCGGGGCTGAACGCGCAAGTGGCGTTCCAACACCTTGTTCTTGACGACACAAGCGTGGAGTGGGGCGACGCCCAACTTGCGTTGGATCGGTTTGCCCCGCCCGAGGAAGGGGCCATCTTCCCGAAGGTTGCTGGCACGGGCGTCGTGCGTCTCCTCCGTGTCCGCAATGGCCCGCATTGGCTTTCCGCGTTCTCGGTCGTCATCGACGCGTTCGACGACCCCGGACGAATCGACCTGACCGGTGCGGGCAACCTGTATCGAAAGGTCGGCGTCAACTTCAAGGGCAGCGTCGACACCGAGAAGGAGATGGCGACGGTGAAGGCCAGCGTGGACCGCGTGTCTCTGGCCCTCGTCCCCTTCTTTAACCTGGAAGAGCGCACCAAGGCAATGCTCAAGCCGACCAGGCTCTCCGGCGCGGTCACCGGCCGCGGAATAGACATTCGTGCCCTGGCGGACCGTGACGTACGGAAGTTCTTGAAGGCGCTCCGCCTGGAGGGCAGCCTCCTGCTCATCGGCCTGTCGGAGCTTCCGGAACCGGCAGACAAGCTGGTGGCGCAGCTTTCAGCGACCGGGGGCAGCGTGACGCTTACCAAGGCGCAGCTCGATTTCCTCAACGGAACCAAGGTGAAGGCGTCGGGGACCATCCGGCCGTCGAGCATGAGCGTGAAGGGCAACCTGTCCGTGTCGTCCACGAAGCTTTCGTCGCTGAAGACAGTGGCCGCAGCGGGGCTGCCCGTGGACGCGGTCGTGTCCGTGAAGGCGGAGGTGAGCGGTCCGGTCGAGCGTCTCGACGTAGTTTCCACGGTATCCGTTCGGGACCTGGTGGCGGGCGAGTTCGAGCTGGGCAGCAGCGACATACTTGTTGCAGGCACGGTAGGCGACGAGTTGAAATTAGCATCTCCATCGTTTTTCTCTGGGTTTTCGCTTTTGTCCGGTATTATAAAATTCGCAGACAGGCTTCCCTCCGGCGTGGATCTGGAGGTGGGCTTCGCTGACGTCGACCTTCGCAGGTTTGTGCCTGCGGTGCCCCCGACGGTGCTTGTCACGGCATCGGGCAAAGCCGGGGTTGCGCTGGACTTCCGGGAAGGCGAGGAGCCGTTCCGTATGGCGTTGGATCTTCCGGACGGGAAGGTGCAGGCGTGCGTGCAAGTGCTTGACTACGTGCCGTGCCTTGTGAACGCGGGGCCGGCGCAGGTGGTGGTGACGTCCCGTGCGGCGGAGATCCGAAAGCTCGATCTCGCGGGTGGCGGACACACCATGTCTGCAAACGGGACGATCGATTTCGCGAACGGGTGGGCCGTCCGCGCTGCACTGTCCATCGACTTGGCGAGGATTCCGCTGCTTTCGGATTGGCTTGCCAGCTACGCCGGGACGATCGTCACCGAAGGAGATGGGATCATGGTGACGGGCGAGACAGCGAACCCGGACGTGGATGGCGCCCTGCTCCTGAAGGAGATTGCGGTGCTTCCGCGAAACTTCGGCTCGGAAGTCACTGTGGACCAGGCGCGGATTGCGATCATGGGCGGGCTGGGTACGGGCAACCTGGTTGTGCTGATAGAGGAGGACTCGCCCGCGGTCGGCTCCCTTGAGGAGGGGCAGTTCGCGGTGAATGGGTGGTTCCGGCTCATGGGCTACAAGCCGAAGGGCGGCCTGTTTTCACTCTCGGGTCGTGAGCTGTTCTATCACGTGCCTGGCCAGTACGAGCTGGTGGTGAGCCCGCGAATCGAGCTTGAGCTGCTCAACCTCGACCAGGGAGAGAAAGCGACAAGCCGGCTTACGGGGGAGATATTCGTTGCGGAAGGGGAGTACTCCCGGAACTTCGACCGGCTGTTGGGGTCGTTCGAGAGTGCATTTTCCCGGTCGCAGGAGAGGTACAGCAAGCCGATAACGGAGGTCCTGCCGTTCTTGAAGAGCATGCAGATGGACCTTGCGGTGGAAGGCGGCAACTTCGCGGTTGCGAGTCGGTTCCCGTTCGGGGAGACGGAGCTTACGGTCAACCTGGATCTGAAGGTTGCGGGCACTCTGGACGACCTGAAGCTGTACGATCGGCTGACGCTGGTCCCGGGAGGCACGATCACGTACAAAGTGGTGAAGCGCGAGTTCGAGGTGACGCTGGGCACGGTTGACTTCACCGGCAATCCGGCGACTCCGTACCTGGACATCGAGGCCCGCACGAACGTGGACTACAGGCCGCAGTCGCTGGGCAGCTATGCGACTGCGATTCAGCAGCAGCAGTTCATGCAGGGCATCCCCGTGGTGATTCACTTGAGTGGCGTGTATCCGGACATCACGCCGACATTCTCGTCGCCCGATCACCCGGAATACGACACGGCCGACCTCCAGATGCTGCTTCTTCTGGGGATGACGCGGGCTGACCTGGAAGGGCAGACCGACACGGGCTCGTCGCGGTCGGTGTCGATAAACATCTTGACCGACGACGTGGCCGGGCTTGTGAGCAAGCTGGTGCTGGCGCCGTTCGTGGATGCCGTCTCGCTGGGCCTCACAAACGACGGGGGCTTCCGAGCCGAGGCAGCTACCCGGGTGGGAAGGGCGATGCAGCTTACGACCAAAGTGCAGCAGGGCGGCAGCACGCAGGAGTACTCTGCCGGCTTCGTTTTCCGCATCACCGATCGTCTGACGCTGGAAGGTGCAATGAAGTCCTCGCAGGACAAGACCGGCGAGCAGCAGGAGACGTACAAGAGCTACGAGGGCAAGTTCCGATACACGGTGCCGCTGGAGTGATGAAATGATTTCCCGCGTACTGACGTTCCTGCTCTTGATGCTTCCCGCGGCGGTAGCCGCGCAGGAGCAGGATCGTTGCGCGGGTCTGACCATCTCCGCGGTAGAGATCACCGGTTGCCCGCCTGGTTCGCGGTGTGCGCAGCCGGTGGTGGGGGAGCGGCTCGTAAGCGTGACGGACCTGGTTGGCGCCGTCTATGCTGCCGAGAGAGTGGACACTGCCGTTCGACGCCTGGCGAGGTCCGGCTATTTCGCGGAAGTGAGGGCCGAATGCTCAGCGATCTCCGGTACGGAAGCCGGCATACTCTTCACCGTGAGGACCAATCGCTATGTTCGCGACGTCACGATCGAAGGGACCGAGTCGGTCTACACCAGCGAGCTGGAGAAGAGGCTTTTCTTGCGGATGGGGACCCTCTTCGATCCTGAAAGAAAGGAGAGCCGGGAGAGGCTGGAGCGGCAGACTTCGACGCTGAAGAGCTACCTGAGGCAGCTCGGATACCAGCGGGCGGAGGTGACGGCGAGGGCGACGCCGGTCGAGCCGGACCTGGTGGACATCCTCCTCACGGTGGACGAGGGGCGGGCCGCGAGGATTGAGGCCATCAGCGTGGATCTGCAGCAGGCGCCAGTGGATCCGTCGAACCCGCAGTACTCGTGCCCGTGGGTGAGGAAGCGCGACATCCTGGAAGTGCTGGACGTCGCTGCCGGCGACCTGGTGACCGCGGGAACGGCCAGGGCAGTCAAGAAGAAGGTGAGGGGTTTCCTCCAGCAATACGGGTTCCAATCCCCGAGAGTGAAGGTCGAATTCGACGGGAAGGCCAAGCGGCTGGACGTATCGGTGAAGGTCGCGCAGTGCTTCTCCATCAGGATTCTCGAACGTGAAGATGAGGAGCCGTACGGCAAGGGGTTCAAGTCGCTGGATGAACCCGCCTTGTTCGCTGTCCTGCCGTTCAGGGAATCGGGAGTCTTCGACAGGCGGGAAGGGGAGCGCGGTCTCGAAGAGCTCCAGATCCACTACAGGCTGAGGGGCTTCCTATTCGCCAGGATCGAGATGCAGTTCACCGACTACCGGGAGCTCCAGAACGGCTGGCCCTATCCGTTGATGGGCGGGGTCACCTACAGGGTCACGAGAGGTCAGCCGTCCGAGATCAGGGAGATTCGATTCGAAGGGGAGTCCTCGCTGACGGAAGACGACCTCCTTGAGATGATGCAGACGAAGCGGTACGACTTCTTCGACGTCGGGGGTTTCCTCGACGTGGACCAGTTGTTTGCGGACCTGGATGTGATTCGACAGGAGTACTTCGACCTGGGCCACTTCCGGATGCGGTACGTGAATGCGGAGAAGGGTGGGGAGACGCTGCGGGTCCAGCATTCGCGAAGGAACGAGACATCCATCTACCGCTACGTCTATGCTGACAAGGCGTTCGACGTTGAGAAGCCGGATTGGGAGAACGCGATCCGGATCGTTGTCCGCATTGACGAGGGGCCGGGAGCCGAGGTCGGGCATGTTGCCGGTGCGGGCACATCAGCGATCGGGGAAGAGCGGGTCATCGAGGCGTCGGGCCTCGGACCCGGCGCACCGTTCAGTCCGCAGCAGGTGAAGGTCGCCGTGATCGCGATCGAGGATTTCTACAGGCACGAAGGCTACCGGCCCAAGGTTACCGTCCGGTGTTCCGGCCATGAGCCGGAAGTGCAGCAGGAGGAGTGTACGCCGGAAGCGGTCAGGTCAGGCGTCGTTGATCTCGTGTTCCAGATCGAGGAAGGGGCACGATACAAGATGGGCGAAGTCCTGGTGGTCGGGAACTTGAAGACCAAGTGGGACGTCGTGGCGGAAGACTTCCCTGCCCGGGGAGATTACTTCGACGGGTCAAGGATCGACGAGGCGTTGCGCAAGCTGAGGAACCTCGGGGTTTTCGCCACGGTGAAGACCGTGTTCATCGGGGACGACGAGACGCCACCGCGGCACGAGGTTGCAGTCGTGGTCCAAGTGGAGGAGACGGCCACCCGGTTCGTGGAGCTTTCCGCGGGATTTCAGACAATGGCCAGGCCGTCCGAGAACAAGCAGGAGATGGATCCGCGTGCGGAGAACATCCTGTCCAACTCGCTGTATAACACGGGCTCATCCCTTTCAGGGTCGGCCAGCTTCCACACGATCCGTTTCCCCGACGTGCTGCTGCTTACCGGCTTCACGTATACGAACACAAACCTCGCGGGATACGCAAAGACTTTCGAGTGGCCGCTGAGCTACGGCCTTTCGACGACGGATCCGGCGCGCTACGCTGCGTTCAAACCGACGTACATCGACCGGCGTTTCTTCGCAACCGAGCTCACGTTCCGCGTGACGCCGCTCATCGTGTACGACAAGGCCATGGATATGCTGGACAAAGTGGAATACGGCGTGGAGAACGAGCTGGCACGGCCGCTGACCGAGGGCGTCTACCTCGGCCTGATCTCGAAGGTGTCGCGCATCGCGTGGAAGGAGCCAGGAGATCCGCTGTTCCACGACTTCGAGTTTCAGTTCGAGAGCTCTCCGGTGATTCGGTTCGACTGGCGCGACAATCCGATCAACCCGATGTCCGGGACGCTTGTGTGGGGGCGCCTTTCGTACATCAACGCGCTCAGCCGTTCGACTGCGGACACGGAGAGCGGGACGCGGGACAACTTCTGGAAGTTCGAGATGGGGACCCAGCTCTATCTCTCGTTCCGCCAAGCATTGGTGCTTGCCGCGAACCTGAGGTACGGGGACAGCGTGTCGGTCGGCGGCGCGAACCTTCCGGAGTACCAGCGGTACCGGCTCGGCGGAACGAACGGAGTCCGCGGGATCCTGGCGGGCAGGGTCTTCCAGTACAACGCGGACGGAAGCCTGGAGACGGAGGCGGTCCCCCTTTCCGACAAAGACAAGTGCAAGAAACCGGGTACGGGGAGCGAGGGTTCCGGGGGCGACCTTGCCCCTGGTACGAGGCTTGCGCCGGTGCTTGGCGGCGACACCGTGGCTGCGGGAAGCCTGGAGCTGCGCTTTCCGATCATGAGGGCGTCCGGGCTTTGGGGAGCGACGTTCCTCGACAGCGGAGGACTTAGCGACGGCTTGGCGGACATGCACGGCAACAGCATCAGGTTCACAACGGGTGCGGGCATCCGCTGGCTGATTGGCGGCACGATTCCGCTCAGGCTAGACTACGGGTTCGTATTGGACCGCCGGTGTGGCGAGGTGGACTGCCTCGGGAAATGCACGAAGAAGGAAGATCCCGGTGCCATGGATTTCGGGCTGCTCTACACGTTCTGAGAGGGGCGCATCGAAGAGGAGGAAGCAGGCTTGGCCACGGAATGGACGTACTTCGCTACTTGCCCCAAGGGCCTGGAGGCCGTGCTGGCCCGGGAGCTTTCCGCGATTCTTGCCAGGACCGCTTGCGCACGGGAGACCTCGGACGGCACCGGGAGCGCCGTAGCACTGCATGCGTCGCACTGTGAAGGGGGCGCCGCAGCGCCACCGGAATCGAGCGGCGGCGGGAGGGGAATCGCGCCGCAGGCACTGAGAGTCACGGTCGCTGGGGTGGAGTTCTCGGGCCCGCTGGAAGCCGGCTACGCCGCTTGCCTGTACAGCCGGGTGGCAAGCCGAGTGCTTGTGCAGCTTGCCACGTTCCCGGCGCCCGACCCCGAAGCGCTTTATGCCGGCATGCGCTCGATTCCCTGGCACACGCACTTCGGACTGGACAAGACCTTTGCCGTCTCTTTGACCAGCACGAGGTCCGCGGTCACGCACACTGCGTTCGGTGCGCTCAAGTGCAAGGACGCAATCGCGGACGGTTTCAGGGAAGAGCTTGGTGCAAGGCCGAACGTGGACAAGGAGTTGCCAGACGTGCTGGTGAACGTGCACCTGGGGGACAACGTCGCGACCGTTGGAATCGATCTTTCGGGTGAGAGTCTTCACCGGCGCACGGGAAGAGCGCACGCGGGACCGGCGCCGATGAAGGAGAACCTGGCCGCGGGGATCCTGCTGCTGGCCGGCTGGCCGGAAGTGGCAGCGTCGGGCGGAGGGTTCCTGGACCCGATGTGCGGAAGCGGCACTCTCGTCCTGGAAGCGGCCCGAATCGCGGCGTGCATTGCTCCCGGGCTTGGCCGGGAGCGCTTCGGGTTCATGGGGTGGAGCGCGCATCGCCCTGATGTCTGGGAGCGGCTGGTGAGCGAAGCCCGTGCTGCGCAACGCCCAAGCACGATTCTGCGGGAAGCGCAACACGGCGGCCAGAGGGCTCCCGCCGGGTCAACGACGGAGGACGAAAGAACAGGTGGAGAGACGGTCGGTGCTGTGAACGCCGGAGCGGGCGTGGAGACGGTCGGTGCTGAGGACGGGTGTACGGGCGTGGCGATCGTCGGCTGCGACAACGATCCTGCTGCTGTCCGGAAGGCGGAGGCAGCGGCCCGGGAGAGCGGGCTTTCCCGGTACGTCCGATTCGAGCGCAGGGAGCTGTCGCTTGCCGAGCCTCCGGGCGATCGGCCCGGACTCGTGGTCGTGAATCCACCGTACGGAGAGCGGCTTGGCGACGCACGCGACCTTGAGCTCCTGTACCAGAGAATCGGATCTACGTTGAAGGACCGTTTCCCCAGGTGGACCGCGTGGATCTTCACCGGGAACCGTGATCTTGCGAAGAAGCTTTCGCTCAGGGTAACGCGAAGGATCCCCCTCTACAACGGCCCGATCGAGTGCCGCCTTCTGTGCGTTCCCATCCTGGCCCCCAAGGTCGCGATGGACGATGCTGTGTGCAAGGATCACCCGGAGTGGGCAGGAGCCCGCGTGGAGGGGAGCGGGGGCGACCGACGCTTTAGTCGCAGCGCCCCCGGCTGCCCCGGAAGCGAAGCGGCTCCTGCCCACGATCAGGATGCCTCCGATGCCTCTATGGGTTCGGAGGATGCGACCCCGATAGCGAACCGGCTTCGGAAGAACCTGCGCAACCTGGGGCGGTGGGCTCGTCGCGAAGGGGTGACGTGCTATCGCATCTACGATGCGGACCTGCCGGAGTACGCGCTGTCTGCGGATATCTACGAGCGCTGGGTGCACGTGACGGAAAACGAGCGCCCCGACACGGTGAATCCTATGAGGGCCGAGGCCAGGCTGCACGAGGCAATGGATGCGTTGACGGAAGTCCTGGGGATCCCTGCCGAAAACGTGTTCGTGAAGCAGCGCATGCGCGGGCTGGGCCGATATGTGAAGGGTCCCGAGAAGGGCGACTTCCACGTCGTGACCGAAGCCGGGCTGAAGTTCCTGGTCAATTTCACAAGATACCACGACACCGGGTTGTTCCTGGATCACAGGCCGATGAGAGCGCTCATCCGCAGCTTCTCGGCGGGCCGCCGGTTCCTCAATCTGTTCGGCTATACGGGGGCCGCGACCGTTTCGGCGACGGCAGGGGGTGCGATTGCGACCGCCACGGTAGATCTGTCCGGAGCATACCTGGAATGGGCTGGACGCAACATGGAAGCCAACTGCTTCAGGGGCCCTCAACACAAGCTCGTTGAGGCGGACGTGCTGGAATGGCTGGAGCATGCGCACGGCAGGTACGGGCTCATTTTCCTCGACCCGCCGACGTTCTCGAACTCCAAGAGCATGCGCGGCACTCTCGACGTTCAGAGGGACCACGTCCAGCTTATCCGCAGTGCGCTCCGCCTGCTCGAACCGGACGGCATCCTGCTCTTCTCGAACAACTTCCGTCGATTCAAGATGGACCGGGAGAGCCTGAGCGATCTTGAGGTCGCCGATATCTCCGCGCAGACCATACCGCCCGACTTCGCACGGCACCCGCGAATCCACAACGCGTGGAGGATCTGCCGCAAGAAAGCGTGAAACCCGGCAAGTAGAGCCGAGGACAGGGAGCAAACCGACCTGAGGTGCCCGCAGCGAAATGGGGCGCAGCGACGTGCTATTCTCCCTCGCCCGACTCGAACTTGACCTCGATCCCCTTGACGATCGGGGTCTGCCCGTCGACGTCGGAGTAAAGCGAGATCTCCACCTGGAGCAGCGCTCCGACCAGGCCCAGCGGCGAGATGTCCAGCGGGAACTGCTCCGGCGGGAAGGGACCGAAGTACTCGGACCACGGCATGGAATCGAGATCGGCCTGGTCGACGCCCGATCGGACGCGGACCTTGATGTACGTCCCCACCGGCGAGTAGGCATCCACGATGATGGCGAGCCAGGCGAGCCTGAGGCCTTCGGCCCCGAACATGTGCTGGTAGTATCCGGTGGGGTTGGTGAACGTATGCAGCAGGTAGCCGGTCATGTCGCTGTAGGTGTAGGGGCCGCTTCCCGTCTGGTATTCGCCGACGATCTGCCAGGTCTTCGAGTCGATCTTCGTGGTGGTCGAAGCGCCCTGGTTCACTGCCCAGATGTAGCCGTCGAAGTCGATCGTGATGCCGACTGGGGAACGGCCTCCCCCGAGGTCGATGTGGCCCAGTGTCTCGAGGGAATCCGCGTTGATGACGGCCACCCGGCTGGAGGAGTCGTTGGCGACGTACACGAAGCCATCGAGGGACCCGACGATTCCTCTGGGCGTGTTCGACGTCGAAGCGCTTCCCCACTGGCCGTTGGCTGGGTCATACCGGTAGGCGACGACCGGGCCGCCGTAGTTGCCCATCCACACCCGGCCCTTGTTGTCCAGCGAGATGCCGTACGGCGAGAAGCCGCTGCCCGGGGAGAGCGCCTGTGCGTTCTTGGTCATGGGATCCACGCGGACCAAGACGTTGCCGCCTCGGCCGGAGACCCAGACAATGCCTTTCTGATCGACCACCAAGCCATAGGGGTTGGCGGGGATTGCGATTGTGTCGACGGTGTGCCCGTCCACGGGATGGAGACGGTGGAGGGACTGTCCGTTCCAGTCTCCGATCCACACGTGGTTGTCCTTGTCGACTCCGGCGGAGCGCATGCAGCTTCCGCCCGGATGCACGATGAACTTGATGCACTCGTCGTCGTTGACCATCTCGTCGCCGGAGATGTGTCCGTCGCCGTTGAGATCTTGTGAAGTGTCGATCTGGCCGTTGGTGTTCTTATCTTCGCACTTGCCCTTGTAAGCGATGATCTTTGCGACCCCGCCGTCGGCGCGGCACGCCACCCACACGTCGCCGTAAAGGTCCACCGATGTGCGTGAGGGGTCCGAGCATGCTTTGTAGCGGCCCATCTCCATGCCTGTGGACGTATCGAACTTGGAGACGGTGCTTTCTCCCGAGTTTGCGATCCAGATGAACTGCATATTCACCTTTTCGGAGTCCAGCACGATGTAACCGTCGACGTTCTCGGAGACGCCGGAGGAATTTTCCTTTTCGGGCTCGAACGGATAGGGTTTTGCCGGGCCTGCGCCCATATGCTCGCACTTCTCATTGCAGTCGCCGCAAGGGGAGAGGACGCCTTCGTCGGTGTTGCCGTCGCAGTTGTTGTCCTTTCCGTCGCAGTATTCCGGAATCGGCTCCACGCTTCCGAGGCACTCGGTCCAATAACCGTCCGCGCACTGTTGCTGGCCGGGGGTGCACTCGCCTATGCCGAGGTACGCGGGTTCGCCGGAATAGCAGGTGATGGAGGTGCCGGTGTTGGCGCACGGGCAGCCCGCGTAGATGGCGGTCTCGCAGGGAGGACAGTAGACGTTGAGATTGGGATTGTCGAGTGCGCAGTCGGGTCCTTTGAGGCAACCGGGGCCGAAGCCGTCGCCGTCGGTATCCTCGCAATCCGGGTCGGGGGGGAGCACGTCGCCGTTGTTCCCGGAGATGTCGTTCCCGGGCGGCACGTAGGCGTCGTCATCGGGGGAGACTATCCAGCCGTCGGGCCCGTCGCCGTTTTCCCCGCTCGTGGTTTCCGAGCTGCATGCTGAACCGAAACCGGCAGCGAATGCCGCTACGAGAATCGCCGCGAATACCGTTCTCATCGAATCCGCCCCTTTGCCTCCGCCGGGTGCGGGCGGAGGCGAAACCGTTGGACCGGCTCACCCCACACATCGTAAGTTTGCCACACATGCGCACCCGCGCGCAAAGACTTTTTGCAGGACGGCTTCAATGCAGGGGTCTCGGGTTGAATGGTCGATGGTCGATGGTCGATGGTCGATGGTCGATGGTCGGCCTACGGCAAATCGATGCCGGCAAGAGATGGGACGATGTCGCGGGCGATGGCGACGATCTTGGCCATCCACGTTCTCAGGAGCACTGCCAATGCGCCGGAGTCTCCCGTGCCGTCGGGGCGGCGCAGTCCCATGATCGAGGCGATTGCGCCGAGGTCGGGGAGAGCGACGTCGTCCCTGGCCGCGACGGCAAGCCGGTGCAGGTCCCGGACGCGGCGGCAGTTGTCGCGGCAGTCCCTCAGCGCTGCAATCTGAGGTGCCAGATCCGGGCTCATGGACATGAGCGCATCGTGCAGTCCGGCACCCGCGGGAATGCGAGACTTGCACGAGACCTTGACCATCAGCGCAATGTGCTCCGCGTCCCTGAGCCCGCCCGGCGCCTCCTTCACGTCGATGACGTTCGGGTCCGACCGGTCTGAGCCGCTCCACCTGGCGGCCATCTCCTCTGCCAGTGCCCGGCAGAACCCTGCGGACACCGGCCAGATGTGCCGTTCGACGATCTCGCGGTGCACCTTGTCCGCCATCCGCCGGCTTCCCACGAGGAGCCGCAGCCCCAGAACGTGAGTCCGGTCAACCGGGTCGGCCTTCCCGCTGGAGAACCAGTCCCTCAGAGTGGCGAACGGGACCACGAACTCGCCGAAGTGATCCGAGAAGCGGTACTGCGGCACCGCGCCTCGCCGGATGAGGTCCATGTGCGTGCCTGCCCAGACCCCGCGGTAGAACGACTTGAGCTCCGGGTCGTCGGAATCGAGCACCAACACCAGGTCTATGTCGTCTCCGAACGCCTGGTCTCTGGCATACCCGCCGGCAGCAAACACCGCGAATGCGTCGCCCGTCTCGACGCTGCGGCGTCCCAACGCTGCCTTGGCACGTGTGAGCCGGAAGGCGAACTCGGCCATGATGTAGCGGTCCATCGACTCGACAAACGACCTCCTGTAGTCGGCGATCCTTGCGCCGTTGAGCGCGTCGATCGCTGTGGAGAGCCAGGACAGGTCGTAGTAGCGGATCAGCGCGTCGAGAGAGTCTTCTCCCGTGGCAGCGGGGAGCTTAGCGAGGAACCCGCTGGCGTAACGTCTCAGAAGCCCTGTGTCTCCGAGAGACGGGATCACCTGCGGGCTGTGCGCGGTGACTCGGCGGAACACGCGGCGGTAGAACTCGCTTCCGGCCGTCCTCAGCCAGATGTATTTCCGCAGTCGTGCAAGCTCTTCCCGCTGAGCTTCGTCCCACTGCGGGTCTACCAGACAGTCCTCGAATTCCTTGCGCTGCGACGGGCGGAGGGCCTCGATGAACCGGTTGAAGAGCGCCGGGTCGGATTGAAAAGCGTGCAGCACCCGTGGGACGTGTCCTGCTCCGGCCCGTGTTTTCTCCATGAGCGCGGCAAAGAGCTTGTCGAACAGGCTCGGCCCCGCATCAGGTTTGGACGCGGGCGCTTGGCGTGCCTCCGCAAAGCGCAGCACGAGCATCAGGTCCAAAAGCGTTGTCACGTCCGAATTCGCGAGAGCCACGAAGCTCTCCAGTGCCCGGTCCTGCATGTCGGGTCTCAGCCTGCGGACGTCTTCGACCAGGAGGGACGCGGCTTCGCCGCTTCCCTCCTTCAACGCGTCCAGGACGTCGTCGAAGAAGATGTGTCCGGCGAACGTCCGCACCGCGTCGGACAGATCGAGCGCGAGGTTTCTTCCCTTGTCGCGGTTGCCCGCGTAGGAGTAGCTGGTCAGCTTCCGGATGTGCCTGGTCAGAACCTCCAGGAGGCGCCCGCAAATCTGCCGGATGCGCTGGACGGACTCGAAGTAGCGGACCACCAGGTGGTTTGCGGGGCTGATGCCTCTGGTCTCCCGGGGAAAGCCCAGAGCGGTAGCCACGCAGTCAAGGAGCGGCATGCTGCCGGAGTCCAGGTCGACCGTCTCTTCCTGCACACCGAGCATCTGGTACAGCAGCCGGGCTGTCTCGACGAACACGAGGCTCTCCTGCAGCGCGGCGAAGTCCGCTGCAAGCTTCGGCTCGGCCTCCTTGAGCCTGTCAAACACGGGCAGCGGCTCGGCTTCTCTGATCCCGTGGACCGCTTTCCCGGCCAGCGCTATCCCCTTGGCCAGGCGGATGCCGTCCAGCTTGAAGTCCATCCTGTCCGCACGCACGGGCGTCACGAGCATCGCGGAGAGCTCGCCCAGGAGCCCCCGCAGGAACCCCTCGTGGAACTTGCGCCAGCGCTGCTTCCTCCCGTAGAACCGGTCAACGATTTCGCGGACATAACGGTGGAACAGGTCGCGGTCGCCCAGCAGAGGCTCGCCGGACAGCAGCTCGGAAATCATGACGAAGTTCGTGATGTCGGCCTGGAGCCTTGCTGAGTACTGCTCGATGGTAGCGGTCATCGTGCCGAGGTTCATGCTCTCCGCGACGTAGAAGTGCAGCCTGCCGGCCTTCCGGAAGAAGTCGGCTTCGACCTTTGCCAGCGCCTGGTTGAGCGCTGCCGGATCGCGCCCTTCCTCGTGGAGGACCATCACGTCCACGTCGTCCTGATCGGAGCGGGTGCCGGTAATGCAAAGAGCGAAGCGCGGGCAGGTGCGTCCCTCCAGCCGCATGTCCAGATCCGCGCCGATGTAGGCAGCGTTGAGGCGCTGGTAGGTTGTGGCCTGGCTTTCGAGGAAGGACCGATACGCGGCCTGCGGCGAGTCTCTGCCCGAGAGGGCAAGCTCCAGCCTGTCCACGGCAGCGACGTTCATCTGGAGGAACTGAAGGCCGTAGTAGACGGACATGAAGTCGAGCCGTGTGGGGTCGTCGTTGCCGAGGTCGCGGACGATTCGGACCTGACGATCCATGTCGGCCCCGGCAGTGGTCCAGAGGTCCACCCGGTCCAGCAGAGCAGCGTCTTCCAGTGCGGTGAGCAGCGAGGGAAGGTGGGCCGAGATCGTCGTCAGGTAGCGTTCGTAGTGCCTGCCGAACCGTTGCAGGCGGGCCTGAAGAGATGCGACTGGGGACCTACTTCTTGCCCTGAGCAATGGACACTCCAAGCCGGAATGCCTTCAGATTCAACTCTTCGCTGCCTCTAGGAACTCGTGCGGACAGGGCCATCTCCGCGGATGCGGTCGTGACGACCTCGGTCGCACCGACGATGAGGCCGATGGCGATCATGTTGGCTGTCTGGGCCTTGCCGATCTCATTTTCTGCGAGGTCGGAGATCGGCGCTGCGATGATCTTGAAATCCCCGGGGGGGAGGTCCCGCACCGCCTTTTCGTCAGCGATCAGCAGCCCCTTCGGCTTCAGGTCGTGCACGTACTTGTCGCACGCTTCCTGGGTGAGGCAGAGCAGCACGTCGAGCCGCGTCGCCTT
>Ga0172371_10003019_pt1 | contig 26354 bp, 20 predicted proteins | sample Lak12m_FD_114543 | JGI IMG/M metagenome (GOLD analysis project Ga0172371, IMG submission 114543) | Freshwater microbial communities from Kabuno Bay, South-Kivu, Congo - kab_022012_12m | ecosystem: Environmental > Aquatic > Freshwater > Lake | place: Democratic Republic of the Congo: South-Kivu... | reverse complement strand
CTCACCTTCAAGCGCGGCTACGTCAACACCGACGAGCTGTGGCAGTGGCGCAAGAAGGTCATCGACGGCAAGGTCGAGCGCAAGTCCGGCTCGGTCATCCTGTGCGCCGACGACGGCTCCGAGATCATGCGCTACAACTTCTTCGAAGCCTGGCCGTGCAAGTGGAAGGGCTTCAGCCTGGACGGCAAGGGCAACGACGTGACGGTCGAAGAAGTCGAGATGGCCGTCGAGAAGATCGAGCGCGGCTAGACGGTCGCGAACTCGTTCGCAACCGTCTAGGTTGTTGTTTTCGGCGTGGGCGCCCGGAGCCCACGCCGTGTGAGCGTCCGATAGCCGCTCACGTCACCCGGCAGCCTTCCCCCAAGTCAGCCTAGACCCTCGAACGCGCGTGTGACAACGCCGCTACGGCGCTGCCGACCAGGTTCGCGTTGTCGGCGCGCGACACGAAACCACGCGCGCCCGGGCCACGCCCCGCCAGCAGGCGATTGAGCGTCGACGCCACGCGCTTCGCGTAGCCCGGTCCCAGCCAGAAGAGCGTCCCCTCGGCGCACACGTACAGGGGGCCGCCCGCGCCCACCAACTCGTGCGACGCGGCCAGCGCGGCGGCCACCAGGTCGGCCGAGCGCTCGAGCAGCGCGCGCGCCAGGCGGGCCGCGGCGGTGCGGCGGTGGCCGGTCGCGAGCTCGGAGACGCGGGAGGTCCCCACGGGGCCGTCGAGCTTGATGCCGAGCTCGGGGGCAGCGGCGGTGAACAGGCGGCCCAGGTAGGCGCCCGACACGGCCTTCTCGAAACGCTGCGCTCCCGGGTTCAGGCTGGCCTCGTCGACCACCGCGTCGATCAGGCCGAGGCCCGGGACGTCGTAGGCCCCCGACTCGAAGTTGACGGCCATGCGCGCCCAGCCGGCGGCGCCCCCGTCGAGCTTGGCCAGGTCGGGCACGCGCAGGAAGGCGCCGAGGTTGGTGCCCGTGCCCACGATGAGGCCCACGGCGCGGGCGGCGTCGGCCCCCGGGGCCAGCGAGCCACCGAGCAGCGTGGCGATGGTGTCGTTCAGCACGACCACCGGCCCCACCTCGATGCCTTCGGCCGCCACGCCGCGCACGAGCGCCTCGCCCACCGGCACGCCGACCACGTCGGCCACGCGCACCTCCTTGGTCCACTTGAGGAGCAGCGCGTCGCCGTCGGGCCGGGACTGGATGGGGTAGCTGAAGCAGTAGCCCACCGGCGTGCGCCGGTCGGCCTCGCACGCCGCCAGCACCTCGGCGTGGGCCGCGAAGAACTCGGCCCGCGAGGCGGCGGGGCTGCCCGCGGCGCCGGGCAGCGGCGCGGTCGCGATGGGGGAGACGATGACCGGCGGCTTGCCCGGAGAGAGTCGAACCCGGGCGGCGCGCAGGTTGGTGCCGCCCGCGTCGATGGCCACCGCGTCGCCGGCCAGCCCCCGCGGCGGCGGCGCGAGCCAGGCAGGGAGCATCGCGATCTCGGCGCCGTCGCGGCGCATGCCCTCGCGGGAGCGCTCGATCAGCGTGTCACGCACCACCTTCAGGTGGGCGTCGCCCGGGACCAGCCGAAGCCCCTCCAGCCGGTCGGTGACGTCCTTGGCTCGCATGGTGTCCTCCGTCGTGTGCGTCGCCGGGCGGCGCCGGGCTCACCCCGGTGATGCCGCCTGTAGCGCGGCCCGCACGATCGCGTGCAGCGCTTCGGGGTGGGACCCCTCGTACGAACGGCCGAGGCGCAAGGCCTCGGCGGCCTCGAAGCGGGCACGCAGCGGCGCCCCGGCGGCCGGCGAACAGGGCGGCGGCTCGCGCCCCAGGCTGCGCCGCACGGCCTCGAGGTCGCGCCAGCGCCCTTCGTCGGCGCCCCGGAACAGCGCCTGGCCCCAGCGGGCCAACTCCGCGGCAGGGGCCTCCCCCGCCTCGCGCAGGGCAAACGCCGCCAGCACCAGCATCTCGCGCGCCAGGGCCACGAAGCCCGCGCCGGCCAGCGCCTGCAGCCACGCACGCGGCTCGTCGACCAGGTGACCGCGGCGCTCGGACAGCCACACGGCCGCCTCGCGCACGGCCTCGGCCTGCACGGCCGACGTGCCCTCGCCGTGGGCGCGCATCTCGGCCGCCAGCGCCTCGGCGGCCGCTGGTGCCTCCTGCGTGTCACCCTGGTGTACGGCCAGCGCCAACAACGACCCGCGCGCGGCGCGCCCGGCCGCGGCGAAGCCCACCTGGCCCGCCGTCGCCAGCGCGCCGCGCAGCTGGCGCCCGGCCAGGTCGAGCTTGCCCTCGGCCATCGACAGCCGGGCGCGCGCCAGGCGCACCGCCAGCTGCCCACGGGGATCCCGGGCCTCGGTGAAGATGCGATCGGCCTCGAGGATCGAGCCCTCGGCGTCGAGGAAGCGCTGGTCGAGCTCGTCGCAGGCCGCCACCCCCAGCAAGGCCGAGGCCTCGCGCAGCCGCGCGCCCCCGGTCCGCAGGTGGCCGATCACGTCCTGCAGCAGGGCCCGGGCCGCGTGGCCCTCGCCCTTCAGGAGCGCCAGCTCGGCCAGCCGGCCGAGGATCACCGGCCGCGCGGCGACCAGGCGGGCCGCATCGGCGGTGGCCAGCGCGCGGGCGTAGGGCGCCTCGGCGTCGATCGGGCGGCCGGCGGTCTCGGCCAGCAGCCCACGCCGGAGGCCCAGCTCGATCGCGAGGTCGGCGCCGCCGTGCTCGTGCAGCGCCTGCTCGGCCTCGTCGAGCACCGCGCCCGAGCCCGCCAGGTCGCCCTGGTCGCGCATCAGGTCGCTGAGGATCAGCCGCACGCGGGCGGCCTCGCGGGCGTTGCCGGCCTCGAGGAACGCGCTGGCGGCCGCCAGCAGGTCGCGGCGCCCGCCGTCGCGGTCGCCCTGGCGCAGCTGCACCAACGCCGCGTTGGCGCGCGCCGAGGCCACGCCGTTGGTCTCACCGTCGGCGCGGAAGCGCTTCTCGGCGTGGCGGTAGCACGTGAGCGCCCGGCCCAGCTGGCCGGCCGCCTGGGCGGACTCGCCGATCAGCCCGAGCAACGGCGCCACCAGGCGCGGCTCACGGGCCTCGACGATGGCCAGGCGCAGGCCGCGGCGGGCCCACTCGCCCGCCTCGCGCGGCCTTCCGGCGATCTGGAGCGCCGTTCCACCCAGCTGCAACGTCATGGCCCGCAGGCGGGCCCCGGCGTCGGGGAACTCGGCCAGCAGCGCGCCCGCCAGCTCGACGGCCTCGGCAACACGCCCCGCCCCCAGGGCCGAGCGCACCTGCCCCAGCCGTTCCGCCGCCGTCGTCCGCGCCTCCATGTCCAGGAGCCCTCCCGTCGAGCCTGCCCGCGCGGTTCCGTCGCCCCGGCTCGCGGTCGTTGTGTTTTCGCCGGGCGACGGTAGGATACCATCCCCGGGTAGCGAGCAACAGGCGGATCCCGAAAGGCTCCAGATGGATCAGCGCGTCCTGATCGTCGACGACGTGCCGGAGCTGGCGGCCCTGCTCGAGCGCCAGATCCGCAAGCACGGCTTCGAGACCGTGGTGGCGAACACCGGCGCCCAGGCGCTGGCCGTCGCGCGCAGCGGCTTCCTCGGCATCATCCTGCTCGACCTCATGCTGCCCGACGTGAACGGCCTCGAGCTGCTCGACGAGCTGCAGGCCATCAACAAGGACAACCCCGTGCTGATCATGACCGCCCACGCGACGGTCGACCTGGCCACCGAGGCCCTGAAGAAGGGCGCCCTCGACTTCCTCGAGAAGGACAAGCTCACCGAGCGCCTGGTGGTCTCGCTGAAGAACGCCTCGCGCTCCATCCACTACTCGAACCTGGTGCAGCGCCTCTCCGAAGAGCTCGAGGAGCGCTTCCAGTACCACCACATCATCAGCCACTCCGCGCCGATGAAGCGCATCATCGAGACCCTGAAGCAGTTCGAGGACTCGAACGTCACCGTGCTCATCCAGGGCGAGTCCGGCACGGGCAAGGAGCTCGTGGCGCGCGTCATCCACTTCCGCTCGAGCCGCCGCACGGGGCCGTTCGTGGCCATCAACTGCGCCGGCATCCCGGCCGCCCTGCTCGAGAGCGAGCTGTTCGGCTACCAGAAGGGCGCGTTCACCGGGGCCACCCAGAACAAGATCGGCAAGTTCGAGGCCGCCAACGGCGGCACCATCTTCCTGGACGAGATCTCCGAGATGGACCCGAACCTGCAGTCCAAGCTGCTGCGCGTGCTGCAGGAGCGCGAGGTCGAGCCCCTGGGCTCGATCGAGAAGCGCAAGCTCGACCTGCGCATCGTCTCGGCCACCAACCGCGTCTTGATCGAAGAGGTCAAGTCGGGGCGGTTCCGCGAGGACCTGTACTACCGCCTGTCGGTCTTCCCAATCCTGCTGCCGCCCCTCCGCGAGCGCTCGGGCGACGTGGCGCTGCTCGCCAGCCACTTCGCCGAGAAGTACGGCAGCGAAGAGGGAAAGAACATCCGGGGCTTCTCGCGCGAGGCCATCGACGCGCTCGAGAGCTACGACTACCCCGGCAACGTGCGCGAGCTCGAGAACATCATCAGCCACGCGGTCGTGGTGGCCGCCGGCGAGCGCATCGAGCCCGACGACCTGCCGCCGCACATGCGCCAGCGGAGGACGGTCACCGGCCAGATGCGCGCCGTCGTTCGGCCCACCGGCCCGCTCGACCTGAAGCGCGCGCTGCAGTACGCCTTCCCCTCCGAGGACCAGATCCCGACCATGGCCGACCTCGAGCGCGAGATGTTCCACCACGCGTACGAGCTCTGCGGCAAGAACATCCGCCGCGCGGCCATGCGCCTCGACGTGAGCCGCCCGCGCGTCTACCGACGGCTCGAAGAGATCCGCACGACCGAGGAGACCCCGTGACCGGGCCCCGCGACGCCGGCCTGCCCGTGCCGGTGGCCCTGCTGGGTCTCGGAAGGGTCGGGCGCTTCCTGGCCCTGCACCTGGCGGCCCGCGGGATCGACGTCCGCGGCTGGGACCGCGAGGGCAGCCCCACTGTCGACGACGTACGCGCGGTCGGCGTGCCCGTGACCCTGGGCGCGCTGCCCGCGTCGGTCGCCGCCTGCCCCCTGCTGATCGTGGCCGTGGCCGACCGCGCCATCGAGGCCGTCGCCGCCCAGGTCGGCGCGCTGGCGCCAGCCGACGGAGCCGTCGTGCTGCACACGTCGGGCTTCCACCCGGCCGCGCTGCTGCGGCCGCACCTGCCGCCCCGCGTGGCGGTGGGCTCGCTGCACCCCGTGCACGCCTTCGCGGCCGGCGACGTACCCGCGCCCGCCGGCATCCCCGCGGCGCTCGAAGGCGAGCCCGCCGCGGTGGCGGCGGCCGGGGCGCTGGCCCGCACGCTGGGGCTCCTGCCCTTCACGCTCGCACCCGGACAGAAGGCGCTGTACCACGCCGCCCTGGCGTTGCTCTCGAACGGCACGGTGGGCCTGTTCGCGGTGGCCTCGGCGCTGCTCGAGCGCGCGGGCGTGCCCGCTGACCCGGCCCACACCCTGCTGACCCGGCTGCTCGGAGGGACCGCGTCCAACCTCGAGGCGCTGTCCCCCGCGCGGGCGCTCACCGGGCCGGTGCAGCGCGGTGATGACGCGGTCGTGCAGGCTCACCTGGCCGCCGTGGCCCGGGCCGCCCCCGCCGAGCTCGAGCTCTTCCGCGCGGTCGTCGGCCGCCTCGCGCGGCTCGTGGCGGAGGAGCCCCGGTGATCCCCCTCGACGATGCGCGCATCCTGGCCCCCATGGCCGACTACACCGACGGCGCCTTCCGGCGGTTGTGCAAGCGCCACGGCGCCGACGTGCTGGTGACCGAGATGGTGCCGGTGCAGGCGCTGCTCCGCAGCCCGCGAGCCCGGGAGCACCTGTTGCCCTTCGAGCCCTGGGAGTCCCCGATCGGCGTGCAGCTGTCGTTGGGCACTCCCGACGTGGTCGACGCGGCCATGGCGCTGCTGGCCGACAAGGGCTTCGACTTCGTCGACCTGAACGCCGGCTGCCCCATGCGCACCACGGTCAACGGCGGCTGCGGCGCGGCATTGCTGCGCGAGCCCGCCCGGCTCGAAGAGATCCTGCGGCGCATGGTGAAGGCGGCCGTGGCGCCCGTCACCGTCAAGGTGCGCTCGGGCTGGTGCGACGACGAGATCACCGTACTGGAGGTCGCGAAGCGGGCCGAGCAGGCCGGGGTAACCGCCATCACGGTGCATCCGCGCACGCGCGACCAGATGTACCGCGGCAAGGCCGACTGGAGCTGGATCGGCCGCGTGAAGGAGCTCGTGGGCATCCCGGTGGTCGGCAACGGCGACGTGCAGGGCGAGGACGACGCCCGGCGCATGCGGGCCGAGACCGGCTGCGACGCCGTGATGATCGGGCGCGCGGCGGTGGGCAACCCGTGGGTGTTCGAACGCACGCCCGCGCCGTTGACCGACCGCGAGCGCGTGCTGCGCACGGTGACCACGGCGCGCCAGCACTTCGAAGAGTCCCTGCCCCTGGCGCGCAGCCCGCGCTACGCCGTCGTCGTCTTCCGCAAGCACCTGGCCCGCTACCTGAAGGGCATCCCGCACTCGCGCGAGCACCGGCTCGAGCTCCTGGGGGTGACCGATCCGGACGCACTGCGCCGGGCGTTCGATACGTTCGAGGCCGAGTGGAGGGAGGGGTCGGATGCCGCGCAAGGTCGTTGAGCCGTTGCCCGAGGAGCTCGTGGCGCGCCTGCGCGAGATCCCCTTCGAAGAGCTGCTGCGCGCGCGGCTCGATCCCGTGGTGCAGCTCGTATTCCGCGGCAAGGTGAGCCACGTGCACGACCACATCCTCGAGGCCACCAGCCGCGTGCTGATCGAGATCGCGCTGGCCAAGACCGGCGGCAACGCGTCGCAGGCGGCCGAGATCCTGGGCGTGTCGCGCAACACGCTGGCGCGCCGGGTGAACAAGCTCGAGGTGGCCGTGGGCAAGAAGAAGCCGCGCCGCCGCCGGCGCGAGGTGGCCAAGTGAGCGCCCCCCAACCCTGGACCGTGGTCGACCTGCTGCGCGTGACGACCGAGTACCTGGCGAAGAAGGGCAGCACCAGCCCACGGCTCGACGCCGAGCTGCTGCTGGCCGAGACGCTGGGCCTGCCGGGCCGCGTCGAACTGTACCTGCAGCACGACCGCCCGCTGACGGGCGCCGAGGTCGACGGCTACCGCGAGCTGGTGAAGCGCCGCTCCCAGGGCGAGCCCGTGGCCTACCTGCTGGGCCGCGCGCACTTCTACGAAGAGCAGCTCGAGGTCACGCCCGCCGTGCTGATCCCTCGCCCCGACACCGAGACGCTGGTCGAGGCCGCGCTGGCGCGCCTGCCCGCCGCCTCGACCGCGCGCCTGGCCGACGTGGGCACGGGCTCGGGCGCCATCGCCATCGCCGTGGCGCGCCAGCGGCCCGGCCTGGCCGTGGTGGCCACCGAGCTGTCGCCCCAGGCCGCCGCCGTGGCCCGCCGCAACGTGGCGCGCTACGAGCTCGCCGCCCGCGTCCAGGTGGTGGAGGCCGACGTGCTGACCGGCGTCGACGGCCGCTTCGACCTGGTGGTCTCGAACCCGCCCTACATCGCTGACGACGACCCCCGGGTCGACCCGGGGGTGCGACGCTACGAGCCCGCCGCGGCGCTGTTCGCCGGGGCCGACGGCCTGGCCGTGATCCGCCGCCTGCTGAGCGAGGTGCCGTCGCGCCTGGCGCCCGACGGCGCGCTGCTCCTCGAGGTGGGGGCCGGCCAGGCCTCGACGGTGGCCGCGTTGGCCGCATCGCTGGGCTGGACGGTGCTGGGAACGAGGAAGGATCTGGGCGAGGTGGAACGGGTCGTGGAGCTCGGTCGGTAGCGGACCTACGCAACCCAGCGGCGCCGCAGCGCCAGACCGAGCAGCAGCGCGCCCGCCAGCAGCAGGGTCGAGCCCGAGGAGCGATCGAAGCCCGAGAAGGAGCAGTCGCCGGCGCCGGTTTTATCGTCGGTGGGCTCCTTCGTGGTGTCGCCCTCGACCGCGTCGCTGCCCGCGTCCGACTCGACCGTGTCGGGCGAGGTGCTGTCGCCCGTCGTGGCGTCGGGCTCGACGCCCGCCGGCACGCACGCGTTCATGCACGGTGCCTCGGCGTCGATCTCGCAGCGCTTGCCCGCGCCGCAGTCGCCGTCCTCGGTGCACACGACCAGGCCCGTGCCTTCGCACGTGCCGTTCACGCACACCCCGCAGGCGCCGCAGTCGGCGTCGCTGGCGCACGAGGTGGCCACGCAATCGCCGAGGCCGCTGCCGTCGGGCAGCATCACGCACTGGTCGCCCGCCCCGCAGTCGGCGTCGGCGCGGCACCCGCCCTCGGGCAGGGGCTCGCACGCGTTCTTGCACGGCTCGCCCAGCACCTGGTGGCAGTACTCGTCGGCGGCGCAGTCGGCGTGCGCGGTGCACTCGACGACCCCGAGCCCCATGCACTGGCCGTCGACGCAAGCCTGGCAGGCGCCGCAGTCGCTATCGTCGGCGCAGGGGAGCTCGGCGGGCTGGCAGTGGTTCTCACACTCGCCGGGCAGGCCCTGGACGCACACCTCGCCAGCAGCGCAGTCGGCGTCGACCAGGCAGCCCGTGGGCGCCAGCGACAGGCACACGCCGTCGATGCAGGCCTGGCAGGGCTGGCAGTCGTAGTCGACCGCGCACGTCTGGACCGTCTCGCAATGGTTGGCGCAGGGGTTCGCGGGATCGACGACGCACGTTTCGCCGGCCGAGCAGTCGCTGTCGGCCTCGCACGAGATGTCGCCGAGGCCCATGCAGGAGCCGCCCACGCACACCGCGCACGCACCGCAGTCGACGTCGCTGGCGCACTCGGCCTCCTGGCACTGGCCGCAGCAGCCCTCGATCGGCTCGACGCACACCTGCCCGGCCGGGCAGGGCGTGAAGTAGGGGTCGCACTCGGCCGTGCAGTCGACCAGGTCGCAGGTCGGGTCGACGCAGTGGTTCTTGCATGCCTGGTCGGGGTAGGTCTGGCAGCGGAAGTCGCCCAGGCAGTCGGCGTCGTCGAAGCACTCGACCACGCCCAGCCCCTCGCACTGGCCGTTCACGCACACCTGGCAACTGCCGCAGTCGGCGTTCGTGACGCACGCGGGGTTCGCGGGCTGGCACTGGCCGCAGCAGCCCGGGATGGGCTCGACGCACGCCTGGCCCGCTCCGCAGGGGTTCACGACGGGCTCGCAGTCGCCCATGCAGTCGACCACCCAGCAGGTCTTGCTGGCGCAGCGGTTCCGGCACTCGGCGCCCGGGTAGGTGATGCAGTACTCGTCGGCGCCGCAGTCGGTGTCCGCGTTGCAGGCGGGGACCATGGGCAGCGCGATACACGCGCCGTCGACGCAGGCCGAGCAGGGGTCGCAGTCGGCGTCGCTGACGCAGACCGGCGCCGGCTTCACGCACTGGCCGCAGCATCCCTTGATGGTCTGCTCGCACACCAGGCCGTCGCCGCAGGCCGGGCCGTACCACGGGTCGCACTCCTGCATGCAGAACACCAGCATGCACTGCTTCGAGACGCAGTGGTTCTTGCACGAATCGGCATCGTCGACCTGACAGTACTCGTCGACACCGCAGTCGGTGTCGACGGTGCACTCGAGCACGCCGAACCCCTGGCACAGGTTGCCGACGCAGGCCGAGCACGCGCCGCAGTCGGCGTCGGTCTGGCACTGCGGCGGCGCGATGATCTTGGCGGGCTCGGCCGCCGTCGCCGGCGTCGAGAGCACCATCGAGACCAACAGGGCTCCGAACAACGTCTTCATCGCATCCTCCTTCGGGAACAGGCAACCAGGGTCCACGCCATCGCCAAGTAGCAACGCGCGTGCCATGTGGTGCGATCGAGCCCTGGCAGCGGGCGCTCCTCCTCGGGGCGCGTGGAGACCGCGAGCCCGCGACTGTGGAGGAAGTCTACAGGGCGCGATCCGGCATGTCATGTTTTCGAGAGGAGGCGGCGGAGAGGGGACGCTCAGCGGCAGGTGCCGTCGATGGCGCAGTACTGGGGATAGGGGCACTGACCGTCGGCCGAGCAGTAGATGGCGTCGCGGCACAGGCCGTCGGTGCCGCAGAACGCGGCGTACGGGCAGTCGGCGTCGACCTGGCAGCCGTACAGGTCCGGCGAGCACCAGCCGGGCGACACGCAGCCGTACCCGGGCGCGCAACGGAGGGTCGGACCGCAGGCCACCTTCTCGTAGCACCCGCCGTCGTCCGCGCAGAACGTGGCCTGGGGGCACTCGGCATCGGAGCGGCAACCGTACGAGGTGCAGGCGCCGTCCTGGGCGCAGTAGTACCCCGCCGCGCAGTCGCGGTCGTCGCGGCAGTCGACCAGCACGTGGGCCACGCAGGTGCCGTCCGCCTCGCAGGTGTAGCCCTGTGCGCAGTCCCAGTCGTCGCGGCAGCCGATCTCGTAGCAGGCGCCGTCGCTGCCGCAGGTCGTGCCCCACGGGCAGTCGCTGTCCGACCAGCAGCCGCTCGACGCCTCGTAGCAGGCGCCGTCACTGGCGCAGGTCGTGCCCCACGGGCAGTCACTGTCCGACCAGCAGCCGCTGGCCCACAGGCAGGACCCGTCGCTGGCGCAGACGTACCCGGCGCCGCAGTCGGCGTCGTCCCAGCAGCCGTAGGAGGTCTCCTCGTAGTACGGCGGCTCGACGAACACGCACCCCGACACGAGGATCACGAGCAACGACGAGAAGAGCATCGTCCGGGTCAGCATGGCAACCTCCGGTGGAGGATCGCTACCGTCCGGATCGACGCGCACCGGAGCCCGTTATTCACGGGGCGGGGAGAGGGGGCGGTGAGCAGGGGCCCGCAGGGCCAGGCCGCCGTCGACGTCGAGCCACGCGCCGCGGAACGCCGAGGGTCGCGCCAGCACGGCGCGCACGGCGGCGAGCACCTCGTCGATCGTGGCGCGCCGGCCGAGCACCGTGTCGCGGGCGGCCAGGTCGGCCTCGGCGGCGCGCTCGCGCCCAGGGACGTCGACCAGCCCCAGGCGCAGCACGACCACGCTGGAGGCGGCGGGCGCCTGGCGCTGCAGGAGGCGCAGGGCCGCCCGCCCGGCGCCGCGTCCCAGGCTGTAGGCCGGCGCGCCCAGGAAGGGCTCGTCGCCGGCCAGGTCGGCCAGGTGCAGCTGCGTGACGGCGAGGTCTGTCCGGACCGCCCCTTCGAGGTGCGCCAGGCCCACCTCGTACGGGGCCAGCGCGCACACGGCCAGGTCGGTGAGGGCTGCGACGCGATCGTAGGGTCCGGGCTGGAAGCGCGACGCGGCCCACACCAGCAGATCAGGGGGCGCCGCCCGCACGTCGTCGGCCAGGGCACGGACCGCAGCGGCGTCGGCCAGATCGACCCGCAGACCGCCGGCGGGCAGCCTACCCGGATCGCGTGCGCAGGCCCGCACGCGCCAACCCTCGGCGACCAGCGCGGCGGCCAGCGCGGATCCCAGCGCCGACGAAGCGCCGACGACCAGCGCGGTGCGTGCTACGTACGGGTTCAGGGCGGCCTCACGACCCAAGGTGCGACAACGACGATACTACCGGGCGCGCTTCTCGGCCAGCACGCCGGCCAGGCGCGGCTCCACGCGCGCCCGGAAGCCCGCCTGCTCGAGCCGGCGTACGACGCCCGAGACCACGTCGCGCCCGCGAGCGGCGCCGGGCTCGCCGGTGTAGTGAAAGAGCTGTCCGCGCCACGCCATCACGCGGTACAGCTCGCGGTAGAAGGCCCCCGAGTACAGGTCGCCGGCACGGGACAGCGTCGGTGGATCGTGCAGGATCGCGGCGAAGGAGCCGTCGGGGATCGCCGCCACCAGTTCGACCGAGTCGGCCAGCACCAGCGCGATGGCGGGGTGCTCGAACAGCGCCGCGCTGGCCGGGTTGGTGCGCGCGACGGCCACCACGCCCGGATCGTACTCGACGGCTAGCACGTGGGCGCCGGCCATGGCGGCCGCGATCGCCGAGTAGCCGAGCCCGGCGCAGGTATCGAGCACGCGCCCGCCGCGGATGCGCAGCGCCTTCACCTTGTCCTGGGCCTCGCGATCGGGCGTCGTGCCCGTGCGACGGTGCATGAGCACGCCGTCGACCACCAGGGCCGGGGCACCGGCCGTGGGGAACAGGCGGTAGGCGGCGAAGCGGGGGTCCATCGAATTCCGGTTACTCGCCCTCGGCCTCCAGCAGCTTCTCGGCCTCGAGGGCCGCCATGCAGCCGGTACCGGCGGCGCTGATGGCCTGGCGGTAGCGCGAGTCGGCCACGTCGCCGGCCACGAACACGCCGGGCTTGCTGGTGCAGACGATGTCGCGCGGGACGATGAAGCCGCCGGCGTCCAGCTCGAGCTGCCCGCGGAAGGGCTCGGTGTTGGGCGTGTGGCCGATGGCAATGAACAGCCCGGTGACGGGAAGCTCGGTGCGCTCGCCGGTCTTCAGGTTCTTCACGCGCAGGCCGGTCATGCCCTTCTCGTCGTCGCCGAGCACCTCGTCGACCACCGAGTTCCACACGAACTCGATCTTGGGGTTCCTCTGAGCGCGCTCGGCCATGACCTTGCTGCCGCGCAGCTCGTCGCGCCGGTGGATCAGCGTGACCTTGCTCGCGAAGCGCGTGAGGAAGGTGGCCTCCTCGAGCGCCGTGTCGCCGCCACCCACCACGGCGATGGCCTGGTTCTTGAAGAAGAAGCCGTCGCAGGTGGCGCAGGCCGACACGCCGCGGCCGCGGAAGCGCTGCTCGCTCTCGAGGCCGAGCCAGCGGGCGGAGGCGCCGGTGGCGATGATGACGGTGCGGGCCTGGAGGGTCGCGCCGTCGACGGTCAGCGTGTAGGGCCGCGCCGAGAAGTCGACCTGCTCGAGCACGCCGAACCGGAACTCGGCGCCGAAGCGCTCGGCCTGGGCCTTCATGTTCTCGACGAGCTCGGGCCCGGTGATGCCCTCGGGGAAGCCCGGAAAGTTCTCGACGTCGGTGGTGATCGTGAGCTGGCCTCCCGGCTCGGCGCCCTCCAGCACCAGCGGCTCCAGGTTGGCGCGAGCAGCGTAGATGGCGGCGGTACACCCGGCGGGTCCCGAACCGATGATCACGACGTTGTGCATGGGAGACGTCCCTCTCTGTCGACGCGGCCAAGCATAAGGACTCGGGCCCCGGAATCAAGGCACGGACGCCACTCGGGTCATTGCAGCTCGACGCGATCGAGCAGCACCGCGCTGTCGAGGTGGCTGTCGCCTCGATCGCGCACCTCGAGCCGCAGGTGCACGGGGCGGATGCCGGCGAACGGCAACTGGAACGATACCTCGCGCCACGAGGTGCCCCACACGTCGCCCTCGGGCTGGTCGAAGTGCAGGCCCTCGACCTCCAGCAGGTCCTCCTGGAAGAGCCCTCCACACGGGCAGTTGAAGGGGTTCGGATCCTGGCACACGCCGCACACGCCCACGTCCTGGTCGGGCGGGCACAGGTGGTTGATGGTGGCGTCGAGCACGCGGGTCTCCTCGCCCCCCACGAACAGCGACGCCACGATCTCGTCCTGGTACTCCTGGTAGCCGCACTGCTCGACGAACTCCTCGGAGTAGAAGCGCCAGTAGAAGTGCAGCGTGCGCGTGCCGGGCTCGGGGCAGAAGACCTGCTCGAGCGCGCCCCCCTGCTCGGAGAACCCGAGGCCGGTCGACAGGAGCGCCATGCCCTTGCCCTCCACGGGCGTCTGGCCCGCGAACTCGACCACGCGCCGCGCGTCTCCCGAGGTCCGCCACCCGGCCAGTCCTTCCTCCTCGAAGGTGCCGTTGGAGAGCCGGTAGGGCGGCACGCCCACGCGCAGGGAGCCGAACAGGCGCAGCGCCGGGTGGGCGGCGGCTTCCCAGGCCTCCTGGCCGAGCAGGTCGGCGGCCAGCGCCGGGAAGGGATCGTCGCCTCCGCGGGCGGCGCGCGTCGCCACCAGGTCGTAGCCCTTCCGGAGGAACTCGGCGGCCAGGCGCGCGTCGCGTCCGGAGCGCGGCACGTCGAGCAGCACCACCCCCGAGTCGACCGCGGCCAGGTTCTCGCGCAGGAAGGCCGGCGTGAGCCCGTAACCCGTGGGCGCCAGCACCAGGCGGCCGAGGCGCAGGTCGCGCACGCGGCGATCGAGGCACACGCCCCAGAGGGTCCCGTCCTCACGCTCGCGCTGCAGCACGCACTCCTTGCCGTAGCTGGTGCAGTGTCGCGAGCCCGAGGGGTTCTCGGGGTTGAACGAGCACTCCTCGTCGGTCACGCCCAGGTCGCGGCAGAACTCGTCGTGCTCCTGCAGGATCACCGGGCTGGCCGTGCCCACGGGCAGCCCGTAGCCCTCCGCGACGGCCGGGTCGAGCCCGCCGAACGCCACGTCGCCCTCGCCCCGCAGGTAGAGCACGCCGGCGCCGAGATCGGCGCGCCAGTCGTAGGGCAGCGTGCGGCCGTCGAGCTCGGCGGTGCGCACCAGCAACGAGGGGCACGCGTCGGGGGCCAGGGCGGCCGCCAGCGCGGTGTTCTCCCCCACCAGCGTGGCGGTGCGGCGCTCGAGCGCGCGATCGGCGCTCCAGGTGGTCAGCGGGTAGGTGGCGCGCTCGGGCTCGGCCCCGGCCTCGCGCCAGGCGGCCAGCGGCACGACGCCCAGCACGCCGTCGGCGAAGCGCACCCACAGCCCGTCGGAGCAGGCGTCGGCGCCCGCCTCGGCGACCACGCCCTGCGCCAGCGCGTCGGCCACCACGGCGGCCCGCGCCTCGTCGAAGGAGAGCTCGAGCCGCTGCTGGTCGAACGCCGTGCGCAGATCACCGAGCACCGCCTGGTGGGCCGAGCACTCGGCCGCCGTGAGCGGCGCCACCGCGCGCACGTCGATCCGGGTCGAGGTGCGCTGGACGCTGGTGCCCGACGACGTGCCGTTCACCGTGATCACGTACGACGACGTGCCGGGCGCGTCGGGGGTCACGTCGAGGCGCACCGAGAAGACCCGATCGCCCGCCAACTCGTCGCCGCGCCCCGCCAGGTCGCCGTTGTCGAACAGGACGGAGACGTAGGCCTGGGGCTGGCCGTCGGCCGACGCCTGCCACAGCTCGGCCGCCGGCTCGACCAGCGGCAACCGGCTGAGGTCGAGGCGGAAGAAGAGCTCGGTCCGCACGCGGACCTCGACGAAGTCGGGCGTGACCGTGGCCGGCGGAACCTCGCCCTCGGGCGTGTAGACGACGATCACGCTGTCGTCGACGCTGCCCCCGTCGGTCAGGCGGCCTTGCAGCACGAAGCGGTTGATCCCGGGGTCGAGGGGGGTCGGCGGCAGCTCGAAGTACGGCAACTGGTCGGCGACGCCCACCAGGGACTCGCCCCGCAGCACGCGCACCTCCTCGAACTCACCGAACGCGACGCCGGCCAACCCGAAGAACTGGCCACCGGACGACACGGTCAGCTGATCGGGCGCCAGCAGCGCCACGACCGCGCCGGAGGAGCAGGGCGTGAGCCCCCCGCCGGGGGTGGTCCCCGAACCGCCCGAACACGCCAGAAGCGCCAGGAGCACGACTATCCAGGACCCGTGGTCGACCCGAGGCATCGCCTGCTCTCCCCTGCCGGTGCCCGTATTCTGGGCGAAAGCCGGCCGCAAGGCAACCGCGAGCTCCGGGTCGAACTCCGTTCTTGACACTAGCCCGGTCAATGCGAAAGTAATGTACTGATCCGGACGAGGGGGTTCGCGTGTCGGGAACGGTGCAGGTCGAGGTGGGCAAGGCCAGCCTCGCGATTCGTACGCACCTCCCGGCGCAACGCGTGCGGGTCATCGAGCACCGAATCCGCGAGACGTTGGAGGGAATTCGTCAGGGCCGGGAGCTCCCGGAGCGCGAGCTGCTCGTGCTGGGGCTCCTGACGTTCGCCGACGAGCTCCTCGACGCCGAGGCGCGGCTCGGGCAGCACGAAGAGGCCGCGAAGCGGCTGGAGGCGCTGATTCGGAAGACCGAGTCAGCTTTATAAATATACTTTTCGGGAGGAACGGTTTCGTCGTTTTCCAGATATGCCCTGACGGACCGATCTGCCCCCCGAAAAGCCACGCCAAGGAAGGAGGAGAAACGTGTACTACGTCCTTTCGGGAGTCGCGGGGCTGATCCTCGGGGTCGTCGCGATGTTCGCGTACGGCCGGGCGGCCTCGGCAGGAGCCCGGCGCAGAGCCGAGGCCGAGGCCGAAGAGATCCGGCGCGCCGCCCGTCGCGAGGGTGACGATCTCCGGCGCGACCTGGAGCAGAAGAACCGGGAGCGGGAGCAGAAGCTCAACGAGCAGGAGAAGGAGAACCGCGAGCGTTGGCTCGAGCTGCAGAAGCAGGAAGCCCGCCTCGTGAAGAAGGAAGAGAGCATCGAGAAGAAGAGCGACCTGGTCACCGCCAAGGAGACCGAGATCGTCCGGCGCGAGCAGTCGATCGGCGATCGCGAGAAGGCGGTCGCGGTCTCCAAGGCCAAGCACGACGAGTTGGTCCAGGCGGCCGAAGCCCGCCTCGAGCAGATCGCGGGGCTCTCCCGCGACGACGCCCGCAACGCGCTGCACGAGTCCCTGATCGACAGCGTGAAGCACGACGCGGCCAAGATGATGCGCACGCTCGAGGAAGAGGCCAAGCTCGAGGCCGAGAAGCGCGCCAAGAAGATCATCTCGACGGCCATCAGCCGTTACTCGGGCGAGTACGTGGGCGAGCGCACCGTCTCGGTCGTGAACCTGCCCAACGACGACATGAAGGGCCGCATCATCGGCCGCGAAGGCCGCAACATCAAGGCTTTCGAGCAGATCACGGGCATCGATCTCATCATCGACAACACGCCCGAGGCGGTCATCCTGTCGGGCTACAGCCCGGTGCGCCGCGAGGTCGCCAAGATCTCGCTCGAGAAGCTCATCACCGACGGGCGCATCCACCCCAGCCGCATCGAAGAGGTGGTCAAGAAGACCGAGAAGGAGGTCGAGCAGGCCATCAAGGAGGCCGCCGAGTTCGCGATCTTCGAGCTCGGGCTCCACGGCGTGCACCCCGAGCTGCTCAAGGTGCTCGGCTCGCTCAAGTACCGCATGAGCTACGCGCAGAACATCCTGTACCACTCCATCGAGGTGGCGTTCATCACCGGCATCATGGCCGGCGAGCTCGGCCTCGACGTCAAGATGGCCCGGCGCGCGGGGCTCTACCACGACCTCGGCAAGGCGGTCGACCACAAGATCGAGGGCCCGCACGCCCTGATCGGCGCCGATCTCCTGAAGAAGTACAACGAGAACCCCGAGGTCATCCACGCGGTGGCCGCCCACCACGAAGACGAGAAGCCGCGCACCATCCTGGCGGTGCTGGTCGCCGCCGCCGACGCCCTGTCGGGAGCCCGCCCCGGCGCTCGCCGCGAGATGCTCGAGTCCTACATCGCGCGCATCGAGAAGCTCGAGGGCATCGCCTGCGAGTTCAAGGGTGTCGAGAAGAGCTACGCCATCCAGGCCGGCCGCGAGCTGCGCGTGGTGGTCGAGGCCGAGAAGGTCACCGACGACGAGTCGGCCGTGATGGCGCGCGACATCGCCGCCAAGATCGAGTCCGAGCTCACGTACCCCGGCCAGATCCGCGTCACGGTGCTGCGCGAGACCCGCGCGGTGGCGTTCGCCAAGTAGCCGGTTCGTGGCAAACGCCGCGACTGCCGAAATTCTTCCTCGTGGAATCCCCCCCATGATCGCGATGTCATAGATCGTCGCCCCCCCGATTTCGCAAGTCCGCGTCCTGCCACGACGTCGGTCCTGGCACGGGGGTTGCATTTCGATTGGGCCGGGCGACTCGCCCAGGGAGGCTCTCCATGGATGCGTCGATCAGCAGTACCGAACAGAGGCCTGTCTTCGACGACGAGGTGAGCTCGGTCCTCACCTACCTGCGCTCCATCGGGCGCGAGAAGCTCCTGTCGAAGGAGGACGAGGTCAGCCTCTCGCGGCGCGTCGAGGAGCACTCGCTGGTCATCCTGCGCGAGCTGCTCGCCTACCAGCGTGGGCGCGACCTGCTGTTCCAGCTGCCCGCCCGCATCCTGAAGAACCGCTACTACCTGGCGTCGGTCGCCATCCACGACGAGGTGCTGCGTCCCGACGACATCTACCGCCTGAGCCGCGAGCTCGAGTACCTGGTGCGCTCGCTGCAGCAGACCGCCGAGGCCGTCGGCACCCCCGAAGAGCTGGCCCCGCGCGTGTTCGAGACGTTCCGTGACAGCATCGTGGGCGTGCGCATCCTGAACGAGGTGGTCTTCTCGTTCCGCACCAGCGTGACGCGCGCGCTCGATCGCGCCGGCAGCGGCACCACCCGCGTCCAGGGCCTGTCCGTCGCCTCGCTGCGCGAGAAGCTGGCGCGCGTGGTCTCGTCCGCGCGCACCATCGAGCAGTCGCGCAACCGCATGATCCGCGCCAACCTGCGCCTGGTGGTCAGCATCGGCAAGCGCTACACCAACCGCGGCCTGCCCTTCATGGACCTGGTGCAGGAGGGCAACATCGGCCTGATCCGCGCCGTCGAGAAATTCGACTACAAGCGCGGCCACAAGTTCTCGACCTACGCCACCTGGTGGATCCGCCAGGCCATCACGCGCGCCGTGGCCGAGCAGGGGCGCACCATCCGCATCCCGTCGCACATCATGGACCTCATCCACGAGTTCCAGCGCACGCGCCAGCGCCTCGAGGGCGAAGGAGCGGCACCCATCTCCGACGAGACCATGGCGGCCAAGCTGCAGATCACGATGCGGCAGTACCGCAAGATCATCCACCTGCTGAACGCCCCGGTCAGCCTCGACATGCCGGTGAACGACGACGAGAACAGCCACCTGATGGACTTCATCGCCGACGACACCCTGCGCAGCCCCGTCGACGAGGTGGTCGAGCAGAACCTCCAGGAGAGCATCGAAGAGGCGCTGGGCGAGCTCTCCGAGCGCGAACGCCAGATCCTGCGCATGCGCTTCGGGCTGGGCATGGACCGCACGTATACGCTCGAAGAGGTCGGGCAGACGTTCGAGCTTACGCGTGAGCGCATCCGCCAGATCGAGGCCAAGGCCATCGAGAAGATGCGCCACCCCACGAAGCTGAAGAAACTCGAAGTGTTCTATCGCGACTGATCGCCCCGGAGCCTCGGGCGGCCCGGCGCCCCCGTTTCGCCCCTTCCGCCGGAAACCCCGCGTCATTGCAGAAAAGACTTGCAACGCGGAATACGCCCCCTAGAATCCGGGTTCCGTACGAGGTGACGAGAACCCGGTGACGAGAACCCTATGTCTACGGAGGATGGACTCATGAGGAAGCTGATCACCCTGGCGATGGGCGCGCTGTTGCTCGTCGCGGCCTGCAAAGAGACCCCGAAGCCCGCCGGCGAGCAGCCCGCCGCCCAGCCCGCGGCCACCGCCGCCCAGCCCGCCACCGGCGCCGCCGCCGGCGCGCCCGGCGCCAAGATCCCGATCGAGCTGTTCGTCATGTCGCAGTGCCCCTACGGCGTCCAGGTCATGACGACCATGACCGATGTCGTGAAGGAGATCGGCGCGAACGTCGACGTGAAGTTCGAGTACATCGGCGACGACCTGGGCAACGGCCAGTTCAAGTCGATGCACGGCGACGGCGAAGTGCAGGGCGACCTGCTCGAAGTCTGCGCCCAGAAGCTCTTCGCCGACACGACCAAGCTCACGACCTTCATGGCGTGCCTGAACAAGAACTACCGCCAGCTGCCCGCCGGCTGGGAAGCCTGCGCCACCGAGGCCGGTTACGACCAGCCCAAGCTGAAGGCGTGCTTCGAGGGCGACGAGGGCAAGAAGCTGCTGGCCGAGTCGTTCAAGACCGCCAAGGACAAGAAGGCCACCGGCAGCCCGACCATCTTCCTGGCGGGCGAGCGCTACAGCGGCGGCCGCGAGAAGGTCGACTTCCTGCGCGCGGTGTGTGACAAGCTGTCGACGAAGCCGCAGGTGTGCTCCACGCTGCCCGAGCCCGTGAAGTTCACCATGACCGTCATCTCCGACAAGCGTTGCACCGAGTGCGAGGCCCGCGTCCAGCGCATGGAAGGCCAGCTGAAGTCGATGTTCACGGGCATGACCATCGCCAAGGTCGACTACGCCGACCAGGCCGGCAAGGACCTCTACACGAAGTCCGCCGTCAAGTACCTGCCCGCGTTCCTGTTCGAGAAGATCGTCGAGACCGACCCCGGCTACGGCCGCCTGAAGCGCTGGATGACCCCCCAGGGTGACTTCCTCAGCCTGAACGTCGGCTCGAAGTTCGATCCCACCGCCGAGATCTGCGACAACAAGGTCGACGACACCAACGACGGCAAGATCGACTGCGACGACGACACCTGCAAGAACACCCTCGAGTGCCGCGCCGAGATCCCGAAGAAGCTCGAAGTCTTCGTCATGTCGGGCTGCCCCTTCGGCATCAAGGCCCTCGACGCCATGAAGGAAGTCCTCGAGGCGTTCAAGGACGACAAGATCACGTTCGAAGTCCACTACATCGCCACCGAGAACGGCGACGGCACCTTCCAGTCGCTGCACGGTCAATGGGAAGTCGACGAGAACATCCGCGAGCTCTGCGCCTTCAAGCAGGGCGCGCAGAAGGGCATGGAGTACGTCTGGTGCCGCAACCCCAACATCCGCGACGCGGCCGGTTGGAAGGACTGCGCGACCAAGGCCAAGCTCGACGTCGCCAAGCTCGAGAGCTGCTCGACGGGCGCCGACGGCAAGAAGCTCCTCAGCGAGGACATCAAGATCGCGAACGGCCTGGGCATCTCCGCCAGCCCCACGTGGCTCGCGAACAACAAGGCCAAGTTCTCGGGCGTCGACGCCGAGCGCATCAAGCAGAGCCTGTGCCAGAACAACAAGGACCTCAAGGGCTGCGGCAAGACCCTGTCGACCGACACCCAGGTCCAGGGCTCGTGCGGCTAGTTCGTCCCTTCCGGTTCTTCGTTTGCCTCTCCCGATCGCAATCTTTTCATTGATTCCCTGAATCCACCGTACTTCCCATCTCTTCGCCCTTCTGGTACACTCGCGCGGTGGAGGAACCCGGCATGTGGCGAACCTGCCTCGCAATCGCGCTGCTGGCGCTCCCGGAGACCGCTCCCGCCCACGGAGCCCCGGCTCCCCTGCTGGTTTTCATCGCGCCCGCCGACGCCGAACCTTCCGTGGGCGCGCGCCTGGCGCTCGAGCGGCAGAAGGCGGCCCTCGAAGCCTCGCTGGCGCCCGCGCCCACCGCGCTCCTGGGCCTGACCCGCGCCGCCGCCCTCCCCGACACCGCTCCCGCGCTCGCGCGCCTGGCCGACGGCCACGACGCCTGGCTGCGCACGGCGTTCGACGAGGCCGACGAGGCGCTGCGCGACGGCCTGGGCTGGGCGCTCGGCCACCTGGCGTCGGTGGCCCGCGAGCCCGGCGCCGCCACGGCCTTCCTGGTCGCCGCGGTCCGCCTGATCCAGGTGGATCACCTGGCCGGGCGCGATCCGGCCGGCGACGACCTGGTGCGGCGCGCGCTGGGGTGGTGGGGCGCGCTGCCCCTGCCCGACGGGGAGTTCCCGCCCGAGCTGGGGGACGAGGTCCGGAGCCTGGCCGCGACCACGTGCACGGGCACGATCCGGTGGCGTGCGCTGGGCGCCGTCACGCCGGGCGAGGTGCTGGCGGTGGGAGGGCAGCGGGTCGACCTGTCGGCCGAAGGCTCGTTGCGCGTGCCCTGCGGCGCGTGGCCGGTCCGGCGCTTCGAGGCCGATGGCACGGGCGGCCCCTGGGAGGGCCGCGTCGAGGTCACGGGCGGCACCCCCGCGCAGGTGGCCATCTCGCCGCGCTTCGAGCGCGCCCTGCGCCTGCTATCCGAGCGTTCGCTCGAGGTGCGGGCCTACCCCGAGCTGCGCGACGACCTGGACCTGCTGGCCCGCGCACACCCGGTGCGGGCGCTCGAGGTGGAGCTGGGACCCGACGACCTGCCCGACGTTCGCGACCCGAACGAGGGGCCGACGCCCCTGCCGCGCGCGACCACGCTGACGCTCGAGGCGCCGGTGACGAAGCCGGCCGCGACCCGCTGGGCGCCGTGGGCGCTCTACGGCGTGGCGGCGGCCGCCCTGGTGACGGCCGTCACGCTGAACGTGGTGACCAACGGCTGGGTCGACGACCAGAACTCGGGCGAAGGCGCCCGCTTCGACCGCATCCGACAGGGTCGCGTGGGCGCATGGACGTGCTATGGGATCGCGGGCGCGACCGCCCTGGCCGGGGCTGCCTGGCACTTCGTAACCTGGTAGGAGGAGGAGGCCCCGACGGCAGACGCACGGGGACGTCCGAAGACGTCCTTACCGTGCGACCGCTCGTACTGGGACTCAGGGTGGGCTCAGATCCCAGGATGGGACGGTCAGGTAGCCCGTACGGGGTTTGAACCCGTGCTACCGACGTGAGAGGCCGGCGTCCTAACCACTAGACTAACGGGCCGCACCGAGCAACGACGGCTAGGATACCCGGATGGACGGTCGTGTCAAGCCGGAAAATCGGGCCAACGGGGCGCCGGAGGGGCCCGAAGCTTGCGGCAGAGGCCCTAGTCGGGTAGAGTTCGTGCCATCCGCAACGGAGCCGTTCATGAGCGGTTCGCCATCGGACGAAGCCCGCGAGGTCCTGGACGAGGTCGGTCGGCAGATTGAGCTGTGCCGCGCGCGCAGCAGCCCCAGCGTCCAGTTCGTGCGCTACATCGCCGAGAACGACCTCGCGCCCGCGCTGCAGGCCTTCATCGACCACTTCCCGCGCTCCAAGGCGGTCGATCTCTATCGCGACGACGTGGCCTCCGTCTTGGACGCGAACATCGAGGTCTGCGTGCTCAGCCACGTCGATCGCGGCTTGCCCAAGCTGACGACCCAGTTCGAGAGTTGGCTGGCTGCCGGCCACCGCGGCGACTGGGTGGTGCTGGTCACGCCCGACGACGTCAAGGCCATGGTCGACAGCGAGGCCAGCCTGTGGAAGCGCCGCGACGGCTTCCACTCGTGGCCGCGCGCGCGCACCTGGGCCACGCCGGGGGGCGCCATGGGCGACGCCGGCGGACGCCCCGAGGCGGGTGAACCGCTGACCGCCGACGTGATGAAGGCCGTCATCCGCCAACTGGAGCACGACCCCGAAGCGCTCGACGACCTGACGCGGCAGCGTACGTTCACGATGGTCATGAACCTGCTGCGCCAGCGCCAGTTCGAAGAAGCGCGCCGCATCCTCATGCGGCTGATCCACGCGCTGAAGCTGAAGGGCGACGTCCAGAGCCTGGCCACGGCGTACGTCCTGGTCGGGAACATCACGTTCGAGATGAACAACTACCGTAACGCCATCGAGTGGTACGACGAGGCGCAGAGCTACATCGAGAAGCTCGACGACGACGTCAAGCTGTCGGACCTGTACCACCAGCGGGGCTACGTGCGCTTCCTGCTCGGCGAGTACAAGTCGGCCCTCGACGACTTCCGACGCGCGCTCACCATCGACGAGGCGTTGAACGACGACTTCCGCAAGTCGCTCATCTACCGCCGCATCGGCATCTCGCTCGACCTGCTCGGCTCCAACGACGACGCCGAGAGCTTCTTCAAGCAGGCGCTCGAGCTCGAGCAGCGCCTGCAGAACGAGGCCGGCGTGGCGCGCGCTTACCAGCACCTGGGCCGCCTGGCCGAAAAGCGCGGCGCGTTCGACGAGGCGGCGAAGGCGTACGAGCAGAGCCTCGAGATCAAGAAGCGCATGAACGACGAGCGCGGGCTGGCGTCGCTCTACCACCAGTACGGCAACCTGCGCTTCAACCAGGAAGAGCACAAGGAGGCCCTCGACCTGTACCGCAAGGCGCTGGCGCTCGAGGAGCGGCAGTCCGACTACCAGTCGATCGCGCGCACGCTGTTGCAGATCGGCATGACGCAAGAGGCCCTGCAGCAGTTCAAGGAGGCCGTGACCACCCTGCGCAAGGCCTGCACGCTGCTCGGCAAGCTGAACTCGCCGCTGGTCGAGAAGGTGACCACGCTGATCCGCGAGGTCGAGGGCAAGCTGGGCGACGACCTCGAGGGCGTCTTCGGGTCCAAGGAAGACGAGAGCTGACCGCCCGCGGGACCTCGCGGGCACGCCGACGGAGACCCCATGAGCGACGAGATCCGCATCCGCGACCTGCGCGGCGGCCAGTCGGTGCAGGCCATCTTCCTGCTCGCGAGCCGCACCGAGAACCGCGGCAAGACCGGCAAGGCGTACCTGCAGCTCACGCTGTCGGATGCCAGCGGCACCCTGAGCGCCAAGGCGTGGCGGCCCGAGATCGTGCCCGAGGAGGCCGCGGGGCGGCCCGTGCGCGTGACCGGGCGCGTCGACGAGTACCAGGGCGCGCTGCAGATCATCGTCGATCAGCTCGAGATCCTGGACGAGCGCGACGTGGCCATCGAGCGCCTGCTGCCCGCGTCGCGCTACTCGTTCGCCGAGCTGGACGAACGGCTGGGGGGCGTGCTCGAGCGCGTGCGGAGCCCGTGGGTCCGGCGCCTGCTCGACGAGGTCCTGGGCGAGGGTGACACGCGCGCGCGCCTGCTGCGGGCCCCGGCGGCCCACGGCATCCACCACGCCTACCTGGGCGGCCTGGTCGAGCACGCGCTGTCGATGGCCGCGGTGTTCGAGGGCCTGCGCGAGCACTACGCCTCGTACTACCCCGGGCTGATCGACGGCGACCTGGTGATCGCGGGCATCCTGCTGCACGACCTCGGCAAGATCGACGAGATCGGCGCCGGGGCCGGCTTCGACTACACCGACACCGGTCGCCTGCTAGGCCACATCACCCTCGGCTCCGAGCGGGCGGCACGGGCCGCGGCGCGCATCGAGGGCTTCCCCGCGGTGCTGCTCGAGCGCGTGCAGCACCTGGTGCTGGCGCACCACGGCGAGCTCGAGTACGGCTCGCCCGTGAGGCCGCGCCTGATCGAGGCCGTGCTGCTGCACTACCTGGACCAGATCGACGCCAAGCTGAACCACGCCTACACGCGTGTGCGCGAAGCCCCGGCCGGCGCCACCTGGACCGCCATGTCAAAGATCTTCGACGGCCCCCTGATGGTCCCCGAGGGCTTCCAGACTGCGCAGGCGCCCACACCGCTGGTCCCGCCCAAGCGGGCGCGTACGAAGCAGGAAGAGGCCTCTCTGAAGCTGTTCCCGGATGACTGAGCGCCCGCCAGGGGATCCAGCCATGGGCAGCCGTGCCTCCGTGCCACCGTCGGCGTCAACATCGCTTTCCGGAACGAGCGGCGGGCGCTCAGGTTGTTGCTTGCGTCGTGGACGCCTGGAGTCCACGACGCGATTCGCGCCCGGCCCGCTCCCGCGGGCGCTGTGGCTGCGCCTGACCACGGCCTTGCTGGCCGGGGTGCTGGCGTGGATGGCGTTCCCCCCCCTGAACCTGTGGCCCCTGCTGGTGCCCGCGCTGGCGCTGCTGACCCTGGCGGTCGACCACGCCCCGCGCGCCCGCTCGGCCTTCGCCGTGGGTCTGGTCTTCGGCACCACCTGGCACGGCCTGTCGTTCACGTGGCTGCAGCACACGCTGGTCACCATGAGCGGCCTGCCGGGCTGGGCGGCGTGGTTGGGCGTCCTGTTGTTCGGGGCGTGGCAGGGGCTGGCTGTCGGCGTGTGGGCGCTGGGGCGGCGGTGGGCGGGCCCGCGCGGCGCCTGGGCCGACGTGGCGACGGCGGTGCTGTGGGCGGCGTTGGACCTCGGCTGGCCCTGGATCTTCCCCTTCCCGCTGGCCTCGTGCCTGTACAAGGTGCCGCTCCTTATCCAGGGCGCGGACCTGGCCGGCGTGACGGGACTGTCGGTGCTGGCGCTGTTCGTCGCGCTGCGGCTGGCGGCCGGACTCGGGGTGGGGCTCGCGCGGCGCGTGAGAACTGCACGCCTGGCCCTGGGGGTGGCCCTGCCCCTGGCGCTGCTGGTCGGCTACGGCGCCCTGCGCATGGTCGGCGCCGACGAGCCGGCCGCCCGCACGTTGCGGGTTGGCTACGTGCAGGCCTCGGCGCTGCCCGAGGAGAAACGCTCGAAGAACCCCCACGAGCGCATCGCCGTGGTCGAGCGCGAATGGGCCGAGATGGAGCGCCTGGTCGCCCGCGGGATCGACCTGCTGGTGCTGCCCGAGGGCGGCTTCACCTTCTACTTCCAGGACGACCGCAGCGATCGGCTGAACTTCATCCCCGACGTGCGGGCGTGGTCCGAGCGCTTCCTCCAGATGCCCGACCGGACCGGCGTGCCGCTGATCTTCGGCAGCCTGCGCAAGGTGCACGGGCGCTCGCGGAACGCCGCCTACGTCGTACCCCCGCACGAGGCCTACACCATCTACGACAAGCGCAAGCTGGTGCCCTTCGGCGAGCGCATCCCCTTCGGCGACGAGCTCCCGTGGTTGCAGGGCAAGGTGCAAGGCCTGGCGCACCTCGAGCCGGGGCAGGGCTCGCCGCTGGTGACGGTCGCCGGGCTGAAGGCGCACCTCAGCATCTGCT
>Ga0172371_10003018_pt1 | contig 26355 bp, 21 predicted proteins | sample Lak12m_FD_114543 | JGI IMG/M metagenome (GOLD analysis project Ga0172371, IMG submission 114543) | Freshwater microbial communities from Kabuno Bay, South-Kivu, Congo - kab_022012_12m | ecosystem: Environmental > Aquatic > Freshwater > Lake | place: Democratic Republic of the Congo: South-Kivu... | reverse complement strand
GTGGTAGAAATCAAGATCGGGAGGATCAACCGACAAACCAACTCACATCGTCACGCGGAACGGTGCTGGTGGGTGAAAGCTACTGAGAAACCAGTGGGTGAAAGGTCCTGAGAGCCGACAGCCGACCAACGGTCACGAGGTAACCACGCTTTGCCTGCGAAAGGATGCTTAGAGGGAAAAAACCTTCATCCTCTCGCTGCGCTGATGCGGAGCGCCATGTTGTGCGCAGGTGATAGAAAAGTTCTTGGAAGGCTGTCGTACGTTGCCGTATCTCCGTCGTCGGTGCAAAGACAGTGTCTATGAGTTCAGCAACCGCGGAATATTCTCCGGCACTTGACGAAGATAGAGATCTAAAAACGTTGGTCGCATCTGCTCGCAAGGTCGCAAGCTTGTTCGAGTAGAAGTTGTCTCCTTTAAGGCTCTTTCTGTAACGGCGGGCTTTCTTAGCGACATCAAGTGCGGTTCTCGCGAGGGTTTCCAAAACCTCTGAAGGTGATGGCGAACAGGGGTTTTTGTCAGCGGACAAGGGTTCTATCTCTACCAATTAGAATACACGTAAATCTTTTTTCCCTTTTTCCCATCTGTCTTATTTCGACGGAGTGCCTTCTTCTTGCAGAGCATCTGTAAGGGGCCACTTAAGCTTGTGCGCGGTATGTGATGTCCTCGATTTCCAAGCTCCACCCTCACTTCCGAGATCGTCTTGGGTTTCGCGAAGAACCCTTCCCCTATCACTTCCTCCACATAAGCTTGCGGGCCACCTGGTTTCGCCTTTCCTTTGCCCTCTGAAGGAGACTTCTTTCGCCCCTCTTCCACCTTGGAGGATGTCGCTCGGGCGCTTTCTTTTCCAGACTTGGACAACAGATCATCAAGAATTTTCTCGAATGCCACTCGACGAAGCTCGGGATCCTTCACTACTGAAACTGATTTTTCCGCTTGGGCTACCAACTCGGAATATAGCTTCTCCATATTCAGTAATCCTCCTTATCTATTGTTGGCCCGACGTTGGCCGGTTTATATAGTGATTGGCCTCTTCCGTAGTTATACATATATCCACCCAACCATAAATTCGCTCGCAAGAAAACACATCTTTCATGCCGGCTGGAATATCATGCCCCAAAGAACATCGATGGAGACGAGACTGACAAGCCTCGCCTCTCTGCGGAGGAAACGTGATGCGGGTTCTTGTGGCAGGTGCTGATGGCTGCCGAACCGGGTGGGTCGTGGTCAAGAAAGACCTGCAAACCGGCACAACCAATATTTTCATCATCCGATCGTTTGTAGAAGTTATCGCCACCGACGTCGACGTATCAATCCTCGGTGTCGATATCCCGATCGGTCTTCGCGAGGCAGCCAGTCGAGGGGGAAGGAAGTGCGACATCCTGGCTCGCAAGATCCTGGGGCCACCACGGGCGTCCAGCATTTTCCCGCCGCCGGTCAGACCTGCACTTGCTTCTTCATCCTATCCCGAAGCCCTTCTGAAAAACCGGGACAGCTCCCCGGCAGGGATCGGTATTTCCCTCCAGTGCTACGGTCTCTTTCCAAAACTCCGTGAAGTTGACAAGGCGATGACTCCCAAACTCCAAGAGCGTGTCCGGGAGGTCCATCCAGAGCTGTGCTTCTTTGAGATGAACGGCGGGAAATCCTTGCCGGAGTCCAAGAGGACACCGGAGGGCTTACGGCACCGTTTGAAACTGATCCGGTTTTCCGGGTTCCTCCAAATCGGCAATTGGCTTCACCGATATCCGAACACACAGGTCGCGCCGGACGACGTCCTCGACGCATGTGCGGCATGCTGGACGGCAGAGCGGATCCACCGGGGTATCGCAAAGCAGATTCCCGTTAATCAAGAGATGGACACCCACGGTTTGCGCATGGAAATGTGGGCGTAGTGATGAATTTCGAGGGACAACAAGGTGCACCAGATACCAGTTCCCCCCATGTGAGAGCGCGCCGAGCCCTCGGGGCGGCGCTCCTGCAGAGCGTCCCCGGCGTTCTCCTGGACAATGTTGGCTACGTCGTCGAACTTGACCGGAATCTTCTGCCGGGCATTACCTGCGGGGAAATCGCCACGGAGTTCGGCGCTGGTGCCGGAAACGAACTCGATGGAAAGATGCGGGCCCCCTGGTCGTCGTCGGCTCTCGCCGTCAATTCCTTCACACCTTGGCGTCGATCCCTTGGCCAACTCTTCTTCGCAGGTTTAAGGGGATTCTCGGTACTATCATTCGAAACCAAGTGCCCAAACGGGGTGAGCCGCATTCCGCCACACCTGGACCTACTCCTTGAGCACGGAGAAGATATCGTCGCCGTCGAGTCGAAGTGTATCGAGTATCTGCAAGCAAAAGACGGCGCGAAGGTATCTCCACGGTACTTACAGCTTGCGGATAGAAAAGATTTCCGGAGCACCTCGAAGTGGTTCGAAGCCCTCCGCCACGTCGTCGGTTTCAAGCACCTCGATGTCTATCAGCTCGTAAAGCACTACCTAGGTCTTACACTTACTTATAAGGGAAGGCCGATCACGCTGGTCAACATCTTCTGGGAGCCACGTAATTCCGATGCGGATCCCGTCTTCGCAGCACATCGGAGGGAACTGAAAGAATTCGCCAATCTCGTGGCTGGCGACAGGACCTGCCGTTTCCTTGCTCTCTCCTACCCGGAGCATTGGCAGGAGCTCGAATCGATTGGCAATAAGCCGGGCTGGCTCCCGGGGCACATCACCCGGCTACGGAAAAGATATCTCGTGGAGATATAAACTCCGGCAGAAATGAAATCTTTGGAATCAGCCGGTCCTTTTCCTCAGGCGCACAAAGCACGAGGTGTTCTTTCTTCCCGAAGTTTCTCGACGTCCGTCAGCAAGTAGAGATTGCATCCGAAACCATCTTCATCAGGACCCGATACGGGCTTAAGCATTCCCTTATGGGTCAGCTTGAGGACTGCCGTTCGGTGCATCCCGAGGACCTTTGCGGCTTCTGGGCCGGTAACGGTCGACTTTTTGAGTTCGACCATTTTCTCAACTTCGCCTCGCCGAAAGAAATGCTTTCCGAGCTTGTCCTCGAACTCAACTCGGGCCAATCGGCCAGTGCGCACCCACCTCTTGTAAAACCAGGAGAGATCTTCGCCCAGGAGTGCCGCCGCTTCATGGGACGATACAAGGCCCCTCGCGTCCATTCGGCGCCGCCTGTATCTTTCGACGTCGAACCGGGAAAAGCGCAACGGAACGCCGCTGCCCGGGTCGCGCCCTCTTCGCTTCCAAGGGTTTAGATCACCACGCTGTACGAGCCTGCGAAACCTGCCTTCAGCGATCCCGAGGACATCTGCGGCCTGCGCGGTGCTCAGGAGCCTTGTCCGCCTTTTCCTCTTCGGTCTGCCGGCCTGACGCGCCGCCGCAACCATCTCGCGGATGTTCAGGGGCTCCAGATCCGCGCTTCGGTAGAGATACCGGAGGCAGGGGTCCTCCCTTCGACCCGTAACAGGCGCCACGCCCTTTCCGGCGAGCATTTGCATAAGAAAGCGGGATGTGATTCCGCAATCGCGGGCAAGCGCCGTAGCGAACACGTATTGCGATTTGAAGTCTTCAATCACCATCTTGTCAAACAATCCGCCAGAGGTTCGATTCCCTACCGGCACAGCTGCGCGGAGAATCCCTTTCCTTGCCAGGGCGTGTATCTCGTTATCCTTCATGCCCAGCGCGCGGGCAGCGTCCCTTGTGGACAGAAGCCCTTCCCTTCGCTTCCGAAGACGATCACGAAGATATTTTGAGATCTCCTCTTCATCGAACAGGAACCGGAGAAGCCCTATCCCCGGGCGTTCGCCAGCTGGCTGAATGTGACCGTCGATGATCTCCCGAATGAATCTTCCCGTTCCGCATTCGACGAAGGTAAGGCTACGAGCGGCGTGGCGATAGTCAATCATGCCTTTGCGCGATGGGCGCCCGGCACGGGGAATGCGTTCGGCGATCTGGGAAAGGAGTCCTACAACAGCATTTCTCTCGAATACGTTTTTCGCGGACCCGTCCGACGAGGGATTTGCCAGAGGGGTTAGGCAGCCGTGTGCCACCAAATCGGCCACGGCCTTTCGGTCGACGCACAGCAATCCGGCCGCCTGCTTCGCTGTGAGGAGATTTCCCTTCTTCACGCTCAATGCGTCCAAACTCAAGCGCTCGATCCTGAACACCTTCCGCTTGCCCCTTGACTTCACGGTTCCCCGGAGGAGGCCTTTATCGACGAACCCGTCTATGGACTCAGAGGAGACCTTGAGCTCTCTGGCCGCCTCGCACTTCCCTACATACCGGTTGTTCCGAAACGCGTTTGGAAGCAGCTTCTTGTACTTCGAGTGAATCAAGCCGCCGTCCCAGCGGGTGGCCAGGTAGTCTTCAAACACCGTGCGCATGAAGTCGAAGCTACGCGACGAAAGCCGCTTGTATAGACCAGGATAGAATCGACCGAAGGTCCGGTGCAGACCTCCTGCGGCGGGCGTCCCGTCGGCTTGGGCGCGGATTCGATCGAGAAACCTGTGGAAGTTGTCGGGCCACGAGTCGAAAACTTCGAAGGCGCTTGAAAGATTTTCGTGAAGTTCTTCGTTGGCAAGGGAATTCAGACCGGGCCGGCGTGAACCGCCCTTCTTGACCCGATCGTGACCAGCGATGAAGATCACGGCCGACAGGAGATGTTGGAGGTCCAGGCCGTAAAGGGGGTTCCCGGAATTATCTTCCCTTCCCCGCTCTTCACTCGTCTGCAAGCCGAATTGCTCGTGGATCAGCTGAGTCAGTCGGAGTTCGACCGCCCCGGCGGGCCGTACGGCCGCATCACGCCAGTCGCAGCCGCACGAGCAGGACGACAACTTGTTCCGTGCCCAGGAGAGGCGCCTCTCGCATTTGGGACATCTCTCCAGGAGAAGACACTCGTGAAGAGGGCAGGAGGTGACCGGCGCCAGCTCCCAAATCCTCCGGGCATAGCCCGTCTCTGCGAGGCACCCGGGGCACACCCTCGGGCGTTCGACGCGGATCAGGTGGCGAGGAATAAGCGACCCAAACGCACGGTACATTGGGGTCTTGTCGCCCTGCGCCGCCGGGGAATAGACGAGCTTGCCCAACTCTTCAACGGGAGCGCCGGTGATCCCCGACAACCGCCGTAGATCGACATCGTCGCTAAAGAGGAAGGCATAACCTGTGGAGGGATTGCTGATCCCCGCCATTCCGAGGATCCATGAAGGTATATCGTAGCCGTTCTCTTCCGCAAGCCTGATGATGTAACCGGGAAGGCTCTCGTCCGCCTTGGGAGGGCTCCTCCTCAGGAGAGTCCCGTTTTCCGTCTTCGCCATCCCACTCACCTACGCTCAGGAGCCGATCGGAGTGACGAGCAAATTCCCGATGGACTTTTTGCCTAGACCTCCAAGGATTCCCGCAAGATCCCTTTTCGATCGGCGGCGGCCGATCGCGGTCCCCGGCTCGCGGACCGATTTCGAGGAAGGCGGTGCCTCCGTCAACTTCCCAGGGGTGGCTTCGAACGGATTTGCGTACTTATCGCCCTGCCGCAGCCGCTCGGCTATGCCCCACTTCTCTTCGTACGCCTTAGCCAGGTGGTCCAGCGTAATCCGCTCCACTCCTTCCCGGACGGCCTTGGCCGTCGCGGTCCGGACCACGGCCATGACGTTGCCCACTACGCCCCCGGTCGCGTAATGGATTCGGAGCGCCGTCTCCCAAGAGGCGAGCTGCGACCGCGCGTTGAAGGGAAGGTTTTCGTCCAGGACCTGGAGGAACCTGCGGAAGTCATCTTCACTCGCCTTGGTCCCCCATCCGAATGGCTCCAGGGTCATGCGCGAGGAGAAGCGCCTTTCGAGCTGATCGTTCGCGTCGAGGATCTTGTCGGCCCCAGGCATGCCCATGAGAACCATGGGCTTCCCGGTATGGTTCACTAGGTTCTTCAGCCAGTCAGCGGCGGTATTCAGGACCTTGAGCCGCTCCCTGTCGATGATGTGTTGAAACTCGTCGAGGATGACGAGCTCGACCTCGCACTTGCTCATCAGCTTGTACAGACGGTAGGTCTGGGAGACGGTGGAGCCCTTGTCCGGTATGGGGTCGCCAAGGCTGTCGAGCAGGCTCGTCGCAAGACTTTTCACGCTCGCGGGGGACGGGATCGTTGCCGTCAGGACGGGAACTACGGTTCCCTCCTCGCTCGCCCGCCTCGGATGATTCTCCCGGAAGTAACGGGAGATGGTCGTCTTCCCCGCGCCGGTGGGGCCGGTGACGAACAGGCAGGGAGGCTCCGCCGCGAGCTTGGCGTTCCGGTGGCAATCGGCGACTTTGCCCAGGATCTCCTTGAGCCGCGGGTACTTGATAAATATCCTCTCGGCCTTCGCGACCCTATCCGCGTCGGCCATTCTGGAGAAATCGACTCCTTTTACGCTCACGCTTTTTCCCCCATCGTGGGCAGATCGAAGTTGGCGTCCCACCCTGTTGTGTCGAGCTCTTCATCGTTTCCCGCGAATCCATCCGGCTGCGCGGCGGCGCCTGGCGCCTCTGGGGCGGTCTTCGGAGGCTTGACGCGCTTCAATTGCGTTTTTTTCCTCTTGGTAACGCGGGCCTCGCCTTTGGCTTCTCCGGCTTTCTTCACCTCAGTCGGATCCGCGACGCCCTGCGTCAATGGAATGTGAACTTCGCGCTTCGGCTCGTTCTCTCGGCCCTTGGCGTCCAAGGATCGATTGGCCGGGTCGGAGATGCCCATAGCGGCGTCGCTACCTCGACCAACAAGGGCTCGGCGCCGCATTTCATCCAGTGGGACAACGGACGTCCCCTCTGTTCCCCCTGCGGACTCCGGCAGCATTGTGCCGGGTTCGATTTCCCCGTGATTGAGGAAACGGGCCATTTTCTGCCTCGTCGCGTTCTTCTTCGTCTCAGCCCAACCGCGTTTCACGATCTCCTCGACCGTCTGCCGTGCCAAGGCGAGGTCGACAACGCTGACCTTCTCCTTGATTCGCCTGCGGGCGAAGCTCTTGATGACCTCATGTTGGTACAGGGTGAGGTTCTGCGTGTATGTTTGGTCGACGGCCGGAACCGGGATGAAGGCTCCTTGCGACGCGTCGAACACGTGGATGAGCGAAAGGTTCGTCGGATCATATTTAACCCTGACCCTCTCGCCCGTCCCCATGCCGCGCCGAAGCAGGGCAAGTCCGTCGTCGTTGTAGAGAAGGCCGTGGATTTCGACGCCTGACGCGGAAACGACTCGCTCTTCGATCATGCCGAGAAGAACCTCGAGCTCCTCGCGTCTTGGAGGCAGGGCCGGTGGGTACGAGGCGATTCCCTCTTCCCAGGCGACGGCGGGAATGCCCCTTAGTCCTCGATGTTCCCGCCGGTGGTAGTCGTCGACGATCCAGACGTGCAGAATTTCGTGGAGAGTGTGTATGGGAATGATGGCGTTTGCTTTCGGATCGTAATCCCCCTTGTCGAAGATGTTGGAGAACGTCGTCCCCGGCTGCTGATGGAGGAGACGTCGGTTCAGGGATCCGAAATACCTCTCCACGCTTCCCTTGTACCAAGCCAGCTTTATGGGCGCGTATTGGACCAAGATCCCCAACTGGAGACAGGCATCCTCAAAGTGCGTGCTGTGAAACTCTTTCCCATTGTCTACGACGACCGTTTCCGGCAGTCCATGCGCGTCCCAGCGGTTCACGACGCTCGGATACCGGGCCTTCACGTACGATTTCGACGCCACGGCGTGGCGGAGGCATTGCATCACGGAGAGATAGCTGGGCGGATTAAAACCCATGTAAAATCCGACTACGCTCTTCGAGCGCACGTCGATGGCGGACGTAAGCCAGGGCCGGCCGATTGTAATCCCCTTGTCCGGGTCCACCACGAACAGATCAAGCTTGGTGTGGTCGATTTCAACCCGCTCCAGGGGACGGGTCGGGCGAACACCCAGCTTCAACGCCTTGAATTTAAGGTCCGCGATCCTCTTTCCGAAGCGGGCGGCCATCTTCTCGTACGGGTCGAGTTTGGCCACCTCCCGGTACACAGTGGCCCTGTCGGGTGTCTTCAACTTCTCCATCCCGGGGGGCCTGAACCTATTTTCATCCGCAACCCGCAGGGCGACCGTCTCGTAAACAGTCGCGACAGTGATTCTCTGGGGGCGCAGATACTCCTGGTCAATTACCCTCTCGATGATCTCAATGACTTGCGGCTGGATCCGTCTTTTCTTGTTCCCCCTGTTGCAGACGAGGGGGATCAGGGTTCGCACGTTCTCCCCGGACGAGACGAACCTCCGATACCAACGGCAGAGGGTTCTCCACGAGGGCGGCGCCATGTCGTTGATGGATTTTGCGACGTTGCTGATGAGCGGCCGAAGCGTCTCGGGCGTCCTGGCGGTAATATTTCGCCTGCGGATCTCGGTGACGTACCTGTGACGCCGCTTCGCTTCCTCGCGCCACACCTGGGGCAACTGAGTGAAGTCGGCGGTAAGGAGCGCTTTCGCCCTTCTCTCGACGTGAGACTCGCCCGTTATCTCGCCGGGAATAACAAGTTGTCCGTCGAAGAGGGCGTTGACGAGGTCGTCATACGATTTGGCGAAACAGGCGCTTGTCGTTGCGTCCCTGAGTTGCAGGTCGCCGCTGGTGAGACGGTTTTCGATGACGCATTCCCGCCCCGCCAGGACGAGCGTTTGCCCCTTCCTGAACCAATTTCTAGTCATGCCGGCACCCCGTCGGTCCCACAATGGTTCCGGGATAGCCATGCGACAGGGGTGTGTTCCGTCAGGGGAAGATTCAGATCGACTGCGACCACTCCACGATGCGCGAGGGCATAAGCGACCTGCTTCCCGAGACCCCTGGCGGAGAGATATTCCGCCAGCAGACCCAGGGAAGGCTCCCGGCATTCAACGAAAAACCTCCGGCATTCGATCAAGTGTTCCGGCAAGATGGCGATACGCGCATATCGGCTGAGAAGCTTGACATTGTCGAGTCGCGGCGGGATCCGGATCAGGCGGTCAGTAACCGTGAGAAACTCGTAGCCGCTCTTTTCGCAGACCGAAGTGACGGCGCGGGAGAATCGTTGGTACTCCTCTTCGATCGCCACGTCTTCCGGTTTCACCTCGACGATCTGCTTGCGCCCGGACGTCCTCTCGACTAGAAAATCGGGGGTGTACTTGTGCACGTCCCCGTCGAGGACGTAGTGGATCCGGAGCGGCTGCTCCCGGTAGGAGACTACTTCGGGGTCGAATTCCAGCAGGTAGAGGTAGTCACGTTCGAGGGGCGATTCCCACCAAACGGCGCGGCCCGTCTTGAGGCTCGGGAACTTGCCGATGACCTTCCGGCCCCCGTTGGTTATCCTTCTGACCGGCATCTCCAGGCCCCCCTTCCGGGAATACTCGCCCTTCCCTACACCCCATAATAGTTAAACACGCATATTATGTCAAGATAAATTAGCGTACAACTATTATTCGTGACTACATGCAAAGTGGCAGGAAATGGATGCGTTGACGGGAGGGCCTTGCCCGACGTGGCGACTGGATGAGCGGATTACTTGGGTAAAAGGGTCCTGAAAATCCAGATAATGCGACCGATTACGGCCGACGGGTGCGCTCGAAGGTCCACGACGACCGGATCTTCACCGTCGACCACCTGGCCGGAGAGGACGAGGTGATGTCCTTTTGGATCCAGACGGCCGATCCCGACATCGGCCTCTAGGCGGACGGCGTACAGCGCATTGGGCTCGTACTGCCCCAATACGGGCTTCCTGTTACAGGCGATGCACACGATATCGTCCTTCTCAATCGGCGCCGACACCCTTTCGTGCCCGATCCGTGTGTACACGAGGTCATCACCTTCGATTCCAGCGGCGAGTGAAGGAACGGCGACCTTGCCGAGGCCATAGCGCTCGGAAGGTTCCTTCACCAATAGACTCCTTAAGTCGTACACCACCCTGGCTTCAAAGTGTAACCCGTACTTAGATACCTCCGACGAAAGGGCGGACACCTCTTCCTTGGTCGATTCTGTCAGCGACCCGACATCCAGTCTACGAGGCTCCCCGGCCGTTGCGTCGACGCCCGCCTTGTAAAATTCGCTTGGGTCCACTTCCAGTGCTTTGGCAAGCTTCCTGAGGGTCTGGGGTCCCACACCGGTGGTGCCTTTTTCGAGCTGGCTCACCATAGCCTGGTAGCGCCACCCGACTTTCTCCTGCAACTGCTTCTGGGTCAGCCCCTTGAGGAGCCGTAATCGCTTTATGTTTTTGGAAATTATTTCGGTGATCTCGCGGTCTCGAACCTTCGCCATTCGATACCTCGGCTCATAATCCCGATTGAATGGAAACGCGAACTTTCGTTATAAGCTATTTTGAGACGATTTAAGTGAAGTTGTCAACGCGGGGATATAGTTTAGGACTAATAAGTCATTTGCGAGCTCGGGAAAATTTGTCGAACTTTCCCCGGGACGTTTCGGTTACGGATACAACTGCAGTTTCCGTGAACCCTTTCTCTTGGGTCGCCGCGCTCGGTTTTCGTCAGCGGCACTTGCTACTCGGAGACAAAGCGCGCCAGGGCCCGCCAATACCCTGGTTCCCAATAGCCGCGCGCGGCGCCGGACGTCGAGGGCAACACGAATATCGTAGTTTCCCCAATGCGCTCCACTTGGCGACCATACTTGACACCGCTCCTTCCGAAAAATACTTCAGCGGCCTTCTTTCCGTTGAACGCCACCGTCTTCGGTGCAAAGTTCTCGATCTTCACCTTGAAGCTTTCAATATCGAAATCATGGGCCGCGAGGACGGTATCTCGCCCTGCCCGGCCTTTCACGAGGTCGGTCAAACCGATCCGAAACCTGGCAAGGAATGGGTACTGCTCGGGCAGGAGTCGATAGGGTGTAAGACCGGTCTCCGCCAGAATGTGCCAGAACTGGTTGCCGGGCCCCGCATAATACGCGCCTCGTTGGGCGGAACGATCCCCTACCGCAGTCCCACAGAAGACCACTTTCATTCCCCTCGAAAGCACGTCGTTAAGAACCATACCGATCTCCAATACCTGGGACTCCGTGGGACGGATTACGCAAAAAGATGATCGCCCGTCCGAAGGGTATAAATTCCGTCATTGTTTCGGCGGCTCCGGACACACTTCCCGGGCTTTCACGGTGAAATCGCACGGTTTCGGCGGACTCTCGTTCCATAAATGCCTGTCCATCTCCGAACTGCACCCGGCATCCTCAAGCAGGCCGACCTTCCCGTCCTTGTCGCAGGCGAGCACGACGGCGTGCGCATCCTCCTGGGACACACGGAGGGTGTAGTCGGCGAAAGGTTCCATAAGCCCTGGTTCATGTTTCGTGGACAAAACGAGCAGATCCTTGTCGCTGATCCCGTCCGGCGGGTTCTCGTATCGAACGGTCGCCTCGACTGACGCGCTCAACTTGGTCAGCGCAGAGGCAAGAACGTACATCTTCTCCGCCTCGACCGCCCGGCCGATAGTGCATCCGGCGGAAGCCATGAGAAGAAACCAGAGCGTGATTCCCTGGACAACAAGGTTGCGTTTCATGCGACCCCCCAGAAGACAAGCCGCTTGCTCCCGTCGCGGCCTGTGTCGAGGTTCCAGTTGCCGATGCGCGCCAGATACGTCTTCTGCCCCTGCATTGCACCGCTTGCCGCCATCTGCCAGACGTTGCCGACGTTTCCGATCGCGGCATCGAAGATCGTGTCGTAGTCCTTCTTCCCCAAAGGAGTCGCCAGATTCTTTATGAACTGCGGGTCAATGTCATCCTTCGCAGGGTACATTAGCCCCGAATCGACGCCCAGGTGTCTTGCGAACGGGACGAGGTGGTCACCTTCCTCGGCGATCTTGTCGATGACGAAATTGAACCTCCGGTGCCACTTGTTTATGTCTGGGGGATTCGTGGCGAATTCTTCCGGGTGGACGTCCTGGAGCATCCCGGTCCAGAGGGAAACGATGTTGCGGTCGAGCAGGTCGGGATCCGCAGCCTCGCGGCAGGCGGCGATGCCGGAGTCGAGATGCTCCGACAGGCCGACCTCACCCAAATTGAGTCGCTGGAAGATGTGAGCGTCCTGATGCATCTCGCATATCCGGTGGGCCTCCTCGTGGCCCTTGTATTCCCCGACCTTCAACTCCACGACAGGGTGGATGGTAACGTCAGTCGTGACATGAGCCGTGTAGCCCAACAGCCACGCGAGGCCCTTCTTGCGCGCATTCCCTTTGATTGCCTGCAGACGCTTCACCCCTGCGTGGATCATCTCGCCCGTACGGGTGTAATGCATGATGTCCGCCCACCGCTTGGCCCTCTCGTCGCCGATCGCGAGATACGGATAGTCCGGGCTAACGGCACCCAGCTCGCAGAATTTGAAATATTTTAAAACGGTAGGAATAGCCTCCCGGGGAAAACCCGGGATCCGTTCGAGCCGTTGAGGTTCCTTGAGTTCGTTCACGAGCGTTATGTGTGCGTATGCTCCTGGCATTGGCTCCTCCGATTATTGCCGGCTAACGCGCCCCCTTCAATTCCTTCAAAGTCCTCAAAACAATTTCCGGCCCTATCTTCCCGCGCAGCACCCACACCCTGGCCCCGTGGCACTTTCGGAGGATCTTGCCGGCTCCACAGGGACATGGCCAATGTCCCTTTACCTTCCGACGGCTAATAAGGTCGAGAAACGCCATAACGGTTTCCCTATCAGGAGAAATATTTAACATCTCGGCGTAAGCTTCCAATATTCCGGCGCGCCCGTGGCTGCGTTGTCCGAATGGCCATTTTCCAGTACGATCGTAAACGCTCTGTCCGATGAGAAAACTGCGCACGGGGCCGTCGAGGAAATCGCGGAGGGTTCCTCCGTCAGGAAAGTACCTCCACCTTTCATCGGGAACGAGTAGGCAGGCGTCGCCGTTGATATTGACATGTCTGTCCGCGTCCCAAGGTATGCGTCCTCCTACCTCACGCAGAACTGGGAGATCTTTAGGGAAATCCTGCGGAATTCTCACCTCGATGCTGTAGCGATCAAGGCCGGCTCCAGCCTCTTTGATCGGGAAGCTTCCATGTATGAAAACGCATCCATCCTGAATCGAAAGACGGAGATCGGGGTATGCTGCTTCAACCTCCGCCCTCATCCTCACGTACGAGTCCGGGTCGACGAGATGCCAGGGCAGACTCATCCACCCCACCAAGGCTTGCTTGGATTCGATACCGACACCGCGACGCGACCAAGGGCCGCAGTCCTTTCGTCCTCGCTCATCGTATCCGCCGGACCGAAAATGCTTTCCCACCCTTGGTCCTCGATTCGTTGTAAGGTCCGACGGGCTGTTTCCGACAGGACAGCGCGAACCGATGTGTCGAGCAGGTCAGACAGGTCGTTCCCGGAAGGATTGGCCGGATCCTCGATCGAAATATCATCTACTCGGTCGCGGAGTTCCGTCCAGATGTGCTCTAACTGGGTTGCCAGACCAGACGACTTCTTCTTTTTGAGCAGTTCGATCGCAATGAGTTCCAGAGCGAAAATCTTCACCGTCAGTGAGGTGCGTACGCGCCACAGCTTGAGCAACCGGATCGCCTCGATGACACCACTGTCCTTGACGTGGCTAATGTGGATGTCGAGGTTTGTCTTCATCCGGCCCTTTTCCCCTGACGGCTTGTAAAGATACGCATCTGTTTTTGAGTCGTCCGTGAAACGGCCGGGGACCACGTCGATGTGGAAGTCGACGCGATAGTTCTCCTTCTGTCCTCCGCTAACACGCAACGCAACCCCCTTCGGCTCCACGTAATACTGCTTCTGAAGGGCCTTCTGGGTTTCCTCGTAAATCTCCTTTAACGTCTTGCCAGCCTCGTCATCGTCGCGGGGGAAATAACAGATGACGTCCAGATCGAAGGCTTCCCGGATCATGGTTCCCTTCGCCTTGGATCCGCCGTAGCAGATCGTGGGCTTCGATCCGTCGAAGTGGTCGCGGAGCACCTGCTCGACCTCCTTACGGTGTGATCGAAGTTCTTTGAGTTCGGGGCCTTCCTCGTCGAGCGTTTGCGATGCCAGGACTGCCTGCAGGTACTCGTCGTTCGTCATGATTTGCTTGACCTCTCTATTCTCAGGGCGAGGGAGAAGCCCCCTTTCGCCCCGTTGTAGTCGTACACAACGAGTTCGGGATCGACCTTGGGGAGAAGCTCCCGTCCGCAGAGGATAGCGACGGGAGCGGGAACGGCGGGGAAGAGATGGATTTCTTTCAGTGCCCCGTGTTCGTCGTAAATAGACCTCAGGCTCTTCAGGTAGACCTCCTTGAATCGGACGAGATCCTCTTGCAGGTTAAGGAAGTACGGGTTGGGCGTTTGTCCCATAAGGGTTATCCCGTAGACGTGGAATCTGTCGTCGATCTGCTTGGGCAGATCCTCTAAGTGAACCGTGCCGCTCAACGAGAGCACGAGGGCGACCTTTTTCTTGTCTCGTCCGGTGCGGAGGGGACGAAATTCGTATCCGACCGGAATGCCCATCTGTTTCCACATCCAGTTTTCTGTGTCACGGTGGCGCTGGTACGGGTCCATGGGGATCTTGTTGCTTAACTGGCTGCCCAGGTAGACGAGCAGCGGGATGGGAGCAAGCGCGAAAAGCGAGATGTGCCGCGTCTTCTCGACGTCCATCCCCGGTTCGTAGATCCGTTCGATCTGCCGCCGGATTTCCCGCGTAGCGGTCCGGTAGTACGTCTCGTCTTCCCCGTTGATCCCTGTGAGGTTGATGACGTAACCGCGGGGGTCGGTCGGGTACCTTGGAGACACCGCTTCCGTGACGTGGGCAACCGGTATGTCCACGGCCTGACCACCGATCTTGGCCTTGAGCTGGACGACGGTGGTCTCCAGATCGGGGCCGAGGCCCGTGACATGGAAGATTCGCTCCTCGTGGCGGCGTTTGTTTTCCTTCAGTGCTGCAACGCTGTAGCGGCCGGGGTCGTCGTCTATGAGCTTGTGGCAATCGTGACACAGCAGCATCAGGTTTTCGGGGTCGTGGATGCCCAACGGTCGCGGCATCCGGCCGCGCGGACCGCTTTCGCTATACGCGACAATATGGGCCATGTCGGCGAAATTGCCGTCGGACCTCGTCAGGTGGTGGCGGAGGAGGTACTTGTTGCAGCCGTCGAATTCGCAGCGTCCCCCAGCACGGACGAAGAGAAATCGCTGGACGTCTTTAGAGACATGCCTGCGTAGAACAATCGGCGGTATGGTGGCTTTGGGGCATGATCCTCCCGCCTTCTCTTTTTGGCTGGCAATCATCGTCGAATCACCCCTTCCCGATCAAAGGGAGAGAGCGTTTTGAGAGGGCATCCAGAGCTAGGTGAATGAGAAGAGCACTGCCGCCGACGAGCAGGGCGAACCGGGCGGCCTTTTCCCATTCATCGTCCGGTTCCCACTTGTAGACCTCGTAGGCTCCCCACCCTACCAAGCAGCAGAAGGCGATGCTGTGGAAGAACTGCCGATGGTTGGGGTGAACTGCGGGCTCAAGTAAATCGGGGAGGTTGGTAAGCATCGCAGCCAAACCAGCCCCAACAAGCGGTCTTGCCGTACTTTCCTTGTTCTCCGCATCCACGTAGCCCAAGACACTGCCTACCGTCAGGGCGGCGGCGAGCCGATGGGTGTTTCCGTTCGCCATGATCATTTCTCCTTCTCGTTCATTGAACGAGATGAACGGGCCGTAAAAAAAATCACCCGATTCGGTAATATACGTATTCGACTCCACCAGACTCCGCCACGTCGTCGCGACGAAGAAGAAAGCCCTGCTCACAAAGATGTTTGAACTTTGTACTCGCGTTGGCGATCGTCATCTTCTCCTCTGCTATTGCGAATTCAGCGGCTCTCGATCGTGGGCGTCCCAAGGCGAATTTGAATGCGGCATGATTCCCTCGACTGGGCGCAACGCCGAGCGCTCGTCCCTTTCCTTTTTTCCAAACCATGATCGGCTGACCCTTGCGGGAAGCTGCGGCATCCCAGTTCTCCACCATGTCCGGGTCGTCGATGTCGATGAAACAGAATCCCTTGCTTCCTCGATAGCGGCGGGCAAGCTCAACCACGGTCTCGGACGCGAACGATATGTCCACCCGCTCAACACCTTCAAGCGACACCTTGAATATCATGACGCCCGGGTTGGCTTCCACGAAGCCGATTAACTTCCGATGGACCTCCCGGCCCTGGTCGCGTCCCCATCCTTCCGGGGAATCCATAAAATCGCGCAGTTTAATAATGATGGCATTCTCGTTCATTTAATGCATTTAACCAGAAACCGGATGTCGTGTCAAGCGAGATGGAAGGTAAAACAGATGTGGGTACCCCAAATCAGCGGGAGGTTTTCATAGCGGTAAGCAGTGTTCGGCCGGTAGCCCTCTTGCCCAGGAACCAAGAGTACGCGGATCATCGGAAGTCGAACGTCGAGGTCGGCGTTGTATTTGATCGCCTTCGCGGCGCTGCCTTTGAGGCCGCATCCGCGCCCAATACCGTGCCGGGATATTCCCTCGCGGAAGATCTCCACAAGTAATTCGGTGTCCGAGAGTCGGTTGCGGGCTGGGGACTCCGTCGCCAACGCCGGTCGAAGCGTTTCCATGATGCCGAGGCCGCTATCCGACACCGCTACCATGATGCTTTCTCCCTCCCGGTAGACTTGGAGAGCGGCATATCCATCGAGTGGGGTCTGGCTGTGGGAGAAGATATTGTCGATAAGTTCAGCGAAAATCGTCCAGGCCGCCCCTTTGATCCCCCTCGCTCCTTTACGCCTCTTGCGTGATCGCACCACCGCGTCCGCAAGACGCGTGGGCAGGGTAAGGTCTCTCGCTTTTGGACTGATCCGGGCAATTTCGACCAAGCGGGTATTCGAACCGCCGTACATGGACGCGCCGGAGTACGTCGGCCAACCCGGTAGAACATCAACATTCTTTGAAAGACAGTCGAAGAACCCCATACGATTCAGGTAACCCATTGTCCCGATTTCGCCTTCCTCGAATTCAAGCCTTACGCAACGCGAACAATAATCCAGTTGGTTAATCAGCGAAAGCAACCTGACGGCAGCGTCGACCATTATTTTGCAGCCTGCTGGAAATATAAATCTGACCTCGTACGTTTTCTTGCCATGCGGCTCGCGATCCCCGCGAAATGCCTTCTCAAATGCCGACGCGTTGATCCATTCCGGTGGGAAATTTATTTTGCAAATCACAGCCGTCGATCCTCAACACGAACGATCGACCCGCACACCTGGTTTGCTGCGATGACTATTATCGATGAAGTGGATTTGGCATAACGCCAACCCAGGAATAGTCCTTGGACCACCTCGGCAACAGCTTTGCACACCGAATTACTTGGAAGGCGATTACGCCACATGCAAGTCACGTCCACTCGCGGTCCTCTGCCAAACGTAATCGTAAACCTGGCTGGTCAGCACTTCGGCGTCATCGTCAGTAAACGGGGGACGTGGCAGTGATCGCCATAGAGTGTCGAGAATTAGCACCCGAACCTCGGCCTGTGTGGCCGTGTTCTTGGTCCAGTCGTGCATCGGCGCCAACAATTCGGTGAGCGATGCAAGCAACGTCTTGCTTGCCTGCTTCAACTTTTCCCGTTCCAGCTTGCCGATAGTGTCCCGGAAGAGAAGGTCGAAAAACGCCAGTTCGTCGTCGTTCAGCCCCTCTTCAGCAGCTCGCCGCTGTTCGGCGTCTAGGCTGTTTGCGAACTCGACCAACTTCGCGAACGTCTCCTCGACGGTCACGCGATCCTTCTCGCGGTTATAGTCCGCGATGATCTCCTGGTACCTTCTGTAGTAATCCATCCGCATCGGATTCTGTTCGAGCATCAGAGCCAGCTTCTTCTCGACCACGTCGCGGATGTCCTGCAACGCGGCGTGCTTCCGCTTTACCTTGCCTGCGAACTCGTCCCGGAGCTTTTCAAAATCGATTCGGCTCAGGTCGACTGTCATCCCTTCGGCATGGTCCCCACCCATCTCCTGCGCGCGAATCGCCTCGTTGACGATCTTGTGCAACTCCTTGAGCAGCTCGGTCACATCGGCGGTATCCCGTTTCTCCTGGAGCTTTTTGTAGATTGCCTCGATGTTGTCGTGCCGCTCGGCGTATGCAAAAACGCTCGGCTCCATTAGCAGCGCCTTGAAACGGATAAAAATCTGCCTCGCCATGATTTCGAAACGCCTCCTCGTCTCGTCCGACTCGTAAAGTGCCTCCACGGCATCCTTCAACGCTTCGATCCGGGTGAAACCCGTCGCTCCTGCAAGTCGCGCCGGGTTAAAGCCAAACCCTTTAAGGTGGTTCTCCGCGGCTTCGAGCGTCTGCAACAACGCGGCGACCAGCTCCTCGATGGGCGCCACGATCCCCCCGTCTTCTCCGCCCTCATCGTCATCACCGGTCGCGTACTGAGCAAGCGCCTCCCGGAGGCTCTTGAGCATCCCGTTGTAATCCACGATGACTCCGCACTCCTTGCCCGGGAAAATACGATTGGCGCGGGCGATGGCCTGCATCAGCGTGTGGGCCTTCATTGGCTTGTCGATGTAGAGCGTCGAGAGACACTCGACATCGAAGCCGGTTAGCCACATGGCGCAGACGATGGCGATGCGGAACGGATGCTCCGGATTCTTGAACGCGTCCTCCACGGACACCCGTTTGCCGTCGGGGGTCTGGAAACCGGTTTTCATCACAACGCGATGCGGGATGATGTCAAAATCCCATTTAGCGAAGTCGCGAGCCTCGTTCTGGGCCTCGCTGATGATGATCTCAATGATCGTGCTTCTCATCCATGCGGCCTGCCCCCGCAGCCGCGCCAGGTCACCGGCCAATCGTTCGCGCTGGTCCGCGTCCGTCGTCGCCGCTAGTTCCACTTCCTTGCCTGAAATCAGCGCCTCCACCTGAGCCAGCTTCGCCTCCCACCGGGGCTCGATGCGCTGGAACATCCGGGCGCACGTCAGCTTGTCGATGCACACCATCATCGACTTGCCGGTCTCCCACCGGGTCGAGCAGTGCTCGACGAAATCGTCGGCCAGCTTGTCGAGGCGATCGCCGGCGGTGATGACTTCGTAATCTTTCCCGAGCAGCTTCTCCAATAGGGCTTGCTGGTCCGGATCGAGGTCGGCTTTCTCGATGGCATCTGCGATCCGATCGTTCAGGTCCAGCCGGGCGATGCCGAGTTTCTCCCCCCGGTTCTCGTAGACCAGCTTCACCGTGGACTGATCTTCCTCGGACCGCTTGAAGTCGTAGCGGGAGACGTAGGTACCGAAGATCCGTCGGGTGAGGTGATCGTGCTTGAAGAGCGGCGTACCGGTGAATCCGATGAAAGACGCATTCGGCAACGCCAGCCGCATGTTACGGGCGAACTTGCCCGCCTGGGTCCGGTGCGCTTCGTCCGAGATAACGATGATGTCGTCGCGCAAGCTGTATGGCTCTTTCACTGTCTGGTTGAACTTATGGATCAGACTGAAGACGAACCGGGGGTTCTCCCCGAGGATCTCTTTCAGGTCCTTGCCGGACGCCGCACGCGGCATTTTCTCGTCCGCCACACCACAACCGATGAACGTGCGCCGGATTTGATCGTCGAGATCCTCCCGATCGGTCATCACGAGGAAGGTGAAGTTGCCCGGTACCACGCGGCGTACCTTCTCGGCAAAGAACGCCATCGAGTACGACTTGCCGCTCCCCTGCGTATGCCAAAAGACCCCCAGCAACCCGAGATCGGGATGCGCCCGTTTCACCAACGGCAGGTCATCTGTATCTGAAGCCGCAGGTTCAGCCAACTCGCCGCCGTAACCCTCACTCCGATCCCTCTCCGCCACCTTGAGGAGTTCCGACCGGGCAACCGTGTACTCGACCAACCGCCTCTCTGGGGGATATTCGTGCTTGAGCGCCTCTTGCCGAAGAACAGACGCGACCGCGTTGTTCACCCCAAGCACCTGTTGGTTACGGGCGATGATCTTGCGGGTCCCACCGGCGCGGCTATCGTCGAACAGGATAAAATTCTCCACCAGGTCAAGAAGTCGGTCCTTGGCCAGCATCCCGTCGAGGAGCGCCTCGGCGTCCACTCGTCCCTTGGCGTTTTCCTCGTCACGCTTCCACTCGACGAAATGATCCCACATGCAGGTGATTGAGCCGTAGCGGGCACGGTGGCCGTTGCTGACTACGAGAAACGCGTTGTGATGGAAGGCGTGGGCGATGCTGTGCTCGTGCAAGTAGTCGGTCAGATTGTCGTCGAACCCGGCGCGGATGTTCCTGTAGACGGCCTTGAGTTCGATGAACACCAACGGCAGGCCGTTGATGAAGCAGACGAGGTCCGCACGGCGGTTGTAGTGCGGCACTCGCACACCCTGGATCTTCAATTCGCGAACGGCGAGGAACCGGTTGTTGGGAACTCCATCGGTTGATCCATTCCGGAAGTCGATCACTCGTGCCCGGGCATGGCGCGTTTCCTCCTCGTGATCCCGCCATTCGACCGGCACGCCGTCGCGGATGAACCCGTAATATTCCCGGTTGTGCTGGAGGAGGGATCGCGAGAAGTCGACCCGGGTCAAACTTTCGATGGCCTGTTCGACGACAAAGCCGGGCAGGTCGGGGTTCAGACGGGTGATCGCCGCCCGCAAATCTCGAACGAGGATGGCTTCCCGTTCGTTCTCCCTACCCAGCGTACCACTCGGTCCGAACGTCTCCGCGTGGTAGGCATAGACGCTTTCCCAACCGAGTTGGTTTTTCAGGTGGTCCGCAAAGGTCACCTGGACCAACCGGTCTTCGCTGTTGATATCGGTCAGTGCCATTCCGTTTGGCTCACTATTGGCTCAGCATTGGCTCATTCTCCCGTTATTGATTCAATCGTCCGCCTCTGAGGGTTCAATCCCGTCTCAAGCGAACATCTGCCGGTTGCGCCCCATGATGAGGTTATAGCCGACCGTGAAGCAATAGATGCTCGCCGGAACAAACGAAATCTTCAGGTCTCCGGAATCGAATTCGGCATGTTTCGTCCTGGTCGTGACCGCGACATCCTTTAACCCATTGTGATCGCAGTAATCGATCAGCGTCTTCAGTTCGTTTGGGCGGCTCACGTATCGGTCGGTCCATTTGACCTCCACTGCCCAGATCGGTTTCGATTGGGCATCGAGGTTCACGATATCGATTTCCCCCTGCTTCCACCGGGCATAGTAAAGATTCGGAACGCCCGTGTGGAACCACTGGGAGAATATCCCGGTTTCCGCCAGCTCTCCCATGTTTTCGTCCGTCTCGAGGATCGGGGAGAACAGGGCGGTGCGGATCGAGGGATTGGTCAGGTACACCTTGAAGTAATTCGCCCGGATGAATCGCCTGGAATTCCGGTCGATCCGGTGGACGATCTTGATCAGGAACGCCGCTTCCAGATACTCCATGTAGCGCTTGATGGTATTTTTCGCCACGCCGGAATTCTTCGCCAGCTCATCGAGAGACACCTCGTTGCCGGTATTGTACGCAAGCGAGGTGAACAGGTAGTTCAGTTCCTGGATGTCATGGATTCCATAGAGACTCGGAAGGTCCCGAAGCAGAACCTTGTCGATGATGTCGGATTTGATGTACCGGGCCGGATCGGACCGGATCGTTTCCGAGAAGATGACTTCCGGGTACCCCCCGTAGTTCAGGTAATCCATGAAATGGGCATTGAGCACTTCGATATCCCTTGTTTGATAAAAGGGGGAGGGCGTTCCGGTGTCGACAAGTTCAATCTGCCCGAGCAGATCCAGATATTCGTGGAAGGTCAGGGGCGGCAGGATGAAATCCGTGAAACGGCCCGCACCGCTTTCGGTGCTCTTCATCCGCAACGCCGCCGCGGCCGATCCGGAGGCGATAAACTGGATCTCCGGATGCCGATCGACCAGCGACTTCAGGTGGACTTCCCAGTTCTTCAGATACTGGATTTCATCGAAAACGATGTACTTCCGGGAGGTCGCCGGATCGACGCCGCTGGCCGCCACGGAATACTCGACCAGCTCCTCCAGCCCGCACCCGTTATACAGCGGATGATCGACGGACAGGTAACAGCAACTCTTCGGATCGACCCCTTCCGCCATCAGTTCCCGGATCACATGATGGGCCAGCACCGTCTTGCCGACCCGGCGCGGTCCCATCAACAGGACCGCCCTTCGGGCGGCGGTTTCCTTCACCAACGGGAAAAACAGGCCGAAATACGCCCGTTTCCGATAACCGTTGTACACATCGGGAATCCTGTGATCATCCGCCCACCAGACATTTTCGGCCTGGATCCGGCGGATCACCTGCTCTTTGGGGATCGCTTTTATGTCGGCTCCATCAAAAATAAGATCAATTCCATAGCGCTATACTGCTCTTGTATATAAATAAAGTCAACGATGTGATCTTGTATCGAAACGACAACCTAACCAAATGATCGGACACGGGTTTTCCCGTCCCCGATTTCGATCAAACCGCCACTTACCCGCTCATCAGGCGCGGCAGAAGCAGGTCGCGGGCAGCGCGGAGCTTCTCGTTCTGCCGATACAAGACGACACGCTGCTGGTTGAGCGGTTCTGCTACCTCACGGAATTGCCGCTGTACCGGTGGCGATGGAATCAGGAGAGGCAACGATGCGAGTTCTCGTCGGGCTACCCTGGGGCGAGTGGCGCCAACAGCCCTACGCTCACAGTGTTCAATGTTTTCCGGCGAGTTGAAAAAGTGCGTGAGAAAATATTGATCGGCAATTTCAGGGTTAGGGACAACAATTGCCACGTCCACTGCTGTGATCATTCGCCAGGGCATTTCGGTGACAAGCCAAGCACGCCCTATCGGTTTCGGCATTCGAGAAATCAGTATCTGCCCTGGGAATATCTCGCGGCAGTTGAGGCGCTTGAAGGTCTCTTCCGTGACGTACCGGAAGTTTCCAGTCTCAACGAACTCATTCATACCGATGTTCGAGATCTGAAGCAATCGGTAGTTCTCGCCTCCTTGGTCCTTGCTTTCCACCCAATCGCCATCCTCTAAGCTCTCACAAGCTTCAGCCAGCACTGCGGCCTTCCACCCTTCTGGCACGCCGTCGATGATGCGAGTGTGCTCGTGACCGGGGAAACGGAGCCGGACGAACCATTCGCGGTACAGTTGCCGCGCGGCATCCTCCAGCAGAGACATCCGTCGCCGGTTGTTCTCGGTCAGGACGTCGTAGGCGGATAGGATGTCGGCGATTCGGAGCTGAACGTCAAGCCGAGGGAACGCAATCTCAACCTTTGCCAGTTTTTCACGAGGGAGGTGCTTAATCGTCGCGCCTGTAAACAGAGGCGCAAAACTCCCAATCATCCCCTTGTGCAGGAACGAATAGAACAAGAACCGATGATCAAGACAGTCATGCGGACGAATGCGATGAAGAGCCTTTTGGATCATCATTCCCGGCACGGACTCTTTCCAGATTGCGCATCTCCCGGGCTCTCCACCTTCACACATGACGATGTCGCCATACTTCAGCCCATAGCGATCCATCTCGTCATGTGCAAACCGCATCTCACGGAGGTTCTCAAGATCGCATTCGCCCCAGCGTACGTTGATGTTGGCAAGATACGGGAGGGGTTCCCCTTTGTTCTTCTTGTCGTCCAACATCTTTCCCAAGCGGAACTCTGCAACTTCAGCCAAAGGTTTCGTCGTCCACTTCATGCCCCCAGCTCCTCGAAGTTCGCCCGGATCTTCGCCGCCAGTTCCGTTGCCTCCTTGTCGAGGTCGGCCAACTCGGTGTGAATGTCCCGGAGCATCTGCTCGAAGTCGAAATCTTCATCAACCTCGGGCGGAGCGACTCCAACATATCGTCCGGGAGTTAGTGACCAGTCGGCGGCCTCGACCTCCTTCCGGTCAACAAGTTTGACCAGACCGGGAACGGGCTCCAACTCGGCGTTCGGGAAACGGTCCTGCAGCCACGCCACCTGCCGGTGGAAGTAGACCGCGTGCTTGAGCTGTTCGACCGCTGTCTTCCGTTGCTCATCGAGCAGTTTAACCAACTTCCCCGCTTCCCGGCGATCGTAGGCGGCGGAGACGGTGTCATCACCCGCGAGTTCCCGACCAAGATCGGCGACGCGCGCGGCGAGCTTGTAAAGCAAGTCGACCTGCTTAACGAGACCACGGATTGCCTCGACGGTAGGGGCGAATGCCTGGCGGACGGCGTGCTGTCGATCGTTTCCACCGGGCAGCGCCTTTGCGAACTTCTTGCCAAACTGGTCGAGCGCGGACAAGAGAGCCGCCCGGTCCGTCTCGTAGGGAGCGACCACATCGAGCAACTCCTTCACGGAATCGGCGAACGCTTGCTTCTTCCCGGCATCGATGGCGGCATGGTCCGCTACCGCCTTAGTAAGCCGCTCGAACCGCCCCCGCAGATCGGTGATCATCGCATCGAAGACATCCAACGCGGATGGGATCGCCACGATCTCATCGCAGACACGACCGAGGTACTCCCGCACCAACCCAAGGAACCGCGTTTGTTGCCCACGATAGAGCCAGACAATCGCCGTGAGGTTACGCATCTGTTCCGGCGAGAAATCGCAGATCTTGCGCGTGACTTTCCGGTAGACGTTGCGGGCGTCGACCATCAGCACCTTGTCGCGGCGCTTGGCGGGCTTCGCCCGGTCGAAGAACCACAGTTCGCACGGAACGGTACGCGTGTAGAAGAAGTTGGAGCGGATCGATATCATCATGTCGACATCGCCGGTCTCGACGATCTTCTTCCGCACATCCTTCTCGCCATGTCCGGCACTGCTGGCCTGCGACGACATGACGAACCCGGCGCGGCCCTTCTCGTTCAGGTAGCTCCAGAAGTAGGAGATCCAGAGGTAGTTGCCGTTGCCGACCTTCTTCTGCTTGTTCACGCCCGGCAGACCGAACGGCAGGCGTGGGTCGACCTTGATCCGCTCGGCATCGACCAGGTCGACGTTGAACGGCGGATTGGCCATTACGAAATCGCACTTACCCGCCAACGTGTGCTCATCCTGGTAGTAGGTGATCGCCTCGGCGATCTTCCCTTCCAGCCCGTGGACCGCGAGGTTCATCTTGGCGATGCGGATCGTGTCGCGGTTCTTCTCCTGACCGTAGAAGACGACCTTCTTCGCCGTGTCGCCGCCTTCGTGCTCAATGAAGTGGCTCGACTGCACGAACATGCCACCCGAACCGCACGCCGGATCGAGCACGGTCCCGTGGTTCGGTTCGATGACATTGACGATCGTCTGGACGATCGAGGCAGGAGTGAAGAACTCGCCGTTGTCGTGCGCTTTCTGGATCGAAAACTTGGCGAGGAAGTACTCGTAGATCCGGCCGAAGACGTCACCAGTAGCTTTCTTGATCTGTTCGCTGTCAAACTGGCGCATCAGGTCTTCGAGCACCTTGGACTCGAAGATCCCGAAGTCCTTGGGAAGAACTCCCTGCAACGGCTCGAACTCCGACTCGATAACCGTCATTGCCTCGGTGATGAGCTTCGGTAGGTCACTGCCGCTGATGGCGGCCTGTTTCATGATCCAATCGTAACGGGCGTTTTCAGGCAACCACAAGGCTCGACGTCGGAGGTAGTCGGCGGGCAATACCTTTCGCCTTGGCATCACCCCGCTTTCTCTATCCGCCTCGATCTGCCGAGTAGCCGCATCGAACCGGTTGGCCGCGTGGCGGAGGAAAATGACACCCAGCACCGGCATGAAATAGTCACTGGACGTGAGCTTGGAGTTGGCGCGGAGGTTGTCAGCGGCCTCCCAAAGGTCGCCTTCGAGTTTTTCGATGTCCTTAAAAACATCGGCAGTCATACCTTGGCTATTCTCCAATGCCGCATTCAGAGTTCTTACTCGGCACAGTTTATTGCATTCATAACAGAAGATGAACGGATTTCGGGAATCGACGGCACCAAGCGATGGTGCTGTTTAACCAGGTGGCGCCCAGGGCCGCTGCAAGGTAGTCCGAACGGTGCTGATTAACAACGGCTGCCAGAGGAGGTTCTGATTACCTGAGAATGCGTGCTGCTATTGTCTGCGCGATGTCTTCAGTGGGTATTGAGGAGTGTACGAAGTACGCCGGGATTCCGAGTACAATGCTATAGCTTATCACCACAGATCCCTGCAAACCTGCGGTAATCCTGCCTCGAACTCCGAAACTGTGCGTCGTCCTCCCGGGTCGGATGCAATTCTTTCCCTAGTCATAGCAGGGTCGACGCATCCCATTTATGTGACGTGATTTTAACTATGTGAGAACTGACTCGGTGCTTGTCATGTTATACGCGACTTCTTGTCACAATATACGCACGATTTGTCAGGTTATGCGCGACCCGACAACCCCACTACCTTAGATATCCAGCGACGAGACGTTCAGCGCGTTCTGCTCGATGAACTCGCGGCGCGGCTCGACCTGGTCGCCCATCAACCGGGAGAAGATCTCGTCGGCGTCCGTTTCGTCC
>Ga0172371_10003015_pt1 | contig 26368 bp, 18 predicted proteins | sample Lak12m_FD_114543 | JGI IMG/M metagenome (GOLD analysis project Ga0172371, IMG submission 114543) | Freshwater microbial communities from Kabuno Bay, South-Kivu, Congo - kab_022012_12m | ecosystem: Environmental > Aquatic > Freshwater > Lake | place: Democratic Republic of the Congo: South-Kivu... | reverse complement strand
GGAATCATTTCCATGCAGAAGCCCATCTCCGGGGGCCAGAAGCCTCGGAACTTCTCGCGGCCCAACAGGTACCGGCCCAACCCCTGCCACCATTCGGTCTGCGCGTCCCAATCCGCCGCCGGCACCAGCGGGTAAACCGGGTGGTAAAGCCCGCTCCCGAGAAACTCGATGTTCGAGCGCCGATACCGGTTCAGGAAGTCCTCAATGTTGACGACATCCTTAAAGGTCTGCCGCACGCCCGAGTCTTCGAACTGCTTCAGGAGTGTGCCGGAGAAACTCACGTGCAACCGCGCTACATCCTCGTAGCCCTCCAGCATCCGCGTGGGACGGTCGTAGCACCAGAGGATCTGCCGGGCCTCCCAGTCTTGGGCGGAGTTGTGCAGCGCCACCAGGTTTCCCGGCGGCTGGTGCATGTGGAGTCCTAACGCATGATATACTTCAGCCATAAACGGGTATCGGCAGTTTCAAGATGCTGCTCCGCATCAGGGGGTTCGATTGTCGCCGGGGGGAATGGTACCGGCAGGCGTGGCGCCGGGCTCAGGCGCGGGCGGCTTGCTCCCCGGCGCGGTCTCCGGCTGGTTGGGTCCGCCGGCTGGCGAGACTTCTGCCGGCTTGCGGGAGGCTTCCGCCGCGATCTGGCGATCACGACTGCTCGCCGGGGCTGCACCGACAACCTGCTCAACCACAGGCCGCTCGGGACGGAAGACGAGAATGCTGAGCGGCGGCAGGGTGAACTCGGCGGAGCAGGGCAGGTTGTGCCAGCTCTTGGCCTCGGCCGTAACGGAACCGAAATTGCCTACGTTGCTGCCGCCATAGGCGGCCGCGTCGCTGTTCAGCACTTCGCGCCATTTACCCGGGTGGGGCAGCCCAATCCGATACCGCTGGCGCGGCACGGGTGTCAGATTCAAGATCACTGCCAACTCACTGAGGGGCTCCGGCGTTTGGCGCAGGAAAGAAAGCACGCTGTTCAGGTGGTCCAGGCAGTCAATCCACTTGAACCCCTCGGTGTCATAGTCCGATTTCCACAGCCCCGGCTCAGCCAGGTAGAGGCGATTGAGGTCTTCGACCAAGCTCTGCAGGCCGCGATGGTACGGCCCGGCTTCGAGCAGCGGCCAGTTCAGTTCGCCATTCGCATTCCATTCCGCTCGTTGTCCGAACTCGCCGCCCATAAAGAGCAGTTTCTTGCCCGGGAACAACCACTGAAACCCGAGCAGCACCCGGAGGTTCGCGAACTTGCGCCAATCGTCGCCGGGCATCCGGCCCAGGAGCGAGCCTTTGCCATGGACTACCTCGTCGTGCGAGAGCGGCAGGACGAAGTTCTCATGATAGTGATAAAGCATCGCGAAGGTCAGATCATTCTGGTGGTATTTCCGGTGGACGGGGTCGTGGTTGAAATAGCCCAGCGTGTCGTGCATCCAGCCCATGTTCCACTTAAACGAGAATCCCAGGCCGCCGAGATACGGCGGGCGTGTCACTTGCGGCCAGGCAGTTGATTCTTCGGCGAAAGTCATGACGCCCGGGAACTCCGTGTGAACGAGGTGATTGAAGCGGCGAATGAACTCGATGGCCTCCAGGTTCTCGCGGCCCCCGTACTGATTGGGGATCCACTGTCCCGCCTTCCGCGAATAGTCCAGATACAGCATGGAAGCCACCGCATCCACCCGCAGCCCGTCAATGTGGAAGCGCTCGCACCAGAACAGCGCATTGGCCAGCAGAAAGTTGACTACCTCATGCCGGCCGTAGTTGAAGATCAGCGTGCCCCAATCCTGGTGCGCCCCTTTGCGCGGGTCCTCATGCTCGTACAGCGCCGTGCCGTCAAACTGTGCCAGCGCCCAGTCGTCGCGCGGGAAATGGGCGGGGACCCAATCAATGATCACACCGATGCCCGCCGCGTGGAGCGCATTGATAAGAAACTGAAGATCCTCGGGTTTGCCGTAGCGGCTGGTCGGCGCGAAGAACCCGGTGACCTGGTAGCCCCAGGAGGGATAAAACGCGTGTTCGGCCACGGGCATGAACTCGACGTGGGTGAAGCCCATCTGTTTCACATACCGAATCAGCGGTTCAGCCAGCTCGCGGTAACCGAACGATTCGCTCTTGGACTTCTTGCGCCAGGAACCCAGGTGAATCTCGTAGATGCTCAACGGCGCGCGCAATGGGTCGCCGTGCCGCCGCCGAGCCAGCCACCGCTTGTCCGTCCAGGCGAACTTGCGATTATTCCAGACGATCGAGGCGTTCTTGGGCGGTATCTCGAAGAAGAAGGCGCAGGGATCAGTCTTGAGGCGGATTTTGCCGTGGGCATCCCGCAGCTCGAATTTGTAATGAACCCCTTCGCCCACGCCAGGCACAAATATCTCCCACACGCCCGACGCGCCCAGCGGGCGCATTGGGTGGACGCGGCCGTCCCAATGGTTGAAATCACCGACCACGCTGACGCGCTGGGCGTTGGGCGCCCAAACGGCAAAGCTGGCGCCGGCGACCCCATCAACGTCGCGCAACTGCGCACCGAGCTTGTCATAAAGGCGCCGCTCATCCCCCTTGGCGAACAGATACAACTCCGCATCGCCGAGGGTGGGCAGGAATGAATAAGGATCGCGGGTCCGGCGAACCTGCCCGTGCTGGTCGGTAATCACCAACTCGTAGGCATAAACCCGGTTCGCGCCCGTAGTCGTTCCTTCGAACAACCCCGCTTTATGCACCCGCGTGAGCTTAAACCCCGGCTTGTCCGTTTCGTGCACTGGCTGGACTTCGACCGTGGCCGCGTCCGGCAGGAGGGCGCGCGCGACCAGGCCGGAGCCATCGGCCAGCGGGTGCAGCCCGAGCAACTGATGCGGATCCCGCTGTCGAACTTCGACTAAGGCACGGAGCTCTTCCTGGGTCAGGAGCATGATGCGCACAATCTAGCAGCGGTTCAGGAAATTGCACCGGGAAATTGCGGCGCGCCCAAGAGCCCGATTGCCTCTTCTACATATTCGCGTGACCCTGTCGCCGGCCTCCCGTAGGCTTTGCGCGTTGATGAATTGCGAAGTTTTGGATCGCTGGTGCGAGCGGGGCATACTCGCGCTGGTGCTCGCTATACTGGTGTCAGGCCCGGCAGCCTTTGGGGCGGTTCCCACCCCGGCGTTCTTGACCATTCAAGTCCTCACCCTGGGCGTGATGCTGCTTTGGGGCGCGCGCCTTTGGCTGCAACCCCGGCCCCAACTGCTTTGGCCGCCGATCTGCTGGGTGGTGGTCGCATTTGCGGTTTACGCGGTAGTCCGCTATTTCACCGCCGATATCGAGTATGTAGCGCGGCAGGAACTGATCCGCGTATTGGTCTATGCCTTTCTGTTCCTGGCGATCCTGAACAATCTGCATCGGCAGGAGGCTACGCGGATAATCAGCGTCGTGTTGATCTTTCTGGGAATGGCCATCGCCATGTACGCGCTCTATCAATTCATCACCGGCTCGAACCGGGTCTGGCACGTCATCAACCAGGCATATCCCAATCGGGCCACGGGCACGTATATCTGCCCGAACCACCTCGGCGGATTTCTGGAGATGCTCCTGCCGCTGGGTCTGGCCTGTGTGCTGATCAGCCGCGCCAAGCCGGTGCTCAAAGTGCTCTTGGGCTACGCTTCGCTAATGATTCTGGCGGGTATCGCCGTCACCCTGTCCCGCGGGAGCTGGGTCGCCACCGCCCTGAGTCTGCTGCTTTTCTTCGGCGTGCTGTTCTTCCATCGTGCGCATCGCCTGACCTCGCTGTTGGTGCTGGTCCTGATCATCGGTGCGGGCGGCTTCTTCCTCTCCCGCGGCATCGTGTTCCAGTCCCGCATTAAGCAACTGAAGGTGCCGGCCAAGGTTGAGAGGGATACGCGGGTCGCTCTTTGGCAGTCGGCCCTGGAGATCTGGCAAGAGAACATCTGGTGGGGCGTAGGGCCCGCGCATTACGATTACCGGTTTCGCCAACACCGGCCCGAGTCAGTCCAACAGCGCCCTGCCTGGGCCCACAATGATGTGCTCAATGCCCTGGCGGATTGGGGTCTGGCCGGCACGGCTTTGGTGGCGGGCGCCTGGGTGCTGCTTGGCTTGGGCGTGGTTAAGACCTGGCCCTTTGTGCGCAGCACGGCCAGCGATTTAGGGGGCAAAAGCAGGAGCAACAAGTTCGCCCTGGTGCTCGGCACTTCGGCTGGATTGTTCGCCATCCTGGTCCACTCAGTGGTGGATTTCAACATGCACATTCCCGCCAACGCCGTCCTGGCCGTGACGCTCATGGCGTTGCTGACCAGCCACCTTCGTTTCGCCACCGAGGCCTACTGGACCAGGGTGAACACCGGGATCCGTCTGGTTGCCAGCGTCGTTTTGGTTGGCGGGGGAGTTTACCTGGGACTGCAAGCCTGGCGAAATGGTGCGGAGTATTTCTATTTGCGGCGGGCCGCTGCGGCACCAAATTTCTCCCCCGCCAGGGTCGCCTGGCTGAAAAAGGCTTTCGCGGTTGAACCGACGAATCCGGAAGTGCCCTTCGCAATTGGGGAAGCATTCCGCATCCAAAGCGCGGAGGGCGGGCAGAATTACCGCGAACTCGCGGAGCAGGCCCTGGAATGGTTCGGGCGGAGCCTCAAATTGAATCGGTGGGGCGGTTATGGCTACTTGCGCTACGGCTGGTGCCTGGACTGGCTGGATCGTCCGGTAGAGTCGCAACCGTACTTCGATCGTGCGGTCGAGCTTGATCCCAACGGCTATTTCACCCTCGCTAACGTCGGCTTGCATTACGTCCAGATAGGAAACTACGCCGCCGCCAAGCCGTGGTTCGAGCGTTCCCTCCGCCTCCAGTGGAAGGACAATCCCATCGCCCGCAGCTACCTCGAAATCATCAGAACCCGAATGCTGGAGGCGGCCACTAACGAACCCAGCGCCAGCAGGCTTAAGGCTCCGTTTCCGCAACCTTGATTTGGCCCGAATCCTGCTGGTTTATCCTTGGCTGAGGTGTTCGTGCCCCGGCAAAAATTTCTGAAAATATTCGGTTGACATCCTTTGACGGCACTCTAAAGTTACGTCAGATTGATACAAATCTCTGTCCAGGAGCAAATATGAAAAGAATGCGAAGCTTGGTAAACGGTTTGGTTGTGTGTGGAGTAGCCCTCGCGATGGTGTCTTCCCTCGCGGCCGAAACGGTGGAACAAGTCACCGCTAAGGTCGTCAGGATTAAGGGCTCGGCCCGCTACAAGGTGGGTAGTGGAGCGTGGCAGACACTCAAACGCGGCGACGCACTCAATGCTGGCACGATTATCGAGACCGGTAGTGACTCCCGGGTTGACCTCATGCTGGGTGAAGGCATGCCGCAAACGGCTCGGCCCGTTATCGGCGACATGCTCACTTACCAGCCGACCGCCGAGCAGAACATGGTTCGCGTATGGGAGAATTCCCGCCTGGGCCTTGACAAGCTGACCCTCACTGAGACGGGTGCGGACGTGGTGACCGAGACTCAACTGGACCTCCAGGCCGGCCATATCTTCGGGAGTGTCAAGAAGATGTCGGCCGCCTCGAAATACGAGGTAAAGATCCCGAATGGTGTGGCTGGGATTCGCGGCACTGTTTACGACATCAGCGTGGAAGGATTGGTGAAGGTCCTGGTCGGCTCGATCTATCTTGCCTATGTTGATGCCCAAGGCAATGCCAAGACCCAGGTTGTCATGGGCCTGCAGCAGTTTGATGTGCGCACGGGGGTGCTGCAGCCGCTGTCAGACATTGACAAGACCAGCATGCCTCGCTTGCTTAATGTAGTGGCGCCGCGGCAGATGGTTTATACGTACGACTCGACCATCAATTTCGTTTCGCCCCACTAGGTCCGGAACGGGAGCGCCCGACAGGGGCGCCGTCAGTTTTCAAAACCAGAGCAGCCTTGTGTTGCTCTGGTTTTCTTGTTTATTTCCAGGCCGTGAAGATTAAGCCCCTCACGCGCATTCCGGCCCTGATTGCGCTGGGCGTCGTCCTCCTGGTTTGCCTGGTGCGATGGTGCCAGTTCGGCTTCCTCGAACGCCTGGAGCAGATGACCTGCGACTTGCGCGTGCGCCAGGCGGCCAAGTTCGCGCCGCCGGTGGCCACCAACTTGGCCTTTGTTGAAATCACCGACGAAAGCGCCGCCCAGGTTCTGAATGGCAAGGTTGGATTTCATTTCGGCTTGTTTTGGCCGCGGCAGGTTTATGGCCGCCTCGTCGAGGAGCTGGCCTTGCAAGGGGCGAAAGCCGTCGCCATTGACGTTATTTTTCCAGAACTTCGCCCGTATGATCCGCTCGTTCAAATGGCCGGGACCAATGAACCCCCGGAATCGGATGCATTCTTCGCTCACCAAATGCGGCGGGCCGGCAATGTCATTATCGCCGCCACGGAAAAAGCCACTCCCCCCGCCCTGTTCCTGAATAGCGCGCTGGCGCCAGGCGATGTGGTGACAGAGCCGGCGGAAACTTTGCGAAAAGCAAAGGCGTTTCGATCCTATCGCCGATGGCATTTCGCTCTGGCTCAAGTCGAGGCGAATCCGGATTACCGCGTGGATCTTAACCAGGCCCGCATCGAGCCGCGGCGGATCGTCCTGCCGCGCCGCGAGCTGGAGGACATCATCATCCCCCTCGATCCGGACGGCAATATTGAGCTGGCGGATTTTGGGGGCGACAGACTGCCGCCCGGCGTGGCGCGAAAGGCCAAACCGTTCACCGACCAGCGTGTTTGGCATATGGGGGTGGTCTTGGGAGCCCAGGAATTGAAATTGGATCTGGACCGGGCCGAGATTGACCTAAAACGCGGCCACATCGTGTTGCGCGGTCCCGGCGGGGTGGAACGGATCATCCCGGTGGATGCCGAAGGAAACTTCTACGTTGATTGGTGCATTTTGCCCGATCATCCACAACTCACCACGGCGCCGGTGCACGAACTGCTCAAGCAGAACTACGAGCGATTGAAGGGGGAGCCTCACAAGGCCCCTAGCCGCTGGGCCGGCAAACTGGTCGTTGTCGGTTCAACGGCCACGGGGCGGAACCTGAGCGACCTTGGCCCGACGCCGCTGAGCGAACACACCGCGCTGGCGAGTGAACATTTGAATGTGGCGAACTCGATCATCACCGGGCGGTTTGTTCGCCGCGCCCCGCTCGCGTTGGAAGTGACCTTGATTGTGTTGCTGGGCATTGCGGCGGCGATCCTGACCTGGAGACTGCGCGCCCTCCTCGCTTCCGGCATGGTGCTCCTGCTGGCAGTAACCTACGTGATCTTGGGAATGGTGCTTTATGTGCAAAGCCGCTACTGGATTCCGCTGGTTCTGCCGGTGCTCGGCAGCTTGCTGATGACGCACGTTTGCCTCGTCACGTGGCGGGTTGTCTTCGAGCAGGCAGAACGGCGGCGGATCAAGTCCATCTTTTCCCGGATCGTTTCGCCGAAGATCGTCAATGAGCTGCTGCAAGCCGATATCCTTTCCCTCGGCGGCGCGCGGCGGGAGGTTACAGTGTTCTTCGCTGACGTGCGCGGCTTCACCGAGTTGACCGACACCAGCCAGGAGCGTGCCGCCGAATCTGTGCGGAAGCGGGCGCTGACCGGCGAGGCGGCGGAGGCCTGCTTTGACGAGCAGGCGCGGCAGACTCTCGACACCGTCAATCTCTATCTGGGTTTGGTCGCCGACACGGTGGTCCAGGCGGATGGAACGTTCGACAAGTTCATTGGCGACTGCGTGATGGCTTTTTGGGGTGCGCCGACGCCCAATCCCAAACATGCGCTGGCAGGGGTTCAGGCCGCGATCGCCGCCCAGCGCGCTATCTATGAACTGAACCAACAACGCGCGACGGAGAACAAACGGCTCGAGCTGGAGAACCTCGCCCGAGTTGCTGCTGGCCAGCCGCCCAAGCCAGCGTTGCCGATTCTGCTTCTGGGCAGCGGCGTAAACACCGGCATGGCGACGGTGGGTCTGATGGGGTCGCAGGCTGAGCAGCAGAATTACACCGTCTTTGGCCGAGAGGTGAACCTGGCCAGCCGCCTGGAAACCGCCTCGGGCCGAGGCCGGATTTTCATCGGCCAGGCCACTTATGAGCATCTGCGGCGCGACGACCCGGCGCTGGCTTCGACCTGCGTGGCGCTGCCCCCGCAAAAACTCAAAGGCATCGGCGCCACGGTGACGGCCTATGAAGTGCCGTGGCGGCCGCCCGGCGCCCCGCCCTTCGACGAGGAATTCTCCCTGGGCGCGAACACCGATAGCTCTTCCATGACGGGCTTCATCCAGCGCGGGGGATAACCTCCTCCTTGCTGGGATCCCCGCCCGTGACCGAGCAAATCATTGACGTTCAACGATGTGTGTGCGATTCAGATCAGATGTCGGGCATGGCGTATCTACCAGATACTGAACGCAACCGTAAGCTCCGGTTACGGCAGCGACTGCTTGTGGGGGTGCTCGCCCCGTGGCTGACGGTGTTTTGCTGCTCGTGCCGCATCCCGTCGCCGGCGACCCCCAAGCGCGCCGCTACGTTGAGCCGCCAGGTCAGCCTGACGGGCAAGCCGGTGGTGGTTGATTTCTACCTGCCCGACGGAGTTTCGAATGCTCCCGTGGTCATCATCGCCCACGGCTTCAGCCGCAGCCGCCTGAACATGGTCGGATGGGGCGGACTTCTGGCCTCCAATGGTTTCCTCGTCGCCATACCGGACCTGCCTGCGTTTACAGACCGCGAGCAGAACAGCCGGGCCATTAACGAGCTGCTCCAGGTCATCAATAAGGGCGAAATCATCGCTCAACCTAAACCAACCGGCGGTGCGGCGCTGATGGGGTATTCGATGGGCGGACTTTCCACCTTGCTCGCGGCTTCCGGCAATCCCAACGTCCGCTGCTGGATAGGGCTCGATCCAGTTACTGCGGGATCGAAAGGCATGAAAGCCGCCGAGGGTCTCTCCATTCCTTGCGCGGTGCTGCGCGCCGAGCCCGCCGCCTGGAACCTGCAGGGCAACGCCCGCCGGCTCACCAAGGCCCTGGCCGGGCCGTTCGTTGCCTTGCGGGTCAAGAAAGCCACGCACTCGGATCCGGAAGATCCCACAGACTCGCTCGCGGAACTGCTTTGCGGCCGAAGCGACCCGGGCCGGCACCAGACTTTCAAGCGTTACACGCTGGCTGCCCTGCGGGCGGTCTTTTTCGGTGATCGGGCGTCACTGGCTAATCTCCGGGCGGCGCCGGAAGACCCGGCGGTAGCCGAGGTCGCATCCTGCCGTCTCGAGGACTTCCTTGCCCCGGGCAGGCTCGATTGCCCCCGCCGCACTCTGGCTGCCGTTGTCCCTCAACCAGCTTCCAAATGAAATCATCCAACGAGATCTCTCAAGTCGCTTCGCCCCGCGCGACGGTCGAAGTGCATCTGCCCGACGGGCGGGTCCTCTCCGGCCCGCGCAACACACCCATCGGCTCGTTCTTCAAAGTCCTGCCCGAGTGGACTCCGCGAGATCCCATCGTCGGCGCCGTGGTCAACGGCGAACTCCGCGAGCTGACTTGCCCCATCGAGCTCGACTCGCGTGTGCGCCTGGTCAGGATGTCCGACCCGGACGGCTCGGGCATTTACCGCCGCTCGGTCACTTTCCTGCTGGTAGCGGCCTTCGAAGACGTCTTCCCCGACGCCGACATTGCCATTGATCATTCGATGTCATCAGGCGGTTTTTACTGCTCGGTGATCAACCGCGGTCCGCTTTCGAAGGATGAGCTGCTCACCGTCGAGAGCCGGATGAAGGAACTGGTCAACGCCGATTTGCCGTTCGAGCGCAAAGTGGTGCCGGTGCAGGAAGCCATAGATTACTTCCAGTCCAAACAGCAGGACGAGAAGGTCCAGCTCTTGAGCTACCGCAGCAAAGGGACGCTGGGGCTCTACAAACTGGGCGACCACTGTGACTACCACCATGGCTACATGGTGCCGTCCACCGGTTTCCTGCGCTGGTTTGCCCTCGTCTCCATGGGCGAGGGATTTGCTCTGCGCTTCCCCCGCCGCCACGCGCCGAACGAGCTGCCGCCCATGCACGATTCCAAGAAACTGCTGGCGACTTTCCGTGAATACAACGACTGGCTGGTGCGGCTCGGCATTGAAAACGTCGGGGCCCTCAACAATGCCATCAAAGCCAACCGGGTAAGCGAGATGATCTTGATCTCCGAAGCCTTGCACGAGCACCGGATTGCCGAAATCGCCAGCCTGGTGATGGAGCGCTCGAAAGAAGCCCGCATCGTCTTGGTCGCGGGTCCATCATCTTCGGGCAAGACCACCTTTTCCAAGCGCTTGTCCGTGCAGCTCCTGGCGCAGGGTATCTCCCCTTTCCCGTTGGAGCTGGACAACTACTTCCTGGACCGCGAGCAGACGCCCAAGAACGAAAAGGGCGAATACGAGTTTGAAGCCCTGGAAGCGCTCGACACCGCCCGGCTGCTGGCGGACCTCCGGCACCTGGTCGCGGGCGAAGAAGTGCAATTGCCGAAGTTCAACTTCCCGCTGGGTCGCAGCCAGCCGGGTGATGTGGTGAAGCTTGAGAAGGGCCAACTGGTGATCCTCGAAGGGATCCACGGCCTGAACCCTCGCCTCCTGCCCGGACTCTCCCCCCGGAAGACGACACGTATCTACGTGTCCTGCCTGACCCAATTGAACCTTGATCGGCATAACCGCATCTCAACAACCGACACTCGGCTGCTGCGCCGGATCATCCGCGACGCGCGCGACCGTGGCTACTCCGCCCAGCAGACCATCAGCCATTGGGGCTCGGTCGGGCGCGGCGAAAAGAAGCACATCTTTCCCTACCAGGAAAACGCCGATGAAATGTTCAACTCCGCCCTGGTTTACGAGCTCTCGGCACTCCGCCAGATGGCCGAGCCGCTCCTCCGCCAGGTGGCCTTCGGCACGCCGGAATACATCGAAGCCAAACGCCTGCTGGCCTTCCTGCAATGGTTCCTTCCGATTGACCTGGAACGAATTCCGGATAATTCCATCCTGCGCGAGTTCACCGGCGGCTCAATCCTAAGAGGCTTCACCCTTTGGGGCAACGGGAAGCAGAACGGGGAATGATGGCCAGCATCTGGCTCGCGTACTCTGAATTCGGCTACTTCCTGATGGCTCTTCGTCGTGATCTGCAGAGTCTCTCGCGACGGGGCCAACGATAATCCGGTGACACTACGGTGCAAATCCGGTGTGCGCTGCCACCGCCCGCAAGGAATTCCTCAATCGAAACAGCTTCGGGTCCCGGCAGGACACTGATGCTCCCCGCCGGGCAGCCTCCAGAGGGCAGTTGCAGACAAGGACGCCGGCGCTTCTTTGCCAACGCACCCTTGGCCTTAATCCCAGTCAGCGTGCGAAGATGCGGCGGATGACTTCCTCGATGGGGACTTCCTGGATATCTATGTCGCTGACGGGCAGTTCGTCCAGCAGGGCCTTGCAGACCTGGATCACGCGGTCGCGCTTGACCTTGAGTTGAATGCTGCCCGGGCTTTGATCCACGATTTCCCCAAACTTGGCCAAGTGCCCGGCTGGGTATTTGCCTGTGCCCTCACATTGGATGGTGATGAGCTTGGAGTCGGCAAAGCGATCCACGATTTCGCTGAGACGGCCGTCGAAGAAGATGGTGCCGTGGTCAATGATGATGACGCGCTCGCAAAGCTCCTGGATGTCGGTCATGTAATGGCTGGTGAGCAGGATGGTGGTCTTCTGCTTGGCATTGTGGGCGCGGAGGAACTCGCGGACAATCTTCTGGGAAACCACATCCAAGCCGATGGTCGGCTCGTCGAGGAAAAGAACCTTGGGCTGGTGGAGCAGTGAGGCGATCAGCTCCATTTTGGTGCGTTCGCCCAGGGAAAGCTCGCGGACGCTCACGTTGAGCTTGTCGCGGACCGTGAGCAGTTCGCTCATTTCGGCGACGCTCCGGTCCAAGGTGGCGGCCGGGATGCCGTAGATTCTCGCGTTCAGCTCGAACGACTCGCGGGCGGGCAGGTCCCACCAGAGCTGGTTTTTCTGGCCGAGCAGCAGCGCGAATTGGCGGCGGTAACCGTCGTCGCGTTGCCAAGGCACATAGCCCAGCACACGGGCCGAACCGCTGGTGGGATAGAGCAGACCCGCCAGCATCTTGAGGGTAGTGGTCTTGCCGGCACCGTTGGGACCGAGGAATCCGACCAGTTCGCCCGGCTCGATGCAGAACCTAACATCCTTGACCGCAACGGTTTGGTCATACCGACGGCGAAACAGGCCCTTGACGGCACCGGCAAACCCAGGCTGTTTCCGGTAGGTGCGGAAGCTCTTGGTTAGGCTGTTGACTTCGATAGCAGGCATGGAAAGACTCAGGTTCCCAAACTCGAAAGCCGAAGTCCGAGTCGCCTTTCCAAATGCCGGCCCTGGAGCGCGAGGTACCTTCAGCGCATCAGCGCTTTTTCGAGGTAGCTGACGTGCTGGCGGACTTCCGCATCAACCTCCATGCGGTCTTTGACCTGACGGCAGGCGTGCAGGACGGTGCCGTGGTCCCGGCCGCCAAAGGCTTCGCCGATGGCGCTGAGGGAGGTATCTGTCATCTGGCGGGCCAGGAACATGGCCACTTGCCGCGGGAAGGCAATGCTCTCTGGGCGGCGCTTGCTGGTCATATCGGCGAGCCGAATATCGAAGTACTCGGCAACTTTCTTCTGGATGACGTCAATATTGACTGAGTAACGGCCTTCCTCGTTGAGGATTTCCCGCAGCAGGCCTTCCACCACCTCGACCGAGAGCTTCTTGCCGGTCAGCGCGGCGTAAGAGGCTACGCGAATCAGCGCGCCCTCGAGCCGGCGGATGTTGGTCCGGATCCGGTTGGCCAGGAAGTTCATGATTTCCTCGTGCAGTTGCACGCCCATGGTTTGGGCCTTTTTCTGGAGAATCGCCAGGCGCATTTCGACGTCCGGGGGCTGCAGATCGGTGACCAAACCCCATTCGAACCGGGAAACGAGCCGCTGTTCGAGGTTTTGAATTTCGCTCGCGGGCCGGTCGCAGGTCAGCACGATTTGCTTATGCGCCTCGTGCAACGCATTGAAGGTGTGAAAGAATTCCTCCTGAATCCGCTCTTTGCCAGCCAGGAACTGGATGTCGTCAATGAGCAGCACATCGGTCTGCCGGTATTTCTTCCGAAAGCGGACGAGCTGGTTGTTCTGGATGCCGTCAATGTACTCGTTGGTGAACTTCTCCGAGGAAACGTAGGCCACGCGGGCCCCTTTCTTATGGGCGACGACATGCTGGCCGATGGCGTGAAGCAAATGCGTTTTGCCCAAGCCAACGCCGCCGTAAAGGAACAACGGGTTATACGATTTGCCGGGGGCCTGGGCGACCGCCTGAGCGGCGGCGCAGGCAAAGTTGTTGTTGGTGCCAACGACGAAGGTATCGAACGTGTTCTTCGGGTTGAAGCCGAGATCATGGTTGGTAGAATTACGCTCTGTCGGCGTCTTAGCAGTTCTCGCGTCCGGCTCAGTCGCCGGAGCAGTGGCCACGGTCGCCGGTCCGGCTCCCACCTTAAACTTAACCTGCATCTGACGACCCGATTTAAGTGTAAGCACCTCTTGCAGCAGCCCCAGGTAGTTGTCTCTTAGCCAGACTTCACAAAAGTCGTTGGCTACCTCCAGCGTCAGCGTGTTCTGGTCGAGACCGCACGCGCGCAATGGAGCAAACCAAAGATTAAACGTATCGGCGCTGAGCATGGAACGAATATGTTCCTGTGCCACACCCCAAATTCTCTCTGCGGAGGCTTGCATTTCTATATCCCGAAAGCCCGATTTTCGGGCATTTTATTCACCTAGCCATTAACCGCACCCTTGGAACAGTCCTCAGCCGCAACCTGCTTTACCCGGTGGATTGCCCCTCTACGAAGCACAAGTCGCATGTCGAGATTCCTGTTCATTCTGAGCCAAATTCATTATTTAAAATGCTGCGAAACAATAACTTACAAACGCGGTTAAGGTTTGTGCGCTTCACCATCTTCTCGCAGCCCGTTTCAAGTGGGCGAAACCCTCGCCCCAAGCGATGGTTTTAGGCAATACCGACAAAAGTAGCGAGGACAACATATTAACTCTTATTCACGAGTTATTCACAGGCCAAAAAGGCTCCATCAAATCACACATTTCCTTATCCCTGCAATGGTTAGTGTTGGTCCGGCAGAGCGCATTGGTTGAACGTCGGAAAAGCGGCAGCCTCGGCCCGTGACAGCGAAGCGTGCTAGACCGCCTGCTCCCCAGTCTCCTCAGTTCGAATCCGAATTGCGTTGTCAATCGAACTGACAAAGACCTTCCCATCGCCGATCTTCCCGGTCTTGGCAGCCTTAACAATAGCCTCAACCGCCGGAGCGACCTGGCTATCCGCCAAAACAACCTCGATCTTGATCTTCGGCAGAAAATCCACGGTGTATTCGCTGCCGCGATAGATCTCCGTATGGCCTTTCTGCCGGCCAAAACCCTTGACCTCGGAAACGGTCATGCCCTCGACACCGAGGCTGGACAGAGCGTCTTTAACATCCTCGAGTTTGAAAGGTTTAATGATGGCCTCAATCTTTTTCATGTCGTGGTTCCGCTTTGCTCAAGTAATAGTAGCAAGGTTGTCCCGCCTGTAAACAGGAATGTTCTGAAAATATTGCAGACAACCCAGCGAGCCGGCTGCGGACGGCATCGCCGGGGAGACGAGCGAAAGCCATCCCGTGGCGGGCGCGCCGACCCGGGCTAATCGCGGACTGCAGGCTGTTTAATACTTATCACGTCACCGTTGACGTGAATAAGAACTCGTGATTACATGGAGTTTGATGGCGCCTCTTGAATGCGCGTCTCGGGCGACGGTGAAATGCTCTTTGGCAGTTTAAACACGATTTCGGTCCCGGGTTTGAGTACAAGCCGGGACTGATGTTCTCCGTAATCCTACGATTGTACTAGTTCGAAATTCCCCGGGCTTTTCGGTCATCCCCTGACTGACTAGCCCGGTTTTTTGTGTCCGGCGAGACTCGACCCGGGGCCGGATTCCCGGTAGAACAAGGTTGCATTAATGAAGAAGATCGGGTTTGCAAAGCCGGGCATGCTGATTCCAGGGGTGCTGGCAGTGGCCGCTCTCGCCGCGCTGGCGCTCTGGCTGGGGCGGGGTCCGGGCAGGTCCTTGGCGTTGCGTGTGCCCGGAACCGACCACGCGCCGGGAGCGGATTCGGCCTCCCAGACGAACCCCGTTTTGGCCGGCAAGCTTATCCGCGCCGATGGCCAGCCCGCAAACCTGCCCGGCACCTGGCCGCAGTGGCGGGGGCCAAATCGCAACGGGGCCAGCACGGAAGCCTCCGCCCTCAAGCGAGCGTGGCCGGCCTCGGAACTGCGCGAGCTATGGGCGATTGATGTCGGCGAAGGATACGCGGGGGCAGCGGTCGCTAACGGGCGGGTCTATGTGATGGACTATGACCGCGACAAGCGGCAGGACGCGTTGCGCTGCCTTTCGTTGGCCGACGGGCGCGAGATCTGGCGGTATGCCTATCCGGTGCCGGTCAAACGTAATCACGGTATGTCTCGGACCGTGCCCACTGTCACCGATAAGCTGCTGGTTGCGATGGGCCCCAAATGTCATGTGGTGTGCCTGGTTCCAGACACGGGGGAACTGCGTTGGGGTCTGGATTTGGTCCGACAATACGGCACGACTATTCCTCCGTGGTATGCGGGCCAGTGTCCGCTGGTTGAGAATGGCGTCGTTGTCCTTGCGCCGGCGGGCAAGGATGCCCTGCTGCTGGCAGTGGATGGCGAGACCGGCAAAGAGCTTTGGCGAACTCCTAATCCGCACGGCTGGAAGATGACCCACTCCTCGATCATGCCGATCGAATTCGCAGGGCAGCGCATGTATGTCTATTGCGCGAACAATGGCGTCGTGGGCGTCTCGGCGAAGGACGGTGCGATACTGTGGGAAACGACTGCCTGGAAGATCAGCATTGCCACGGTGCCATCGCCGGTGATTCTGGACGGCGGGCGCATTTTCTTCACCGGTGGATACAACGCGGGCAGCCTCATGGTGCAGCTCCAGGAACAAAACGGCCGCTTCACCGCTCAACCGGTTTTCAAGCTGGAGCCGGAAGTGTTTGGCGCCACGCAACACACCCCCGTCCTCCACGCAGGCCATCTCTACGGCGTGCGGGCCGACGGCAAGGTAGTTTGCCTGGGCCTCGACGGCAAGGTAGTTTGGGCCAGCGATTCCGGCCAGCAGTTTGGTCTGGGCCCATTCCTCCTGGCCGATGGGCTCTTGTTCGCTTTGAATGACTCAGGGCTGTTGCGCCTGATCGAGGCGACACCGGAGAAATATGGCTTGCTCGCGCAGGCGCAGATCTTGAAGGGGCGTGAATCCTGGGGCCCTTTGGCGCTCGCCGAGGGGCGCCTCATAGCCCGCGACCTGACGCGAATGGTCTGCGTAGAGGTCGGGCAGCGCTAAGCCGCTCACATGATCCCGCCATCCACTTTCAGCACGGAGCCGGTGATGTAACTGGCATCGGCGCAGGCCAGGAAACGCACCGCTGCCGCCACCTCCTCCGGCCGGCCAAAACGCCGCATCGGCACCCGCATCTGGGCCGCCGCGCGCTCGTCGCCCACCAATGCCGCGAGCGTGTCGGTCTCGATAAAGCCCGGGCAAACGGCGTTGACCGTGATGCCGATTCGGGCCACCTCCTTGGCCAGCGACTGGGTAAGCCCAACCACGCCGGCTTTGGCGGCGGCATAGTTGGCCTGTCCGGGTGGAGCCAGCAACGCGCTCAGCGAGGCGATGTTCACAATCCGGCCATGGCGCTGACTGATCATCGCCGGCAGCACTGCCTGGCAGCCGTGGAACACGCTGTCGAGGTTCGTGGCCAGCACGTGCTGCCAGGATTCCACCGGCATGGTGCCCAGCAGGGCGTCTTCGTGGGCACCAGCGTTGTTGACCAGCACATCCAACCGCCCCTGTGCGCCCAACACCGCCTTCACAGCCTGCTGCCACGACTCGCGCGAGGTTACATCCATTGGCAGGCAGCGGCAACGGCCAGGATGTTCTCGCGCCAGCGCCTCGGCCCGGTCCCGGCGGGAGTGAACGGCCAGCCAGACGAAGTTGTGCTCCGTTTCGTCCAGGAAGGCCCGGGCAATTCCCTGGCCTAAGCCGCCGTTGGCCCCCGTGATCAGAATGACGCGCGCGCTCATGACCGGCATCGTATCCTAATACAACCAGCCGCGATAGACCTGAACCACCTTCACCCGTCCACCGGCCCAATAGTGATTCCGGGGCAACGAGAAGGCTCGACCAAGGCGGTCGTAGTTCAGCTCCACCGGATGCTCCGGCACGTTCGGATCATAGGCAGAGAAGCACAAGGCGGAAGGCGTTTCCGCGCAGGAATAGAGCACGAGCCCGTGATTGATCGTCACCCGTGGAAACTGAAACACGTGGACAATCGGCTGAGCCCCAGCCGCGATTGCCCGGACCAACTGCCGCGCCGTCGCTTCCTGATGCCAGCGCCGAATGGGAAAGACCATCCGCCAGTGGCTGCGCAGGAAGTAGGATTGCCAGGCCCCGCCGCATTCCACCTTCAGCAGCGGCTCGTGCGCCTCGCTGAAGGAGCGCAAACCAGCATAGCCCGGGATCACCACCCGCTCCGCCGCCGGGCTGGGCCGGCGCGGACTGCGCGACACGACCTGGCGAATCCGCTGCCGATAGGCCCCGGCATCAACCGTCGGCAGGGCCGGGTCAAAGCGGGCGTGATACAGGAATTGTCTGACGGACCGAACCATCACGAAACACCGGTGTGCATAAGTGGGCGGCGGGTCGCTGCGGAAGGTAGTCATAGTGCTTGCTCCCGGTTCAAGGCGGTAGGCCCAGACCAGCTCGTTAGCAAAAGCCAAGGTGTCCCGCTCGAATTGAAAGCGGGTGGCGTGCTGCCCGTTCGGCGAAGTCATGCTTGCGGCGGAAACTAATCTTGCCTTAAGTAAGTGTAAATGCTTTACGGACGTTGGCGGCAAATTGCCCATGAGCGAGGCCACAGTCTCGCTTTGCGCGACCTGGCGGCGCGCCGGGAATGGAGCTTCGCCCAACTCGCCGCGCAGGCCGAAGCCGCCTCCGCCGGCGGCGGGCCGGTCGCCTATCCGCAAGGCCACTCCGCTGAATTCATCTTCGCCGTTCTACGGGCCTGGCGCGAGAACACCGTCGTTTGCCCGCTGGAACCCGACCAGCAACCGCCCCGATTTCCGGCCCCGCCGTCGCCCTGCTGTCATATCAAGACCACCTCGGCGAGCGGCGGTTTGCCGCGTGCCGTCGCGTTCCGGGCCGAGCAACTGGCGGCGGACGCCGACAACATTGTCGCCACCATGGGCTTGCGCCCCGACTGGCCCAACCTGGGAGTCATTTCGCTCGCCCATTCCTACGGCTTCTCGAACCTGGTGCTGCCACTGCTGTTGCACGGTATCCCGCTGATTCTCGCCCCGTCGCCCTTGCCGGAAATGGTGCGCCGCGCAGCCGAAGGCTATCCTGACCTCACGCTGGCCGGCGTCCCGGCCCTGTGGCGAGCCTGGCACGAGGCCCGAGCCATCCCGCCCAATGTGCGCCTCGCGATTTCCGCCGGGGCACCGCTGCCGCTGAGCCTGGAGCAGACCGTCTTTGCCGCCACCGGCCTGAAAATCCACAACTTCTACGGCTCCTCCGAGTGCGGCGGGATTGCCTACGACAGAACAGGCACCCTGCGCACAGACGACGCCTGCGTCGGCTCCCCCATGCAGAACGTGGAGCTGGCGTTGAACGAAGACGGTTGCCTCCAGGTGCGCAGCAGCGCCGTGGGTGAAACCTACTGGCCGGATGGGGACGACACCCTCGCCGGCGGCTGCTTTCAGACGAGTGACCTGGCCGGCCTCCGCGACGGGCAGGTGTATCTTCGCGGCCGCCTAAGCGACCAGATCAACGTCGCCGGCCGGAAGGTCTCCCCGGCCACGATCGAGCAGGCCCTGCGCGAATTCGGAGCGGTTAAGGACTGCCTGGTCTTCGGCATCCCGAGCAGCGATGCGGACCGAACCGACGTGATCGTCGCCTGCGTTGCGATGGAGGGGCCAGGGGATAGCAGCCTGCTAAGGCAGTTCCTGTTGACCAGGCTCCCCGGCTGGCAGGTGCCGCGCGAGTGGTGGTTTGTCGAGTCCTTGGGCGCCAATCCCCGCGGCAAGACCCCGCGCGCCGAGTGGCGTCGGAAGTACCTCGAAACGCGAACAGCATGATCCACCTCCGCGCTGGTAACAGGTGATGGACCAAGAGGGCTCACAGAGTGGATGAGGCCACGCCCCGCCGCCTGGTGGTCCCGCATCGGCGGCGAATCCGCACTGCTCAGGGCGCCGCCCGTCGCAAAAAGCTTCTTATGTGCCCGTATTTACTCAGCGCTGCGCGGGTGAACTCGTATCGAATTTCAACGAGACCATAAGGATTCCCAACTCGCCGATACGATGTTGAATCACATCACGGGATGAGATCTTCTCACGGATGCCCGCGGTCAGCACATCGAATCCCGAGCCATCCCACACGTTGTGCGGTCCCGACCGGGAACTGGCAAGCATCCAGACTCCGTTCTCAGTGGCTCGTGCCCGCGCCACTGTTCGGTCGTATCCCAGGCTGGGGAACATCAGGAGCTCGGCGCCTTGTTTAGTCGCGGTGGCAGCCACATCTGCAAAGGCAATGTCGTTGCAGGTCACGAATGCAACCTTGCCAAAGTCTGTCTGGAAGACCGGTATGTTGGTTCCCGGCGTCATATGGCCAACGGCAAGCTCATCGCCATACAGGTGGATCTTGTCGTAGGTGCCCATGAGGGTGCCCTGACGATCGAACAGCATAGCGGTATTATGAAGCTTTCCAGGAGGGCCGTCTTGCCGCGCAATCGTGCCCGCAACGTACATGCCGTATTGCCGAGCCTTTTCCGACATGAGACGCGATGAGGGTCCCCGCATTGGCTCGGGCACCATCTCCCCATTTACGTACTCTGGAAGCAGCACGAGATCGGCACCGTTTTTCCCGGCGAAATCCAGGGCCTTCTCGAAAGCCTTGAGCCCGTAGTGCTCGAGGTCCGGCCCCTGCGTGCAAGCGACCTTAATCCATCGGGGTTGGGCGTGCAGAGCGGACGCGAGAAAGCAAATCCAGATGGACAGACAATACAGCGGCCGATTATTCACGCCATCAGGTCTAGCTGTTCGCACTAAGAACCGCAAGCGTCGTAGGGCTTGCTTGGTGAACTGATAGGAGTCGGTCCCTGGATCATAGCCTTCAAGGCTCAGCCCGCCCCAGCTCGGGACCGGTCCCTGGTTGTCTCGCGCACCCACCAGATGCACAAGCGATGCACAAGCGATGCACACCGGATGCACACGCGTGAGACCGGTGTGCATCGCTTGTGCATCGCTTGTGCATCCGGTGTACACAGCGTGCGCGTGGCTCGGGCGCGGCAGGGCACGCCGCTCGACTCCCTGCCACCAACGCCCGTCTGCCGAAGGCATGCATCTCCCACGGGGCGAGAAGCTTTGGAAGTGTCTGAGATTCTGTGACTTCTGTCTTTGGTTGCAGCTTGGCCGCACTGCGCCGTAGCGCGGATTGGCAATCCGCACGCGCCGCCTTTTCCGAACGCTCGTCCGACTGCCAGTTGGCGACCCAGCAGACTGTCAGGGCCCGGCCCACGGTGGTCTTTCCCGTGCCGTGAGGGCCGGAGAGCAGGACCCCGCGTTTGGAGCGCAGGCGGAAGCGGGTGGCCAGTTCATCGTTCTCCAACGGCAGCACGATGTTGATCTCGAGATTGCGCAGCACGTCGTCCACGCCTTTGAGTTCCTTCAGATCCACGTCCTGGACCTCGTCAAGGTCCACGTTGCTGGCCAGACGTTGGGAGCGGAGGTATTCGCTGAAGGCCTCCGTCGTGAGGCCGTCGCGGGCCAGCGCTGCCTGAACCGGAATATACGCAGAGTCTCAAAAATGAAGCTTCAGGCGATAGAAGCGTTGAGGAGCCGTCCCTGGCCCAATGTTGATGTTCGTCACGGTGCCGCCCACGCCGCTGATACTTGCCGCAACGTTGCTCCAGGAACCGGAGGCCAGGTCGTCGCAGCTCTGAAGGTCGTAAAACACCTTGGACGCAAGCGTGAAGCTGACCCGCGCGCCGGCGCCGAACGAGGTTAGCCGAAAGTCCTTCGGCGGAGTGATGGTGAGGTTCAGATCTTGAAGATAATTGAGCGTTGACCCGGGCACGGGCCCCAAGCCGAGGAGGCTCAACGCAACGTTGGCCGCCTCGCCGTTGCGAATGGGTTGGAAAGGCGCCGAATAAGGCGGCCGGTTGGTATCGGGATTCTCACGGCTGGCAGGGTTGAGGGCATAGAGGTCTGCTCCGGGGAAGATGCCGGCGCCCCAAACGTAAAACGGCACGGTGTAACCCTCACGCCGGCTGGGGTCAATATGGGTGCGATCGTAGCCCCCATGGTCGGCCGTCAGGACGATGGCGGTACAACCCAGCAACTGTAGGTTGGTGTCCACCAGGCTGAAGATCAACCCCAAGTGGCTGTCTATCTCTTTGATCACGTCGCTGTATGCAGACCCGGGCGTGATATCGAAGCCTATGGTTTCGCCGATCGTATCCGGGTCGGCGAAATGGATGAAAGCGTAATGGAAAGGCTGCGTCGCCATGTTGGAAACCAACGTGTTCACTAGCTCGGCCGAATTGGTGAGAACGACAAAAAGGTCTATCTTGCCTCGGCCGTTGTCAGGCCCGGTGGTATCAGGCGCCCCATTGGTGGCGTTCCAGCTTGTGTCGTAGAGGGAGAACTTCTTCTTGCTGGGGAATGCGCCCGTCCGCAGGCCGTGGTCGTGGGCCACATCGAACCCGCCGGCGATGTAGGCGCCCTTGTTCGAAGCCAACGTTTGCCCCGGCAGAGGATCGAGGTTGCTGTTCCAACCATGGCCCGACGCTCCGAGGACTCCTCGCCCCGTGAGCTGGCAAGTGTGGTTCGGCAGGGTGAGGATGTAATCATAATCCGACCGCGCGTTGTCCGTAAACGCGCCTTTGCCGATTCTCAGCGGCTTGCGGGTTCGCCGGAGCCCGATTAACAGGCAAGAATCGAGTTGGGATCTGAATTACTTGCGATACCGGGCCCAGAGGGCGGCCTCGGAAGTGCGCGGGTACTGATAGCCCGCCGCGCTGTTCTTCCGCGCCTCCGCATGCCCATCGGCAAAGCCGAAATTGCACCGTCGAACATGCCTGGGCAGGGAACGCGAATCTCCACTCGCGTAGCCCCCGGGGTCGCTCGGCACACGGAAATAGCTCACCCCGCCACCAGACCACTGCATTGCCGCGGCATCGTAGGCGACGTCCGGCACCCAGGCGTCCGGGTTCAACCCCACCGTGGCCGGGGTCACGGCTCCCGCATCCGCAAAGACAATTGAGCCGCTGGGTCTGGATATCCCCGTCTCCTTGACCACGTCCGGCTTGCCGTCGGTGCTGATCCAGCAATGTCCGTATTCCGGGTAATTGTACCCGATGCCCAGCGTGTGATTGGTACTTACCGACCCGCCCACGGACTTGGTGGCGAGGAACCTCATCGAAGGACAATCAAAGATCTTTGAGTTGCGCGAGTAACCTCCCAGGCGCAGCGTGTCCTCCCAGAACAAACCGTTGGCGTTTTGGACCACGAAGGTCGCCGGATCATACACCCAGCTCGGGAAGACCGGGTTGCCCGGCTGAACCCACAGCGGCATGAACATCCCCCGGTTTTCATCCACGTACATCTTGGCGGCCAGCGATACTTGTTTGTGGTTGCTCAAACAGCTCGTCGCCTTGGCCTTCTCCTTGGCCTTCGCCAAAGCCGGCAGCAACATGGCCGCCAGGATCGCGATTATCGCGATGACCACCAGCAATTCAATCAGCGTGAACCCGGTCACGCGGGCATGCCGTTCACACACCCGCCGCCTTCTTTCGGGGCCGAATGTTCTCATATCACTGACGACCATTTGTTTCTAACACCGGCGCGGGCCGCAGCCTTTCGCCCCGCTCAGACGGGCCTTGCAAGCGGTTTCAGCACGGCGCATCAATTCTGTTCCCGAGCATGCGGAACCGTCAAGGTACATCCCGGCGCGCCACCGGACCGAGCTCAATGGAGAAGGCCATTCCCGCGATGAGACCCGCCGGGATGCGGGCCTCGGCCCGACCAAAGGAGACTCGGGCGGGAGGAGCGCCTGGGCCTGCCGGCACCTGCCGTTTCGAGCCGTCGAGAAGACAAAAAAGGGTTGGCAAATGGCAAAACGTTTGTAGCCGCTTTTGCTGTCCTGGACGACGCTGTTTCGGCTATAGTTCAACCACTGTACTATGCAAGCTATGCCTGTGACGGGTGAAAGCCGGCGCGAGTTCTTTCGCGCTGCGGCACGTTACAGTCTGCTGGGGTTGGTTGCCGTAGCGGCGAGCCTGGCAGCGCGGCCCCGGACGACCGTGGGCCAGCGCTGTGTGAACCGCGGCATTTGCAGCGGTTGTGGTGCTTTTGCCCGTTGCGAACTGCCGCAGGCGCTTTCAGCCAAGCGCACGCGAACTCGAGGTTGACCATGAAGAGCCGAAAGCAGCCCATCACGCGGCGCCAGTTTATCAAGGCAGGCGCCCATGACGCCGGCTTACTTCTTGTGGGCAGTGCGACCCTGGCCGCGTCGGCGCAGTTGGGTTTTGGCGCCAGGTTGGGCAAGGACGTCAATCCTTTCGCCTACGACGTGGGGCGATTGCGGAAGACGGACCCGAAGTTCGTCCACTACGAACAAATTGGCCAGTTCCGGAGTCCCTACCCGGAGCCGCGCCGGATTACCGCCGGGCCGGCGGACCGCTTCTACCTCGCGGCCGGCAATTACGTGAGCGTGGTGGATCGTGACGGCGCAAGGGTTAGTGAGCTCGCCCTGTCAGATAAGGCGCGCTGTGTCGCCGTGGCGGGCGATGGGACCATCTATGCCGGGCTGAAGGATCATGTGGAAGTGTTCGACCACAAAGGCCAGCATTTGGCGGCTTGGGCCTCGCTGGGCAAGCGAGCGTGGCTGAGCGGCCTGGCGGTGGGCGACAAGGATGTTTTCGCCGCAGACTCGGGCAACCGCGTCGTGCTGCGTTACGACAAGAGTGGCAAGCTGATTGGCCGCATCGGCGAGAAGAACAAGGACCGCAACGTGCCCGGCCTTGTCCTGCCCAGCCCTTACCTGGATGTGGAGTTGGCACCGGACGGCTTGCTGCGGGTCAACAACACCGGCCGCCATCGCATCGAGGCCTATACCGTGGAGGGTGACCTGGAGTTTTTCTGGGGCAAAGCGTCGTCGGCCATTGACGGGTTCTGCGGCTGCTGCAACCCGATTGGCCTGGCGCTGCTGCCCGACGGACGTTATGTCACCTGCGAGAAGGGTTTGCCCCGCGTGAAGATCTACTCGAAGGAGGGGGCCTTTGAATGCGTGGTAGCGGGGACGGAATCGTTCTCCGAGAATTGGCAGAAGTGTTCGCCGTCAGATTGCACCACCGGTGGCCTGGATGCGGCGGTGGGCGCCGGTGGGCGCATTTACATCCTCGACGTGGTGGAGGCCAACGTTCGCATCATGGCAAGAAAACCGGATGCGCCCGCGGCTTCAGTCGGCTCCGCCGGAGTAAAGGGATAACCGTATGGACACCAGAACCGAGCCCAACGTCAGCCGTCGCCAGTTCCTGCGCGACGGCGCCCGCGCGGCCGCGCTGGCAGGCTTGGGCGGTGTGGTGGGCGTGATGGCGGGTCGCAGCTCGGCCAAAGGCACGGTCTGGCAGATTGATCCCAGCAAATGCGTTCGCTGCGGCAACTGCGCGACCGCTTGTGTGCTCGAGCAGTCAGCCGTGAAGTGTGTCCACGCCTATGCCATCTGCGGCTATTGCCAGCTTTGCACGGGTTACTTCGAGCCCGAGCCCAATGACCTAAACACCGGCGCAGAGAATTGCCTCTGCCCCACATCGGCCATCCGGCGCACTTACGTCGAGGACCCTTACTACGAATACACGATTGACGAGGCGCTCTGCATCGGCTGCGCAAAATGCGTCGAGGGCTGCAACCGCTTCGGCAATGGCTCTCTCTTCCTGCAGGTCCGACATGACCGCTGCGTGAACTGCAACGAATGCGCGATTTCCAAGGTCTGCGCCGGCGACGCCTTCCGCCGTGTGCCCGCGGATCATCCATACTTGCTTAAGGAAACCAGCCACTGAGATGATTGGCAATTGGCGATTGGCGATCGGCGATTGGCGCGTCCAGTGCGCAAAGGCCCGGCATTCGCTAATGGCAAGTTACCGAGGGCTAGTCTGGCTCGGCATCCTGCTGCTTTCGGGATTTTGTGCTGTCGCCGAGCAGCGCTTCCCGCCGCCCGAATTCGAGGGCGGGCATCAGCTTCCGGTCACGACCACTCCGCCGGCGCGGCAGGTCCTTCTGGAATATCTGGATGTGGCCGTGCTCGGCGCGTGCCTGGTCGTTGCGAGCGCGCTGGTTTACAGGAAACGCTCGCGCAAGGGGCTGATGGCGCTTTCGATCTTCTCACTACTTTATTTCGGGTTCTGGCGCAAAGGGTGCGTCTGCGCGATCGGCTCGGTGCAGAATGTCGCGCTGGCGCTGTTCGATCCGGCCTATGCCGTGCCGGCGGGCGTGCTGGCGTTCTTTGTGTTGCCCCTGGCTTTCGCGCTCTTTGCCGGCCGGACGTTTTGTGCGGGCGTATGTCCCCACGGCGCGCTGCAGGATTTGGTGTTGCTGAAACCTGTCAAGCTGCCCGCCTGGCTCGAACAGGCGTTGAGCGTTCTGCCATACATTTATCTCGGCGCGGGCGTGATGTTCGCGGCGACCGGCAGCGCTTTCCTCATCTGTCAGTACGATCCGTTTGTGCCGATCTTCCGGATGAATGGGCGGACGCTCATGGTGCTGGCTGGGGCGGCGCTGCTGCTGCTGGGCGTTTTTGTCGGCCGGCCTTACTGCCGGTTCCTCTGTCCCTACGGAGCGTTGCTGAAGCTGGCGGCGATCGTCGCGAAATGGCGCGTGCGGGTGACGCCTGACTCCTGCACCCAATGCCGGCTGTGCGAAGCCTCCTGTCCTTTCGGCGCAATGCGCGAGCCGGAGTCCGGCCAAAGCGCTGCGCCAACCCTGGCTGTGGACCGGCGGCGGCTGGCCCTGCTGCTGTTGTTGATTCCGGTTCTCATGGCCGCGGGCAGTTGGCTGGGATGGCGATTCAGCGCGTTCGCTTCGCGGCTGCATCCGACGGTCAGCCTGGCGGAGCATTTCCTCCTCGAGCGCGGCACCGCCCCCAAGTTCGGCACCCTGAGCCCGAATGAGCTGGCGCTGGAACGGGCGCGTCAGAACCCGCAGGCAATCCTGACCGAGGCGGGACGTATCCGCGGGAGGTTTGCCACGGCCGGCACG
>Ga0172371_10003013_pt1 | contig 26380 bp, 20 predicted proteins | sample Lak12m_FD_114543 | JGI IMG/M metagenome (GOLD analysis project Ga0172371, IMG submission 114543) | Freshwater microbial communities from Kabuno Bay, South-Kivu, Congo - kab_022012_12m | ecosystem: Environmental > Aquatic > Freshwater > Lake | place: Democratic Republic of the Congo: South-Kivu... | reverse complement strand
CGAAAAAAGCTGTTATCCATGCGTTGGCCTGCGCCTATCTTATTGACATACGGGTTTTAGGGGTAGTTGTTCCTTTTTTGACTGTCTTTTTTAGTGTATTTGATGTCCTGATATTGAAGATGCCGGGAGAAAAGGTCAAAAAAGTCGCCATGAGCGTATCGCTATATATATTTTTATTAATATTATTTACGATACTCTTCTGGCCTTTGCTATGGAGGAATTCTCTTTACCATTTTATAGAGGCCTTCAGACAGATGGGTGCTTACCCCTGGGGAGGGAAAGTTTTATACTTGGGAAGTTATGTAGATGCAGCGCAGCTGCCATGGCATTATATACCGGTCTGGATATTGATTTCTACGCCGCTTTTATATATTATTTGTTTTTTTATCGGATGTTTTATTTTAGCGAGGAAGATTTTTAATAGCCCCGTAAGTAGTTATAAAGATATTAGAAATTATTTAATATTTATACTGTGGTTTTTTCTGCCTTTGGCGAGCGTAATTTTCAGCAAATCGATCCTATATGATACTTGGAGACATATGTTTTTCATATATCCCGCATTACTCTTAATTTCTTTAATAGGATTATTCGGTATATTTAGATATATTGCAGCGAATATCCGAGGCATGGCAGGAAAAGTCGCAAAACTGTTCCTTATTTTTGCTGTATCAGTTAATTTGTTAAATATCGCCTATTTTATGGCAAGATACCATCCTTTTCAGAATGTCTATTTTAATGTGCTCGCCGGAAAAGCAGAGAAAATAAAGAATAATTTTGAGTTGGATTATTGGGGATTGTCTTATAGGCAGGCTTTAGAGTATATTTTAAAAAATGATAATAGCCAAAAAATAAAAGTCTATGCTGCCAGCCTTCCGGGAGAGTATAATGCTAATATCCTACCTTTGCGGGATAGGGAAAGATTAGTTTATGTGAGAGATCCGGGAGAAGCAAAATACTTTTTAAGTAATTATAGATGGCATAAGGAAGAATACCCGTATACAGAAGAATTTTATTCTATAAAAGTTAACGGATTAAAAATAATGGTGGTTTATAAAGTGGGCGTATAAGAGATATGTCTTCAGTAAATAATTATAAGCAAAGCGAAAGAAGAAAGTACGAAAGATACCCTTCTGAAGCAAAGGTGTATTTTAGCGTGGTTTATGACGTGAGGACAAAGGTTAAATTCCGGGTTATGGATAAGAATAGCGAGCGTCAGGTATTCGGTGAAAAGATACCAGCTATAAGCAAGGATGTCAGCGCAGAAGGTATGCGTATTACCTGCAGCAGAGAATTAAAGAAAGGGGATTTGCTTTATCTTGAAGTACATAAGCCGGGCATCAGCGACCCTATAAATATGGAAGGCGAGGTTAGGTGGTCGCAGTCGCTGTCCGACAGCGGCAGGTTCGATATAGGAATTAGACTATCCACGATAAATGGCAGGATGGTAACGGTTTCAGTCTACCATGACGGCGTTAATGAAATAGTCTGGAGTTCGATTCTGGAGTCTGTTTTCGGGGATTTTAAGAAGATGACCCAGAAAAGATACGCCTTGCCCGCAAACAGGATTTAGCAGGTAATTCCGACGATAAGTTGCATACAATAGGCATATTCCGAATGGTTGACAAAAACATAGCGGCATGATAGGATTATCGATATGCGCAAACGGATATTGTTGATTTTAATCATATTTTTCTGCGGCGTAAACACCGGATATTGTTTCTGGATTTGGAGCCCCAAAACGCAGCAATTTACAAATCCAAAATGGTCCGTAAAAGGCACGCCAAAAGAACAGCTTGAGTTTGCAAAAAGCATCTTGGATTCCGGGGACTACAAAAATGCTTTAGTTGAATTCCGCAGGCTGTTGAAATATTACCCGGAGAGCATGGAGGCGCCTGAAGCGCAATTTTATATCGGAGAATGCCTGGATAAACTGGATGATATATACAACGCCTACCTGGCATATCAAAAAGTAGTAGATAAATACGCTTTTACTGACAGGATAGATGAAGTATTGGAGCGCGAATTTAAGATAGCGGAAAAGCTATCGGATAAAAAGGTAAAATTTTTAGGCATGGATGTGCCTCAGTATTATCATGCCATAACAATATACAGGAAGATTATCGAGAACTCGCCCTATGGGAAACTTGCTGCTTTAAGCCAGTACAGGATAGCCATTATTTTAAAGAATGCAGGAGATTTTACAGAAGCCAGGAGAGAATTTAATAAGGTAATTTCGACATACCCTAACAGCGAATGGGCAGAAGCGGCAAAATTCCAGGTTGCCAAGACAGCATCCTTGTCATCTTTGCAGCCTGATTACGACCAAGGAGCGAGTAACGAAGCGCGGGATAAATACGAAGAGTTTGTTAAGACGCATCCTCAGGCTGCGCTTTCCAAAGAAGCCGAAGAGGAGATACGTACGCTTACAGACAGGCAGGCGGAAAAGGATTTTAAAGTGGCTGAGTTTTACGAAAAACAGAAGGCTTATAAAAGCGCTTTAATATATTACGAAGGTGTTATTAATGATTACCCTGGCAGCGTATGGGCAAAAAATGCTAAAGAGAAAATTAGCGATTTGAAGAAAGAAGGTAAATTATGAAGACGCTAAGGAACGTTTTAGCCTTTATTATTGTTTCTTTGTTGCTTGGTTTTCAAGGTTGCGGTTATACAACAAGAGCCTATACTGGTATTTATAAGACTATCTATGTAGCTCCTTTTAAAAATAGCATAAATATCGCTGACGAGAAAGCTTCATATTCAAAATACATGTCTTATTATCCGCTCTTGGAAGCAACGATTACCAGGGCCGTGGTGGACAGGTTTATTTTTGACGGCAGCATTAAACCCGTAGCAGAGAAAGACGCGGATGTGGTTTTGAAAGGAGAGCTTACTTCTTATAATAGAGACACCGTAAGGTATGAGCAGGATAATGAAACTACGCAAGAATATCGCATCACAGTGACTATAAATATGTCTCTTTATAAAGGAGATACTGGAGAATTAATTTGGACGAAAGATGGTTTCTCGGGAGATACAAGTTATTATATAAGCGGTTCCCGTGCCAAGTCGGAAAAAGATGCTTTGGATGATGCCATTAAAGACTTGGCCCGCAGGGTTGTGGAGGAGTTTACGGAGGCATGGTAGAGAATTGCGCTTTTTTATTCCTGGGAGATGACGAATCAGCAAAGAAAAAGAAAATAAATGAGATAAAGGAGCGTTATTTAGATAAAGATTTTAAAGATATTGACTTCGAAGTTGTATATGCAGACGGGAAAGATTCGCAAAATCAAAGTTTAACCCCCCAGAAATTTAACGAGATACTTAGTTATCTGCCGGCTAATCCTTCCAAAAAGAGAATAATTCTTATAAAAAAAGCAGAGGCGTTAAAGCAGGACAGTAAGGATGTCTTGCTTAAATATCTAAATAACCCTGCAAATTCGGTTATAGTGTTGATTGACGCCGGCTTGACGGATAATACAGACGCCTTTATTAAAGAGTTGGCGCCTTTTGTGAAGAAGGTGGAAGTAGGCAGGTCAAAAAAGACGGATGCTTTCGATTTAACCAGGGCAATAATCAACCGCAGGACTACTGACGCGCTAATAATCTTAAATAAACTTTTACAGGACAGGAAAAAACCTCAGAGCATATTAGGGGCGCTATTCTGGCAGTGGGAAAATTCCAGGGATAGGCTAAATTTTGAGAAATTCAGGATGGGCTTAAAATTACTCTTAGATACTGATTTAAGGATTAAAACCGGAAGATTGGACGAAGAGCTTGCTTTAGAGCTTGTTGTTATGCGTTTATCTTATTTAGCCTGAGGCTCAAGCGGGATTTCTTCCTATCAGCAGTATTTTTCTTGATTATGCCTTTAGACGCAGCTTTATCTAATTTTGAAATAATTTCAAGCAGGGACTTTTTAGCTTCTGTTGTATTCTTGGCGGCTAGCAAACTCTGAAATTTCTTTAGAGACTTTTTCAAGTCTCCTATGACGCGGATGTTTCTTAGCCGTCTTTTTTTATCGGCACGTAATCTTTTTGCAGCGCATTTTCTTTGTGGCATTTGCAGTTCCTTTCTTTATATTAGGGTAATTTTTATATCATATAAGCAAATAGTTGTCAATTACTTTTCAAATATGCTATATGCGATACAAGATGCAGGATACACGATACACGTAGAAAATGTCGCTTGTATCATGTATCATGAATCTTGCATCAAAGTTTTAAATTATGTCTAAGAAATCATTGGTCAAATCCGCTTCCATCATAAGCGCGGGGACTTTTTTCTCGCGCCTTCTGGGTTTTTTAAGGGATATCCTTATGGCCAAGGTTTTTGGCACAGGCTGGCTTGCCCAGTCGTTCTTGATTGCCTTTAGGATACCCAATATGTTCAGGGAATTGGCTGCCGAGGGAGCCAGCAATGCCGCTCTTGTGCCGGTATTCTCGGAATATTTAGCCACAAAGAAACGCCAGGATTTCTGGAAGCTGGTAAATACAGCTTTTATCGCCTTTGTGATTGTCGTAAGCATTATCGTATTGATAGGGGCGATTTTTTCTCCGCTTTTTGTGCGCATAATCGCTCCGGGGTTTATGCAGGCGCCCGAAAAATTAAATCTTACTGTTCAAATAAATAGGCCTCTTTTCATCTATCTGCTTTTGGTTGCTGTAGCCGGTTTTGTAATGGCTGTTTTGCATACCTTTAAGTCGTTTGTCTCGCCGGCATTTTCGCCGTGTATATTTAATGTAGTTTTAATAGCAGGGATTGTTTTGGCGGATAATTCTGTGGCAGGCGTATGGCGCCTGGTCTGGGCTGTCATTTTAGCCGGCATTTTGCAAATTGCCATACAGTTGCCGGCCATATTCAGGAATGGTTTCAAGATTAGGCCTTTTGAATTTCAGAAAAAGATATTCCAGCATCCCGGAGTCCGTCTTATCGGCCGCCTGTTATTGCCGCGCATCCTGGGAGTGGCGATATATCAGTTGAATATTCTGGTAGATACGGTATTCGCTTCTTTTAGCTTTTTCGTCCAGGAAGGAGCCATAGCGGCAATTTATTACGCCTCTAGGCTTATTCAGTTTCCCCTTGGCCTCTTCGGGCATTCCATGTCCAATGCGGCGCTGCCTACTCTGTCGGAATTTTCCGCCAGAAAAGAGATGAATAAATTCGCCGAGACAGTGGAATTCGGGCTCACGAATATTTTATTTGTTATGATTCCAGCTACCTTCGGCCTGATAGTTATATCGCAGCCGCTCATACGCATTATGTTTGAGAGGGGGGCGTTTAACAGTTATTCTACTGTGGTTACTTCTGTGGCTCTGGCGTTTTACGCTGTGGGCCTTTGCGGCTACGGAGCCAATAAATTCCTCGCCTTGTGCTTCAACGCCATGCAGAACACGGTCATTCCTGTCAAGGTTTCCGGTTTGGGCTTAGTCATGAATATAATTTTTAATACCCTGTTTGTAGTGGTTTTGAGAACCAAAATTGCCGGTCTTGCGTTTGCCAGTTCTTTATCGGCGATAATAGCCGCTTTCATATTATATTATTCCCTGCGCCGTCGCGTAACGCAGATAAATTCAGCAAAAATCATAAAAGAAGCCGCAAAAATGTTCTTGTCCGCAGTAATCATGTCCCTTGTGATTTTTATTTTGCTTCAGGAGCTGCATAATTTTAATCGCTTAATTTCTTTAGGTATAACTATATGCCTGGCCGTAGCGGTTTATATTTTATCCTGTTTTTATCTTAGGATTTATCAGGCGGTTCATATATTTAAATGGATATTGAGAATAAAATAAAATTTCTTCCGCGCGGCCCCGGCGTATATTTGATGCGGAATAAATCAGGCAAGGTCATCTACGCCGGCAAAGCAGCTGACATAAGAAAAAGGGTGGCGAGTTATTTTTGTAGGCCGCAGCCCAGCCGCAAAAACGAAATATTAGTCAGCCAGATTGAGGATATCCAGGCAATCCCGACGGCATCGGAGCATGAAGCGTTTTTGCTGGAGTCTCAATTAATCAAACGGTTAAAGCCGCGTTACAATATCAGCCTTAAGGATGACAAGAGTTTCCCTTTTGTCAAAATTACCAGGCATGATTATCCGCGCATATTTATCGGAAGAAAGAAACCCGGAGAAAATGTAGAATATCTCGGGCCTTATACAAATGCGAAGTTATTGCGGTTGGCCTTGAAGCACTTAAGAAAGATTTTTCCTTTTTGCGCATGCCGCGCGTTTCCTAAAGGCGCCTGCCTTGCCGGCAGGCAGGCCTGCCTAGATTTTCATTTGGGTTTATGCCCGGCGCCGTGCATAGGCAAGATATCGAAGAAGGATTACGGAAAAAATATACGCGAATTTAAGTTATTTTTGAGGAAAGGCCGGATAGCTTTTGTCAAGAGTTTGGAAAAACGCATGAAGCTATGCGCGGGCAGCAGGAAATTTGAAGAGGCGATAAAGTTAAGAGAAAAAATAAAGGCGTTGGGTTTGATATATGAACAGTCTAGGGTATCATCGTGGGCAGCATTAGGCTTGAAATCCCAGCCCCGCCGCATAGAGGCATTTGACATATCGAATATAGGAGGACGCCAGGCTGTGGGTTCGATGGTTACATTTGTCGACTCGGTTCCTTCAAAGAAAGACTACCGCAGGTTTAAAATAAGGACGGTGAGAGAAATTGACGATTACGCAATGTTAAGAGAGGTTTTAAGCAGGCGTTACAATAGAGTTATAAGAGACAATTTGGAATTTCCGGATTTAATCTTAATCGATGGCGGCAAGGGGCATCTAAACGTGGCTTTAGGAGAAATAAATAGGCTGGCTTTGGATATACCGATTATTGCGATTGCCAAAGAGGAAGAATTGATTTATACTGTAAAAAATGACTCGCCTGTGAGATTAGGGCGCGATAATCCCGCGCTGCAGCTTATACAGCATATTCGCGATGAAGCGCACAGGTTTGCCATAAGTTACCACCGTTTGCTGCATAGGAAGAAAACTTTAGGCCGTTGATTTTTATGAGCGAGTTTACCGGTTTTCAGAAGAGGGTTTACAGGGCGGTGTTGAGTATTTCCCTTGGAGAAACCCGAAGCTATGAGTGGGTGGCGAAAAAAGCGGGTAGCCCGAAGGCGGCAAGGGCAGTAGGCGCGGCTTTAAAGAAGAACCCTTTTACGATTATCATTCCCTGTCACCGCGTGATAAACAGCGACGGCTCGCTTGGCGGCTACAGCAAAGGGATTAAAAGAAAAAGGTATTTGTTGGAGTTAGAAAAGAAAATTAGGAAAATGATAACATAGGGGTATCAGGAGGGTGTTATGCAGATAAAAGATATTTTGAGGGTGATGGTCGAAAAAGATGCCTCCGATTTATTTATAAAATTGGACAGCCCGGTAAGCATGCGTATCTATGGCAAGGTTGTCAGGATTGATGGTTTTCCGTCGTTGAGTATGTCGGATTTAAAACAGATTATAGACAGTATTTGTAATGATAAGACTAAAGAGACTTTTGAAAAAAATATGGATGTTGATTTTTCCTTCAATCAGGAAGGCGTGGGGCGCTTCAGGGTAAGTCTATTTTTGCAGCGAGGGGTTCCTTCTATTGTTATGCGCCGCGTAAAAGAACACGTCGGCAGCTTCTCGCAATTGAATCTACCCAATGATGTTCTTGAGAAATTGACTCAGGAAGTGCGCGGGCTTGTGCTTTTGACAGGCCCTGCAGGCAACGGGAAATCTACCACCATTGCCAGCATGATTGATTATATCAACGAAAACCAGAACCGCCACATAATAACGATTGAAGACCCTATCGAATTTCTTTTTTCCGATAAAAAAAGCATTATTGACCAGAGGGAGTTAGGTTTGGATGTAAAGTCATACCCTGTTGCCCTGCGCCAGATTACCCTGCAGAGCCCTGACGTCATATTTATAGGCACGATAAGGGATTTGCCGACGATGTCAGCCGCAATTATAGCGGCAGAAATGGGAACGCTGGTTTTAAGCACTTTGCATACGAATAACAGCGCCCAGACTGTAGAGCGCATAGTAAACTTTTTCCCGCCGCACCAGCATGATGAAGTAAGAATGCAGTTGTCGTTTTTATTAAAAGGCGTTATTTCTTTGAGGCTTTTGCCTAAAGCGGACGGCTCAGGAAGAATTCCCGCCTATGAAGTTATGACCCTAACTCCCACCATAAGCCGTTTAATCAGAGAAAATAAATCTCGGGATATCACCAAATACCTTGAAGAAGGAGAGATGTTTAGAATGCAGAGTTTTAAACAGAGCTTGTCCAGGCTTGTGCGCGATAACAAGATTAGCAAAGAGGATGCGTATACGTTTTCTGACAGCAAAGAAGAGCTTGATTTAGAGTTAAGAGGGGTTAAGCGGCTAGGATAAAATATGTACGAGGAGATATCAGAAAAAATTAAGGACGTCGAGAAAAAAATAGAGCATCTTAAATCTTACTCGGATACTGCCAATAAAGAAAAAAAGATTAGGCGGCTTGAGGATATGATGTCTGCGCCGGGCTTTTGGCAGGACCAGCAGGCATCCACAAAAATCCTTAAGGAGTTGAAGATTTTAAAAGCAGGCGTGGAAAAATGCGGCGCCTACAGCAATAAACTTAAAGAGTTAAAAGAGCTTTTGGAATTAGTTAAGGATGAACAGGAGTTGCTGGGTAATGTTTCAGAGGAGTTGAATAAATTATCAAATGGCGTTGACGAGGCGGAATTTCAGGCATTATTGAGCGGGGAGTTCGACGCAAATGATGCCATACTTAGCATAAACGCCGGCGCCGGCGGCACAGAGTCCTGCGACTGGGTAAGTATGCTGCACAGGATGTATACGCGCTGGGCGCAGGAGCGCGGCTATGAAGTAAAAACAATGGATATTCTTCCCGGAGAAGAAGCAGGCATAAAAAATGTTACCGTTTCCATAAAAGGCGATTTTGCCTACGGCTATTTAAAGGCAGAGACAGGCGTGCACCGTCTGGTAAGGATTTCTCCTTTTGATGCGAACAAAAGGAGGCATACTTCTTTTGCTTCGGTAGATGTAATTGCCCAGATTACCGACGATGTGGATGTGCAGATAAAACCCGAAGAAATACGCGTGGATACCTATCGAGCTTCCGGAAAGGGCGGCCAGCACGTTAATGTTACCGATTCGGCAGTAAGGATAACGCATATTCAAACAGGCATTGTCGTGCAGTGCCAGAACGAGCGCTCTCAGCATCAGAACAAGGAAGTATGTATGAACCTTTTAAGGGCAAAGCTGTATGAGTTAAAAAGAAGAGAAAAGGAAGAAAAAGTTTCCCGGGAATATACACAGAAGCAGAAAATAGAATGGGGTTCGCAGATTCGTTCTTACGTAATGCATCCGTATAATATGGTAAAGGACCACCGCACGGATTACGAAACCGGCAATGTCCAGGCGGTTATGGACGGCAAGTTGGACGATTTTATCCACGCATACCTAAAGAAGAAAATGCTGGAGAAGAATAGAGATGCTTAATTTTATAATGCAGAAAATTATAGGCACGCAGAATGAGCGCGAGCTAAAAAAGATGCAGCGGACAGCAGAGGCCATAAATGCCATTGAGCCTGAAGTTTCTGCGCTTTCCGATGAGAAGCTGCGCCTCAAAACAGTTGAGTTTAAGCAGAGGATTAGCGACAGGCTTAAAGAACAGGGCTTCGATGAGATAGAAGACGATAAGCAGAGAAAGAATGTTTTGCAATCTGTTTTGGCCGAGGTATTGGTTGAGGCGTTCGCAGTGGTGCGCGAAACAGCCAAGCGCACCGTCGGCATGAGGCATTTTGACGTGCAGCTGATAGGAGGACTTGCCCTTCATGAAGGCAAAATTGCCGAGATGGCGACAGGCGAAGGAAAGACGCTCGTTGCCACGCTGGCCGCTTATTTAAACGCGCTTACCGGGAAAGGCGTCCATATTGTTACCGTCAATGATTATTTGGCAAAGCGCGACAGGGAGTGGATGGGCCCGATTTATGAATTTTTAGGTTTATCCGTCGGGGTAATTCAGCATGACATGCCTCCACATCAGAGAAAAGAGTATTATAATTGCGATATAGTTTATGGAACGAATAATGAGTTCGGTTTCGATTATCTAAGGGACAATATGGTGATTTCCCAGAATGAGATGGTGCAGCGTGAGCTTAATTTTGCCATCGTCGACGAAGTTGATTCCATATTGATAGACGAGGCGCGCACGCCTTTGATTATTTCAGGACCCGCAGAGGAATCCACGGATAAGTATTATACGATTAACCGCCTTGTGCCCAAGTTGAGAGGGAAAACAATCCTGGAACGCGACGAGATAGCGGCAAAATCCAAAGGCGAAGACATATCCAAGGGTTTTGATTACATAGTTGACGAGAAAAATCATACAGTGAGCCTTACCGAGGAAGGAATATCAAAATGCGAGTCGCTTCTGGGTTTAAGCAATTTATATGACGATATTTCAACCGAATGGGTGCACCACATTATACAGGCGATACGCGCGCACTCCCTTTATAAACGCGACGTGGATTATGTGGTAAAAGAAGGAAAGGTTCTTATCGTCGACGAATTTACAGGCAGGCTTATGCCGGGCAGGCGCTGGTCTGACGGATTGCACCAGGCGGTTGAGGCAAAGGAAGGCATAAAAATCGAAAGGGAAAATCAGACATTAGCCACGATAACCCTTCAGAATTATTTCCGCATGAATAATAAGCTTTCCGGAATGACAGGCACGGCTTTCACCGAGGCAAACGAATTCAAGGCCATCTACGGGCTGGATGTTTTGGTCGTCCCTACCAATAAACAGTTAATCAGGACAAATTATGCCGACGCGATATATAAAACAGAGGAAGAAAAATTTAAGGCAGCAGTAGAGGAGATTATTGAGCTCTATAATAAAGGAAGGCCTGTGCTTGTGGGGACGATTTCCATTGAGAAATCAGAACTTCTGAGTTCGATGCTGAAAAGGAGAGGTATTGAGCACAATGTCCTAAATGCGAAATACCACGAGATGGAAGCGCATATCGTTGCCCAGGCAGGCAAATACAAGGCAGTAACGATTGCCACAAACATGGCCGGCAGGGGGACGGATATCCTTTTGGGCGGCAATCCGGAATTTATGGCAAAGAATATAGTGAGAGCAAAAGGCCTGGATTTGGATTCTGCCGACGGAAAAAAAGAATTCCAGGAAGAATATAATAAAATTAAAGCGCAGGCGGACAAAGAGCATAAACAGGTGGTAGAATTAGGCGGATTGCATGTCTTGGGCACTGAACGCCACGAAGCCCGCCGCATAGACAATCAGCTGCGCGGCCGTTCCGGCAGGCAGGGCGACCCCGGCTCGTCTAAATTTTATATTTCTTTGGAAGATGACCTGATGCGCCTATTCGGTTCCGACAAGCTCATAGGCATTATGAATACGCTGGGCATGCAGGAGGGCCAAGCTATAGAGCACCCGTGGATTAATAAGTCCATCGAGGTGGCGCAAAAGAGAGTTGAGTCGTACAATTTTGAAATAAGGAAGCAGCTTCTGGAATACGACGATGTAATGAATAAACAGAGGGAGATAATTTATTCCCAGCGGCGCATGGTTTTGGAGAATTCTGATATAAGCGATACGATTATAGATATGGTTACAGATGTATTCAACGACGGCATAGGATTATTTATACAAAAGAACCTTAATCCAGACAATTGGGATATTATTGGTTTGGAAAATTGGCTGCGTGCCAAGTTTGGTTCAAAGGTTGCAATAGATAAAAACAGAATCCTTGAGGCGGATAATAGCCAGGATGCGCAGGATTATTTATTGGGCGAAGTGATGCGTATATATAAGGAAAAGGAAAGCCACATAGGCCGTGATAATATGCGCCATATGGAACGCATGGTTACTCTTCAGGTCGTAGATATGCGTTGGAAAGAACATCTCTACGCAATGGATTCTTTGAAGGAAGGGATAGGCCTTCGCGCATACGGCCAGAAAGATCCCTTAATAGAATACAAGAACGAAGGGTATTTTTTATTCCAGCAGCTGATAGAAAATATCAAGAAGGAAATAGTGGAGTTGTTGTTTAGGATTCAGGCTGCCGAGGATAAAGGTTTCAGGGCGGTGTTCGGCTCTCTGCCTGTTGAACTTGTGCATCGTGAATTTTCAGGGCTTTCCAAGGCAAAGGCTGTTCCGCCGCAAGAAAGGCCTCCTTTGCCAGATAAAGAAACAGCCCCTGCTCAATCCTCGACGGTAAAAAGGGATTATCAGAAAGTAGGCAGGAATGATCCCTGCCCTTGCGGCAGCGGCAAGAAATATAAAAAGTGCTGCGGCAAATAAAAACCATACACCAATTAACCCCGCCTTACTCTGTGTAGATGGAAAAAACAAGACCACTTCTTTTCTGCTTATTAAGCGCAGTCCTTTTAGCGGCTTCGTTTCCTTCATTTAACTTGTCATTCTTGAGTTGGTTTGGCTTCCTGCCTTTATTTTTTGCTATAAACTCCAGGACAAGAAAACAGGCATTCTGGCTGTCCTATGCCTGCGGATTCATATTTTTTATATTAATCCTCTACTGGCTTGCGCATGTTACTTTAATAGGGTTGATTTTATTCTGTTTGTACCTGGCTTTATATTTTGGGTTTTTTGGATATGTTTTTGCGGGGCTTAATAAAAAAGATACGCGCCCCGGTCTTCCTTTGGCTATATTTTTATCCTGCGTGTGGGTGATTTTGGAATATCTGCGCAGCAATTTGCTTTCCGGTTTCCCTTGGGCGCTCTTAGGCTACAGCCAATACCAGAATATCAAGATTATACAGTTCGCCGATATTACAGGAAGCTTTGGATTGTCTTTCTTTGTCATCTTTGTCAATTTGTGTTTATTCGGCATTATAAAGGCTTCATACGCCAAGGATTCAAGGGTTTTATTTAAGTTTATTTTGATTTTGTTGGCGGCGTTTACAGGCGTTTATGCTTATGGAGTTTATTCGCTGGATAAATATTCGCATAGCAGCGGCGAGAACCTGAAAGTTTCCTTGACGCAGGGTAATATTCCCCAGGAGGAAAAGTGGTCGAGTTTTCATACAGAGAATATAAAAACTACTTATTTGGATTTAAGCATTAAAGCAGCAGGCGATTCTCCCGATGTCATTATCTGGCCGGAGACATCTTACCCCGAATACATAATCGCAAGCGATGCAGAGTCAATGGTCCCTATGCTTGCGGCGCAATACCATGTAGAAGTCCCTATTTTATTCGGGGCTGTATATCAGGAAGACGGCAGTTATTTCAACAGCGCTATTTTGCTGAAAGACGTTTCGACATCGCCGCAGATTTACAAAAAAATACACCTTGTGCCGTTCGGAGAATACCTTCCTTTAAGAGAGTTTTTATTTTTTTTAGAGCCTCTTGTGCCCATAGGAGATTTTGACTCCGGGAATAGATTCGTTATTTTTAATGCCGAGAATAAAAATAATGAAATATTTCGTTTCGGCGTATTAATTTGTTTTGAAGATACCATAGCGCAGCTATCCAGGCAGTTTGTCTTAAACGGAGCGGATTTTCTGGTTAATATGACCAATGACGCGTGGTTTAAAAAGACATCCAGCCCATACCAGCATCTGCAGGCGTCCGTCTTCAGGGCGGTGGAAAATAGGGTTTATCTGCTTCGCGCGGCCAATACAGGAGTCACATGCATAATCGACAACCGCGGGCAGATTATAAAGCGCCTGGGAGGCAGGGAGGGCCGCGATATTTTTATAAAAGGATTTATAACGAGCCAGGTATATAAATCGTCATCTGGGGATAAGGAGCGTTATTTGACTTTTTACAGCCGCTACGGAGATTTGTTTATTTTTTGTTGCGGCCTTTATGCAATTTTATTTGTTTTTATCTCCATGAACATGAAGAAGAGATTGTTTAAATTTTAACAACTAAGTTTATATAGAAAAAAAATTATGGTATGATAAGACTCATGAGAAATACCGCCAATAATAAAGCCTTCACCCTTTTAGAGATATTGATTTCTATGTCCATTCTGCTTATGATTACGGCTATGGTGGCGAGCATCTTTATAGGCGTCCTTAACTATTGGAGAAGAGGATATGGTTTTACGCAGAGACAGCAGTCAGCCAGGCTAGTGTTCAGCCGTATGACGGAGAATATCTCTAGCCTTTTTGTCGCAACCTCGAGGGATATTTATTGTTTTGGCTCCAAGGATAAATTTTATTTTATCTCTGCTTCTGCCAGAAGCCCAGAAGGGGATTTAGCTGAAATGGGTTATGAATATAATGCGGCAGAGAGAAAAATATTTTTCTCATATCAGGATAAAGCGGATTTTAATTTTGATACTTACGATTCTAAGGATATGATAGCCATTAACGTACTATCGTTGGATTTCAGGTATATGGACAGCGGCGGCAGCTGGCTGGAAAGCTGGGATAGCCGCCAGGGAGGCGCGCAGCAAGGCAAATCGCCGCAGGCTATAAAAATTTCTTTAGGGGTAGAAAATACAGACTATCCCGACGGCAAAGAGGTTTTTGAGACAACGATAGAGTTGCCCATAAGGACTAAGTATTGAATAATCAAATGAAGCCCATCCGCCACTACAATAATGGCGGATGATGGCTGTCCTTCGGCTTCGCTCAGGATCGCTCGAAGGAGTCCCGAGCAACGTCGAGGGAAATTTGACCCCACACCCAGATACAAAGAAGTGTATCCGGGTGGCAACTGGGTATGGGGTTTAATTCTGACGTACAACTTATGTCGTTCTTTTAACTCCATAAGTCGTGTCGTCATTAAAAAAGGAGAAAGTATGGCTTTTCAATTACCATTTTCAAAAAAGACGTCAATGAGGCAGTTGCTTCATTTTACAAGGCAGCTTTCCATTCTTATCGGAGCCGGCACGCCTTTAATCAAATCACTGACAACTATTTATGAGCAGATGCCGGAAAATTATTTTAAAGAAGTAGTTAAAGATATTATAAAACGCGTGGAGGAAGGGAGTTCTTTGTCTTTGGCTTTGAGCGAGTATCCCGAGATATTCTCCAATTTATTTGTTAATATGGTAAAAGCCGGAGAAGTGGGAGGGTTGCTCCCTGCGGTATTGAAAAGAGTAGACCACTTTTTAAATCATACCTATAGGTTGCGGCAGAAGATTAAATTTGCCATGATGTATCCTGCTTTTGTTTTGATTGTAGCAACCGTGATCATTACAGTGCTTACCGCGTTTGTGGTGCCGAGCTTTGCCAAGATATTCAAAGATTTAGGAGGGGAACTTCCAGGAGCAACGCAGATATTAATAGCTATAAGCAAAGTATTCAACCATTTCTGGTATCTCATACCGCTTGTCTTTGTATCTTTTGTGGTTCTTTTTAAGGTTCTTGGGAGAAAGCCGAGAGTAAAGACTTTCTTAGATAAGACGAGATTACGCCTTCCTGTGCTTGGCACGCTGGTGTTAAATATCGAGATTGCTCGTTTTGCAAGGCTTTTGGGCACGCTTCTTATGTCAGGGGTATCTATTCTTAATGCCTTGAAGCTTACTAGTGATGCCAGCGAGAATTCTTTGTTTGCAGAGGCGATAAGCGATGCAAACAAGAATATAGAAAAGGGAGCGACAGTATCTAGTTCTATGGAGCAGCACGCAATATTTCCAAAAATTCTAACTAGGATGGTCAGCGTAGGCGAGGAATCCGGGCAATTAGATAAAATACTCCTTCAAGTGGCTGATGAGTACGAAGAAGAAGCAGAGGGGACCCTTACGAGTTTGACAGCGTTGTTAGAGCCGCTATTGATCGTAACAATGGGTATTATTGTAGGTTTTATAGTGATTGCCCTATTCTTTCCTATATTTACTATGGGAACCTTGGTAAAGTAGTTAAAAACAGAAAAACTTTTAATAAATGATATTGTATTTTAACAACAAAAGACGAAAGAGATCCAGGGGTTTCACATTATTAGAAGTGCTCATTGCCCTTTTTATATTGACTATCGGCATTACTTTTATTTATTCTATTTTTCCTCTGGGAATGCGCGTAGCAAAACAAACACAGACTTTAAGCAGCGTATCATTCTTTGCCCAGAAGAAGCTGGAGGAATTAAAAACTTCCACAGCGCCTCTTACCAATTCCACAGGACAGGATGCTATCTTTAACTGGACAGTCAAAGTTACGGACTATACTACTCCGGAGAATATTGTCTTAAAGAAGGTACAATTGGATATACTTTGGTCTGAAGGGGGAAGCGAGAGAGGAAAGAAGTTCGTCGCTTATTTCAAATAATCCCAGGCATGGTAAACAGATTAGCAAATAAAGAAAAAGGTCAGGCTATTTTATTAGTACTGAGTATTTTAGGAGTAGCCTCTATAATAGGTTTGAGTTTTCTGTATATGAGTCAGGTGCAACTGCGTAGTATCAGCGCTTATATCGGCAGGCTGCAGACTAAATATCTGGCTGAGTCAGGAATCAATTATGCAAAGGGAGCACTTGAGTTTGATGCCGGTCTAAATAAGATGGATTCGGAAGATGAGCTTTGGCGCAGCGTTTTCTCCGGCAGTGACGTAGATATTGACAACGACGGAACCAAAGAGTCAAAATGGTTCGATGTGCAGGACGATCAGGGTAATAATGTCGGCAGATACGCCGTGTTAGTCCGCGATGAAGCGGCAAAAGTAAATATTAACGGCGATGAATCGATTATCAGGAGATTTTTTGATAGCAGGGGGCTGAGCGGGCAGAGTATTGCCGACGGGATACTTAAGTATAGGTATGGATCGGACCAGAAGCCTGGAGTCGCAAATACCGACGATAATTCAAATAAGGCAAGTTTGGAAAGCGACTTCTTGGATAATGACGGCGATGGTGTTATTGATGAGGCTAATGAAGGGGTTGATGAACCGCAGGAATTTTCGGTAGAGAACCCTAGGGGCGACGATCGTCCTTTTGTTGTAGCCGACGAACTCAAAAAGATAAGCGGTATTACGGGTGATAATTTTAAGGACATATCGAGATTTATCACGGTTTCTTCCAAAGACGACGAACGCGATGTAGATGGTTTTTTGCGCCAGAATATTAATTACATAAAACCGGACAACCTGATAAAAATTATGCTGGATAAGGGCGTGAGTTCGCCGTGGCAGAAAGCGTTGAATACAATAGATAGTTTAGATGAGAATTTGAGCCGCACAAAAGCATATAAACACTACAATCTTTTATTACCTGAAACCAGCCAGGCCAGCGGCAATTGGACATGGGTTAATAATCACTATGAGTGCGATATCCCCGGCGGGACCGGCGTGTGGACCTGGCATAGTTTGGAGTTTTCCGACGGAGAATATTATTGTTATATCTATGGCGTAGACGATGATCCTGTGGGGGATGTTACAATAGGTAATAAGACACAGACGAATGTGCAGCATGGTGACGCATTTATTATGAGCGAGAACAGAAAAGTGAAAGTGGAAGGAGGCGTATTCAGCATATCCATCCAGAATAACGCAGATTTTGGTGAGACTTGTTATTTTTCATCCGCAGAATTAGTTCCTGAGGAAGTTGCTGAAGGCAACGCGTTATTATCAAAAGAGGTGCACGGAGTGGAGGCTGTCCGCATAAATGAGATAATGGTAGCGCCTAAATTAGAAAAGAATACCGTGGCAACGCAGGGACCAGGCGGCGCATGGGTATGGCAGTCTTCTATGTTTGTAAATGCGGATTCGCAGTCAGGGCAGCAAGGCGAAGGCAGGTGGGTATTTACCGGCATACCAAACGGCTATTATTATTTAAGAGTATCCGGACAGACTGGTGAATTTGTCGGGGATGTGGAAATTAACGGAAGGACTCAAAGATCCATGAGGGACGGGGATTATTTTACGGAATCCAATACTGTTTACGTAAATTCCAACCAGTTGGTTGTAACAATTCAGAATAACCTAAGAGACAAAACATGTTATTTTAAAGGGATGACGCTTTCGCAGCAGCCGGATGCAGAATATATAGAGTTAGTAAATATTAGTAATAACAGTTTTGACCTTAGCGGATGGGAAGTAGATACTACAGGGCAGGAGGCGGCTATAGCTTTTCTCCCTCAGGGCACAACGATTTCGCCGTATGATTATTTGGTTTTGTGCGTTGATAAAGATGATACAGCAACCGGACTTTCTTCAAATCATATAGCTTTTGTGGATACGTGGGGCAATCAAAAATCAGTGCAGCTGGATTTTTTAAGGGCGTTAGATAGAGACTTTGATTTTTTAAAAGATATTCCTGTTGAGGGAGAAAATTTTATTGTTTTAAGGGATAAAAAAGGTTTGATAGTTGACGCGGTAGAATATTTAAGCTCACAGGTTTCAAATTATTCTTCTTTGGAACGCGGCGACCCCACGGAGCAAGCAGACAACAATAGAAATTCTGAGTTTGACGGCTGGTTTGCGACGAGCGATTTAAGCGGCGGGACTCCAGGCAGAGTAAATGATAATTTAGGAATGCAGGAGGATGAATTCTACGACCACGATATACATGAAGTTATTGTGAGGAATTCTCCTATAACGGCGCTTTCTGATTTAATGTATGTTCCTAAAACTTATAACTGGGAACGATATACTGATAGCGAAGAAAGGGAGCAGGTTTTAAAAGACCTGAGTCTGATTGCGGATTCTTTGACTTTTTCTGGAATTCTGCTTTCTCCCCAAGACCATAATGTATCCGGCTGGATAGCAATTTCTGGCGGCAATAAAGGTTTTTATAGCGATACTACTGAAGAAGAAGGCGTGTGGAAGTGGGAAGATTTAGACAACGGCGATTTCTTTTTGACAATCAGCGGCGAATATAATGAAGCCATAACAGTAAGTTACAAAAAGGCTGATGGCTCATGGCAGGTTTTATCGCAGGAAATACTTCCCAATGAAGAAGGGTTGGCTTTTTGCGGAGTAATAAGTATTGGTTCAGATAAAACCAATGGCACAGAAGACAATATTTTGGAAATTAAATTACAGAATAAATCGCAGAGCGAGACAGCGCATTTTTATTCATTAAGGTTAAATCCTATACAAACTGTTTATGGCCGTATTAATATTAATACGGCTCCTGAGGAAGTTTTGGTTTCTTTGCCAAACGTAACGCAGCAGTCAGCCAATGATATAATAAAAGAAAGACCTTTTGGCAACAAAGACGGAATATATAAAGGAGTAGGCGATTTATTCTTGTCGAATGTCTTTGGCGGCGATACCAGCCAGTTGGGCGCCTTATCTAATTATGTTACGGTACGCTCCAATGTGTTTGAGATTATAGCAAGAGCGCAAGTCCTTGATGCAGATAGAGTTATAGCCCAGCAAGAAATCAAGACCATCATTGAAAGGCAGTAGCAAATAGGGTCTTTTTACCTGGTTTTTAGGCTATTCTACCATAAAATCCTCTCCTGTTTTGGCAGTTTTTGCTTTCCTGTTTTTCCGACGTATTGTCTCTAAAATCATACAATATTTTCAATATACTTGATAGATGGTTCTTTATCAAGGGAACTTATTTAAAAACACAACCAATTCGTGTGTTTCTATATATAAATTATATTATATATTATTAAATATTTACTCAGTTTTACCTAATGGCTTAATATGCAATCTATAATATATAAGAGATAGAAGACGCACTTTTCTATTGACATATATATACAAATACTATAAAATTATATCAAATTTACTCAAAGTATATCCAATCGAGAAAAGACGCTACGTGTCTTATATGAACAATAATAAAATGGTTGGAGGTGCATTATGGTAGAAATAACAAATGAATATTTTTCTGCGAATGAGACGGCTCAGGCTCTGGGGATATCCAAGCAGACGCTGCTTCGGTATGAGAAGAAAAGAATTTTTCCCAGAGCAAAAAGAAATCTCATTAACAAGCGCAGGGAGTATACTGTCAGCGATATCGAATCATTGAAAAAGATTATAGGCAGAAGATAGTAAACAAATAAATCTATAATATATCATATATGATGAATAACGTAATCGGATTAGCAGTAGGGCAAAGAGACATAAAACTAGCCAACATTTCCTTAAAAGGCAGAAATGTTGAGCTGTTAAAATTAGATGCAATAGAAATACCGCAGGGCTCCAACCAATACGAAATTATAAATTTAATAAAGACTATTTTTAAAAATAATCAGTTGAAATCCAATACTCCTATCTGTCTTTCTCTATCCGCCGAAGAGGCGTTTTTAAAAATTATTTCCGTAAAGACCAGAGGCGCTAAGAAATTTAAAGATTTAGTAAAGGACGAGTTGAAGAAGAATTTATTTTTACCCTTGGAAGATTGCCTTTGGGATTATATGACGCTGCATTATAACCCCAAAGAGGTTAATAATGACGTTTTGTCTGTGGCGGCGAAGAAGGAAGTTGTTTTGGATAAGATGAGGATATTTGAGCAGGCGAATGGCTTTGTAGTCGATTCCATCGTTTTGGATATATTAGCCGCATATAATTGTCTGAAATTTAATACTGATCTAGCCGGAGGCAGGCGTTACGCGCTCGTAGATATTTCTTTCCAAAAGACGCAGGTGTTTATATTTGATGACAGAGACAATTTCTGGCTGAGGAGTTTGCCTTTAGGCGAAGATAAATTTATAGATGCCATAGCCAAGAAATTGGGAGTATCGGTTAAAGAGGCATATGAATATAAGCAGAATATGTTGTCGCAGGATAATAATTTCTCCGGCAAACCAGATGATTCAGTGGCTGCCCTGATGAAAGACGTCTCGGTCGAATTGGACAAAGCCTTTAATTATTATTATCTGCAGACAAGCGCATCGGCCGCAAAAGAGGCGGCGCATAAAAAGATAGACGAAATAATCCTTAGCGGCAGCGGTTCGTTATACGCGGGCTTAGATAAGCTTTTGGCGGATTCGTTAAATATTCCCGTGCGTTATGTCTATCCTTTGAATAAGATTCCGGTAAAGGATAAGAAATTATTAGCCAAGAAAAATTTATTAGGCATACGGTCTTCGGAATTCGCTACGGCGATCGGATTGGCTCTGACAGGGCTGAATCTTGCTGACACAAAATTAAACCTTCTCAAACAGACCAAAAAGAGTTTTTGGCAGAAGATAAAATTAGATAACGCATACAATATTCTTATAATTATCTGCGTAGGGTCGTTGGTATTTTTATGGGCACAGAGAGGTTCTTATAGCAAGGAGATTAAAGAAGCGGATTATAAATTAAAAGAATTAAACGTAATCTGTAAACAGTCGATACCGCAGATAGACGCTCTCAAAGAAGAGTACGACAAAACGGATATAAAAGTAAAGGAATTAAATGCTGCCGTAGCCAACAGGAACATCGTGAGCCGCATTATGTATAAAATTTCCGAGATTATCTCCGAGGATGTCTGGTTGACTAATTTTATTTTTAACCTGGATTATCAAAATAATACAGGAGAATTAACCATAAGCGGAAAGTCTTTGAACTACGCCGGCATAAATAAATTAATATCCGGGCTTAAAGACACGGGTTATTTTAAGAACATAGAGCCGGTTTCCTCCAAGGTGAAGATAGATGAGATTACAAAAGAGGAGACTGTCAGTTTTATCATTAAACTCGAGATAGGCAGGGAAGGTGCGTAAATATATTTTAATAATTTTGGCTGTTCTATTGTTGTTGGTTATCTTTTTACGCCTGCAGAGCAAAAGGAAGGTTGCTGTTTTAAGGAATGAATTGATTAAGCAGGAAGAAATTATATCAAAGTATCAGGACAAAACCGGGATTATTCCTTCGAGCGCAGCCATAACAAAAATGAAAGACGCTAATGCAACAAACGAAAGGGAGCTCAAGAAAATATTAGGTATTTTTGATACAGGCGAGGCAAACTTGCCTGAGGACGTGTCGGATAAGGGTATATATTTCTATCAGTTACTCCATAATAGCATGAAACAACTGGAAAGAGAGGCTACTTCCAAGAAAATGGTTCTGCCGCCGGTGGATTTTTCTATAGATGTGCCCAGGGATGAGGATATACCTTATCTTTTAAAACAAATAGAAATGATAGATGATATTATGGGAATCGTTATCAGGGCGGGGAAATGTGAAATCGCCACAATAAGGCCTTTGGTTTTCGATAGGACAAAAAAATCTTTTGATTTTGAAAAATTGAGCCTTCAAATAGTGATGACTATTGACACGGATGCGTTAGTTAATGTTTTGTCGCAGATTAACAGCCACGCCCCGGTATATTTTATAGAAGATTTTTCTGCGGTAGCAGTAGTAGCGCCGCAGGTCAAAGTCAGTATTGTTCTTTCCAGGATTCTTACAGGCGTATCGCTGGACAGCGTAGCGGAGTTTAAGAACAAGGAGATTTTCGATTTAAACAGCATTTATCCGCTGGATATTGATCTCAAATCGTTTGCCAAAAGAAACCCTTTCTTTAGAACCAAAGATCTCAAGAAAGAAGAAGCCGGTTCTTCTGCAGATTCAACAGCCGCGGCTAAACAAACTGCACAAACTGCCGCCGAAGGCGCAAAGCCAACGCCGCAATTCACATACAAAGGAAACATCAATACGGGTGATAATTTCGTCGCTATTATTGAGGATAATTGGCAGAGCAAAGTTTGTTTTTCCAAAGAGGGAGATTTATGCTCGGGATATAAAGTAACAAAGATAGAAGATAAAAAAGCGGTATTATCTAAAGATAAACAAGAAATAATTTTATTAAAGGGAGCGGATAATGAGCAAAATGATAAGGGTAAGAAGTAGGGAAAATCTTATTTTATGCGGTTTCTTGTTTGTTTTTATTTTATCTTGTTTATTATGTATTGCAGGAGATGATGTTTTTAGCGAAGAGGGCAGTGGCGGTGGCGCCTTGAAATCCGCCATTGTCAGCATGCACTGCGAGAGAGGCATAAAACTATACCGTAAAGGCCAGTATGAGCGCGCGATTGAAGAATTCAAGAGGGCGCTTGAACTTGACCCTGCCAATGTGCAGGCAAGGACCTATTTGACCTACTCCGTCCGCAGAAGCAATAAAAAGACAGTAGATGGATTGTATAAGCAGGCTAAGGTTTATTACGCCCAAAAAGAATATCAAAAGGCAATAGATGTTTATAATCAAGTTTTAAATATTATTCCTGACGACGGTTACTCTCTATACAGGATAGAATCATTGAACGCCCTTATCGAGAAACAAAACAGGCTTAGCCAAAGCAAACAATACAATGAGCAGTTGCGTAATCAGGAATTAGAGAAGGTAGCCAAGGCAAAAGAGGAAAAAGAGCTTGCCTTAAAGAAAGAAGAAGAGGCGCGTGCCAAGAAAGAAGCGCTGAATAAAAAGAAAGAACAAACAGAAGAAATCGAATCTATGATTGACGAGATGGTGGATGCTAAGGGAGAAGAGGGGTATGAGGCGGCTCCGCAAAATTTGTCAGAGCCTAAAGGTGCTGTTTCTCAAGGAGTTATATCCACTTCGCAGCTGCAAAAACAGGCAGTTTCTTCGGCTAAAGAGGCTACAGAAGAAGAAAGATTAAATAAAATAAAATTGCTTTTCGAATTAGGCAGGAAGTATTATAATAAGGAACAATACCGCAGGGCCAGCGAAGCATTCCAGCAAGTCATAGACTTGGAAAAATATAGTCGCAATGCTATATACACCTCTCAAGCAAAAGAATACCTTATCAAATCGCAGGATGCCGTACGCGAGCAAATACGCCAGGATAAAGTAAGAGAGATTGAAGACATAGAGAGCGAAATGATAAATAAGGTTATCGAGGCGGCAAGAGTTTCTACAGAGCCGATTGTTGGCACGATGACTAAAGAAATACTCCCTCCCCAGACAGAAGCGGTATCAGATATCCATAAAAAATTAGGCCTTCCTGTAAACATGGATTTCCAGAATGTAGATGTTGTATATGTATTGGATTATCTTGCTACCATAACCGGAGTAAACATCGTAATGTCCAACGCCGTAACCCAGGGCAAGCGCACTGTAAGCGTGAAGATTAAAGATATGCCTCTGGAAGAGGCATTAAAGTATGTTCTAAAAAGCGCCGACCTTAATTATCGCATTGATAAAAATGTAATTTGGATAGCGGATCCGGAAGAGATAGAGAACGAACAGATGGAAACAAAAGTATTCATGCTTAAAAAAGGTAAGGGGGCATTCACGGAATTCTCCTCCACAACCACCAGCGGCGTAGGGTTAGGCTCTGCGGCAAACGTAGAAGAAGTAATTACAATTAAAGATGTAATCGAAAAAGCAATCAGCTGGCCGTCGGGCTCAAAGATTGTTTTAGACGAGCGCTTGGGCGCTTTGATAGTCACTAATACCCCTTATAACTTAGAAATTATTCAGAAAATTTTGGATAAGATTGATGTAGAGCCGGTGCAGGTTTTGATTGAAACGCGGTTTTTGGAAGTGACTGTTACGGATTTGAATGAATTAGGAATTGACTGGCAGCTTAATTCTGACTTGCCTCTTGATAAGACAAAAGTTGGGATGGTCCATGGCATAGCCTCAGGGGGAGGAGTAAGTTTTACAGATACAACCAGACAGACAGAGGGTTTCAACCTTACTTATCAGGGCGTGTTGACCAAGCCGCAGTTCCAGGTGATTCTTCATACGCTGGAAGAATCTCAGAAGGTAAAGACCCTTTCTTCCCCGCGTATTACCACGCTGGATAACCAGATGGCCACGATAAAGATCGTGGATGAGTGGATATATCCTACGCGATATGAATTCCAGATTGTGCAATTTGACTTAAACGGCGACGGAGATTTTAACGACGCAAACGAAACTTTATATAAAAACGTCCCCACGGATTTTGTGAAGAGGGATGTGGGGATTCTGCTGCGCGTGACCCCCAGCGTAGGATTAGACGACGACACAATCACTCTCACCCTTATACCGGAGGTAAGCGACGGCACGGCGGGCTATTTTTCTTATACGGGCGACGTGAGCCTGCCGCTGTTCAGCTCGCGAAATTTATCCACTTCTGTAGTAGTAGACAATGGCGATACGGTTGTCTTGGGCGGATTGGTTAAGGAAACGCAAACCAAAGTTGCTACGAAAATCCCTATTTTGGGAGATTTACCGTGGATAGGCAAGATGTTCAGAAAGGACACGGATTCTATTACCAGAAAGAATCTTTTGATATTTGTTACGGCGACGATACTTTCGCCGCGAAGCGAAGAGGTTGTGCTTAAAAGGAGATAGTTTTAATTCAGATGTAAATCTCCCCGCCAAAAAATATAGGCGCGGAAGCGGATGTTAAAAATAAATTTTAATTAATCTTAAACGCCAAAATATGTCTTGGTTATTGAAGAAGATTAATTCATTTTGTCATCATAAATCCATCCCTTTTTTTAATCCGCATTTCTGCAACAATTTCCTAAAAAACTTTAGAAAGAAACTGATATTAAAAATGAAAGATTTTGTACAGAGGTGCAATATGTTTAAATTTAATCCCAATGTAAAATACGGCAGATCAATCTTTTTAGTCCTATTAACACTTCTGATTATAAGCAGTATTTGCTTTACCAGCATATCCTTTGCGGCCATACCGCGCTACCTATCGGTTCAGGCAAAGGTCACTCTTCAGGACGGGACCGCTTTGGCCGGTACATATGATATTACTTTTAGGATATATGAGGCGGCCAGCGGAGGGACGGCGCTCTGGTCCGAAGTGCAGACAATCACTTTTGACAGCGGTATATTGGATACTGTGTTGGGGCTGACTACTGCTTTTCCGGATACGATGACTTTCAATGACGGCTACTGGCTGTCGATTGAGATTGGTTCCGACGGAGAAATGTCGCCGCGCACGCGCCTTACAGCTTCGCCCTATGCGCTGAATGCTGATAAGATTGACAACATAGATTCATCCCAGTTTGTGCGCACCGACGCTGACAACACCATTTCAGCGGATTTAGCGGTAAGCGGCGATGTTACAATAGGCGACGCAAGCTCCGATACTTTTACCATAAACTCCGGAAGTATTTCTTTTGTAAACGCAACCGCGTTAGATTTAGCGAATTCTTCCGCGACATCGTTGAATATCGAATCAGGACTTCTTAATTTAGATACTCTTAATTCACGCGTAGGCATCGGCACGACCGCTCCCGCGGCAAAACTGCAGGTCAGCGGCGGCGATGTCTATGTCGGCTCAGGGACTTTTAGCAATACTTCTACTGATTCTGATTTGTATGTAAAAGGGAATCTAGAAGTCGACGGAACTCTATACGCGTCTTTATCCGGCACGACGGATGTTTCCAACACCACAAGCAAAACATTCACCATTGACAGCGATAATACCGGCACAGAACCCGCAGACGGCGCCGGGCTTGTTATCGAAGGCGGCAGCGGCGACGCGAGCCTGCTTTGGGATGCCACTAGTAATGAAATAGATATAAACAAACAGATTCATCCCACT